>JGI12210J13797_11289275_pt1 | contig 24304 bp, 20 predicted proteins | sample ElkSlonscriptome_3_FD_13797 | JGI IMG/M metagenome (IMG submission 13797)
ACCCATTGAATTGTGGTGCGAGAGCCAAGAAGCCCGCGTTCTATTCGCAGAATGAGCGTCGGGAGTATGTCACGTACTAGACGTTATTGGTCGGGTCAGCCATGGAATCAATCGGATATCTCTACGGTCTTGCTGCCCAAGACAGCGCCGCTGCCTCAATTACCGTGCAAGATGACATAGACGCTCTCAACCAGGCTATTGGCCCGTTGGCCCAAGACGTGAAGCGAGCTGTAGGACATGCCTCTCGCCATGCGGTCACCCTTGCCTGCGGAGCATCCCTCGTATTGGCTACCGGCAGCGCCGCCATGGCTCTGCGTCGCGGCGACTCTGGCACCAGCGTTACTCAGCTGCAGCAAGACCTAGCGGCAATTGGCGCATACGGTGGCCCAGTGACCGGATTCTATGGTTCTATGACCGAAGCGGCTGTACAAGATTTTCAGAGTTCCCGAGGGCTTTCAGTCGACGGCGTTGTCGGACCCAATACCCTAGCCGCCATCGGGGCTCCCGCGTCCCAATCGGCATCGCAGCCTGTGGATATAGCCGGTAACCCCAATGTCCTTGCTCGGGAAAATCAGGGGCCTGCCGTGGCCGACCTGCAAAATGCTCTTGCCGCCGCCGGATATTTTAATGGACCAGTTACAGGCTACTACGGTAGCTTGACCGAAACCGCTGTCCTTCAGTTTCAGCAAGCCAATCGTCTCACCGCTGACGGCATTGCCGGTCCGGTTACCCTGGCTCAGCTTGCCGTTGACCGCCAACCAATGGCCACCGAAGTTGCCTTCGTCCCAGCGGTGCAGCCCGCCACCACCGTTGTACAGTCTGCCGTCGTGCCAGCCACGACCCCATCCGTTGTTGGTGATGTTCTATATTTGGGCGATCGCGGTCAGGCCGTACTCAGTTTGCAGACCACATTGGCAGATTTAGGCTACTACAGTAAGAATCGGCTGACGGGCTACTACGGCAGCTCTACGGAGGCTGCCGTGAAGCGCTTTCAGGAGTCCAGCGATTTGGTTGTCAACGGCATTGCTGGTCCCCTGACCTTTGAGAAACTGCAGGAGCGCGTCAGCAGCTCACTTTGATCCCGTAGGCTACGCCAAGCCAGTCAACAGACAACCCTAAGTTGCGGCGCTAAACTGCAACAGTTGTGATCCAATCTCGGTAGTTTGGCTCGCGATTCTCTGTGATTGCGGTGAGGGTCTGCCGAATTTTATCCGTGATGGGTCTGTGGGTAGGCAATGCGTAGTTTTCGATGCGCTTTACCGGCGTTACCTTGGCCGCTGTACCGCTAAGGAATACTTCATCGGCAATTAGCAGCTCGGATTTATCTATAGGGCGCTCCTGAACGGGGATGTCTAGATTCCGGGCGATGGTCAGCACGCTATCACGGGTGATGCCTTCCAAGATATCTTGCTCGAACCCAGGGGTGATGATGGTGCCACGCCGCACAATAAAGATGTTCATGCCGGTGGCTTCACTGACCTTCCCTTGAGAATTCAGCAAAATTGCCTCGTCAAAGCCTGACTCCACCGCTTCAGTTTTCGCCAGGGAGGAGGTGATGTAGGCTCCGCTGATTTTGCCCCGCAACGGCAAGCTGCGGTCTTCTTGGCGATACCACGATCCAATGCGGCAGCTGACGCCATCGGGAGAGAGATAGTCTCCTAGCTCAAGACCATAGATAAAGAAGTTCTTTTGCACATTATGCAGGCGAGGAGCGATGCCTAAGTCTGAGGTATAGACAAACGGGCGGATATAGAAAGAGGTTTTGGGCTGGTTTTGAGCGACAAACTCCAAGATGACCGCCTGAATTTTGTCAGCGGGTAGGTCATATTGCAGAAAGCGGGCGCTCATGCTGAGGCGCTCACAGTGGCGGTCGAGGCGAAACAGCAGCACTTGATTTGGGTTTTGTGGATCCGGGAGGCCCCGCATGCCGCCAAATGCGCCAGTGCCGTAGTGCAGTGCGTGGGTGGCGATGGAGATATTGGCCTGCTCAAACGGAATAAACCGGTTCTCAAAGTAGGCAATAGGCAGAAAGCTGTGCATGGCGCGGACTCGTCTTTGGTGATATGAGGTTTGGCCCTATAGTATCTGATGGAATACCCTATGGACCACCAATCATATTTGTGAGATCAAACGTTGCCATCACCGGGAAATGGTCGCTCTTCACGGCGGTATCAGGGCAGTAGTCAATCCTATCGGCATAGGGTACTGTCGTAGCAGTAACGGGCCAGCGAGTAGCCCCATTGGCGACAAAGATAAAGTCGAGGATGCTGTTGTAGCGATCGCTGCAGTAGGTCATTGCTAGGGGCTGGGGCCGCACCCAGGTAAATACCCCAGCATCAGTCATTAGATCGAAGCCGGGATCCCGCTGGCCCCCATCCCCCTTGGCAACATCGAAGTCAAAGTTGTAGTCCCCAACGGCAACTACCGGCATCTGCTGCGATCGCCCCCATTGATTTAGTTTTCTGGCCTGCTGGTGGCGCTTTTCCACGTCCGAGCGATATAGGTGGTTGACCATGAACAGAAATTGATACGGGGTATCGCGAAGTTGAAACCGAGCGATTAGAGGAGCCCTTACCCGACCCGCGAAGCTTAGCTCCTCTAGCTCCTCCACTGCAATTAGCTCTAGCAAAGCCGTATTGTAGATAATCGCAAGGCGATCGCCACCGCCAGTGGTGCCCAGCACAGTGTCATAGTCTAGGCCTTCCCCCGACTCAGCGCCCTGCTCCAACACCGGGAGCCAGCTCCGGTCCTGCACCTCAGATAGGCCCCACAGATCGACTCCGGGCATCTGGGCCAGGTACTCCTGAGCCAGGTAGGCTGGAGCTGCATCTCCTGACTCCAGGTTGAAACCGACAACGGTCAACTCTGAGGGGTTGGCCGAAACCGGCAGTCCCCGTAGATCATCTAGGTCAATGGAGTGGCTGCATCCGCTCACCAAGATGGCAGATAGCGCTGCCACTGCAGCCAGTGGTCTAGCCATACTGAAAACGAAGCGCGATTGAAGGGACATCATGATGAATCGAGTAGAGTGGCTTGGCGGCGGACTGGGGCTAGTTAGCAGCGCGCTGACCCAATGAAATGGAGTTTTGTGCTCTCAGCCGCCGCTCATGTGGCAGTGAGGACAATCTCATTTCTGTAATAGGGCTCCCTCAGAGTCAGCCTTTAAACTTTGTACATTGAGATAGCTTCGGGCTCAGCCCAACCCAAACTGTCCTAGATCTATCCTGCCCTTAATTGCTCCTACCGTACTGCCGAATCATGACCACAGCTTTGAATTTAAAGAACGAGTCAGCGTTGTCTACATCGGCACCTCGAGGCCTCCGCAGGTTTTTTGCCCCCCGCGTCAACAGTCCTGCAGCACAGGCCAACAGAGAGCATGACAGCGCCATCGCAGTCCAGCAAGTGGCCATGACCTACGGCAGTGGAGAACAAGCCGCCCCAGTGCTACACAGCATCAGTTTGACCGTAAATCCGGGGGACATCCACCTGCTGATGGGACCGTCGGGGTCCGGTAAAACCACCCTACTGTCCATTATGGGCGGTATTTTGCAGCCTACAGCAGGCCAAGTTTACCTGCAGGGCACGGATATCACCTGCCTCAGCCGCAACGCACTAGCGGCCTTTCGCCGCCAGAATATTGGCTTTATTTTTCAAGGCTTCAATCTGTTTGGAGCCATGACCGCTGCTGAGAATATCGAGGTGATTCTGAAAATGAAAGGGTGGAATCGCCGAGCGGCCCGCCTTGAGGCCCAGACGCTGCTGGGGGAAGTCGGACTGGGGGACAAGCAGGGCAGCCTCCCCCGCGACCTATCTGGAGGACAGAAGCAGCGGGTCGCGATCGCCAGAGCGTTAGCGGGCGATCCGCCGCTCATTATGGCAGATGAGCCTACCTCTGCCCTAGACTCCCACAGCGGCAAAGCTGTCATTGAGCTGCTGCGGACGCTGGCGAAAGAGCGAGGGCGCACGGTGTTGATGGTAACCCACGACCCCAGGCTCCAGTCAGTGGCAGACCAAGTCGTGTATCTTGAAGACGGTCGGCTGATATCTTCAGCTGCGTCCTTTCAACCCCAGATATTAGATGTTGCCTAATGCTGCTGGCCTGCTGGCCTTGCCCGCTATTCTTCTGACTACTTTCATGGTCGCCCCTGGCATCGCTGAGGCCCCCAGCGATCGCCAGCAGCTCGAAACGACGGGGCTGTGCCGGGGCTGCGATTTGATCGCCGCCGACTTTACGCAGCAAAACCTGCGCCATGTAGACTTGACCAATGCCGATGCTCGCTCTGGGCAGTTTGCCGGGGCCAATCTCAATGGGGCAGTGCTGAAGGCGGCAGATTTGAGCTGGGCGTCTCTAGAGGAGGCATCCCTGCGTCGCAGCGACATCCGTCAAGCGAGGCTCTATCAGGCCAATTTGAGCGGGGCAAACCTCGACCAAGCGCGGCTGCAGGATGCCAACATGGGAGAGGCTAACCTATCCCGAGCCAGTTTGGTGCGGGCAGATTTAAGGAATGCATTTATGGCCGGGGCAACCTTAGCTAACGCCGATTTGACCCAGGCTAGACTCACTGGCGCTTTAGTTCAGCCCGCCCAGATCCGCAACGCAACGCTTTGCAACACCGTCTTGCCCAATGGACGCGTCAGCGATCGCGACTGTGACTGAGGGTCACGACGATGAGCCGCGATAGATGCGCTCTGCCTGCTGAGGGGAGAGCCATTGAGCCCCCGGAAAGTGAATTGGCGGCATTTCTTCAGCGTCCGGCCGGTAGGTGCTGAGATTAGCCTGGGGTGGAAGATAGGAGTGACTGACCGGATCGTAGGAATGCACCTCGCCGGTTTCAATGTTGTACACCCAGCCGTGCAAGGACATGCGGTTTTGATGCAGCCGAGAGCGAATCACAGGGTAAGTGCGCAAATTCTCCAGCTGTGTGAGAACATTCTCGGCGATCGCAATTTCGATAATTTCCTCGGAGGGGCGGTCCGCGTAGTTTTCTCGAATTAGGCGGCGGGTAGTCTCGGCATATTTGAGCCAGTCGTAGACCAGAGGCATGTCCTGCTCTAGCTTTTCCATTTTCAGCAGCCCTTTCATGGCCCCGCAGTTGGAGTGGCCACAGACTACCACATGCTCGATATCGAGAGCATGGATAGCATATTCTACCGATGCGCCTTCACCGCCATTGGTGGCTCCAAAGGGGGGAATAATATTGCCCGCATTGCGAATCACAAAAATGTCACCCACTTGAGATTGGGTGATCAAGTTGGGATCAACGCGGGAATCAGAGCAGGTAATAAACAAAACCCGTGGGGTTTGGCCATGGGCTAATTGCTCAAAAATGTCAGCATGTTCGCTGTAATAGCTCGACTGGAACTGGCGCAGACCTTTGATTAGCTTTTTCATGAACCGGGAGCGGCAAGGATAGGTTGAGGCTTCGATGGGTTGGAGCCCGTCGTACTGCCATGTCCTTACGATATCAGGCGATGGGCCGGGGATTACGCCGTCGCGTCATCCACTCGGTAGTAGAAGCTCAGAGTAGCCCACCGATCAACATGGAGGGCATAGACATCACTCCCCAACTCAAGACCTTTGGGACGCTGGGGGACGCTGGCTTGATGTAGATCTTCTAAGATTGCCTTGGCGATCCCTAGGGGGTCGGACAAAGGACTGATCTTGCGGGTGCTCCCTGAGGGACGCATGGCCTTATCCAGCGCTGCCGAGGTTCTTAGTAGAGGGTCATGGCTGAAGACGACATGGGACTCAGCTAGCCCCGGCGGAGAATCGATGCGCCATTCTGCCGATCCGGTTGGCGGCGGCATGGTGATGGCGTCACCGGGTTGGATCAAGCTGGAGTCTCCTTTTGTCGTGGCCCCACCCCGCTGGGCGACGGGCGGATATAGGGCAATGGCGTTACCATCGCTATCGACACCTAGCAAAACGCAGTACACCGGGCGATCGCTGAAGTTTTGCAGCCGGTACTGAATCTTGCTGCCGGTGGAAATCGTGGGAACGGTGCTCCGGTTTGTCAGCAAAGACACCAGTCGGCTTTCCGGCGGCTCCCAGGACGACCGCTGAGCAGTGTGCTGCATAACAATGCGCTCGTCTGGAGCAACAACCTCCAAAGTTGCCCGTACCCCCAGCCGCGAGGAGGCCTGACTTTCAGTCAGCCTCAGCAGCTTGGCTGCCAGCAGAGCGCGTAGCTGAGATGCGACACGATTGACGGCCGTTTTAACGGCTTCTTCTGTATTGAGCACCGTGCTGGGAATCGCTGTTCGTCCTAAAGAGAAAAGGCCATAGACGCGATCTGTTTCTGAATCTCCCCCTTTGAGTGAAACACTGCCGTCAGCGCTGTCGAAGGAAAGAGCCGTTGTCCCAACAGGGGACGTGGCTTTTCCAAACAGATAATCTGCAGGCTGTTCGCCAACCACCACAGACGCAATCCGGGGAATTGCCGCTAGGGCGCTGATGGCATCCACCCGCTCAATGCGCTCAAGACTAGAGTCGAGAGCAACGGTAAGCGGTACATTCTTTGGCAGAATCCGCAGCCGCTCTTGAACAAGCTGGCCAGGCTGAAGAGCAAGCGGCTGCGCCGCTGGTGCGTCGGATGCCGCTTTGTTGCGATAAGGCTTTGCTGTGACCACCAAGCCGTCTTTCGATTTCACCTGGACCCAGCCTAAATCCTGTGCGTCAAAAGCTTGGTCAGGGTCGTCAGAGCGAGAGGCTTTGATCACCGCCATCAGAGAATCTACACCGTAATTCGCCAACACAAGTGCAGGCAGCCCTCCCAACCACAGAGAGCCCTGCCCCGTATCGGCATCCACAGCAAAGATGACGCCTTCAGCGCTAGGGCGCGTGGGTCGGGTGGGATAGAATGCGCTTGAGGTAGGAACCGCCAAAGCTTTGAGATTGGACGACATCAGCGTTGGCTCCTGTAGCCGACCAACAACCTGTTCAACGCGCCCCGCAGACTGGCTGATATCCACGTAAATTGAGGTTGCCGGGGTCGTAGACCAGAGCTGTTGGGTGAGAGCATAGGTGAAAAGACCAGCGCTGAAACCACTCCAAGAGCCTTCTGCTGCAATTCGGTTGGCGGCAGTGGCGGCCATCACAAGGCCTGGGACCTGGCTGAGCTGCTGTCTATCTGGATTAGAACCAATGCCTATTTTGGCTGCAAGCCGCTGCTGAATCGCCTGCTCCTCCGGGTTTAATTTGCCCCTGGGGACGCTGGGACGAGAGCGGATGCGGATACCGCCGAGGATGGTCGTACCCGGTTCAGCGTAACTCATGTCGAGGACGGTGGTGACCTGACGGGTCTGCAGCGATCGCAACAGCAGCACCAAGGTGCTCTCCATCACATCATTTAGAGTTGGGTCATCCTGGGTCGGCAAAGTGCCGTCAATAGGGACCAGGCTGTTTCTGATCGGTGGTGCTTGCCTCGCGCTAGAAAATCCGCCACCGCCAGAGTCCAGACGCACCAGGCTACCAAACCCGCTGAAGTGGAATACGACGATGTCTCCAGAGCGCGCTTGGTCGACTAGATGGGAGATGAACGCGGACTCGATCCCGTCCCTTGTGGCCTGCTGATCGGTTAGGGTCAAAATGTCGCTGGCCTGAAAGCCAAATCGATGCACCAACAGCTCACGCTGAAGCTCAACGTCCGTGATCGCGCCCTGTAAAGCTGAACCATTGACAGCAGGACAGTCACAGACCTCTTCTGGATACTGGTTGATCCCCACGAGAAGGGCAAGCTTTCTAGACGATGGGGCCGCCAACGCAGCCTGATAGCGACGGGCCAGCAGGGACAGCGCAGACTGACTTGCCCCAAGTGATGCCAGACCTAAAACTGTCCGCTGCAAAAATGCTCGTCGCGTTGGTGTCACGGTATGCGTTAGACCTCTGTCATCGGTTACTGCTGCATGGCCCGTATAAGCTCAGCTGCCACTTCTGGGCGAGAGAACTGCGGGGGGGGCATTTCGCCACGGCGCAGCATCTCACGCACCTTTGTTCCAGACAGGTGAATACGCTCTTCTTTAGTACTTGGGCTCGTTTTGCTCGTTGCCATCGTTTCTGTCCGAGTGCAGTAGAAAGCATGCTCAAACTTCATCGGCGTGATGCCAAGGGCACCACCGTCAAGTTCATCAAAAATGTGTTGAGCGTCGTAGGTTCCGTAGTAATCACCAACACCGGCATGGTCTCTGCCTACGATGAAGTGAGTGCAGCCATAATTTTTCCGCACTAGGGCATGAAAAATAGCCTCTCGTGGACCAGCATACCGCATGGCTGCTGGATTAATCGCTAGAATAACCCGATCTTGCGGGAAGTATTTATCTACCATAATTTCGTAGCAGCGCATGCGGACATCTGCTGGAATATCATCTTTTTTAGTCGCACCGACAAGGGGATGGAGAAACAGGCCATCCACCGTCTCTAGGGCGCATTTTTGGATATATTCGTGAGCCCGGTGAATTGGGTTACGCGTTTGAAAACCGACGACAGTTTTCCACCCCTTGTCGCGGAACATCGCCCGCGAGGCGGCAGGATCAATCTGGTAGGCCGGGAACTGCGGATGGGCCTTGCGCTCCAGTAGCCATATTGGGCCAGCAAGGTTGATCGGCCCTTGGTCATAGACCACCTTTACGCCAGGATGCTTGTCCTCATCAGTTCTGTATACTTTGATGGCTTCATGGGCCTTGTCGTATCGGTATTTTTGCGTCAGTTCTAGGACACCAACGAACTCACCCTGGCTGTTATCAAGTCGGATAAGATCGCCTTCGCTCAGCCGGTTCGCCTCCTCTTCATTCACAGACAATGTGATGGGGACAGACCAGGGTAGGTCATTGGCCAAGGCCATGCTGTCTACAACAGACTTGTAGTCGGCTTCTTCCATGAAGCCGGTCAGCGGACTAAATCCACCAATAGCAATCATCGCGAGATCGGATTCAGCTCGCTCATCTAGGGTCAGTCGCGGCAAGGCATCCGCCTGTGCTAAAAACTCTTGGCGCTGAGCGGTATCTGCAACACGGTTTACCAGCTGTCCGCCATGGGGCGGCGCAATATCTTTTTGAGTCAACGTTCTACTCCTGACATATGTCATTTTCTCCGGTGGGCTAGCCTATCGCAGTCTCACATCGCAATCTCACCATAGGCTGGCCCGCTCACATCGTAGTATGCGAAACTAGGCGGATATGGCCCCATTACTGCGAATTACAGTCTCTTTACATTATTCTTGCTGTTTCTGGGCGCGAGGCTGAATGATTCCACCGCCGAGCAGCAGATCATCCCGGTACCACACGGCAGCTTGACCGGGAGAGATACTGAACTGGGGATCGTCAAACTCAATGCGCACGTGGCTGGCCACAGCATCAAGCGGGATGATGGTTGCAGGCGCTGGGGGCGTTCGATATCGAACCTGAACAGCAGCCTGTATGGGGCCATCTGGTGGTGCAATGGACACCCAATTTACCCGATCGGCAAGGCAGTCGGGCTGATACACCCTGTGGCGCTCGCCCACCACTATCTGATTGCGACCGGGGTCGATGTCGACGACATAGAGGGGGCTAGGGGCCGCGATGCCCAGCCCTTTACGTTGGCCAATGGTGTAATTGTGAATGCCGTCATGACGGCCTAGGACAAGCCCCGCTTGGTCGACGATATCCCCCGGCGTTGGAGCTAGATACTGTCCCAAAAAATCCTTCATGGAGCCATGGGCTTCGATAAGACAAAGGTCTTGGCTGTCCGGCTTAGCTGCCGTGTGCAGACCAAGCTCTGCGGCGATACGGCGCGTTTCATCTTTGGTTTGATGCCCTAAGGGGAAAAGCACCTGAGCCAGTACCGTTTGCGACAGGTCGTAGAGAAAATAAGACTGGTCTTTACGGCGATCGCAGGCTCGCCGTAGCTGGTAGCGACCTGTGGACGGGTCCTGAGTGATGCGGGCGTAATGTCCCGTGGCAATGCGATCGCAGCCAATTTTAGCAGCATAGTCCAGCATGGGTCCGAACTTCACGGCTTTATTACATTGGGAACAGGGAAGCGGAGTGATACCGCTGCCGTATCCATCAACTAAGTAGTCCACAATTTCGGCCTGAAAGGCATCGCGACTATCGACAACCTCGTAAGCAATATCGAGCTGCTCACAGAGCTGAGCCGCATCTACCATGCCTTCTGAACAACATTGCCCCTTTCCTTTCATTAGCCACAGGGTAAGGCCAAAGACGTCATAGCCTTGATGGTGCAGCGTTGCTGCTGCAACAGAACTATCCACGCCGCCGGATAGACCGACAACAATTTTGGGCTTTGGCTGGGCCGAAGTGGGTTGGGATACGGTGGGCTGAGATACGGTAGTCTGGGGGGATTGAGACATAGGACACAATCGAACGCTAGCAATGTGATGCGGCTCTGCTGGCAAGCCGACATAGCCGCAGCTGAACGTAACCGCAGCCTGGGTACAGATAGAGGCAAATGCAGATTCAGCAATCAATACTGATGGAAGCGCTCAGTAACGCTACGATACCTCAACTGAGCGATGGCGTATCGCTGCTCAGGTTAGCTTGTAGAATTGATAAATTCATCCCTAGGGTAGCATCTACAAGTGAGGCCATGATGCCGACAGCTTAGTCGCTCAGACAGGCACTGGACTAGTATTGCTGGTCGAGACGCCGATGCCCCAAAGGATCAAGACGGCAATGGCCCCAAGACAGCAATGATCTAAAGTCGCTTCTGTGATGTTCTTATGCTCCACCAGCCCCAACCATTCACAACCCTCTATTTGTCCTTCTCTGAAGCGCCAGCCTGCTTTAAAAGCTTACTGTGGCGGCTCACCCTCAGCTTCAGCTGCATATTGCTTCCGGCGCTGACCGCGCAAACCGCCGCTGCACAGAGCGTCATTGACGGTCTGCCGCCACCGCCCTCAATTCCAGACCTTGACCCGCCGACACCTGCCGCCTCCGAGCCCGAGAGCAGCCTCACCATCCAACCGACCAACACCGCATTGCCATATCAAGTTGTGGTCAATAGCGACAGTCCTTTTCTGCTAGAGCAAGTGCGTCGTATTGAACCGACGGCAGTACTTGAGCGCTACCAAGATCAGTCGGTCATTTTGGTAGGACAGTTCAGCCAGCTGGCTCTAGCACAGCAGCAAATTGACGCCCTAGCGGCTCAGGGCATTGGGGCTGAAATTGCGGTTTCCGCTGCAGCGATAGCCGTAGATGGGGCCGTAGGTGAGACTGTCGAGGCTCCGCCTGAGCCTCAAGCGGACAGCGATGAGCTTGCGCGGCTCGGGTCTAGCATTGGATCTAGCCCGACCTCCAGCCTTCTCACACTGCCACCGGCCAGCTTAGGGCAGGCTTCTATAGCCCCCCAGGCAACAATCACGGATCCCGCATCAGAGCCGAATACCGCTCTAGTGCAGACCGCTACACGTCCGAATCCTATTGCCCAGCGGCCAGCAGCGCCTGTCGCCGCAGCGCCTGTCAGCAGCGACTACTACATTGTTGTTCCGGGGGAAGCCAGCACCCTCGATCGCATCCAGGATCAAGTTGCCCTTCTAGGGGCACACCCCAACGCAATCGCCCAGCGCGATGAGCCCCTGGGTCCCCACTTGCTCATTGGACCGTTCGTCAATCGACAATCCGCCACCCGGTGGAACGAATTCCTGCGTGACTTTGGCATGAACGCCAGGGTCTACTATCGTCGTTGAATCCCATGACGCTCTTGCCCAGTGATTTAGCATCATCCCGATCAGGCCATCAGTATCGTCAGCGCATCGTCGTCAGCGCTGCTGAGATGCAGGCTGTCGAGTCCCGTCTTTTTGATGCAGGGATGCCGGTCGCGGCGCTCATGGAAAAGGTTGCAGGGCGCATTTTCGCCTGGGTGATGGCGCGATATCCTCAGCCCTGCCCCATCCTTGTAGTAGCAGGACCAGGGCACAATGGCGGTGACGCCTGGGTCGTGGCGCGGGAGCTTCATCAGCAGGGCTACTCTGTCTCCGTTTGTAGTCCGATCGCCAAGCAAAAAGACCTCACGGCGCAGCAGTCTGATTACGCTAAGGCCATGGGCGTTTCCCTGATTGCTGTAGAGCAAGTTATAGACCAAGCGCCAGCAGTCATCATCGACGGGCTGTTTGGGTTCGGACTCTCTCGGCCTATTGAGGGCGAGCTTGGCCAGTTGGTAAGCCATGTCAATGACCTGACAGCGCCGGTGGTGAGTATAGACCTACCGTCGGGTATCCACACCGATAGTGGAGCGCCCCTAGGAGAGGCCGTCCGGGCTAGCCATACCCTGTGTTTGGGGCTATGGAAGCGGGCCTGTCTACAGGACCAGGCGCTGGCTTATTTAGGGGAGGTCTCGCTGATTGATGTTGACATCCCAGTAGCGGCAATCGAGGGGGTTTTGGGCCAGCCCCAGCTGCTGCAGACGACGTCAGAGGCCGTTGCTGCGGCTTTGCCACTGACGCGATCGCCCACCACCTATAAATACCGAGAAGGGCACCTCCTGCTGGTGTGTGGCTCTGAGGTCTATATGGGGGCAGCGTTGCTGGCGGCCTTGGCCGCGCGGGCCAGCGGGGTGGGTATGCTCACCGTCGCGATTCCCCAAGCGCTCAAACCGCTGATAGCACTTCAGATTCCCGATGCAATCACAGTAGGTTGTCCAGCCGAAGCCGGAGCGATCGCCACTTTCCCAAGCGGATTCGATCTGAACGCCTACAGCGCGATCGCTTGCGGACCGGGGCTGACGCAGCACAACAAAATTGTGCCCATTGTGCTGGCCGCGACGCCCCCTTTATTACTTGATGCGGATGGGCTAAATCAGCTGGCGCAACCGGAAGCAAAAACAGCCCTGTCCCAGCGAAACGGCTACACCATACTCACGCCCCACGCCGGGGAATTCAAGCGGCTTTTTCCAGAGCTAGACCAGACCGACCGAATCAGCCTTGCGCAACAGGCTGCCCAGGACAGCGGCAGCACTGTTTTACTTAAAGGGGCCTGCACCGTGGTCGCCGCTCCCAATGGAGAGACCTGGCTCAACCCTCAAAGCACGCCAGCGCTAGCTCGTGGCGGCAGCGGGGATGTGCTGTCAGGCCTGATCGGGGGGCTGATGGCTCAGATGGCGGCGCGGCATGAGCCCATGGAGAATGCGGCCTGGAGCGGCGTATGGTGGCATGCCCAAGCAGCCCTGGCCCTGGCCCAAGAACGAACTCTGCTGGGAGTAGATGCCCATACGTTGGCAACCCGGCTAGTATCACAGCTTCCCTCTATCCTCAGGGCTAAATGACCATGGTAGAGCGCCTGCAAAAGTTGATGTCCCAATGGGGAATTGCCTCCCGCCGCAGGGCCGAGCAACTCATTGCTGAGGGCCGCGTCTGCGTCAATGGGCAGCCCGCCCATCTTGGGCAGAAAGCCGATCCAATAGCGGATCGCATTGAGGTCGATGGAGTAGCGATCGCCTCTCAGCAGCGTCCCCAGTCCGTCTATTTTCTGTTGAATAAGCCAAAAGGCGTTGTTTCCACCTGCCTCGACCCGCAGCACCGCCCGACGGTATTGTCTCTGCTGCCCAAGTCCTTACGCAATCCAGGTCTGCATCCCGTAGGGCGCTTAGACGTTGCTTCGACCGGTGCATTATTACTGACGAATGATGGCTCAGCAACGTTTCGTCTAACTCACCCTAGGCATCACATCCATAAGACATATCGCGTGCAGCTAGAGGGATGCGTCAGCGAGACTGCACTCACCCAGTGGCGTCAAGGCATCATGCTCTCGGGCCAACGGACTTTACCAGCTCAAGTTACTCTAGTAAAGAGTGCTTCTCAAATTACCTCATTAGAGGTAGTTTTATGGGAGGGACGCAACCGTCAAATTCGCCGTGTTGCGGAACAGCTTGGTCACCGAGTCATCTCGCTGCACCGACTGGCGATTGGTCCACTGCAGCTGGGAAATCTAGCGCAGGGGTCCTACCGACAGGTCAGTCAAGCCGATATGGCAGCTCTGCTATCCCATGCCAGCACAGCCAGCGAGAAGAATCAAAAAACATTCTAGCGAACAGGTGAGTTCTGCAAATTATTTCAGGAGATTTAGGGTCGTGAATCAAGACTCAATGTGTGAGGCATCGAGCCAGCAGGAACAACTCATTCAGATCGGAGCTCACCTCCAGGATGTTCGTAACCAGCAGGGGCTGTCTCTAGATGACGTTGCGGCAAAAACGCTGATTCAAACCCGTCTACTGCGGGCCATCGAAGCTGGAGACATGGATGCGTTGCCTGAAGCGGTCTACGTTCGTGGGTTCGTCAAGCGATATGCCGATCACCTCCACTTAGACGGAACAAAAGTGGCAGCGTCATTTTCGGTCAATACTCAGACGCAGCCTCTGCCTAACTCATGGAACGCCTCCGCAGCCGCACAGCTGAGACCGCTTCATCTCTACGCAGCCTATGTTGCGCTGATTGTCGCGGCGGTCAGCGGCGTGTCTTATCTTCTCAGCGTGCTGTCGCCGCCAACGGTGACGCAGCAGGCCTCATCTTCTAATCAGGAGGCCATAGCCCAGAGCGATGCCGAAGAAGGGGGGTCAAGCGCAGCCTTAGGGGAAACAGAGGCAACAGAGTCAACAGCATCCCTTGATGCTTCAGAGGAACCGTCGGCAGCGGCGATCGCCAGCGAGGAATCCGATGAGGTATCTCAGTCAGATGGCGACCCAGAGGCTCCTGTAGAGGTATCCCTGGAGCTAGTAGAGCGCTCTTGGCTGCGCGTTGTTGTGGATGGCAGCGAAGAATTTGAAGGGGTGCTGCAGGAAGGCACAGAGCAAACCTGGACAGCCGAAAATGAAGTCACGGTGAGAGCCGGTAACGCGGGGGGGGTACTTCTTGCCGTCAACAGACAGCCTGCAGAGGTGATGGGGGAGCCGGGCTCAGTCTCAGAGCAGACTTTTTCGCCCGAGACTCCCCCTACAGCATCAAATTGACCTGGCGCTATCCCATAAACATCGCCCCACAACCATCTGGGCATAGATACCTGGGCATAGATACCTGGGTAAACACTGCACAATTGGCTCATCTCAGGGGCATGATGTTTACCACCCCCTTTAAGATGAGCCCCGAAGCCTACTAGGCTCGGCCATAGATCTGGGTCAGATGCTTGAGATTATTCTTCAGATCATCGGTGATGTCGGCTGGGTGGTATCGCCAGGTCCAATTTCCATCTCCCAACCCAGGGGTATTCATGCGATCGCTAGTGCCTAGACCCATGAGGTCTTGGAGCGGAATAATCGCCTGGTTAGCCGTGGAACTGAGCGCCAGACGAGTCATATCCCAGTGAATACCGTTTGGCCCCAGCTGCCCCATATAGTCAACGACAGACTGCTTTGTATGGTCATCAATGTTCTCAAACCAGCCTACCGTCGTGTCGTTGTCGTGGGTGCCGGTGTACACCAGGCAGTTTTGATTGTAGTTAAACGGCAGATAGGGATTGTCTGACTCTGCTCCAAAGGCAAACTGAAGGATGCGCATCCCAGGAAATTCGTAGCGATCGCGCAGGGCTTCGACATCGGGGGTGATGACGCCTAAATCCTCAGCAATAATGGGCAAAAATCCTAGCTCTTGCTTGAGCTGGTCAAACAGCTCTTCCCCAGGAGCCTCAACCCAGTAACCATTCATTGCGGTTGTTTCCCCCCCTGGCACCTGCCAGTAGGCCTGGAATCCCCGGAAGTGGTCGATACGAATAATATCGACAAACTCCAGCAGCGATTCGAATCGGTAAATCCACCACTTAAAGCCTAGCGCCTTGATATGCTCCCAGTCGTAGATTGGGTTTCCCCACAGCTGCCCTGTGGCGCTGAAGTAATCCGGCGGCACTCCGGCCATCAGAGCAGGTTCTCCAGAGTCTGGGTCGAGGCAGAAGCGGTCGGGAAACTCCCACACATCGGCGCTGTCGTGGGCCACATAAAATGGCATATCGCCCAAGATGGAAATGCCGCGCTCATTGGCGTACCGCCGCAGCATACTCCACTGCCGGTGGAACTCGTACTGCCAGTACTTCTGATGAAAGACCTCAGTGCTCAATTTCTCAGTCCATAGGGCGATCGCATTGGGCTCCCGGCGGGCGATGGCGGTATCCCACTGGGTCCAGGCCTTTCCCCCATGGGCCTGCTTCAGCGCCATAAACAGCGCGTAACCATCAAGCCAGAACTCGCGATCGCGGCAAAACTGCTCAAACCTTTGCCGCTGCTCGTCGGAAGCATAGGCTTGAAAGTTATCCGCAGCCTTGGCCAGGAGAGGCATCTTGGCATGGGTGGCAGCGTCGTAGTCCACGACGGTGGTGGTGATGTCGGGAATGGCAATGTCGTCTTCTGTCAGCTGTCCATCTACGCAGAGCTGCTCCAGGCTGATCAACAGCGGGTTTCCTGCCATAGAAGAGTAGGACATGTAGGGCGAATTGCCATGGCCCGTCGGCCCCAAGGGCAACACTTGCCAGATGCGCTGATGGCACTCGTGAAGAAAATCTATGAAGCCGTAAGCGTCAGACCCGAGATCACCAACCCCCAGTCGATTTGGGAGAGAGGTCGGATGTAGTAAAACGCCACTGGTACGAGGAAACGGCATAATGTATTTAGCGCCCCAATAGAGTATTAAGAATAAGTAGAAATATCCTCCAGGCGATTGCCTGTTCGGACCTTAATGGTGGTCAATATCAACAGTTATACTCCACATCGATCAGACTACCGCATCCAATGCTGTCGCAAACCCTATCAGTAGTATTGAATGCTCGCCATGATAGAATACTGCTGAATTATGAGAAGTCAGCGTTACAATCGAGGTCATTCGCCGGATGTCATTACTATTGCCAGCTCTCCTTGTCGCAGAACTGCCAGAAGCGTATCAAATTTTTGATCCCCTTGTAGATGTGCTCCCGATCATTCCAGTCTTTTTTCTGTTGCTAGCGTTCGTATGGCAAGCTGCCGTCGGATTTCGCTAAATCTCGCATGAAGCCATAGCTGGAAAAGCTGGGGGCATAGCGTGCTATGTCCCCGATATTATGGCCTCCAAAAAAGCCTGCCCTATATCGGCTTTAGGTTTTGGGGCTTCAGGTTATGCTGCCTGCCAAGCCTGACGCAAGGGCTGAGGCAAAAACGACGCAATTTCTTGCTGGCGATCGCCGGACAACTCGCGCTTTAGGGCGGAGAAGACAGCCTCGGTGGCCTCTTCAGGGCTGATGCCGCGGGATAGCCCTGCCTCTTGGCCAATGCGAAATAAAAACGTGTCAGTGTCAATGGTGAGGGGAGGACGAATACGACTCAAAAGCCTCACGATCCAGTTCGTGTCTCTCCAAATGCTTACGAGAGTGTCCTTGGTGCTGTCGCCCGTTGTCAGAATCTTGCCCTCAAGCTCGACAGCGACGCGATCTGCCGCCTCCGTTGTCATCATGTCCCGCAGGGTGCGAAACACGACCTCGGCGATATCCCGCGCGTCGTAGAGGTCTTCTAGACCAGCCTGACGCTTTACATGTTCTAGTAGCGCGCTTGTCATAACATCGCTGTCGTTACTGGCTGCATTTGAGGATGTCATTGCTGTACCCTTAGCTATATCTTGCTTGAAATTTAGATGTTAATTGGAGCGGTAGTGCAGCAATACCATCTGCCTTACCACTATGCTTTACATACTACAGCATCATGACATATTTCTTAACACTTGCACGTATCAATGGCGCTAACCCTTGACTCCACTTCCCGTCTCGGTTGGCACAATGTAACGCTGCACAACCAAAAACACCAGCAAGATAGGGGCAATAGATATCATTGATCCTGCTGCGATCAAGCGCCAGTCTAGGGAGAAGGCTCCGGCAAGCTTGGCAACGCCAAGGGGTAGGGTATAGTACGCTGGGTCATCCAAGATGATCAGGGGCCAAAGGAAATCGCTCCAGGAGCCAATGAAGACGAAGATGGAGAGGGTCACTAGGGCAGGGCGTACCGCAGGCAGCATAATAAACCACCAGAGCCCTAGCTCTGAGCAGCCGTCCATTCGCCCCGCTTCTTCGAGTTCTTTGGGGACACCGAGAAATGCTTGACGCAGCAGAAAAATACCGAAGGCAGAAGCGATCGCCGGAAATACGAGCCCCACATAGGTATTGCGCAATCCTAAGTTCACCGCCAAAATATGTAGCGGAATCATTACCACTTGGAACGGAATCAAAATCGTGCTGACCACTAATGTCAGCAGCGCTTCTCGCCCAGGAAACTGGAGGCGGGCTAAAGGGTAGGCCGCTAACGAACATAGCAGCAGGTTTAGCAGCACCGTAATGCTAGCCACCAAGGTACTGTTGACCAGGTAGCGCCCCATGGGGTTGGTTTGCCATACCTGAATAATGTTTTGCAGGGTAGGGTCTTCTGGCCAAAAGCGGGGAGGAAACTGAACAATGTTTTCTGCTGGTGACTTAAACGCAGTACTCAAAAGCCACAGCATAGGCAGCAGCATCACCAGCGCAATTCCCATCAAGAGAAAGTACAAACCAATTCTCTGCACAGCAAGACGGCGGTCCACTACAATACGCCCGCGCTATCTCGCTGGGGATGTAGGCTTTTTCCCTGCTGCTGAACGGTATAGAGCCTGTTGAGAGCATGCACATAGGCTTGAGCCGAAGCCACGACAACATCAGTATTAGCCGCATGGCCGGAAAACATCCGTCCCTCAAAGCGCAGACGAATAGTTACCTCACCGATGGCATCAATGCCAGCAGTGACAGATTTCACCGTGTATTCGATCAGCTGGTTGGGCAAATCAATCACGCGGTTAATAGCCTTATACACCGCATCTACTGGACCTGTGCCAATGGCAGCATCCATCAGTTCTGCTCCATCTGGGGTCAAGATACATACCGTCGCGGTGGGTCGGGAGTGATCGCCACAGGACACTTGGACATGCTGCAGAGTATAGGCAATGGGATTGTGTTGAGTTTCGTCATTCACAATCGCTTCTAGATCCCAGTCGCTGATCTCTTTTTTCTTGTCTGCAAGCTCTTTGAACCTCAAAAACGCTTTGTTTATATCTTGGTCTGTCAGCTCATAGCCTAGCTCCTGCAAACGGGTGCGAAAGGCGTTGCGGCCAGAATGCTTGCCTAGCACAATTTTATTGTTGGTGAGGCCGATGGACTCAGCATCCATAATTTCGTAGGTCAGCCTGTGCTTCAGCACCCCATCTTGGTGAATACCAGACTCATGGGCAAACGCATTTGCGCCGACGATCGCCTTATTAGGCTGCACAAACATACCCGTCAGGTTAGACACCAGCCGAGAGGTCTTGTAAATTTGCTGGGTATCGATATGGTGCAATGGCGCTTCGGACTCGGGCGATCGCCCAAAGAAGGGATTGAAATACTGCCGCCGCACGTGCAGCGTCATCACAAGCTCTTCTAGGGCGGCATTGCCTGCCCGTTCACCAATACCATTGATGGTGCATTCGAGCTGGCGTGCTCCATGCTTGACCGCCTCTAAAAAATTAGCTACTGCTAATCCCAGATCGTTATGGCCATGAACCGATATCACCGCCTGGTCAATATTAGGGACGTTCTCCACGATGCCGCGAATTATTCCCCCAAACTCGCTGGGCATGGTGTAGCCCACGGTGTCGGGAATATTGACCGTTGTCGCCCCAGCAGCGATGGCCCGCTCTAGCACCTGGTAGAGGAACTCAGGGTCCGAGCGACCGGCATCCTCCGGCGAAAATTCTACGTCATCCACAAAAGATTTGGCATAGCCCACCATTTCTGGAACGATGTCCAGCACCTCTTCGCGAGTTTTACGCAGCTTGTGCTTGAGATGAATGTCGGAAGTGGCAATGAAGGTATGAATACGGCTGTGGGCAGCGGGGCTGAGCGCTTCAGCAGCGGTTTTAATATCTTGCTGAGTCGCTCTAGCCAAACCACAGATTGTGGGTCCTCCTTCCCTGCCCACGTTCTCGGCAATGCGTCGCACCGCCTCAAAGTCGCCAGGGCTGGCAAAGGGAAACCCAGCCTCAATCACATCCACCTGCAGTCGCGCCAGCTGACGGGCGATCGCCAGCTTCTCGTCCACGTTGAGGGTAGCTCCAGGAGATTGCTCCCCATCCCGAAGCGTCGTGTCAAAAATAATGATGCGATCGGCCAAATCCGCAGATTTAGCCGCGCCTTGAGATGCATTAGTCTGGGCAGAAGGCACTTGATTGGGCACAGGGCTGACCTCACAGCAGGACAACTATCCCCTGATGATAGCGATTATTTTGCTAGTTGTAGCCATCGCTTTTCTCAATATAGTCACGGATGCTGTTGAGGTCGATATAGCGATCGGTGGCGTTTCGCAGTTCACGGGCAATCATCCCTTCAGTGGAGACCACCGTGATATGGGTATTTTTCGAGCGCAGCAGCTCAATGGCCCGCTCAAAATCTCCATCTCCGCTGAACAGAATCACCTGGTCATATTGCTCGACTGTGTTGAACATATCCACGACAATCTCAATATCTAGGTTCGCTTTTTGCGAGTAGCGCCCCGAGTTGTCATCGTAGTATTCCTTTAGCACCTTGGTGCGCACGGTATACCCTAGGCTAATCAAGGCATCTCTGAATCCGCGCTGATCCTGGGAATCTTTGAGCCCGGTGTACCAAAAGGCGTTGATCAGCCGAATGTAGGGATCATCAGTGAAGTGGCGTAAGACGCGCCTTGGGTCAAAGAACCACCCATTCTTCTGCTGAGCGTAGAACATATTGTTCCCGTCTACGAAGATCGAAAGACGGCGTTTAGAAGCCATATATATTTCGCACCTATACGTAATTTTTTATATTGGTGTGGACAAGTCTAATAACGACGTGAGTAAAACCCACTGAGAAATAAAAATAAGCTACTCGCGATTAAAACTGAGCAGGAGCTGGAAGTTAGACGCAGCATGCGCTAACCATAAATCGCTGCTATTAATTAAACTGAGCGCATATGGTTATACTTTACAGTACGTTACAGATAACCCATAACGCGGTAGTGCTTGAAGACTTAATGCGTAGCTCTATAGCGACACCCCCCATACAGCCCCTGATTTATAGTGATACATCGTGCGATGCCGATGTCAGTGCTCCAAGGCAGTGCTCCGTCCTTGGAATGCCCGTAAATAGGTCATGGCAATGACTCATAGTTAGCTATTATAGAATTTTTGTCCGTATTTGCGCTATGTTACAGCCGTCCCTGACCTGCCCAGATACCCTGCAGGCCCTAGAAAGCCACTTCGATCGCCCTCCCATACGGCTGGGTATCATGGCGTCTGGTAACGGCAGCAATTTCGAGGCGATCGCCCAGGCGATTGACGAAAAGAGGCTCAATGCCCGCATTACCGTCGTGATTTACAACAACCCTGGTGCGGGGATTGCCGCTAGAGCCGCTAAGCGGCAGATTCCAGCCTTATTGCTCAATCACCGGGACTTTGAGCGACGCGAAGACTTAGACCATAAGATTGTCGTAGCGCTGCAGCAGCACAAGGCGACATGGGTAATCATGGCGGGGTGGATGCGGCGAGTGACGACGACTCTGATTCAAGCGTTTCCCAACCGAATTCTCAATATTCATCCCAGCTTACTGCCCAGCTTCCCCGGCATGCGTGCTATCGAACAAGCCCTAAATGCTGGGGTCAAAATTGCGGGCTGCACCGTTCATCACGTGGTGCTCGAAGTCGATAGTGGCCCTATTGTAGCTCAGGCCGCTGTGCCGGTTTATGTCGGAGACACCCCAGAACAGCTGCAGCAGCGTATCCACAACGAAGAGCACAAGCTCTATCCCCAGGCAATTATGCTGGCGGCAAGCCATCGGGTCTAGCCTCATTGAATCTAGCCCCAGTGAATCTAGATTAGATTCACTGGGGCACCCCCGAGGCAAGGAAACTATCCTACAGTTGAGTCCGATCGGTCAGAATCTCATATCCCGACTCTGTCACCAGCACAGTATGCTCAAACTGAGCGGATAGGGATCGATCGACAGTAACCACCGTCCAGCGATCGCTCAAGGTACGGGTATGGCGAGACCCGGCGTTGAGGATAGGCTCAATAGCCAGGGTCATGCCCGCCTTGAGCTTGACGTTGGGCAGCTGCCGCGTCCGAATATTGAATACTGACGGCTCTTCATGTAGATTGCGTCCGACGCCATGACCGGTAAACTCTTCGACAATAGCAAAGCCTTCTTGCTCAGCATGGTCCTGGATTGCTCCAGCAATATCGAGCAGATGGGCTCCTGCCTTGACCTGCTCAATCCCTTTATAAAGCGTTGCCTCTGCCCCTCGAATTAGGGCATTTGCAGCGGGCGTCACGGTGCCAACGCCGATGGTGATGCAGGAATCACCATGGAAGCCATCGTAGTAGGCTCCGGTATCCACCTTGAGCACATCCCCGGCATGGATAGTTTTCTTCGCCCTAGGAATGCCATGGACAACTTCGTCATTGATGCAGGCACAAATCGATCCCGGAAACCCGTAATACCCCTTGAAGCTAGGCGTTGCTCCTAACGCACGGATACGGCTTTCGGCATAGGCATCGAGGTCGGCGGTGGTCATGCCGGGTTCAACACGCTCGGAGATCTCTTTAAGCACTGTTGCCACAATACGGGCCGCTTGGCGCATGGTGGCGATTTCTGCATCGGACTTGGTCAATCCTCGTCGACTGCGCTGCATGCGGGGAAGGCTAAGTGGAGTCGGCAGCAGGTTGGTCAAAAAGTTCATGGCGTATCGGGCTTAGGGCACATTCTGGCTTATCTAAGGTATCACCTCTAGCAGGCGATCGCCTTAAGTGGCAGGATCCCATCGACTTAGGCTAAATTTGTCGATGTAAAAATTCTTTTACGCCTTAGGGCACATTTACGGAACCGTTACGTCAATTAGCCTGTTTCAAGCACCGGTTTTCCCGGCTGCAGGAATGAAATCCAGCAGCGATATGCCTCAAGGGGCGATCGCTCAGCATCAAGACCACAGCTACACCAGCTATACCAGCTACAAGTCGTTAGGAATCAGGAGTAACCATGCTTTTACCATCTACCGAACCAGTTACCACGGTTGTCAGTCCCATCGCGGTAGAACCGCTCACTACGGGCTCGAGCCTAGACGAACTGGTCGCTATTCTACCGCCAAGCTTCTCTGAAGCAGATCTGACCGACTTTGCAACTGAGCTGACAGGAACCGTCACATTCACCGATGGTATTATCAGCGCCGACCTGGCAAGCGCGGAGGGCACCTTTAGCGAGAGCATTGACGCTGCTGCCGAGATCGCGGCTCTTCTAGACGATCTAACCGGTATCAAGGCGACGGTTGGAGTAGAGGCAGGTGTCGCCACGCTAGCTGGCACCACGGAGGCCGGAGATACGTTGATGGGGTCGTTGGATGTCAACGGGCTTGCCGACAGCGTTGTGCTACCGCTGATCGGTGATATCGAAGGGGCCTTCACCATTGATGGTGGCATTGTTACAGTCGATCTAGAGACAGATACCGGAGACATTGGCGGTGAACTCAGTCTGTTGGATGGCGAACTTGGCGTCCTGCTCGACACCCCCTTTGGTGTTTTGGATGAGGCGATCGCTTTCGATGAAGACACCGCATTTACGGTGCCGTTTGGCGATAATGAGGCGACTTTCAATCTGTTCGCCGGAACCGTCACGCTCAATCCTGACACCGCCGACGCTGTCACGCTAGATTTTTCCGATATTCCTCTGACAGTCGCTATTGATGATGGTCTAGCGACCGTTGAGGTGGCAGGGCTAGGTGCGATAGGCGATCCATTCGATATTGAGTCATTTGTAGGCGAGTTGGTTACGCCCATCATCGCTAGCGCCGATGGCGAGTTTACCCTTAGTAACGGTGTGCTAGAAGGCGTCTTGGACATTGCTTCTATAGAAGACATAGAGCCAGACGGCCCCGTCGATCCTACGCCAGTCCCAGGAACACCTGCAGATCCGGCAGCAGCGCCGGATGGGGATATTTCTGTTCTGATTGACGTTGCCCAACTGCTAACCGACGCGTCAGATTTTCTGACTAGCTTGACCGGTACGCTAACGTTTGGCGATGGTGTAGCAACAAGCACCGTGGTAAGTAATGACCTGGATCTGGCGGATGTCGATCTGACAGGTGAGGTCGGTTTAGTTGAGCTAGTTGACGACGCCGTCACCATTGCCGAAATCCTAGATGTGTTCGGTCTGATTGAGATCGAACCAGTTGCTGAGACTCCCACAGGAGAGCCAGCAGGAGAGCCAGCAGTAGAAGACCCAATGGCAGAAGACCCAATGGCAGAAGAGCCAGCAGTAGAAGAGCCAACGATCGCCGACCCGATAGTCGAAGATCCCGTG
>JGI12210J13797_10231012_pt1 | contig 24299 bp, 30 predicted proteins | sample ElkSlonscriptome_3_FD_13797 | JGI IMG/M metagenome (IMG submission 13797)
ACGGTTATCTCCCAGGACCAGAACGGTTTCGGCGCCGGCAATCTCTCCAGCGTCGACATCGACGGCGATGGTGCAGTTATCGCATCGTATTCCAACGGCGAACAGATTCGCGTCGCTCACCTGGTCCTCGGACGCTTCAACAATCCCAACGGGCTTGAACTCGTCGGCAACAATCTTTTCGGTACCACAGACAACTCCGGCGTTGCCAGGGTTGGCCTGCCTGGCCCCGAACTTGGTAAAGTCTTCACCAACTCTCTTGAGCAGTCCAATGTCGACATGGGCGCCGAATTTGTTCGCATGATTACCGTGCAGCGTGGTTTTCAGGCCAACTCGAAAATCATCACCACGGTGGATGAACTGCTTGGTGAACTGATCAACCTCAAGCGCTAGCTGTCATCATTTTGACACAACTCTCCCCATATCGCCGGTGAAAGTCAATTTCATCGGCGATTTCTTTTTGTTGATTACATATCCAACCACAGAACACTCGGTGAATACAGAGACTCCTCCAGCTCTATCGTCCTCTTTGGCTCTGAAAGTCATTTTCAATCTTCTCACCCTCATAGCATTTTGACATCTTGGGGAGAGAGACTGTTTTTCGGCTGGCACCTTTTTCTTCTGGAATACATATTGCAAACTTGTGTTTTCAGATTCAACGTTCTATGATTATTCGGCTATATCTGGTCATAATCAGCGAAATCGGCAGGGTGCAAGCGGCCCTTCCAGAAACTATGAAAACCTTGCAGGCAATCTACGTTTTGGAGGATTGATTTTTGGATCTCTCGACCATATTAGGAATCGGTGCTGCATTCGGCCTCATGCTCATGGCTATATTGCAGGGCGGCCCACTCTCTATTTTCGTAAATATTCCCTCCATGATGATCGTTTTTGGCGGCACTGCCGGCAACACCCTGGTCAACTATCCTTTCAGTGATGTTTTCGATGCCTTCAATGTAGCAAAAAAAACCATCCTCTATAAAGAACAGTCAATAAATGGTCTTATCATTCAGCTGATGGAATTTGCCAACAAAGCACGTAAGGAGGGCATCCTTGCCCTCCAGGGTGCAATGGAGGATATTAATGACGAATTTCTCATCAAAGCCATGCAGATGGCTGTCGACGGCCAGGAACCGGAAACTCTACGCGCCATGCTGACCACAGAGATCGAGTATATCCAGCAGCGTCATGAAAAAGGTGCCAACATTTTCCTATCCATAGGGACCTACGCCCCGGCCATGGGAATGGTGGGAACCCTCATCGGACTTGTGCAGATGCTGCAGACCATGGATGACCCTTCAAGCATAGGCCCGGCAATGGCAGTTGCGCTGCTTACCACATTCTACGGAGCAGTTATCGCCAATGTCGTCTGCCTGCCCATGGCAGGAAAACTGAAAATGCGTTCAGAATCTGAGCTACTGACCAAGACCCTGATCATCGAGGGTATGCAATCGATCCTTTCCGGTGAGAATCCTCGCATTATGGAACAAAAGCTGCATGCTTTCATTGCACCAAAACTGCGGGAATCCACATTCAAGAAATAGAACGATCCTATGTCTGAAGAGCAAAAGCAGCCCGATAGTCCGAAAAAGAAGAAGGAAGCCCCCAGGGGCGCGCCAATGTGGATGGTGACCTATTCCGATCTGGTTACTCTTCTGCTCACATTTTTCGTCCTTCTCCTTTCCATGGCCAGCCTTGATCCGGTTCGTTTCACCGAGGCCTCAAGCTCCCTGCGTGACGCCTTCGGCATGCATGCACGCCCTGCCCAGGTTGAATTCGCCATTCCAGTGCTGCCGTCTCCACCGATAACAAAATTTTCACCCATTCAGAACGAGATGACAGTAAAGTTGTTTCGCCGGATTAAAAATCAGATCAGCACGAACAAACTCTCCCAGGATATCGATGTTGTCGAAAAAGAAGGCGATACGCTTATACTCCGGATAAAAGACACTATCCTCTTCGAGCCCGGAGAAACGAAAATTTCACCAGAATCCTACCCGCTGCTTCGCTATATAGCCGATATCATAAAGCCTATGCCTCTTCTGCTCAGAATTGAAGGCCACACCGATGCCGTAACCGAGACCCAGGTCGAAATGAGTCGATGGGATATATCCATGGCCAGGTCCGTATCCGTGATGCGTTTTTATACCAGGGGCGAGTTTCTGCCGCTCGACCGCATGGCGGCCGTAGGCTATGGCGCCTCTCAGCCACTTACCAGCAACGAAACGGTGGAGGGAAGAGCCCAGAACAGAAGGGTCGATTTCGTCTTGCGTTCCAACGCTACCATGGACGTCAACGCACCGGAGAACTCTAAAAATGAAATACCCTTTTAAAACGGGGTATACTTTTTCCCCGAAGCATCCAACCGCTCGTCTTGGCGAAAAGATGTGGCGGCGAAGATTTGCAGGCGTATACCTCCGTCGTCTTGAGCGGAGCACCTATATAGAGGAAAATACTTATTATGGCTGAAAAGAAAGGCTCTCAAAAATCCCCTGAAGATTCCCAGGGCAACGGAAAAAAGAAAAAAATCATCATTATCTCCATAGCAGCTGCTGTTCTGCTGCTTTTTCTGATCGCAGGAGCCGCGGCAGTATTTTTCCTCCTTAAGGGGAACGGGGAGGACGATAAAGAGCAATCGCGGCTGGAGGTACCTGTGCCGGAGCTCGACAAAAACTCCAACATCGGCCCGATGGTCAATATCGATGAATTTATCGTCAACATTATCAGTGCAGAAAACAGCCATTACGTCAAAGCCTCCTTTACCCTCGAACTTAACAACGACGTGGTGAGAGAAGAAGTGGAACGACGGATGCCGCAAATACGCGACTCCATCCTTTTGTTGCTCGGCAACAAAACCTATGACGAATTACAGGATCTTCAGGGGAAAAAACAACTCAAGGCCGAACTTACCAGCAAGATCAACTCTTTTCTGGTCACCGGCCGGGTCAAGTCAATTTATTTCACGCAATTCGTTGTTCAATAGAAAATAGCATCCCGCAAGGGCAATAACGTGGAAACTCTTCTCAATAAAAAAGAAATTGACGACTTGCTTGATGCCATTAAAAAGGGAAAGGTCTCCCTTGACCTGGATCGTGAGGATCAGCAGCAGCTCGCCAAGGAGTCCACACCTGTCAATCTTTTCCAGGTTAACGCCCTCAGCGACGAATTGAGCCGGTTGCCCAATTTCGATATCGTTCTCGATACATTCGCCCAAAATCTGGCTATTACCCTTACCAACGATCTGCAGCGAACATTTTCCATCACCCGCTCACAGATAGACTCATCTCACTTCCTTGATTTTCTTCTCGAAAACAAAGATGTCGGCGCCATTGCCGTTCTTGACGTCTCGCCTCTTAAACATGGGGCGCTGATCCTGGTCGATGCTCATATGTGCTTCTCCATGGTCGAAATAATGCTGGGAGCCTCAACGGATATAGAGCTTTTGCATCCCAACAGAAAACTGACCTCCCTCGAATTGCGGATAATTCATTCAATCATGGCCAAGGGATGCGATGACCTCAACAGGGCTTTCGCCCCGCTGGTTGATCTCCAATCCTCATTGTTAAAAGTTGAAAGCAACAGCCGGCTGGTATCCATCACCGAACCCGATGCCGAAATACTCATCGGCAATTTCGATATCCGGGTCGGTGATCAGACGGGTATCATGAAAATAGTCTTTCCGCTCTCAACCATCGATCCGCTGCGCGACAATCTCCAGGATCTGCTCAGCGTCAACAAGACCAAACAAGGGTTGTGGACGAAGACTCTGGAAAGCGAAGCTTACAACCTCGTAACCAAACTGATCGCCCAATCCGGAACCATCTCCATGTCGGTTAATGAAATTCTGGCCATGAAGAAGGGGGACACCGTTTTCATCGATTACAACCCTAACTCACCACTGAGAATACTGGTGGAGAACAAACACAAATTTTACGCGATACCCGGGACTCACAATGGCAAAAAAGCTATAAATATTACCGGTGTCCACAAAAAAGGAGCGTAATTATGGAGACACCAAAGTCTGAAGAGAAATCAGCACGGCCGGATCCTGAGGAACTCAAGGAACTGCTGGAAAAAGAAGAACCGAGTACCACCACAAACTCTGCAGAAAGAAGTTCCAACACCTCCCGGGATCTGGATTTTCTCTATGACATCCCTCTACAGGTGTCGGTGGAGGTGGGCCGGACAAGAATTCTGCTCAAAGAACTGCTCTCCATGTCGGAAGGCTATGTCATCGAGCTTGAAAAACTCGCAGGCGAACCGCTTGATCTCTATGTCAATGACAGGCTGATAGCACATGGGGAAGCAGTGCTTGTAGGCGACAAATTCGGTATCAGGCTCACCGATGTCATCAGCAAAAGCGACAGGGTTGAAAAACTGGGCTGAGCCATGTTGAAACGCCGCTTCGTATTCTATGTCCTTTTGAGTGTTCTTCCGGCTGGTCCGGCACTGGCCGCCACCGACTTCGATCCCGTCAGTTCAGGGCTACGTATGCTTTGGGGACTGCTTGTCGTTCTGGGAATAATGTTCGCCGCCTATTACCTGCTGCGCAAACGAGTCACCGCCTTTCAGCAGCAGGGCAAGGGCATTATCACTATCCTTGAAACCAGACACATTCATCCGAAAAAATCCTTGATGCTCATTGAAGTACGCGGCAAAGAATATCTGGTCGGAGCAGGTGGAGATGCGATTACCACCATCGTCCCTCTGCAGAGCGGAGATTCATTCTCCACCATCCTTGAAACCACGGAAGAGAAGATGAAGTCATGAAGCGGCCGCAGAGTACCTTTTTATTCACAATGATTTTCTCTCTGTTTTTCCTGGGACTGCCTTTGACGGCCCATGCTGTCGGACTGCCCACAATCACCTTCGGCGTCGAGGACGCCGAAAGTCCGGCTCAGGTATCCACCGGCTTGCAGGTCCTCTTTCTTTTGACCATTCTCTCGGTCGCCCCTGCTATTCTACTCATGATGACCAGTTTCACCCGCATTATCATCGTTCTAGGCTTTGTCCGGCAGGCCATGGGTACACAGAATATGCCACCCACCCAGATCATCATCGGTCTGTCTCTGTTCCTCACGTTCTTCATCATGTCACCGGTCATCAACGACATTAACCAGCGGGCTCTGCAACCCTACCTCAACGAAGAGATATCCCAGCAGGATGCCTTGCAAACAGCCATTATCCCGCTGCGGGAGTTCATGTTCAGCCATGTAATGGAGGAAGAACTCGTACTGCTGAGCGATCTCACTCTCGATAACGAGCCCGTCAACAAAGATGATATTCCCACCTTGACGCTTATTCCGGCATTCATGCTCTCGGAGCTGAAAAGGGCCTTTCAGATGGGATTTCTGGTCTATATCCCTTTTCTGGTAATAGATATGATCGTCGCCTCGGTACTCATGTCCATGGGCATGATGATGCTGCCGCCTATCATCATTTCCATGCCGTTCAAACTGCTCCTTTTCGTCCTCATAGACGGTTGGGGCCTGGTGGTCGGCTCCCTGCTGCAAAGCTTCGGCTAGCGTCGGCATTTCACTTTTCCGCCAGGTATCAAAATTGCAGCAGGCAGGAGAAGGAAAGCATCCGTTATACAGTGAAGCCTTCGGCACCATCATTCGTGTAGTCGGCCTCATAGCGCAGGAGAACCATAATGACACCTGATCTCGCCGTAAACATCGCCAGAAAAGCAATTGAGACAATTCTGCTCTGTGCTGCTCCCATGCTGCTCTCCGGCATGATTATCGGCCTCGTCATCTCCATCCTCCAGGCCGCCACGCAGGTCAATGAACAGACGCTGACCTTCATTCCAAAAATCGTTGTCGTCTTTTTGACCTTGCTCCTTTTCGGGCCCTGGATAATAAAGATACTCACGGTCTTTTCTCTTGGAATTTTCGAAACCTTAGCCACCTTCTAAGCCACGTGCTCGTCGAACTCATTCCCGTCGAACAGTTTCAGGTCTTCGCCATCTGTACCGCCAGAGTGGCCGGCTTTATCGGCGCCATACCGGTACTTATGGGCGCCCAATCACCGGCCCGCATCAAAGCCGGTCTGGCAATAACCATGTCTCTGGTGCTCTTTCCTCTCCTCCGCTCCTATATCGTCGATGTTGATTTCAGGATACCAGTATTTCTGCTGTTGATGGTCAATGAGACCCTGCTTGGCATGATGATAGGTCTCATCGCCCGCTTCATCTTTACTTCCGTGGAGTACGGCGGAACGGTTATCGGTTATCAGATGGGTTTCGCCGCAGCCAATATTTTCGACCCACAGAACCAGAGGCAGACAGCATTGATATCCCAGTTCCAGAATGTTTTTGCCATACTGCTTTTTCTGTCGCTTGACATCCACCACTACTTCATATACGCCGCCATCCACAGCTACGAGCTTCTCCCTCCGGGCAACCTCAATTTCAGTGGTGAGGCGATACCTTTTATCGTCGATCTTTCCTCACGGATGTTTATCCTCGGAGCGCAGTTCAGTGCCCCGGTACTGGTAATTCTGCTGCTCTCCGGTCTCATCCTGGGCATTTTGGCGCGGTCCTTTCCCCAGCTCAATGTCTTCTTGCTTTCCTTCCCCCTCAACATCATCATCAGCTTTACCGTCATAGGATTGACTTTAGGACTGGTTAAAATACTTTTAAGTCGAGAATTTGACATGTTGCCCGAACGCTTTTATACGCTGTTGCGCTTTCTCAACTAGCCCGAGCAGTTCGTAAATCACTCAGGCGAGAGACGCAAGCCCCCGATCCCCGAACTTTTCTCCGCATGTCGAGCACATCTTCTTCTCCTTGGCACTCCGTCGTGCTGAAATGGTTGCTTTCTTGCAAGGTTTGTTGTCATTACCGCCAGCCGTTATCGGACGTGAAGGTGCGAGAACAGCTCTTGGGTATACCAAACTATGATGATGGTGCCTTGGCGGTCCATTTGTGGCCGGCGATCAGCATCGGGCAATCGTGTTTCCTGAGACTCTCTTTTTGACGGAATAATCAGACAAGACAATGGCTGAAGAAGCGCAAAGCGGCGAACGCACAGAAGATGCCACCGCCAAACGCAGAAACGATTTTCGTGAAAAGGGACAGGTTGCCCAGAGCAAAGAGGTGCATACTGCTGCCATCTTTACGATTCTCCTCCTTTTCTGGGTTCTATATCTTCCCGTTTTTATACAAGAATTAACTACAATACTTGCGCTCATCTTCCAGTCGATCGACGAGATCACAGTGACGCCGTCCAAAAGCATGGAGGTGGCTCTGTATCTCAGCCAGGAGTTGGGTCTTCTCCTCGCCCCTCTTTTTATCCTGGTTCTACTCATTGGTTTCTTTTCTTCCTTTTTCCAAATTGGCTGGCTGTTTACCACCAAACCCTTTCAACCGGACATCAGCAAGTTCAATCCGATCACTGGCATGAAGAGGATTTTTTCCAAAAAATCCATTGTCGAACTGGTGAAATCTATTTTCAAAATACTCCTCATCGGATACGTCGCCTATTCCACCGTCGCCGATAATTTTGAACAGGCTCTTGTTCTGGTCGACACCAGCATACCCGACACGCTTATGTTTCTCGGCAAAACCGCTGGCATTATCCTGGCCAAGGTTTGCGGTGTCCTTATTCTACTGGCCTTTATCGATCTTCTTTTTGTCCGCTATGAGATGGAAGAGAAGATGAAAATGACCAAACAGGAGGTCAAGGAGGAATTCAAGGAAACAGAGGGCGATCCTCATGTCAAATCGCAGATACGCTCGATTCAGAGACAGATGGCCAGACGCAGAATGATGGCCGAGGTTCCCGAGGCCGATGTGGTTATTACCAACCCAACCCATATATCTGTGGCAATTCGCTACGATGCCAAGGAAATGAACGCACCGGTCGTCGTCGCCAAGGGATCCGGGATCATCGCCATGAATATCCGTAAGCTGGCCCGCGAAAACAATGTGTCAATTGTTGAAAATCCTCCAGTGGCCCGCTTATTGCATAATATTGAACTCGGCGGGACCATTCCCGAAGAATTATTCAAGGCGGTGGCTGAAATACTGGCCCATGTCTACTCACTGAAGAGCGCGAGCAGCTAATGGAAATATCAAGCCTGCGAAACAGAATCACTACGGATCAGCTGAAGGCACTGCTGGGTAAAAGCGATATCATCGCTTCACTGGCACTCGTGTCGATTCTGATGATCATGATCATCCCGCTGCCGCCGCTTCTGCTCGATATCCTGCTGTCGATGAATATCACCCTGGCCCTGCTCATCTTGGTCATAACGCTGTATACCGTCAAGGCCGTCGAGTTTTCCATTTTCCCGTCGATTCTCCTCACAGCGACGGTTTTTCGACTCGCCCTCAACGTCGCCTCCACCAGACTGATTCTTCTGCGAGGCGACCAGGGCGCCGATGCTGCGGGATCCGTCATCCAGTCATTCGGCCAATTTGTCGTGGGCGGCAACTATGTGGTTGGCATCGTTGTCTTCACCATTCTCGTGCTCATCAACTTCATGGTCATCGTCAAGGGCGCTGGCAGAGTTGCTGAGGTCGCCGCCCGTTTCACCCTTGATGCCATGCCCGGAAAGCAAATGGCCATTGATGCCGATCTCAACGCCGGTTTGATCGATGAAGACCAGGCGCGTAAACGCAGGGAGGAAATCAGCAACGAGGCCTCCTTTCACGGCGCCATGGACGGTGCCTCAAAGTTCGTCAAGGGTGATGCCATTGCCGGCATCATCATCACACTGGTCAATATCGGTGCCGGTTTTGTCATCGGTGTTCTGCAAAAAGGCATGCCGATCGCCGAAGCTGCCCAGAATTACACCATCCTCACCGTCGGCGACGGCCTTGTTGGTCAAATCCCGGCGCTCATCATCTCAACCTCTGCCGGTCTGCTGGTTACCCGGGCAACCGGCGAAAAAGATTTCGGCACCGACCTGCGCACCCAGTTTACCCATTATTCCATGGCCATTTGGGTGGTAGCCGGCATACTCCTCGTTTTTGCGCTGGTTCCAGGCCTGCCGTTCTTTCCCTTTCTCACCCTCTCCATTTCCCTGGGGCTGCTGGGCTACTATCTTGATCAGAAAAAAGCCCGAGAAGAAGCCCTGCCGCCGGAGACCAAAGAGGCGGCCCCGGTCCGCAGGGAAGAAAATTACGAGGAAATGCTCAACATCGATCTGCTCGAACTCGAGGTAGGCTACGGCCTCATACCTTTTGTCGATGCCAATCAGGACGGCGAACTCTTAACCCGTATTCAATCCATTCGTAAGCAGTTTGCCATGAATAACGGTTTTATCGTCCCGCCCATTCATATCAAGGACAATCTGCAATTGAATCCGAATCAATACACCGTCGCCCTCAAGGGCGTACGGGTTGCCGAATCCGAAATCCTGCCCGGCTACTTCATGGCCATGGATCCTGGCATCGTCACCGAAAAGATCGCAGGCATCGATACCGTTGAGCCGGCCTTCGGTCTGCCGGCCATCTGGATAAGCGAGAATAAAAAGGAAAAAGCACAGATTGCTGGCTACACGGTGGTCGACTGTACCACGGTCATGACCACCCATCTCACCGAAATAATAAAAAAACACGCCCATGAGCTAATCGGTAGACAGGAAGTGCAGAACCTTTTAGACAACCTGCTCAAGACCTACCCGAAGCTGGTCGAAGAGCTGGTCCCCAGTGTCCTTTCCCTGGGGACGATCATGCGGATTCTCCAGAATCTTTTAAAGGAAGGGGTTTCCATCAGAGATCTGCGTACCATCCTCGAGACCATGGCCGATTGGGCCCCGGCAACGCAGGACACCGACATTCTCACCGAATACGTTCGCCACGCTCTTTCAAGAACCATCTGCTCCCAGCTTGAGGAAAACGGGGTCATTCCCCTGATCACCCTTTCGAAAAATATTGAAGATACCATCCAGCAGTCAATTCAGCACCGTGAACAGGGCAGTTACCTCTCCATCGATCCACAGACGGCCCAGAAAATCCTCGACTCCATTGGTGAAACCAGCAATGCCTTCCAGGGCGGACAACAGCCCACCCTGCTTGCCGCCCCGCAGATACGTCCGCATGTCCGCAGTCTGACGGAGAGATACTATCCTGCATTAGCGGTTATCTCCCACAATGAGATAGCCCCCAATCTTAAGGTGAAATCTTTAGGAACGGTGACGATCAATGCAAGTTAAAGTTTTCGAAGCCGAAGATATGGCCTCAGGTTTAAGGCAAGTACGCCGCGAACTCGGGCCGGACGCGCTTATACTTTCCACCCGTACAATCAAAAACGGCAGAATGGGGCGGCTTGGCAAACAGCACCTGGAAATCACCGCAGCCATCGACAGCAAATGGCCTGAGGAAAAAACCACCCGTCCTGATGCCGCAACCACCCGTCCGGACGCCGCACGCTCGCGGGCCAGCAAAGTATACCAGCAAAACCACACGGACACCAGTCCCCCGCTGCCGCAACCCTCATCGCCCGTCCCCGCTGATCCGCCTGCGAATGCCGAATCGCCCCAGCCGCCCGCAGGCTCTTCCATGGACTCTTCCTCGCGCCGGGAACTGGACGAACTCAAAGACATGGTCAAAACACTGGCTGGTGAAATCTCGCGCATCGGTTCTCAACCGCAGGTCCGGCAGGCCGAAGCTCCCCCTCGAGCGCACAGCCTCGAAAAAAAGCTGCGTGCCAACCGGCCTTCGACCCCCATCGAAGATATACTCCTCTCCAAAGACATCGACAACAACACGGTAAAAATACTAGCCAATTTCGCCGGAGAAAAACTTGAAGAGGCCGATCTGCTCGATGACCGGAAGATATACTCCTTTCTCCACGATACCCTTGAGGACATCCTGACGGTGAATACCCCCGATTTCAGATCTATGAGCACACAGAAAAGGATGGCGCTGATCGGTCCGACCGGAGTCGGCAAAACAACCACACTGGCCAAAATAGCCGCCAAATACCTGGCGGAAAAATCCAACTCCATTGCTTTTATCACCGTTGACACCTACAGAATTGCCGCCGTGGAGCAGCTGAAGGTCTACGGTGAGATAATGCATTTGCCTGTGGAAGTTGTCATAACGCCGCAACAGCTCATCGAATCCCTCGATAAGCACCGGGACAAAGAACTGATTCTCATAGATACCGCCGGCCGCAGCCCTCAGGACAGCCTCGGCATCGAGGAGATACAGAGCTACTTCACTCCCGAATTGGATATTGAAAACTATCTTGTCCTTTCGGCAACTACTCGTGATAATGAGCTTATAAAAATATTCGCTCAGTTTGAGCAGGTGCCTGTTCACGGCACCATCTTTACCAAAATCGACGAATGCACCACACTCGGGGTTCTCCTCAACATGCAGGTACACGCCGGCAAACCGTTGAGTTATCTCACTAACGGCCAAAGGGTCCCCGAAGATATTCTCGAAGCTGACAAAAAACAGGTGGCACATCTTATTCTTCCATATGCAGGCGGAATCGTACATGAATAATCACGCACAATCTCCATCAGACCAGGCCCAGACTCTGCGAGCTTTGAATACAGGCAAACCCGCTGTCGTCGGCGAGGGGGGAGACGGCGCCTATACCCGTGTCTACTCCATAACCAGCGGCAAGGGGGGGGTCGGCAAAACAGCAGTAGTGGCCAACACGGCGGTTACTCTGGCAAAGATGGGTAAATCGGTACTGATACTTGATGCCGACCTGGGACTTGCCAATGTCGACGTGGTCTTCGGACTGGCGCCAAAATACAATCTCAACCACTTCTTCTCTGGAGAATATACCCTTGAGGAGATCATGGTGGAGGGTCCCTACGGCATTAAAATTCTTCCAGCCGGCTCAGGGATCCAGAACTTTACCCGGCTTGACGGGCATCATAAAATGCACCTGCTCGACAGCCTCGACACCATGCACGACAACTTTGATTTCGTCCTCATCGACACCGAAGCCGGAATCTCCGAGAATGTCACCTATTTCAACACGGCCGCTCAGGAAATACTGGTGGTCACCACCCCTGAGCCCACGGCCATCACCGATGCCTATGCGCTGATGAAGCTTCTGTCCACCCAATATCACGAAAAACACTTCAATCTCATCGTCAACCAGATACACAACGATGAGGAGGCGCTCGATGTCTATCGCAAACTGACCATGGTCGCCAATCGTTACCTTGACATCTCCATAGACTACCTGGGCTCCATTCCCAGCGACAAACAGATGATCGAAGCCATTCGCAAACAGCGGGTATTTGTTGATCTCCACCCCAACTCCGTCATAGCCGGAGCCTACTCGTCCCTGGCCAAAAGGCTCTCTTCCGAGAAGACTATGAGCCAGCCGAAGGGCAACCTCCAGTTTTTCTGGAAAAAACTTCTTCATCTTGGCAACAAGGGATAATTCTATGATCTATCCGAAACCCCAGTACAGTGAGGATAAATCAAAACTGATCAGGGAAAACCTCGAGCTGGTTGACATCCTCGTCGGTCGCATGTCAACGCAGGTTCCCTCTTTCATGAACCGAGACGATATGCGTAGTGCCGGCATGATGGGGTTGATCGATGCGGCCAACAAATTTGACACCTCAAAGAACATCCTCTTCAGAACCTTTGCCGAATACCGCATCCGTGGAGCTATTTTCGATGAAATGCGTAAGCTCGACTGGTTTTCGCGAACTCTGAGGGACAAGCAGAACCGGGTGTCACGGACGATGGCAGTGCTTGAGAACAAACTGGGCCGGACACCAACAGAAGAAGAGATGGCTGCTGAAATGGAGCTGTCGCTTGAAGAGTATCAGGATTTGCTCGGCCAGGTCTCTCATCTGGGCTGTGTCAGTCTGCATGAAGCCCTCGACCATTCCGATGAAGGGCGTCAGTTTATCGACTCGCTTGTCGACACCAGCGAAAACACCTCGCCTGTTGATATTCTCGAAAACAGTGAAATGGCAGGTATCATAGCCGATGTCCTTACGGAGTTATCCGAAAAGGAGCGGCTGGTCGTCTCGCTTTACTACTACGAAGAACTGACGCAGAAGGAAATCGCCGAAGTTTTGGGCGTATCCGAAGGCCGGATTTCCCAGCTGCACAGCCAGGCACTCATCAATCTCAAGAACAAAGCACGCCTCAAACTGCATTAAATTATCCGCCGGAGGACGGCAATTATGGCGCTAACCTATACGGAAATGCTTCTGTCACTGACGCTTGTAATTCTTATAATCGCCACTGTACGCTCTATCTATCTCACCAGAACCATCTTCAACCTGGAACAGAAACTGTCGGCCAGTCAGGAATGCTCGCAGAATCTGTCGTTTGAGAACGAAAAACTGCGCCAGGTTGAAAAGCGTTTCCAGAGCTTCAAAGCCGATCTCAGCCAGGCAGAGTTGACGACCAAGATGCAGCATCCGCGAATCGGCGCCGGCCGATCAACCCAGACGATTCGGCCCCCGGAAAGATACCAGTATGTCCACTCCCTGGCCGGCAAAGGTATCGATTCACTTGAAATTGCCTCGATCCTGGCCATCTCTCCGCAGGAGGCCGATCAGCTTGTGGCCCTGGCGCAGCTCAGCAGACAATGAGCGGGGTTTTTCCCTGTATCTTTCTTGCTTCCGGCCTAAAGAAGCGGCCTCTGGCTTCCGATATAAAAATACCTAAAAAACACCACCAGTAACAGCGAGGAACTATGGTTTCAGGAAAATTCAGCGCCCTTTCCGGCGCCATAACACGTGAACAGAATATGGCCAACGTTTCGGCTAATCTGGCAAATGTCAGCACCATCGGCTACAAAAAGGCCCGCATGAGTTTCGAAGCCATGCTCAGAGGTGAGCGGCAGACCGACGAGACAAAAGGCATCAACTATAATCGGGTCAGAGGGAATTACACCGATTTTTCCCAGGGCCCGCTCAAGGAAACCGCCAATCCCTTCGACCTGGCCATCAACGGCAACGGCTTCTTCAAGATTCGCAGCCCTGAAGGCGACCTGTTGACGCGCAAAGGGAATTTCGTCGTCGGTCAGGACGGCAGACTGCTCAGCGATAACGGTATGCCGGTGCTGGGGGCAGGCGACGGCGAGATCATCATCGACCGGGTGGATATAACCAAAATCAGCATCGATACAGACGGCTTTGTCTACACCGTCGACGAAAATGGTGAAACGACAACCATAGCCCAGCTCGCCGTCGTCGATGTCGCCGATCGATCGCTGCTGCGGCGGCAGGGCGAGACGGCCTTTTCGCTCGAACCAGGTGCGCTGGAGATTCCAGCGGCTGACTTCTCCATCGCTCAGGGGAGCCTGGAGGTATCCAATGTCAACATGACCAACGAGATGACGAAAATGCTCTATGACAATAGACTATTTCAGGCCTACCATAATGTTCTCGAAGGCTATTCGCGGCTAGGCGAAAAACTCGAAGAGTTGGGTACACTCGCCTAGAGCGACTCTTTCAACCCGCAGGAGAGACGATGATTCGTTCACTTTACACCGGCACCACCGGTATGAATTCCCAGCAGTTGAACATTGATGTCATTTCCAACAATCTGGCCAATGTCAGCACCACGGGGTTCAAAAAATCGATCAATACCTTTCAGGATCTGCTCTATGAAACACTCACCGTCCCCGGCAGTCCCACCTCTGCTGAAACTCAGTCACCCACAGGCATTCAGGTGGGCCTTGGCGTGCGTCCGGCGTCTGTAACCAAAATATTCAGCCAGGGTGAGCTGATCGGTACCGAAAACGAACTGGATGTAGCCATCGACGGCCAGGGGTTCTTTCAAGTTGAACTCCCCGACGGCGATACCGGCTATACCCGGGCGGGCGCCTTCAAACTCGACAGCACCGGTACCATCGTCAACTCCAACGGCTATACCGTGCTGCCGGCACTGACCATTCCCCAGGGTTCCAACCGGATCAATATCAGCGAGACAGGGGTAGTTAGCGCCGTGCTCGCCGGCGAGACCGATGCCACCGAGATCGGCAATCTGGAGCTGGCACTTTTTATCAACGCCGCCGGTCTTTCCTCCACCGGTGACAACCTTTTAGTCGAAACCACCGCCTCGGGTCCTCCGGCGATCGGCGAACCCGGCGACGAGGGGTATGGTGTTCTTATCCAGACCTTCCTCGAGGGTTCCAATGTCAACATCGTCCAGGAACTGACCAATCTCATCACCGCCCAACGGGCCTACGAGATTAACTCGAAATCCATCCAGACCTCGGATGAAATGATGCAGACAACCAACCAGCTGGTGTAGTTATGAAGCGCTTTTCCCTCCTCCTCCTGCTGCTCACCGCCTCAGTCGCTATCGCCATGCCTGCTGCCGCCCTTGAGATCACCATCAAGAAGGAAGCAGCGGTCACCACCGATTTTATCACCTTCGGCGACGTAGCCGGGTTCGACGAACAGAACCAGCTCACCGAAGCCCTGGCCTCAAAGATAATCGCCAGGGCCCCCGAACCGGGGGAATCGTTATTTCTCAACGCCGTCAATATTCAAAAGGAAATTCTGCGCAAGACCACTCTTTCCAGGTATACACTCTGGTCCGGTTCGAGCGTTGTCGCCGTCACCCGCGAGGGTCAGCAGGTGGCAACCACTACGCTGCTGGCAGCCATCCAGGGCTATCTGCAGCAAAAGCAGAACAGCCTGCCACAGGCCCAACTCCGCTTCGAGCCACGATCGCTGCCTTTGCCCCTGATACTCCCCAAAGGAACACTTGACATAGAGGTTATCCCCTCAAATCCATCACTGCTGGAGAGCTCCCGCTTTACCCTCATCCTGCGGGTGGACGGCAAGGTCGAGGAAAACCTCTCCATCACAGGAGATTTGCAGGCGTTGGCCGAGGTGGTCATTGTCACCAACTCTCTGGCCCGGGGTACGATTCTCTCTTCCGCCAATACGGCGACCACCATCAGGGACCTGACCGAATATACCCAGCCCTGCACCGATCTCCGCGCCATCGTCGGCAAGAGGCTGAAACATTCGGTACGTGCCCAGAGCGTTCTGAGCGTATCGGATGTGGAAATCCCACCCCTGGTCAGGAAAGGGCAGCTGGTGAAAATAGTCCTCAGCCAGGCCAATATGCATATTACAGCAACCGGCATCGCCAGATCCGACGGCAAACACGGTGAAATCATACGGGTGCAAAACGCCAGTTCCAACAAGCTCATACACTGCCTGGTGACAGCACCCGGCATTGTGGAGGTGAGAATATAACATGAAAAGATATGCCCTTCTCCTTCTGCTGCTCATTCTCAGCGGCTGTTCAGGAGCCAATTATAGCGGAGTAACCGAAATCCCCGAACCGCTTGAAGAGATAAAGGATTACACCAACGAACCGCGCCAGAACGGCTCGCTGTGGTCAGGGCGCAGCGACTCTCTTTTTGCCGACCACAAAGCCGAAAATATCGGCGATATCGTCACCGTCACCATCTCCGAACAAGCCAGCGCCACCAAGGAGGCGACGACGTCAACAGATAAATCATCCAACTGGAACGCCGGCATGCCCAATTTCCTCGGGCTGGAAAATAGCGATATAATTGCCAACAATAACCTCGACCTGACAAATTTGATCAATGCCAACGTTTCCAATTCCTTCGACGGCAGCGGCAGGACGGTGCGCACCGATAATCTCTCCGCCTCGCTTACCACCCAGGTGGTGGGCAGATACTCCAACGGAAATTTAAAAATCCGTGGCGGCAAAGAGGTGACGGTCAACAACGAGGTGCAGATAATCTATATTACCGGCATCATTCGGCCTGTAGATATAACCTCGGCCAATACCATTGATTCGGAAAAAATCCTCAATGCCAGGATTTCCTACACCGGCAAGGGAGTTATTGCCGATAAGCAGGAAGCGGGCTGGCTCGGTAGAGCCGTCGATTATGTCTGGCCCTTTTAAAATGATCGCAGACCACCGGTGATACTTATGAAATCCCGCAATTTTCTCAGCATATTTCTCTTTCTTGTGATTGCCTGCTTCACGTTCAAAGAGGCCTCCTCCGCCCGCATCAAGGATATCGCCAACCTCTACGGCGTTCGTCCCAATCAGCTTATCGGCTATGGACTTGTGACCGGCCTTAACGGCACCGGCGACGACATGAACAGCACCGCTTTTACCCGGCAGGCCATCTACAACATGATGGTCAGAAGCGGTATATCCATCAATCCCAACGATCTTGACGATATCCGCATAGAAAACACCGCCGCCGTCATGGTCACGGCATCGCTGCCGGCCTTTTCCCGCCCCGGCAGTCTCATTGACGTGCAGGTTTCCTCCATGGGCGATGCCGAAAGCCTTGCCGGCGGTACGCTTCTCATGACGCCGCTGAAAGGCGCCGACAACAATGTCTATGCTGTAGCCCAGGGTGCTTTGACCATTGGTGCCTTCAGTTTCGGCGGTAAGACCGCCAAAGCCCAGAAGAACCATCCGACCGTGGGCAGAATCTCCAACGGCGCCATCGTCGAACAAAACGTTCCGGTCGACCTCGGCGGCAACGGCAAGCTTGCCTACCAGCTCAATTTTGCCGATTTCACCACCGCCTCGAGAATGAGCGAATCGATAAACGCACTCTACGGCGAGGACACCGCTTTTCCACATGATTCCGGTACGGTGCTGATAGATATTCCAGCTGAGAACAGAGACAATATCGTCGGCTTTATTGCCAGTGTCGAGAAGATTGAAATAGACTCCGATGCCGTGGCCCGCGTAGTGGTCAACGAGCGCACCGGCACCATCGTCATCGGCAAGGATGTCAAACTTTCGACAGTGGCGGTCTCCCACGGTAATCTCAGCCTGGTCATCAAGGAGACGCCGGAGGTCATTCAGCCAAATCCCCTGGCTGAAGGAGAGACGGCGGTGGTTGAAGAGACCTCCCTCGAGGTAATCGAAGAAGAAGGCCGGCTGACGGTGCTCGACATGCCCAAAGATGTCAGCATTGGCGATATAGCCACCGCCTTGAACGCCATCGGCGCTACGCCGCGCGATCTTATCGCCATCTTCCAGGCGATCAAGGCCTCCGGCTCCATGCACGGCGAACTTGTTATTCTCTAACCAAGAAAGCGTTATGAATGTATACATAGATCCGCAGGCCACCCGGGCCATCACTCAGTCGGGTTCTGAACCGCCCGCACCGGCGAAATCCAAGAACCTCAAGCAGCTGCGTCAGTCCACCCGGGACTTCGAGGCCATGTATATACTCGAAGTGTATAAGTCCATGCGCAAGAACGTCCCCGACGGCGGTCTCATAAAAAAGTCCTTCTCAGAGAAAATGTATCAGGAAATGCTTGATATGGAAATGGCCAAAGAAGCGGCGGCCGGCGACGGCATGGGCATCGGCGAGGCAATGTACGATCAGCTCAAGGATTCCGTACGCTGATATTTTCCACATATAGATATGTACCGCCACCAGTTGAGGCGGCGGTACGTCTGCCCTTCTTTCCTGCATCACGAACTTTTCGACAATACGTACTCCTTTTTTCATCTCCTGCCGACATATAATTCTTCCTAAAGTTTTTTCTGCGGACTGTCGATATAAAAGGCAGAAGAAAAAAAAATGTTTCACAGCGTGCACATGCATGGAAGCATGTAAGCACCCATGGTAACAACGCACGGAGGCGGCACAATGACACCAGCAGCGATGAATCAGATGAACCAGATACCCCAGACCGCAAACATTGCAGGAAAACCATCCCTGCCTCACCTGCAGACACATCCGTCTGCAAAATCTGCATCTGCATCCATAGACACGATCAGTTTACGACAGAGTTCAACAACACATTCCACCTATTCGAGCTCGCTCTCCGTTACTGAAACAGCTGATAAAAGCTATGAAATGCTGCGTAAACTTGTTACAACTATGCTCAAGGAGCAAGGTATCGATGCCGTCGTCGCCACCGGCGATACAACCATGGATATTGGCGAAATCAGCCAGGAGGAAGCACAGGAACTGGTAGCCGAAGATGGCTATTTCGGTGTTGCCCAAACCTCCGATCGCATTGTTGACTTCGCCATAGGCGCAGCCGGCGGCGATCCCGCCAGGCTCGAGGCCATCAAGGAAGGTGTGGAAAAAGGCTTCAACGAAGCCCTGGAAGCATTCGGGGGGGCACTGCCCGACATTTCATACGATACCTATGATGCAGTAATGGAAAAGCTTGACGCCTGGGCTGACGAAGCCACGGTGAAAGCGTAATACATCGGGTGATGATATGAGTATTGATTTTTTTGGAGTAGGCGGACCCGGCCAGATAGGTGATTTGAAAAAAGCACAGAAGTCGCAACCGGGAAACAAAGCCGAATCGAATCAGAAAACCGACCAGGTGCAGTTTTCTGCCGTACTGCAGGACGTGCACAAGGCCAAACAAGGCGAATCCACCATGGGAGCCGAAAGGGCAGCCAAGGTCGAGGCCCTCAAGGCACAGGTAGCCGAAGGTTCCTACCAGCCTGACCTGAAGAAAGTGGCTGCATCACTGCTGCAGTTCATCGTTGAGGAGAAATAGCCATGCATGCCGGAACGACCCGTGAGCACCTTCTGGCCTTGAAGGATGCCATCGTCCGCGAAAGGCACGAGGCCATAAACCTGAATATCGACGGCATGTACGCCGCCATGAAGGAAAAAGAAGAGTTGCTTCGCGTTCTGGCCCACGTCACCAATCTCGACGAAGTCGATAAGGATATCGCCAGCCAGGTACGTCACGAGAACAGGAGAAACGCCTTTCTTTTTAAATCGACGCTCGGCTGGATTCGCGAAACCATGGAGTTTTTCGGAAAAAAAACCTCGTCATCAACCTATTCCGCAAATGCCGGCACTATCAGTTCCAATGTGAACGGCAGATTGCTCTCAGGAAGGATCTGAAATGGGCGGAGGATTGTCGTCAGCGCTGAACGCAGCCAAGACCTCGCTCGAGGTCAACCAGAAGTCGATAGAGATAGTCGGCAACAATATCTCCAACGTCAACACCGAGGGCTATTCCCGCCAGAGCGCCGAACTCTCCACCTACCCCGCCGTCAACTTCGGCGACTTTTTCATCGGCCAGGGCGTCAAGGTAGCCAATGTCAAACGCGATCACGACGTCTTCGTCACAAATCAGCTGCGCGACAAGGTAGTCGAATACGGCCTCTTCGACGGCCAGACCCGGTCCTTGAGCGAGCTCGAACGAGTTTTCAATATCACTGAGGAAAATATAGCCACCGATGTCGATCGTTTTTTCGACTCCTGGCAGGAGCTGTCGGCGAGTCCCTCCGACCTGGTCCTGCGCGATATTGTCATCCAGCGCGGCGAGCTGCTTTCCACCAATTTCAATAACACAGCCAACGACCTGCTTACCGTCCAGGAAAACATCAACGATTCGATTGTCTCCAAACTCGAAGAGGTGAATTCCCAGATCGAAGAAATCGCTTCGCTCAACCAGTCCATCTTCAATATCGAGATCCGCGGTCAGATGGCCAATTCGGCCCGCGATAAAAGAGACATGCTCGCCAATGATCTCGCCTCGTCACTGGGAGCGGAGAGCTACGAAAACCTCGACGGCATGCTTAGTGTCAATTTACCCGGGGGCCTGCCGCTGGTACAGGGAATCCAGCCCATGTCCATCGAAGCCAATACCAGTGGCGCCAGCCTTAACCTCGAACTGCATGCCGGCAGTGTCGTCCGGCCTTTAAACGAGAATCTTCTCGGTGGTGAGTTCGCCGGCCTCATCGATATGCGAGACAATTTCATTCCCGCTCTGCAGGAAGACCTCGACCGTCTCGCCTACGAAATCAGCAGCCAGGTCAACTTTCATCATGCCTCCGGCTACGGCCTTGACGGCAGCACCGGCCTCAGCTTTTTCTCAGGCCCGACCGCAGTTTCAACCACGCCGCCTGCTCCGGTCCCCGCTGACTACGCCAACGCCGCCCGCAGCATGTCGGTGGTGCTGGCTGATTCCAACCAGGTGGCCGCGGCAACCGCCACCCCCGTAGCCCCGGGCGATAACCGCAATGCCTTGACCATCAGCAACATCGGCGAGACCTATCTTGTAGACGGCATAGATGACTTCAACTCCTACTACGGGAAAATGACCTCCCGCGTCGGCATCCGCGCCAACCAGAACCAGCTGAATCTGGAAGGGTCCCAAGATGCGGTCAACCAGCTTGAAAACCTGCGCGACGGCCTGACGGGAGTATCCCTCGAGGAGGAGATGATCGATCTTATCGTCTATCAGCGAGGCTTCGAGTCATCGGCCAAATTTCTCTCCACCGTCGATGAGATGATGCAGACCCTGCTCACCGTCAAGCGATAAGCGCAGACAAGGACGCCTTTTCTCCAGGGGACCACGATTATGAAAGTCACCGAAAACACCACCTATAGAATGCTCCAGACCAATCTCGACCGTATCACCAATCGTCTTGAGGATTTGCGGATACAGGGATCTACCGGTATCAAGCTCAACAACCCCTCCGATGATCCCGCCTCCATCCGCCCGGTGCTGACCACCCGCACCCAGCTGCGGACCACCGAGCGCTATCTGGAGACCATGGGCGTAAGCCTCGACAAGATGCAGGCCACCGACGGTCATCTCGAGCATGTGGAAAATATCCTTCAGCGGGCCAAAGAAATAGGCATAAACGCTATCAATGAGGCCAACAACGTCCAGGATCTCGGCGTTCTTGCCGACGAAGTATCCTTCCTCAAGGAAGAGCTTCTTGATTCGGCTAACGGCATGGTCGACGGCAAATTTATTTTCGCAGGTTATCAGGAAAATACCGTCCCATTCGTCGAAAATACCGCCTACAGCGATGCAGCCTATGATCCTGCAGATTCTACGACATGGCCTATCTTCTACCAGGGAGACGGGCATCCGACCCAGCTTGAAATTACGCCTGGGGAATATATGGAGGTCAATCTCACCGGCAACGAGCTGTTCATGGGGATCAACAATACGGCTGTACAGGCAGGCGGACCGACCGACGTCACTGCCTATTCATCCGATCCGGGCGGCACCGATGTTTTCAGCGCCCTTCAACGGCTCGAAGATGCCATCAGATCTGGAAACGTCAATGATCCGGCACTGGCAGGTGGAGGTATCGAACAGGGATTAGACAACATAGATATCGCCGCTGACCAGAACCGCAGACTGCGGAGCCAGCTTGGCAACCGGGCGAGGCGGGTGGAATCGGCAATGACCAATCAGGAAAATGTCAGTAACGACCTTGAACAGATACTCTCCAGGTATCAAGATGCAGACGCCATCGAAACTTTCAACGAAATCATTAAACAGGAGACGGCTTTTCAGGCAGCCCTGAATATAACCGCCAAGGTATCCGATATTTCGATTTTGAATTATCTCTAATCTCGGGAAAACGACAATTGCTCAATTCATTTGACTTCACCATTTTTCCAGTATACTATGCTACATAGTAAGTTACTGGACTCCTTAGTTATTCACACAAGAAAAATGCACAGCTGATTGTTGATTACAACCTCCCGAGGAGAGAGTTATGCTGGTTCTGACCAGAAAAACCGGTGACGGAATCGTCATCGGTGATGATATCACTATAAAGATAATTGAAATAAAGGGTGGTGGCATCCGCATCGGTATCGATGCGCCCAAGGACTGCAAGATATATCGTCAGGAAATCTACGAAAAGATCTGTCAGGAAAACCGTGAAGCCATGCAGTGGCAGCTTGACGACCTCGATGTACTCGCTCCCTCCACTAAAAAGGACAAATAGCGGCAATGAAAAAGATTCTTACTCGATTCGGTGAAATTGAATACGATCCGGCCAACCTCCTCCACTTTCCCGCCGGTCTGGTCGGACTGCCGACCCTGAAGGATTTCGTGGTGATGCCCAACAAAAAGGAAGGTCCGCTGTTCTGGATTCAAAGCATCGACGATCCTGACATCGCCTTCGTCCTCACCGATCCAACCAACTTCTTCCTCGAATATCGTGTTATTCCCGAAGGGAGCGAAAAAGAGATTCTCAAGATAGAAACTGAGGAAGAATGCTATGTACTCTCCATTGTCACCGTTCCCCCTGACCAGAATATCACTCTCAACCTCGCTGCCCCCATCCTCTTTTCTCCCACAACCAACAGAGCCGTTCAGGTCATACTGGAAAACTCCACCTATCAGACCAAGACGTCCTTACCTGCAATAGACGATCAGGAAAAGCAAAGCAGCAGCGCTTGATTCCCCAAACGCGGATCACGCTGTCGTTGAGCGGCAGTGTACCGGTGTACCGGCAAAAGACCATAATGCGTGATCGCTCATCAATCCTTTCTCATAATCGCAATCGCTCACCTGCAGAGCTCACCTACAGAGTAGGGCCGGATCTATAACGTGGTATCAGGGTCTGACGAAACGAGAATACTTACCCGCTTAACTCTACATGATTAGGGGGAAGGAGATGATCTGCTGCCATCGCCTTTTCAAAAGACTTGATGGGTAAAAGTGTGTCGAAGAAATGCTCTTTTTTCTCCGACAGACGCTTATGTTATGAACTACGATTTACTATTCTGCCGTGCCGCGAGGTTCCACTCCTGTAGCCTCGGATTGCCGCCCTGCCCTTTTTCAAGGATTGGAACTCATTGGCCAGATAGGACTTCACCGTACCGGCTTTGGATACTGTCTTCTCGATGAGCTTTACAATGTCGGCCTGCAGCGCCTGGCGCTGTTTGAGCTTCTGTTGGAGAGCTTCTGTCAGAGGGGCCCTGTTGAGCTGTTCTTCCACCAACCGGTCATGTTCCCGGGCGGCAGCGCCCAGACGATTAAACTCATCGAGCAGGCTGGCAACTCTGTCAACTGAGCCGCCATCGAGATGGAGCTTCATCCCCAGGAGCTGTTCATGCATGTCCTCGTACTGCCGTATCGATTCCTCCAGTAAAAGTTCTACTGCATATGCTGCTTTCACAGCACCATCGTCTTCAATGGATTCTCTGGCTAAAGACTGCATAACGATCAACTGGAAATGGAAAGGGAAGAATAGCCCTGTTGCTGTTGGCCATAGGCTGAAGAAGCCACCTCAGAGGCCGCCTCGGCGGACTCCTTTCGGACAATCTCCACGGCCTCTCCCCAGGTCTGGCGGAGATCCACCAGCAGATTCTCTACGACCCTGAGTTTCTCAATGTCAGTGTTGAGATTTACGCTGGTGAGCTCACGAATCATGTAATCATAGAGCGCATCGAGATCTTCGGCTATCTTTCCGCCGACCTCTCTGTCAAGACTGTTGGAAAACTCGGTAATAATGGCCATGGCCTTTGAAATGCTGTAGCGCTGCATTTTTGCATCGTTATTTTCCACACCGGAGATGGCCTGTCTGGTGAAGCGGATCGCACCGTCATAGAGCATTAAAAGAATCTGTTCCGGTGAGG
>JGI12210J13797_10746163_pt1 | contig 24271 bp, 11 predicted proteins | sample ElkSlonscriptome_3_FD_13797 | JGI IMG/M metagenome (IMG submission 13797)
AATCGCGCTCATCTGCGGCGTTAGGCCTCTTGGAAAGGCGAAGCATTCCCGGCAAGCCCTGCCTTGCAGCTAAGCGCTTTCCGACTCGCTGAAAGTTACAGGATTAGCGACGGGGTACACTAGCCTAATATGATCCGGGCCGGGTTACGCAATTCTTGCGGAGCTCGGCGACCGCCCAGGGGCGCGACGGAGTCGACCGATGAACAGGATAAACGTGGTGCGCGTTTGCGATTGTTCTTTTCTGGCTGGGGTTCGGGACGCACGTGGTCTCGGCTCAGGCGTCCGGCGCGGATGCCGGTTCGGCCGAGCGTGCTGTCGCCGGCGGCCCGATCCGTGCGCTGCATTTCGGCTTGGGCAGTCGCGAGCCCGCCGTGATGGTTGCCGAGGACCAACAGCACCGCGGCGTGCGGATTCTTATCGAAAGAAAGCCGTAGCGCGGATTGAGGTGGACGTCTGATGCAGAAATCTCGCTTCGGCTGGGCCGTACTGCTGGTGCTTGCCGCCATTCCGATCGGTTTTGCGATCGGGGCCTGGCTTGGCGCCCGGTTTCTGGTGCCCGCCGACGCCGGGCTGGCCGGCGGCGCAATGGTGCTGTGGTATGGCTTTCTGGGCATGGTGCTGGCGCTGGTGGCGAGCATTATTGCGAGTCGGATGCTCGATCCGGCGCGCCTGAAACCGGTTGCCCTGGTGGCCGGCGGATTGGCCGCTTGCCTGCTGGTGTTGTTCGGAATACGGATCAACCAGCAGCAAGACGAGAGCGATGCGCACCTGCGACAAACGGTGGCCATGCTGCCGCCGTTCGAGATTGTTGTCGCCGGCGAGATGGGCAATGGACTCAATCGGTTCAGCTACGCCTCGGCCAGCAACGACTTGCGCCTGGAACGCGGCGATAACCAGCGTTGCCAGGGCGGTCTGCCGGTGGACAAGACCGGCGATCGGTCGCGCGTGGAATTGCTCAGCGCGCTGCGCGGGCTCGACGTAGCCGGTGTGCTCGTCGAATCGCCGGCTTGTCAGCAGGCTGGCGAGGTGCTGGCGACGATGGAAATCGAAATTCGTGAAGCCAAACCGCCGATGACCGCCGGCCGGTTGCGCGTCACCCGGGCCTGCCGCGAAGAAATCCCGGAAATCGATGCTGTGTTCGACGCCGCGCAAGCCGTTCACCAACGGCACCGGAGCCAACTCGATTGTCGATGAATTCATTGTGCCGGAGCCTCGCGCCGGCGGCCGTCGTCTGGTTGGCGGCGTCCGGCAATGCCGCTGAATCGAGCGTGTTGCCCGCGTGCTGGGAATCGCCGCAGATGCTTTACCTGGGCGAGCCACCGCCGGACCTGGTCGAGCGGGTTCATCCGGTTCGGGCGCCTGTCAACGATGGGGACGGGCTCGTCGTCCACAATCCGGACACCAGCCAGCCCCCGCCATGGCGTGCGGCGCTGGACGTTCCGCTGCCCGCCGGCGACACCTTGCGCGTGCTGCTGGACGGCGTGTCCGGGCCAATCGCGCCGAAGGAATTCGGCGCGTCACTTGTGTATGTGCGAGTGCCGTGGGGCCGAACGACCTTCAGCGATCTGCTGATCGACCGATCGGCGGGAAAGATCGTTGCTCACGAACACGTCATCGACGGCACCGATGCCTGGCGTCAGGCACGCGAATCGTGCCAATTGCCGGAGATGGCGGGTGATGCGGCCTGTCGCTGTAGCGGCGATATCGAACCCTGGGAGCGCCCGCGCGCCAATCCGGAGCCGGAGTCGATCCTCGGCCTGCTGGTGCTGTCGGATCTGTTTGCCGCCGGCGAAACCGGCGGCGTGGGAATGGCCGAGCCCGTCGTACCGCTGCCGTTGTACTCGGCGCCGGTTGACGGCACGACGCCCGTGCGGCTGATCGACGATGCCAGCGAATTGGCGTGGCGCGAATACGCCTACGAGGCCGGAGCGGCAGTGGTCATCGGTGTGCGCGACGGCTGGCACCGGATCCGACTGGCCGACGGGAGTGCCGGCTGGGTTCGGCCCGATCACGCGGATCGGTTCATACCGCTGGATGCGCTGTTTTCCGGCCACTTGACCTATCTCACGGGTGCGTGGGCGGGACAGTTATGGCGATCCGGTCGGGGCGGCTGGCGCGCGTTCGGCATCGATCACGATCATGGTCACGGTCGTGAAACACCTGCCGAGGTTGTCGCCATCGAAGCCGATGGCGATTCGCTATGGCTGGAAGTCGCGATCCCTGAAACGTCACCGTGCGAGGGCGGCGGTGCCGAAATCCGCGCGCGCGGCTGGGTTCCGGCCTGGAATCGCAAAGGAAAGCTGAATGTCTGGTTTTATTCGCGTGGGTGCTGAGCGGCTTGGTCAACTGATCGGGTTTGCGCTGGCGATTCTCGTCGCCGATCCGGCCGCTGCCTGCCGCTGCCGGGAACTTCCGCTGGACGACTACCTGGCCAACGCCCAGCGGGTTGCCGAGGCTCGGGTCACAGCCGTTTCGGATCACCAATTCGACGGTGAAATCCACACCAGGCGCTATCGCGTTGAAATAGTCCGGTTGTTCAAAGGCGGGCCTTTTACCGAGATTTACAGCTACGCGTCCAGCGCGACCTGCGGCGTGAATTTCGCATCCGGCGAACGGTTGTGGCTGTTCGCCGACGAAGCCCCCGATAATTCCGGGCCGATGCTGTGGATGAACAGCTGCAACGGTACCCGTCCCGCATCGGCCGGCTTTGTCGGTGTGTCGGCGGACAAGGTCGGAAAAGTACTGGCGTCCCGGGGCGACGAGACGGACAACGAAACCGCAGCGCCTTCCGACCTGTCGCCGCACATTCGGGCAATCGATCCAATGCGGCTTGATGCGCAGGCGCGGCTTGCCGTTCAACGCGACGCCATCGTCTCCGCGGACGGCACTTCGCGCGCCGCGGTGATCGAGCCGAATTCGCGTTCGCGCCCCCCGCACGAACTGCGGCTTCTGGTCGAATACAACTTTTCCAAGCTGCTGGAATTCCGGCTGCACGGCCTCTGGTCGCTTGAGGCCCTGGAATGGATCAACGACAAGCTTGTGTTTTTCGCAGCCACCGCGCCCGACGGAACGCTTGACGAATGGGTGCTTGACATCGAATCGGCCAGCGTTGTTTTCCACGGTCCGCACACGACGGAAAACTTGCCGGAACGATAAGCTGCGCGTCGGCTTCGCGCCGGCGGGCGGTGCCGCTACACTTGGCGGGTGGCCGGACTCATCCCCGAATCGTTCATCGAGACCCTGCTCGAGCGCGTCGACATCGCCGACGTGGTCGGCCAGCGTGTGCCGCTCAAGGCGGCTGGGCACGAGTTCAAGGCGTGCTGTCCGTTCCACGACGAGAATACGCCGTCGTTCTACGTCAGTCCGCAGAAGCAGTTCTACCATTGCTTCGGCTGCGGCGCACACGGCACCGCGATCGGTTTCGTGATGCAGCACGACGGCCTTGAATTTCCGGCGGCGATCGAGGAGCTGGCATCCATGGTGGGGCTGGAGGTGCCCCGAACCGAAGGCAAGGCGCCCGACGATGCGCAGAAGCGCCAGCGCGAGGCGCTTTACGCCGCACTGGACGCGGCCCAGAACTTCTTCCGCAACGCGCTCAGAAAATCCGACGTCGCGCGCGCCTACCTCGACCAGCGCGGCATCGATGCACCGACGACCGACGAATTCGGCATCGGGCTGGCGCCTGACGAGTGGTCGGCGTTGACCGACCGACTGCTGGAGCAGGGCTTCAAGCCCGACGATCTCGAAAAGGCCGGCCTTTCGTCGAGAGCTCGCAACAACAACCTGATCGACCGCTTTCGCAACCGCATCATGTTTCCCATCCACGACCGGCGCGGCCGCACGATCGCGTTCGGTGGCCGGGCGCTGGGCGAGGATGGGCCCAAGTACCTCAATTCGGCCGAGTCGCCGGTATTCCACAAGGGCCGCGAGCTTTACCGGTTGTTCAACGTGCGCAAGGGCGGGCTGCCTGAGCGGTTATTGGTCGTCGAGGGCTACATGGATGCTGCGGCCCTGCACCAGTTCGGCTTCGGGGAGGCCGTTGCCACGCTGGGCACCGCGGTTACCGCCGACCACCTGGAGCTGATGTTTCGCGCAACGTCGGTAGTGATCTTCTGCTTCGACGGCGATGCGGCCGGGCGCAGGGCGGCATGGAAGGGTCTGGAGACGGCGCTGCCGGTGATGCGGTCGGACCGCGAAGTGCGTTTTCTTTTTCTGCCCGACGGCGAAGATCCGGACAGCCTGGTCCGGTCCGAGGGCGCCGAGGGCCTGGAGGAAAGGCTGGAAAAAGCCGCGCCGCTGTCGCAGTTTCTGTTCGAGGAGCTTGGGCGCAAGCTCGATCTCTCGACGCCTGACGGCCGGGCCCGGCTGGTGGCGCTGGCTCAGCCGCTGCTGGAAAAGCTTCCCGCCGGGCCGTTCGCCAACCTGATGGCCGACGAACTCGACCGGCGGGCGGGGCATTCAGGCAGCTGGAAGCCGCCTGAAGTCGCGCGGAACACGCCGCGCACCGGTCTTTCCGAACGTCCGCTGAGTCCGGTACAATACGCTGTTGCCATTCTGGTTCAGCATCCGGAGCTGGCGGTCAGACTGGAAACGGCCCGGCTGGACGTGCCGGGTGAGCTCAAAGGGGTCCGGTTTTTGACCCAGCTGATTGATTTCTGCCGTGGAAAGCCCAACATTTCCACAGCGCTGGTACTGGAACACTGGCGCGACAAGCCGGAAGGCCGGTTCCTGTCCAGCCTTGCAATCCGCAACCTGGCGGGTCAGCTGGAACAACTGGAGCCGGCTCTGGAAGAAGCAGTCGACCGCATTCGCGCGCAGCTGATTCGCGCGAGAGTGGGTCGTTTGCAGCAAATTCAGGCCGCCGACGGTCTAAGCGACGATCAGAACGCAGAATTGCGTCACTGGTTGTCGAAACGTGTAGCCGGCAATACCGGTTCGTCTTGAACAGTCTAAAGAAATGCTTATGGAAACTGCACCCCGTTCTTCGTTGAAAGTGTTGATAGAGAAAGGCCGCGAGCAGGGCCAGTGGCTGACCTATGCCCAGGTCAACGACCACCTGCCCGACGACGTCGTCGAGGCCGAGCAGATCGAAGACATCGTCAACATGATCAACGATATGGGTATCAAGGTGTTCGAAGAAGCGCCTGAAGACCCGGACGCGCTGATCCTCAACGATTCGGCCTCCGCCGATAACGACGAGACCGCGCAGCAGGAAGCCGAGGCCGCGCTGGCGGCGGTGGAAACCGAACTGGGCCGCACCACCGACCCGGTGCGCATGTACATGCGCGAAATGGGTGCCGTGGACCTGCTTGACCAAAAGGGCGAGATCGAGATTGCCAAGCGCATCGAGGACGGGCTGAACGCCGTCAACATCTCGCTGGCCCGCTTTCCTGGAACCGTCACCGTGCTGCTCGAGGAATACCAGGCGTGGCGCGACGGCAACCAGCGTCTGAACGAGCTGGTGTCCGGTTTCGTCAATCCGCTGCTGCTGGCCGAGATGGATCTGATTTCCGACGACACCATGGAAGCGGCGGTGGCCGAGGAAGCCGAGTTTCTCGACGAGCCCGACGAAGACGAAGACGAGGACAAGCCGGCGCCGACCGTGAATACCGGACCGGACGCCGAGCAGGTTATCGGCTACTTCGAAGAGCTCAAGAAAGCCCACGAGCAGTTCATGAAGCTGTACGACCGCTACGGCGCCGGCGGCAAGAAGACCAACGAACTGAAAGAGCAGATCAGCGAGCAGTTCATGCGCCTGAAGCTGCCGCCGCGCATGTTCGAGCATCTGATCGACCGGCTGCGATTCCAGGCCAACATCACCCGTGATCTGGAGCGCCAGATCATGATGATCTGCGTCGACCGGGCCGGCATGCCGCGCAAGGACTTCATCAAGAGCTTTGTTGATAACGAAACCGATGATGACTGGCTGCAGGGCCTGTTGAACAAGCGCACCAAGTGGTCTTCGGCGGTCAAGGAACACACCGACGACATCGCGCGGCTGCAAAAGAAACTGACCCAGATCGAGAAAGTCCAGCGCATCCCGATTTCGGAGTTCAAGGATCTGACTCGAAACATGTCGATCGGGGAGGCGCGGGCGCGCCGGGCCAAGAAGGAAATGGTCGAGGCCAACCTGCGCCTGGTCATTTCGATTGCCAAGAAATACACCAACCGCGGGCTGCAGTTCCTCGATCTGATCCAGGAGGGCAATATCGGGCTGATGAAGGCGGTCGACAAGTTCGAATACCGCCGCGGCTACAAGTTCTCGACCTACGCGACGTGGTGGATTCGCCAGGCCATCACGCGCTCAATCGCCGACCAGGCACGCACGATTCGGATTCCGGTGCACATGATCGAAACGATCAACAAGCTGAACCGGATTTCCAGGCAGATGCTGCAGGAGATGGGCCGCGAGCCGACCGCCGAAGAGCTTTCGGTGAAGATGGAAATGCCTGAGGACAAGGTTCGCAAGGTACTCAAGATCGCCAAGGAGCCGATTTCGATGGAGACACCGATCGGCGACGACGAGGATTCGCACCTGGGCGACTTCATCGAAGATCTGAACATTCTGTCGCCGGTCGACAAGGCGACGACCACCGGGCTCACCGACACGGTGCAGAAGGTGCTTGGCGGGCTGACGCCGCGCGAGGCCAAGGTGCTTCGAATGCGCTTCGGCATCGATATGAACACCGACCACACGCTTGAGGAAGTAGGCAAGCAGTTCGACGTCACCCGCGAGCGGATCCGTCAGATAGAAGCCAAGGCATTGCGCAAGCTGCGCCATCCGACCCGCTCGGAGCAGCTTCGGAGCTTCCTCGATCTGGAGTGATTCGGGTTATTTGGCCGTATATCGAAACCCCGCCTCGGCGGGGTTTTTTGTGCCTGTTTCTGACACCGGCGGATCAAGGGCTGACCAGCTCTCGTGAAGGCGGCGGGGCGCTAAGCAAATGCGGGTCAGCGTCAGGTAGAGCAGCGTCTCACGGAGTTTCAATCTCCGAAACCAGGACTGGTTCCGCCTCCGTCGGCAGAATCGAGTCGCCGATACTCGATGCAGGCGTTGCTGCCCCTTAACTCGCCGTCGCCTTGTTGCAAGTGCCGAGAGGGAGGCTGAATGTGGCAGAATTGATGACAGAATCAGCGAGCGCCATGCTCGGCACTGACGGCCCTCATCAATCCAACGCGGAGTTGAAATCGATATGGCAAAGACCACCAGCCAGGAACGAGTCAAACGCCTCGAGAAGCATCTGAAGCAGGAAAACCCGGTTCTGGCGGGCGTTGTCGGAAGCTATCAGCAACTCGACCGCATCGCGCGCCGACTCGGCCTGCTGGAGGCCGATGACTCCTATGCCGCGAAGGTTTCGTGGTGGCCGGTGATCTCGGTACTTGGCACGTTCTCGTCCGGCAAGTCCACGTTCCTCAACCAGTACACGAATCAGGAACTGCAGCGCACGGGCAACCAGGCGGTCGACGACAAGTTCACCGTCATCTGTTTCGGCCCGGAGGAGACGCCCACCGTGCTGCCGGGGCTCGCCCTGGATGCCGATCCGCGCTTCCCGTTCTATCAGATCGGTCAGGAAATCGAGCATTTATCCGAAGGCGAGGAGCGCAGCGTCGATTCGTATATGCAGCTCAAGACCTGTCGGGCCGAAGAGCTCCGCGGCCGGATTTTCATCGATTCCCCGGGCTTCGATGCCGACAAGCAGCGCACGTCGACGCTGCACATTACCAATCAGATCATCGACTTGTCCGACCTGGTGCTGGTTTTTTTCGATGCACGCCATCCGGAACCGGGCGCCATGAGGGACACCCTGCAACATCTGGTCGCCGACACCGTAAACCGGGCCGACGCCGACAAATTTCTCTACATCCTCAACCAGATCGACAATACGGCGCGCGAGGACAACCCGGAGGAAGTGGTGGCCGCCTGGCAGCGGGCGCTTGCCCAGCACGGCCTTACCGCGGGTCGCTTTTATCGGATCTATGCTCGCCACGTGGCGCTGCCGGTGGAAAACGACCAGGTCCGGGAGCGTCTGGAGCGCAAGCGCGACGAGGATCTGGCCGATATCGAAGCGCGTATTCGGCAGCTCGAGGTGGAACGTGCCTACCGGGTTGTCGGATTGCTCGACAAGACCGCGCGTTATATGCGCGACAACCTGGTTCCCAGGCTGGTCGAGGCCCGCCGTCGCTGGCGTCAGCGCACGCTATGGCTGACGCTGATCGTATTCGGCGTTCTCGCGGCCGGGCTGGGATACTGGACCTTGAGTCAGGGGTACTGGGACGGCTTTAGATTTACGCCGATAGCAGGGCTGGACGACATTGTCCGGATCGCGCTGTTGGTGGTTGGCCTGGCTGCAGCCGGCTATCTATATCTCCTGTTGCGCAAGCTGGCCGGTCACAGCGTATTGCGCCGGTTGCGTCGGGATACTTCACTCGGCGACGATCGCGAGACGATCTGCCGCGCCTTTTCAGCCAATCTGAAGGCCTGGTGGCGATCGGTGCTGTCTGACCAGCCGCGCGGCTGGTCGGGGCGGACCCGGCGTCAGCTCGATGCGCTGCTGGCGGACGCCGACGGATTCGTGAAAAAGCTCAACGACCGCTACGCAAGTCCGTCAGGCGGAGATGAAAAAAGCTGACGCAGAAACGGTGGTCGCAGCAGGATGTGAATCCACCAAGGCAGATAAACCGCTGACCCGCAACACCGGGTCGGCGGTCTCGTGAATGTCTGGCTGCTTTCGGCCTACCGGGCTGAAAGTCATGCGGCCTGGGCGGACTGGCTGGTCTCGGCATTCAGTGAGTTCGAGTGGCAGCGACTGGAACTGCCCGGCCGTCATTTCTCCTGGCGCATCCGCGGCAACCCGCTGAGCTGGCTGGATGCACTGCCCGGGGAGACACCGGAGCTGATCGTTGCCACGTCGATGGTGGACTTGGCTACGCTCAAAGGATTGCATCCAGGCCTGGCTGGCGTGAGTACCGTGTTGTACTTCCACGAAAACCAGTTCGCCTACCCCACAAGCGACGCCCAGACCACGTCGGTCGAGGCGCAGATGGTTCAGATCTACGCGGCGCTGGCGGCCGATCGGGTGCTGTTCAATTCCGACTACAACCGCCGTACTTTTCTCGACGGCATCGACGCGCTGCTGGAGCGGATGCCGGATCGTGTCCCTGAAAACGTGAGTGGCCGAATTGCCGAAAAATCCGCGATCCTGCCCGTGCCCATCGAGCCGATTCCGATGGGCGAATCGAAAGACGCGAACCTGATCGCCTGGAATCACCGCTGGGAATACGACAAGAATCCGGACCTGTTCGCCGATGCGATGATCGCGCTGGCTGAACGCGGCGTCGACTTCCGGCTGGCGTTGCTCGGACAGCGCCACCGCGAGACGCCGGGCGCGCTGAACAGGTTGCGTGAAGCCTTGCCCGGACGCATTGTTGCCGACGGCGCCCTGCCCGCTGCAGCGTATCGCGAGGTGCTGGGGCGGGCCGGAATCGCGGTCAGCACGGCGATCCACGAATTCCAGGGTCTCGGAATGCTCGAAGCTGCCAGCGCCGCCTGCCTGCCGCTTGTGCCCGATGCACTGTGCTATCCGGAGATTTACCCGGCCGAGTATCGCTACCCGGCCGGCGATCGATCGGCGCTGGTGAACCGGCTGACAAAATGGCTTTCCGGTGGCGCGCCCGCGCCCGTCAACGTCGAGCGCTGGAGCGCGCCGCAGCTCGAATGGGCGTGGCGGCGATCGTTGCTCGACCAGGGCACGCGATTTCACGCGGCTATGGACCCGTCCGGCGTCGCGTAAGGCGACCGGACGCGTTGCTGACGTTGAATCTTGTAGTCCGGACAAGCGAAGCGCAGCGCAGCCGGGAATAGTTGTAATTCCGGGCGTGCAGGTCGGCTTCGAGTCATTCCGCCGTTTGTCAATTCCCGGACCCTCACCAGCACTGCGGCAAGATCCAGTGCGGCTCGGTATCATGCCGATTCGCCCTTCAATATCCGGACAGATCCGATGGACCAAAGCCTCGAGGCGCTGGACAAGCGTTTTCTCTTTCATCCCTCGTCAAACCTCGACCAGGTTCGCGACAATGATCCGCTGATCTGGTCGCGCGGCGAGGGCGTGCACGTGTTCGACCAGCACGGCCGGAAATACCTGGAAGGCATGGCCGGGCTGTGGTGCACCGCGCTGGGGTATGGAGAAAAAGAGCTGGCGAAGGCCGCATCCGAGCAGATGGAGAAATTCTGCTACGGGCCGCTGTTCGCCGCCCGGGCCAACGAACCGTCTATCAGGCTGGCCGCCAAACTCTCGGAATGGGTGCCTATCGAGGGCGCACGCTTCCTGTTCGGCTGCTCGGGCTCGGACGCCAACGACACCCAGATCAAGCTGGCCCGCTATTACTTCAACGCCATCGGCAAGCCGGAAAAGAAGAAAATCATTTCGCGTACCGGCGGCTATCACGGCACTACCCTGGCGACGGCGGGGTTGACCGGGCTCAAGCCTTTTCACGCCCATTTCGACGTGCCCGGTCCGGAGGTGATCCACCTGACAGAGCCGCACCATTACCGCCAGGCGCACGAAGGCGAATCGGAAGAAGACTTCGCGACCCGGCTGGCCGAAGAACTGGAACAGGTGATCGAGCGCGAGGGCGGCGACACCATCGCGGCGATGATCGCCGAGCCGCTGATGGGCGCCGGCGGGCTGATCCTGCCGCCGAAGACGTACTTCGACAAGATCCAGCCGATCCTGTGCGAGCACGGCATCCTGCTGATCGACGACGAGGTGGTCTGCGCGTTCGGACGCACCGGCAACCCGTTCGGCTGCCAGACCTACGACATGCAGCCGGCCACAATGACCATGGCCAAGGCCTTGTCTTCGGCCTACCAGCCGATCTCGGCGGTAGCCATCCCGCCGTTCATGTACGAGGCCATCGAGCAGGCTTCGATCGGCGTCGGCATGTTCGCTCATGGGCTCACGTATTCCGGTCACCCGGTTGCCGCCGCCGTAGCATTGCGGACGCTCGAGCTGTACGAGGAGCGGGGGATCATGGAACACGCCGCAAAGATGGGCGAGATTCTGCAGTCGAAATTGTCGGGGCTGTCAGACCACCCGCTGGTCGGCAACTACCGCGGCATCGGCCTGATCGCCGGCCTCGAACTGGTCAAGGACCCGGCCACGAAAACCCGGTTCGAGCCTTCCGACAAGATCGCGTTCAAGGCCACCGCGGCGTGTCTCGAAGAGGGCCTGGTGGTGCGCGCGCTGCCAGGCGACACGATCGCGATCTGCCCGCCGCTGATCATCGACGAGGCGGGTATCGACGAACTCGTGACCAAGCTGGCCCGCGGACTCGATAAGACGCAGTCGGCGTCGTAAAGCAGGGTGTTGCGCATGAAATTGTTCAGGTTAGACGGCTGAATTGCCTTCTGGGTGTGCCTGCTCACGGTCACTCATGATTCGGGGCCGATAGGACGATTCAGGTTCGTCCTTCAGCGCCCTCGGTAGCGCCGAGCAACGAGTGGAGCGATTGGCTTTGATTGATCAGCAAGATTTGATCGTCAAAAAAGGCCGAGCCCTGGGGGCGGAGTTGAACCGCCTAAGCAAGTTTCGACCAAGAACGGCTCAGACATCGCAATCTCCCTTCGGGCAGGGCGGTCTTCCTCCGTTACGATTCAATTACGGCAGTGTCGGATTCGTCACCACCGCCGGGTTGGCGATGAGCAGCTCGCCGCTGCCACTGCGTAACGCCGCGCTGGTGAAGACATCCGCCCCGGCAAAGCTGCCTCCCGCAACCTGGTTGCCATTCTCGTTCATCACACTGGCCGCAAGATTATCGTCGCTGGTCAGGTTTCCGATGTTGGTGCACGGCGTGCCGTTGCCGCCATTGCCGTCGTCAACACACGCCACATTGATCTGGCGGTCCCCCCTCAGCACCAGTCCTTCGGTGGCTGAACCGAAGAAATCCGACCCTTCGCCGATGCTGCTATTGATGAGTTCGAATTGAAGGGTGCCGTCGCCGCCTCCACCGGCCACAAAGTCTAGCGAACCGACGATGGTGTTGTCGGCCCGACTCGGTTTCTGCGTGGTGACGTCATCCAGGGTGGCGTCGAGGGTCCCGGCGGCGGAGCTCATGTCCTGGACAATCAGGCTGAGACCTTCGCTGAAGTGGTTACTGATGTCGGTGTTCTCGATCAGCAGCCGGGCATTGCCATTGGCCAGGACGCCGGTGCCGGGATCCCCGTCGACGAACATCTGGACGCCGGCACCGATCGTGGAGCCCTGGATCAGGTTGGGGGATGCACCGCTGGTGTTGATCGTCACGTCGGTGCTGGCGGCGCCGTCGGCCTTGAAGAACAGCACCGTGCCCCGGTGGGCCGAGTCCGAGGTCAGATCCGTGATCCGAACCTCCAGGTCACCTTCGGTGTTGGCGGTGTCGATCAGGTTGTCGGCTCCGTTGTTGTTGCTGCCGATGATGTCTTCGGCGATGAGGGTGCTGACATTGCTCGCTCCGTCGTTGCCAAGGTCGATACCGTCGTTGGCGATGTCGTTGAAGGTGGTGTCCCGCACCACCATGTCGATGGTGGCGCTCCCGCCATCGGCACGCAGCAGGAAACCGTCCCCTTCGCAGGGATTGCAGTTCCCGTCCGAATGGTCATTGTTGCCGATGAAGCTGTCGGTGACCGTCAGATCCAGGTTACCGGAGAAGTTCTCCACCTCCAGCCCGGTGTCGGACATGCCGGCCAAGATACTGCTCTGAATCGTCACCGTGCCGGTCAATGGCGCTCCGGCGCCGGTGCTGAAGTCCATGGCGTCGTCGCCGTCGGTGGGACCCGCACCGTTGTCGCCGGCATTGAGGATCTCAGTGTGGATCAGTGTCAGGCCGACGTTGGCACCACTGCCCTCGATGCCGTGATCCCCGGTCTGGGAAAGCAGCACGTTGTCCAGTACGAGGTTGTTGACCGAGGAGACCTCGATGCCGTTGTCGGTGATGACCGTGGTCCCCGAGACCGCGTCGGTGGGCATCGCGGCGCTCTCGCCAATGACCATGTTGCGGAGGAAGACGTCGGTCGACGAAGTGAGGCGTACACCGTCGGTGGTGCCGGTGATGGTCCCGCCGGAGCCTAATGTCAGGCTGCCGCCGCCCTGGGCCGCAGTGGTGCGGCCGGCGGTGGTATCGGCCGTGCTGGACGCGCCGTCGCCGGTCACTTCGAAGTCACCTATGGAACCGGTCGATGTGAGGACTATGCCGGCGTCCGCTCCGTCTGCTGACACGCTACGAAAGGTCACGCCATCCGAGCCGATGGTGGTGCCGGCGGCGATGTTCACCGCGATGCCCACGGCGAGCGAGGTATTCACGTCGTTGGTGCCGGTGACGTGGACCGTACCCCCGCCGGTGGCCTGGAAGCCCTCCTCGGTACCCGAGGTGGCAGCGGTGTCGACGTCCATCCCGCCGTCGAAGCGGAGGATGGAACCGACGTTGTTCTCCAAACGAACCCCGATGCCGTCGTCATCGATGAAGCCATTGAAGTCTACCGTGCCGCCGGTGTGGGTGGTGACCTCCACAGAGCGGCCAGTCGTGGTGGTATCGATGGAGGCATCGACGCGGACGTCGCCGTTGCCGCCGGAGACGTCGACGCCGCGGGTGGTGATGTTCTGGATGGTGCCGCCCAGCGCCGCGAAGTCGCCGGCTCCAGGCTGGGTCAGGTTGATGCCGTCGGCGGCGCCGTTTACGTTCACCGTGGAGAACGTGACGCCGGAGGCACCGATCGAAGTATTGACGAAGTTGATCCCGGCGAACGCGGCGCCGCTGACATCGACCGTGTTGCTGGCACCGCCGACCTCCACCGTTCCACCCCCCGTGGCCGTGAAACCGGTGCCGGTGGTCGTGTCGATGTTCAGCCCCCCGTTGGTGAATTGCACCGTGTGGCCGGTGTTGCTGGCCAGCGTCACCGCGTTGTTCGCGCCGGTGTTGAGCACCTTCGACGCGCTGCTGAACACCGTGAATCCTGCCGAATTACTCGCCACGTTGATGCCCGTGCCGGTGTCGTTGATGGCGCCGCTGACCGTTACGGTACCACCGGCGCGGTTGGTCACCTCGACCGAGCGCGCGGTGGTGTTGGTGACGGCCGCGGCTACCGTTACCGCGGCCGACCCGCCGTCGATATCCACCCCGTTGCCGCCGGTTGTGGTGCCGGTGGTGACCGTCTCGCCAACGGTGCCGCCATTGATCGCGATCGGAGCCGAGTTGTTGCTCAGCTGAACGCCGACGCCGCTTGTATCGTCAACGTCCACCGAGTCGATGGTGACGCCGGTGCCGGTGGCGCCCGTGATGTCGATGCCCGTCGAGCCGCTGCCGATCGAACGCGCCAGGCTGATCTGCATGTCCATTGCCGTGGAGCTGATCTCCAGCGCAGGGCCGTTCATGGCGGTCAGAGTGCCGGCGTCAATGATCACAGAGCCGGCGCTGCTTGCCAGCAGTCCGACGCCACCCGTTGTCGCAATGCTCATGGCATCGAATTCGGTCGTGCCGGTATTCGTGGTGAGGTTGATACCACCAGTGGTGCTGGACGACACATCGACATTGGTGAACACGACCGCGTTACCGGAGTTCTGAATATTGACTGCGCGACCGCTGGCCGTTACCGAACAGGTATTGGAACCCATCGCGTTGACCGTAAGACTGACGACCGATACGGCATTGAATCCTGTTCCACCCGAACTGTCCAGGTTGCAGGCCTGGGCGGTAAACGCGCCGGTCAAGGTGGTGAGGTCAACGTTGCCAATCGCGCTGCCGGAACTCGCCAGATTGGTGAATACTGCAGTACCACCGTGGTTGTTCATATCCAGGGCTCGACTGTTGGTGCTGTTGACCGATGCCGTGCCAGCGCCTCCGGCATTGATGTTCAGGGTGCCGGCGCCGTTCGTCACAACGCCCTCGCCATTGCTGGTGGTAATGTCGATGTTTTCCAGATTGAAGGTGCCGAAACCCGCTACGTTGACGATCTGAATCCCGCGTCCGGCGCTGTTATTGACCGTGGTGCTGGTCAGGGTGCCGTTGAGCGCGTTGTTGATGTTGGAAATATCCACGCCGATCGCGTCGGTGGTAGTCACGGTGCCCGTGGTAAGCGTGAAGAAGTTCGTGTTGTTGATATCCAGGCCATTGACGCCCGTCGATATGATATCGAGGTCGGCGAAACTGATCGCCGGATTGGAATTGACGTCAGCGGTCACGCCGCCCAGGGTGCTGTCGGTGATATCGACGCTGTTGTTAAAGGCAATATTGCCACCGGTATTGCCGAGGATGCTGATATTGCCACCGGTGATGCTTCCGCCCGTGCCCTGGAAGGTCACGTTGCCAGCCGTACGGTTGCGAATGCGTACTGTTTGAGAGCCGGTGTTGATGCCCGTTGTCCCATCAAGCGTGATATCCAGCGACATGCTGCCGCCGTCGGCATCGAACCCGCGAATGGCGGTGTTGCTGATCGACAAGTCCGCGAACATCCCCGAGCCTGCGCCGCCGATAACCGCGAGCCCAACACCCGTATCCCGAATGTCCATGGCGTTGCTGTTGAAGGCCAACATGCTCGCGTTTTCGATGAAGACGCCAGTCCCCATATTGCCAGCAAGGCCATCCACAAGGATGTCGTCCATGGTCAGCGTGCCTGATTGTCCATTGAAGGTGAAGCCATCCGATGCGCTGGCAGGCAGCACATGCACGTTGCGGATTGTGGTGGTGCCGCTGGTGACCGAGGGCCCGCCGGCGACACCAGCCGATGCCACCGGATAAAGCCGCAGGCCTGCAACCTGGTTGTCATCGGCCAGAGTCACCACATCGCCCGCGGTGTGGGTGAGCGAGGTTCGGCGTGCCGCGTTACCCGTGTAGAGCGTTTGGATGCCCACCACCAGGTCGACGGCTTCGCCCAGGAGGGTCTGTCCGTCCTTCAGCGTAATTCCGGCATCCAGGCCGATGAAATCGTAATCGTCGGGGCCGGGGGTGGGATCTCCCTGGTAGAACACGTAGATGAAGTCATTGGCACTGGAGGCCGCTTCGGCCGCTGCCAGGGTGCTGAACGGATCCGTGGATCGACCACTCCCGGGACCGGCCGCCTGGTTGTCCACGTACCAGACGAAATCGTCGATACCGATCGAGACCGTGGCGGTCTCGCCGCCGGAGAGCTGGTAATCGAAGCTGTCGTCGGCTGTCGCCGGGTTGCCGTCGCCGCGCAGGCCCGCTGGTGGGACGTAGGTGAACGTGCCGTCGACGGCCATAATGACCACGGCGCCGGCGGTGACATTGCTGGTGCCGGTGACCGAAAGGGCGTTGTCGGGATCGTTGTCGTTGTCCAGCACGCTGCCGGTAACGAAGACCGACGGCTGCGGGTCGTCCTGCGCATCGTCGACTTCGAGCAGCGTGTTGCCGACGGTGCGGTAGAAGTCGTTGGCCGTCACGGCCGGATCGTCAACGCCGGTGATCGTCACGGTCACCGTCGCCATGCAGGTCAGGCCGTCGCTGTCCTGTGCCGTGTAGCTGAAGCTGTCGTTCGCCTGGTCGCCGGCACCCAGTGATTCGAACTGGCCGTTCGGGTCGTAGCTCACGTCGGTGCCGTTGTTGACGACCGCGCCCATCGTGCCGGTTGTGTTGACCGCCGAAATCGTCAGCGTCGCGGTCTGGCCGGGATCGGGGTCGGCGTCGTTGGCGAGCACGTCGACAAGCGTCGAAGTGTCTTCGTCGGTCAAGCCAGAATCGGCGCTGCAGACCGGCGGATCGTCGTTGGCGTTCTGGACCATGACCGTCACCGTCGCCATATCGCTGCCGCCATTGCCGTCGGAGATCGTGTAGCTGAATGTCTCGGTGCCGACGAAGTCGGATGCAGGAGTGTAGGACAGGCTGGTGCCGCCGCCGGTTATCGATACCGAGCCGCTCTGGTCGGGGGTGCCGACCGCCGTGATGCTCAGCGTCTCGCCGGTGTCCGGGGCGATGCTGTCGTTGGCCAGCACGTCGAGCGCGTTGTTGCTGGAATCCTCGTCGACCGTGAAGCCGTCGTCGTTCGCCGTGGGCGGATCATTGATGTCGGTTACCGTGACCGATACCGTCGCCGTGTCCATGCCGCCGTTGCCGTCGCCGATGGTGTAGGTGAAGGTCTCGGTGCCGGCGAAGTCAGCCGCCGGGGTGTAGGACAGGCTGGTGCCGCCGACGGCGATCGATACCGCTCCGCCTTGATCGGGCGTGCCGACGGCCGTGATGGTCAGGGTCTCGCCGGTATCCGGGGCGTCCGTGTCGTTGGCCAGTACGTCGAGCGGGTTATCGGTGGAATCCTCGACCACCGTGAAGCCGTCGTCGGCTGCGGTGGGCGGATCGTTGACCGGGTTGACCGTGATCGTGAACATCTGGGTCGGCGCCGTGTCGTCGCCGCCGTTGGCGGTGCCGCCGTTGTCCATCGCCGTGACCGATACCGTCGCCGAGCCGTTGGCGTCGGGCGCCGGCGCATACGTCAACTCGCCGGTCGACGGGTCGATGGCCGGCTGGGCCGAGAACAACGCGTTGTTGTCGTTGGTCAGGGTCAGGGTCACGACCTGGCCGGCCTCGTTGGCCGCGCCGGGCGAGACGGCGGCAAAGCCGGCCACCGACTGGGCGCCTGCGTCTTCGTCCACGGTCTGGTCGCCGCCCAACGACAAGGTCGGCTCATCGTTGACCGGTGTGACCGTCACGCCGAACTGCGTCGGCGTGCTGCCGCCATCGCCGTCCTGGACTGTCAGCGTGATGGTCACCGGCCCGCCGTTCCGGTCGGCGGCCGGGGTGACCGTGACGGTGCGGTTGGCGCCGGAGCCGCCGAGCACCAGATTGGCTTCGGGGATCCGGGTCGTATCCGACGAGGCGGTGGTCACGGTCAGTGATCCGACTGCCGTGTCGGCGTCGTCGACGGTAAACGCCAGGGCGCCGGTGGTGCCGTCTTCGAGGAGGGTCTGATCGGCGACGGCGCTGATGGTGGGGGCGTCGTTGTCGGCGGTCACGGTGACCTGGAACACGGTCAAGGCGCTGCCGCTGTCGGGGTCGGTGACCGTCAGCGTGATCTCGGTGCTGCCGTTGGCGTCGGCCGCCGGGGTGACGGTGACGGTGCGGTTCTCGCCGCTTCCGCCCAGGCTGATGTTGGCATCGGGCACCAGAGTCGAATTCGACGAGGTCGCGGTGACCACGAGATCGCCGGCGGCACTATCGGTGTCGCCCACGGTAAAGCCCAGCGCACCGGTGGAGCCGTCCTCGGGGATCGTCTGGTCGGAAATGCTGCTGATCGTCGGGTCGTCGTTGACCGGTGCGACGGTCACGCTGACCGTGGCCGTGGCGCACTCGGCCGGCAAGGGCGTGCCGTCGTCGCAGACTTCGTAGACGAACGAATCGCTGCCGTTGAAGTCGCCCGACTTGGTGTAGGTGATCTCGCCGGTGGCCGGGTCGACGCTGGTGGTGCCGTTGGACGGACCGCTGCTGACATTCACCGAAGCCGGATCCAGGCTGCCGTCGATGTCGCTGTCGTTGGCCAGCACGTCGACGACGACCGGCTGGTCCTCGTCGGTGGTGGCGGGGTCGTCCTGCGCGCTGGGCGCGTCGTTGACGGCGTTGATCGTAATTGTGACCGTCGCGGCAGCCGAGTCGACCTGGCCGTCGTTGGCGAAATAGGTGAAGCTGTCGCTGCCGTTGAAGTCGGCTCCGGGCACGTAATCAAAGCTGCCGTCGGCGTTCAGCGTGAAGCTCGCGGCGTTGGCCGGGCCGGTGTCGAGCACGGACGTGATCGGATCCGAATCGGCGTCGCTGTCGTTGCCCAGCACGCCGGGGGCGGCTACGTTCAGCGGCGCGTCTTCGTCGGTGGTGTAGTCGTCGTCGTTGGCGACCGGGGCCTGGTTCTCGATGTCGCTGGCATCGATGCGGAAAAACAGGTTGCCGTTTTCGACCGCGGCGAAGCCGGCCAGGATATCGTTGCCGGCGTTGGCGTCGGTGCCGTCGCCGGCCGGATCCTGCCCGGCCGGGGGCACGCCGGTCCAGTCGACCGGGTCGCCGTCGAGCATGAAGTTCATGGCCCAGACAAGACCCGCGAAAAGCAATACCGCCGACATCGCGCCGAAGCGTCCGAGCCGGCGCTGGGCCATCCATCCGAGCACGACAACCGCCAGCAGCAGCATCACGATGCCGGCAATCGACATCGTCGGGATCTGTATCGCGTTGCTCGGCAGACCCAGGATGATCTGTTCGCCGGTGTTCGAACCGTCGACCGTGGCAAGCACGTCGGAACCGCTGCCGTCGTCGGCGACGAAGGCCAGGCGCAGTGACAGCGCGAACGGTGAGGCAACCTCGCCGGACGCCACGCCCAGCTCGATCACGTCGGCGCCGGCGGTGCCGGTGTTCAGTCCGACCGGCCATGGTGGCGTGGCCGGCTGGGTGACCGGCACGGCGCCACCGAAGGCCGCCCCGTTGCAGTCCTGTCGTTCCAGCGCCGTGACCTGGGCGCCGGCGGCGTCGACGGTCGCCAGCAGTCGGTGCTCGAACCCGCCTAAGGCGGCGCCGCCGGTGGGCGTCACCGAACAGCCGGTCGCGGCGTCGCGATCGGCATCGATCATCACCTGATACTGGAGCGTTTGAGCGTGGGACGGCGCAGGCGCGAACGCGGTGAATGCAATCAGGGCGAGGGTGGGAAGCAGTCGCGGATAAGTCACAGGGTCAAACCTTTGTTCAATAGCGTGTCTGCACGGCAACCAGAACAGCATAGCCGAAAGTTCCGGCGATCGCCAATAGCGGCTCTTGGCCCGCAATTCCTGCTGCTGACGGCCCCGGTCCATGGATGACGGCGGCATTGACTGCGAGTCGGGTACTATTCGCCAATGACCAAGCCGCAAAACGTTGAACTGAGTCCCCGCAGGGCACACGCAGGGGTTTGGGTATCGAGCCTTGCAGCCGGCCTGCTGCTTGGCTCGTCCCTGATCGCCCAGCAGGCGGCGCCCGTCGCGGTGGCGCAGCCAGAAGTACGGCCTGCGGTCGAACTCATCGAGCTGACCGGTTCGTTTACCGCGCGGCGCTCGGCGCGACTGTCGCCGCGCCTTTCCGGGCTGGTCGAGACGATAGCTATCGATGCCGGAGATGAAGTCGCGGCCGGCGACGTGATCGTGCGGCTGGACGACCGGCTGGCCGAGCTTCAGCTGGCCCAGGCCGAGGCGGCGGTGGCGCAGTCGCAGGCGTCGTTCGACGAGGCGGTGCGGCTTCGCGACGAGGCGCTGCGGCTGGGCGAGGACCGATTCTTTCCCGATACCGAGATACAGGCGCGCAAATCTGCGGTCCAGGTGGCGAGGGCCGCGCTGGACGTGGCCCGCGCCGAACGCGATACGGCCGCCGAACGTCTGGAGAGGCATGCCATCGTCGCGCCGTTCGACGGCGTTATCGCGCGCCGGCTCACCGAGGCTGGGGAGTGGGTCGAAACCGGCACCGCGGTGGCCGAGCTCGTCGCCGTCGATGATCTGTGGCTGGACGTTCAGGCGCCGCAAAGGCTGTGGCCGAGACTTCGCCAGAAATCCGATGCACGGGTGATCGTCGATGCGCTGGACGGCCGGACGTTCAGCGGCGAAGTCGCGGCGCGTGTACCGGTCAGCGATCCGTCTGCGCGCACCTTCCTGCTTAGGCTGGTATTGCCTGAAATCGATTCGGACATTACGCCGGGGATGTCGGCGCGGACGGTCATTTCACTGCAAACCGACGCCGATGCGCTGCTGGTTCCACGCGACGCGCTGATCCGCTATCCCGATGGCACGATCACGCTTTACACCGTCGACGAGTCGGTCTCGCCTCCGGTCGCGCGCCAGCGCGAGGTCCGAGTGGGCCGGGTCGACGGCAATCGCGCCGTGATCGAGTCCGGTTTGTCGCCGAATGAAAAAGTGATCGTGCGCGGTAATGAAGTGCTTGCCGAAGGTCAGGCGGTCCGCGTCACCGAAGGCGGCAGTTGATGTTTGCCGGCGTGATTCGCCACGGCACCATCCTGGCCGTGGTGGTGCTGGTGATCTGCGTGCTCGGAGTGCTGGCCGCTTTGCGCATCCCCGTGCAGATGATTCCCGACCTGGAAGTGCGCGTGGTTAGCGTCGAGACCCGCTGGTCAGGCGCCACGCCGCAGGACGTGGAGAAGGAAATCCTGATCGAGCAGGAGGAGTATCTGCGCTCGCTGCCGGGGGTCGAGCGGATGATCTCGAGCGCGTCCTACGGTTCGGCGCAGATCGAGCTGGAATTCCCGTTCGGCGTCGATATCAACGAAGCGCTGATCCGGGTCAACAACGCCCTGAGCCAGGTGCCGGGCTATCCCGAAAACGTCGACGAACCCAGCCTCGAAGCGAGCTCATTTTCGCAGAACTCGTTCATGTTCTTCTCGGTTCGCCCCCTCGAGGGCAATCCGTTCGATCTGGACATGACGCTGATGCGCGACTTCATTGACGATAACGTCCGGACGCGTATGGAGCGAGTTCCCGGGGTGTCGCGGGTCAACGTCTGGGGCGGCGCCGAGCGCCAGGTGCGGGTGCTGGTGGATCCGTCGGCAGCCGCCGAGCGCGGGATTACGCTTGAGCAGGTCCGCTCGTCCATTCGCGGCCGGAATCGCGACGTTTCAGGCGGTGATCTCGAGGCCGGCAAGCGCCGATACCTGCTGCGCACCGTCGGTCGCTATGCCTCGGTCGAACAGATGGCCGAAACCATCGTTGCCGTGCGCGGCGATTCGATTGTTCGCCTGGGCGACATTGCCGATGTCGAGATGTCGCACTACGAGCTGCGCGACCGGGCCTCGGTCAACGGATTGCCGAGCATCACGCTGGCCGTCGACCGCGAGCCCGGTTCCAACGTGATCGACATCAAGCGCGCGATGCTGCCGGCGGTTGAGCGGATCAACGCCGATCTGATGGATCCCAACGGCATGCAGATAACGCGCATTGCCGACGACGTCGTCTACGTCGAGGCTTCGATCGCCAACGTCTGGAAAAACCTGATCCTGGGCGCGCTGCTTGCGACCGGAGTCATGTTTCTGTTCCTGCGCTCGGGCCGCGCCACGTTGGTCGGCGTCATCGGCGTTCCGGTGTGCACGATCGCTGCCTTCCTCGGGCTGGTGGCCGCCGGAAGAACCATTAACGTGATTTCGCTGGCCGGCGTGGCGTTTGCCATCGGCATGACGCTGGACAATTCCATCGTCGTGCTCGAGGCGATAGAGCGCAAGCGGCGCGAAGGCATGGACCGGGTGCAGGCTGCGCTGGAGGGCGTGCGCCAGGTGTGGCCGGCGGTGCTGGCCTCGACCATGACCACGGTGCTGGTGTTCGCCCCGATCTTCTTCATCCAGCAGGAGGCCGGCCAACTCTACTCGGACGTCGCGGTCGCGATTTCGGCCTCCATTCTCGCCAGCATGCTGGTGGCGATCACCGTGGTGCCCAGCCTGTCGGCGCGACTGAATTTCGGCATGCGCGGCAAGACCGCGAGCGGCAGCGCGTTACGGGAACGTATCGTCGGCGGCGTCGGCTGGCTGATCGCGAACGCTCGTCGCCGAATCGCAACGATGGTCGCGGTGTTCGGTGCGGTTGTCGCCATACTGGTCACGCTGACGCCGCCGGCAGAGTACCTGCCCGAGGGTGAGGAGCCCAAGTTGTTCGCGCGCATGATCGCGCCGCCGGGGTACAACCTGTCTGAAATGAACCGGATCGGGGATGCGCTAGAAGAGTACTTTCTGCCCTATGTCGAAGACGACCCGGATCGCTACGCCGCTGGCGAGGCGCCGGTGCCGGCGCTGGCCTATTTCAATCTTTCGGTGGATCCGAACGGCCTGCGGGTGATTGCCGAGCCCATCGACACCGAATACGTCGACGACCTGATCGACGTCATGACCGAATACTACGAGACGTTCCCGGGAATGCGTGCGTTCGTCAGTCGAGGCTCGATCATTTCCGGTAACGACGGCGGCACTCGAAGCGTCAATCTCGATATCACCGGACAGGACCTGGCCGAGCTGTACTCGGTCGCCGAGATCGCTTTCCGTTACGCCGAACAAGCGTTCGACGGCCCGCAAATCAATTCCTCACCGGGGTCGCTTTCTCTGGACCAGCCGTTGATCGAGATCCGGCCCGACTGGGACCGGGCTGCAGAGCTGGGTTTTTCCGCCGACGGTCTGGGCTTTGCCGTGGCCGCGCTGACCGACGGTGCGTTCGTCGACGAGTACTTTCGCGGCGACGACAAGATCGACGTGTTCGTGTTTTCTTCCGAAGGCAGCCAGCGCGCGCTGTCCGGCCTCGGGGACCTGCCGGTGTATACGCCGTCCGGCTCGGTCGTGCCGCTGTCGGCCGTTGCCGAGATCGTCGAGACCGTCGATACCGATTCGGTGCGCCGCCTGAACGGTCGGCGTACGGTGACGCTCAACATCATCCCGCCGCGCTCGGTGGCGTTGGAAACCGCGGTCGGCACGGTGCGCAGTGACGTCATTCAACGCATGCGCAACGACGGCGCGCTACCGCAGGGGATCTCGGTCGACATCTCGGGCGCTAGCGACGAGCTGACCCAGACCCGCGCCGCACTGGCCGATAATTACGTGGTCGCGATCGTGCTCAGCTTCCTGGTAATGGTTGCCATCTTCAATCATTGGGGCTGGCCGTTGGTGATCCTGACCGCGGTCCCACTCGGCATTGCAGGCGGCATTGCGGGGCTGGCCGCGCTCAACGGCGTGGGCGTACGCCAGCCGTTCGACATGATCACGATGCTGGGTTTCCTGATCCTGCTCGGCGTGGTGGTAAACAATCCGATCCTGATCGTCGATCGGGCGCTGTCCAATCTCCGCTCCGGCATGGATGACGTGGTCGAGGCGGTGCGCGAAGCGGTATCGACGCGCATCCGCCCGATCATGATGTCGATGATCACCACGCTGTTCGGCCTGGCACCGCTGGTGTTCATTCCCGGCGAGGGCACCGAGCTCTACCGCGGCGTGGGCGTGGTGGTGCTGTCGGGACTGCTGTTCGCCACGTTGGTGACGCTGACCTTCCTGCCCGCGCTGCTGGTCAGCGTGCTTCGGTTGACCGCCGGGCACCGGTCCTAGTGTACCCCGTCGTTAATCCTGTAACATTCAGAGTGTGACTGAGTCGACAGTGCAAGACGCGTCCTGCAGTGAATGGCACGCCCTTTACAAGGGGGGCAACGCCGCAATGTCGACTCAGACGCACTCCCGAAGGGCGAGCCGGAAAGCGCTCATCTGCGGCGTTAGGCCTCTTGGAAAGGCAATAAGCATTCCCGGCGAGCCCTG
>JGI12210J13797_10114810_pt1 | contig 24268 bp, 11 predicted proteins | sample ElkSlonscriptome_3_FD_13797 | JGI IMG/M metagenome (IMG submission 13797)
TGGCATGATTCACCCAAACTTGTGAACTTTCTAGCAAGCTAAAAATTTCAAAGCGATAACTTTTATTTTCCTGGGCAGTTAAAATCAGTTGAACTGTTTTTTCTCCATTTTCAGGAAGAATCATAGCCTGATGCAAAACCACATCTTCCAAGCCAAAATTTCCTGTAGGATTAACTTGTTTTCCCGCAGCTAACGCCATTTCTATATAAGCTGATGCGGGTAAAATGGCTGACTCAAATATTCGATGGTCTTGAAGAAAATGAGGATAATTTTGACTCAGCTTGCTTTCAAAATGAATGGTTTGTGAGTTGGCTAGATTAAGTTTTTGACCCAGTAAAGGATGAAGATTTTGAGAGTTTGAAGAAAGCCTCATCTCAGGAATATCTTGCCAATAACGTTGGCGTTGGAAAGGATAAGTTGGTAAAGCCACCCGTTGACGAGAATAATCTTTATCAAACCCTAACCAATTAATCTCCACTCCGGCTACATACAACTGAGATAAACTCGATAATATTGTTTGCCAATTGTCTTGTTTAGGCGTCAGACTTGCCAACCACAATTTATCACTGTTTCCCAAACAACTTTGTCCTAAACTCATTAACGTTGGCTTCGGCCCGATTTCTACAAAAACATCTATTCCCAACTGGTTTAATGTCTCTATTCCAGAAGCAAATTTCACCGAATGACGGAGATGACGACACCAATATTCTGCGGTTGTTATTTCTTCGGTTGCCAATGTTCCCGTAACGTTAGAAATAATATCAATCGACGGCAGATTATACTTAATTTTTTCGGCGACTTCCCTAAACTCGTCTAACATCGGTTCAACCAGATGAGAATGAAACGCATGGGAAACCGGGAGTTTTTGGGTTTTGTATCCTTGTTGATTGAGAGATTCTACAACTTGGTTAACGGCTTGAGTTTCACCGGAAATAACGGTATTTTTGGGACTGTTAATAACAGCTATTTCTACAAGATTCGGCTGTGACTCCAGACAAGCTTTTACCGTGTTTTCGTCGGCAAAAACCACAACCATTTCGCCATTTTGCGGAAGTTGCTGCATTAAACGGGCGCGACTGGCAACGAGTTGGAGTCCATCTTCTAAACTGAAGACTCCCGCAACACAAGCGGCGACATATTCTCCGAGACTATGACCGATGAGAATATCCGGTTGAATTCCCCAAGATTTCCACAGTTGAAACAGGGCGTATTCAATAGCAAATAAGGCGGGTTGAGTGTATATCGTTTGATGAATTAAGGGTTGAAAATTGGGCGAATAAAGCAGGTCTAATAACGGGATGTCTAAAGTCTTTTGGAGGATTTCAGCGCAGTGAGTGAGGGCATTTTTGAAAGTAGGCTGAGTTTGATACAGTTGCAGTGCCATGCCTTCATATTGTGAACCTTGTCCGGTGAATAGAAAGGCTATTTTAGGCTGTTTTTTACTTTTAATTGTTTGGGAAAATAATTCGGGTGTATCTTTTTTGGCAACAAAATCAGTTAGGGTTTTGCTAAGTTGCTGAGGCGTTTGGGCGACAACAGCTAAACGATAGTCAAAGTGAGAACGTCCGGTATTAGCTGTACAACAAATATCCGCCAAAGAGACATCAGAATTCGATGCTAAAAAGTGATGATAACTTTGGGCTAACTCTTGCAAAGCCTTCTCAGTTTTTGCAGATAATGTTAACAAATGAAAAGGACGTTCTATTGAATTTGGTTCAGAAGAAACTCTCGGCGAATTTTCGACAATTAAATGAACGTTTGTTCCACTCATCCCAAATGAACTAATTCCAGCAAGCTGTTGTCCGGTTTCCGTTTCCCAAGCTGTCAGTTTTTGTGGAACTTTAACGGGTAGTTTTTCCCAAGGAATGTAAGGATTAGGCTGTTGAAAATGAAGGTGGGGTGGAATTTTTTGATGCTGTAAACTTAAAACGACTTTGATTAAACTAGCGACTCCTGCTGCTGCTTCTAAATGTCCGAAATTGGTTTTAACTGAACCGATGTGAAGGGGTTGATTTTTTGAACGGTTTTCTCCCAATATTTTACCCAGAGCTAAGACTTCTATGGGGTCTCCTAATGAGGTTCCGGTACCATGAACTTCTACATATTGAACGTCTTCGGGTTGAACTTTTGCATTCGCTAAAGCCTGACGAATAACCGCTTCTTGGGCGGAACCGTTGGGGGCGGTTAAACCGTTACTTTGCCCATCATGGTTAACCGCAGAACCGCGAATTATCGCTAATATATTGTCTTTATTTTTAATCGCATCTGATAATCTTTTTAAAATAACAATACCGCAACCTTCCCCTCTAGAATAACCATCTGCTTTCGCATCAAAGGTCTTACAACGACCATCCGCAGCTAAGGCTTTTAACTTACAAAAACCGATGGTTCCTTCGGGAGATAACATCAAATTTACTCCCCCTGCAAGTGCTAAATTGCACTCTTTATTTCTCAGACTTTGACTAGCCAAATGAACGGCTAATAAAGAAGAAGAACAGGTTGTATCTAACTGGAGTGTGGGGCCGTTTAAACCGAGAACATAAGAAATCCTTCCGGCGGCGATACTGCGGGTATTTCCTAAACTGCTAAAAGCATCAATTCGAGTCAAATCACCGGAATTAATATTACGACGAGAATAGTCATCAAAACTAATTCCAATAAAGACTCCGGTTTGACTTCCTCGAATATTTTCGGGGGATTGTCCGGCGTTTTCTAGGGCGGTATAACTAACTTCTAACAGTAAACGTTGTTGGGGATCAAGACTGATCGCTTCTCTCGGAGAAATCCCAAAAAATTGCGGTTCAAATTGATCAACTGCATCGATAAATCCCCCATAACGGGTGTACATTTTACCCGGAATATCGGGGTTTGAATCGTAGTATTTTTCTACATCCCAACGTTGTTTCGGAATTTCTGTAATCCCATCAACACCATTTTTTAACAGTTCCCAATAGGCTTCGGGAGTGTTTGCCTTTCCAGGGAAACGACAGCCCAAACCAATAATTGCAATGGCTTCGGTTTGAGTTTCTAGTTGTTGACGGAGATGGCGGATTTCTAACAGTGCATCCTTGAGAAGTTGTCGATATTCAGTTGATGAATTATTCGGATTCATTGTCCTGACCTCCCCTTTTTCATTGCTAGTTCTTGGGCGAGTAACTGTGCCATTTCTACTTCTGAAAGTAAATCAAGATTATTTTGAGTTGATTTTACTTTTTGTTGTTGTTTTTCCTTGGGTTTTTCTGTTTCTTGCTGTTTTTCTTGTTTGAAATTGCTTAGATATTGGGCGAGTGATTTAATGGTTGGAAAGTTCCAAGCAATTGTCGCTTCTAAGGGTTGATAAAGTCCTAATTTTTCTTCTAAATCTTGGGCTAATTCAACCGCCATAACTGAATCTATTCCATAATCAGCAAAGGCATGAGTTGGATCGATTTGATGAGCGGGTATTTTTAGCTTTTGACTTAACCACTCTATCAACTCATCTTGTAAACGTTCAATTAATTTAGATTGGCTAAGATTTGAGAGTGACTTCCAGCTAATTTGTTGATAGTCTCTCGGGGAAACTGACTGAGTAATTGCTTCTGTTTGTTGATTTTTTTCTGCTTTTATCAACGCTACATTATCGTTAGATTTTCGCAGAAATTCATCAACTCTTAGATCTTCCCCTGCTAAGGTTTGTTCAAGATCTCCAATGGTTTCAATATAACTATAAATTAAATCTGTAGTTTCATCGGCTTTTCTGACAACCGCATCATCGGGGGTTGAAGAAATTGCTTGTGTTAGCTTTTGTTCAAAATTAAGTTTGGTCCAATTCAGAGAACGTTGCATGACTTCAGATGTACTATTTCCCCCTTGCAAAGTCGCCCATAAAATCGCTAATGTCGCAATTTCTCCTACTTTAATTGAAATCCATTGTCGAGTTTGTAATGATGAAAATGACTCAATTGAAGTGCGATAACGAATTTTTTCAGCCCCATCAATGAGCCTTTGATAAACTTCGGGTGCGCCCAGGGTTTGACTCATAAATTGTTCTAATTCTTGGCTGTTATTCAAAACCCGTGAACCCAAGAAGAAATTCAACGTTTCTGTCGGCCCTTCAAAAATGCGTAAAACTCGGGCATCTCGTAAAATTTGAGGTGCAAAATTCGTTTCAATATATCCTCGTCCCCCCAATATTTGTACTAAATCATCGGCCGCTTGCCAATAAAATTCCGGCCCTGCTGTTTTACAAACGGTATAGGCTTCTACGGGAACAAATAAGCCTTGATCTAATAATTGTGCAATGCGATTAACTAAAGTTTCTATCGCTGTAATTTCAGCCGTTAATTGATTTAAACGACTTAAAATAAACGGGTTATTAATCAGCCTTCCGGTGGAAATTAGCCGTCTTTGGCTGTAGCGTAACATCAACTGGGCGCATCGTTTCATTCCCCCAATACTGGCGGCGGCAATTGCCAAACGCCCGTACATCATGGCATCCTGGGCGACACTCAACCCTTTACCCGCCTCACCTAATAAAGAATTTTTTTCAACTAACACGTCGTTGAGATAAACAGCATTCTGCACCATGCCCCGCATTCCCATCGTTAGGGCTTCTGGCCCTTGCCGCAGTCCGGGTGTACCTCGACGCGCCACAAAACCGCTAATTCCGCCCGCTTCGGGGTGTTTTACGAAGACGTTAATCGCACCCGCCCAGGCCGCCGAACCGCTCCAAATTTTGGTTCCGTTGAGTAACCAACCCCCTGAATTGTTAGTCGCGGTGGACTCGATGGCTTGGGGATTTGACCCGGCGCTGGGTTCGGTGAGGGCAAAAGCGGCGAGTTCCCGGCCTGTCGCCAGTTTGGGGAGAAGTTCGGCTTTTAAAGTATTGTTGCCAAATTTTAGAATTGGGCGAATTCCTAATATATTATTGAGTCCGACAAATAGGGCTAAAGTGGTGTCAATTGCACCGAGTTGTTCTAATATTCTTAGAGTTTCAATGTTGTTTAAACCCAAGCCGCCATACTCGGAAGGAACCTGCATTCCTAACAGTCCTTGGTTGCCAAAATCGAGGACAATATGAGGCGGAATACAGCGCCGTTCATCGATGAGACGGGAGTTAATTTGTTCGTTGGCATAGGTACGCAGCCATTGAATAAGTTGATCGGTTTTTTCTGTTGAAATATTCTGTTTTGTGTCCGATTGATTGAAGCTCAAATTATATTTGTTAATAGCGGTCAGAGTTTGTTCTAAATATTCAGTTCGACAAGCATAACGTTTGATTTTGCCACTGGTGGTTTTAGGAATTGCACCGGGCTTGAGGAATACAACTTCATAAACTTGCAGTTGATGTTGTTCGGAAACAGCCCGTATAATTTTTTCTATAACATGATTAACCTCAAGGGTTTTTAAAGCTGTTCGTTCTACTTCTTGAACGATAACTAAACGTTCTTCCCCTTCTTTTTCAACTCCAAAAGCCGCACCACAACCCAAGCGCAAACCCGGATCAGTTTGTTGAACGGTTTGTTCGATATCTTGGGGATAATAATTGCGACCTCGAATAATAATTACTTCTTTTAAACGTCCGGTCACAAACAGTTCACCATTTTTGATAAATCCTAAGTCTCCCGTTCTTAAAAACGGCCCTTCTCCGGTCTTGGTGCGCGTTCCTTGGCGGCTTTCAAAGCCGCAGGGTCGCACCGCTAAATAGGCTTTAAAAGTTTGTTGAGTCAGTTCTGTTTTTTTCCAATAGCCTTGCGTCAGACTTGCCCCAGAGAGCCAAATTTCGCCGATTTCTCCCTCGGAACAAGGGGTTAAACTTTCAGGCTGAACAATTGCCAGATTGTAATCAAATTCGACTTGACCACAACTTATTATTTTTTGAGCGTTACTAGAATTTTTAGATTCTACAATAATATTAGAACCTAATTTTTTGCTATCAACAGTTTGCACAATTGGAGGGCTTGATTTTTTCCCACCTGAAACAAATAATGTCGCCTCTGCTAAACCATAGCAAGGATAAAAAGCTTCTGAACGAAAGCCACAACTCGCAAACGTTTTAGCAAAGTTTTCTAAGGTTTTAGCTTGAATGGGTTCGGCGCCAACAAAAGCCACATCCCAACTGCTGAGATCGAGGGTTTTTAATTGTTCTGGTTTAATTTTTTGCAGACAAAGTTCATAGGCAAAGTTAGGCGCACCGCTGGTTGTTGCTTGATAACGAGAAATGGTTTGTAACCAACGAATCGGTTTCTGGAGAAAATGAACGGGCGACATTAAAATAACAGGAAATCCACCATAAAAAGGTTGCAAAATTCCTCCGATTAATCCCATATCATGGTAAGGAGGCAACCAAATTACACAGCGACTATTGGGACTATGTTCAAAGCAATGATGGATAATTTTTGAGTTGTGAATTAAGTTTTGATGAGTTAACATTACCCCTTTTGGGTTGCCCGTTGAACCCGAAGTATATTGTAAAAAGGCGAGGGTTTCAGGAGTAACTTTTGGTTCTGTTTGTAATGAAGAATGGGGCGTTATATTGTCTGTGGCGATAACGGAGTTGGTGGCAACTTTTTTAATATTTTCTAATAAGGGGGTGGTGGTTAGAATGACGCTGGCTTGAGCATCTGCGATAATATTTTGTAGCCGTAAAAGGTTGGAGTTGCGCCGAGGGGGATAAGCCGGAACCGCGACAACTCCGGCATAAAAACATCCGAATAAAGCGCAAATATACTCTAAACTGGGTGGGTAAAGTAGCAAGGCGCGTTGTCCCCTTAACCCCTGAAGTTGAGCGGCGATCGCTCTGGCTTGTCGGTCTAAGGCGGCGTAGCTGAGACGAATTTCCTCGGTTTCGCCATCGGTGAGAAAGATGTAACCAATGCGATCGCCTTGAGTTGCGGCTCGGTACTTGAGCAGTTCGACTAAAGTTGTCGCTTGAGCGGGGTTTGTTACGGTAGATTCTAAAAGCTCGATCATCTCTCTGTGTGATTTCACCCAAAATGCGGTTTTATTGAGAATTTATCCTAAGTGCAAGCTCTAACTTCCCGATCAGACTTGCAGGGTTTGGGTTAAATGCGACCGTTGATTTGATCTTTGATGCACCCACCCAGTGAAGACTTCCAATATTATTGACATAAACTCTTATTATTTGCAAGCCCAGATCATAAATTATCTTGTTGCTCCTAGTCTGTCTGGGATAATATTCGATAGACCGAGATCGGGTGAGTTGGCTTCGGATACCCTCTCCCAACACCCACATTTAGAAACTTGCTTTTCATATTTTATACGACTTCTACAAAAATTTGAATGACATTGAGCTTCCCCAAATTTTGACGACAAAACTCATACAACCCAGTAAGATTGGGCAATACAGGGAGCAAAATCAATTACAAAGAACAGTTGATTCTAACTTGCTTTTTCGCTAGTTGAGATTCACTGTTAATAACAGTACCACAGAGTTTATCATTTTCAGAAGGATTTTGAAAAGGATTTGATGAAAATTTTATGACAATCAGACTTCTAACTTAGACGTTGTAGGCATTTGAGCGATTGACCCGTTACGGTCAGTGCCATCTCAGTTTGAAATAAATTTTCAACAAGTTTTAAAATGTTTAGCTATAATATTCCCCTCTCTCCATCCCCACTAACCTCCCTTAATCCCTCCCTCCGCCTGCGGCACCTCCCTTAAAAAGCAGGGCTGTTTCAAAGTCGGACTAAAATTTGATTTGTGAGGAGGTAGGGAGGATTTTTATTAATAAAAAGCTATTTTTGATCAGAAAAAACCCTCACCCCACCACTCCTTTTATGCACTCTCAAAGATTGTAAGGTTCATGTACTGTTATACAATACTTTCAGGACTATCTGCGAAAATAATCGTGCTAGAGTTGAGACTCGAATCAATGAGATACTCACTAATACTCTGACTCCCTTCTACTTCCGCTAAGTCTTGAGAATCTATTGTATTTCGAGTTAGAAGTCGATAAGTAACGGGAATAGCACCTTCTTCACTTTGCTCTGGAGGGAGAGAACTATCATCGAAAATGGGAATGCTAATGGTTGCGGTTTGTGCGGTAATCGTAAAGGCAAATCCGGTAAAATCAAAGTCTCCTGTGGGGAAACTTTCACCTCCTGTATAAGAAAGTTCGGTGAGATCAAATTGAGTTAAAGATTGGGAAAGATCGCTATCTACAAATACTCGAAGTCCGTCTTCAGGAGGGGGTTGGTCGAGTGAAAATTCAAAGTTTATCCGAGTTTCTTCTGTCTCAATCAATGTGTTTGGACTCGCACTAAAACTAACTTGAATTAACTCATTTTCCGGTTCAGGATTATCCGGTTGATTTCCATTTTCGGGAGGATTTTCAGGAGGTTGATCGTTGTTTTCCTCGTTCGGTTCATCCTCATCGTTATTATTTTCAGGATTGGAATTTTCGACATCATTATTATTATTTTCAGAATTTGGATTTTCGCTGCTTTCTAATGGAGAAATATCAAGTAGATTCGCCGGGATATCCAGAACCGCTAAAATTTCATCCGTATCAGCCAAGCGAATTTGAGTTAGACCGTTTTGTTGGGTGGTTCGGAGTTGGTCTAGGGTTAATTCTCCGGCGAGTTCAAAGCTATCCGTTCCCGCTTCAAACCCGATAATTGTATCGGTTCCTTGACCGGTTGAAAGCATAAATTTATCCTGTCCTAACCCGCCAATTAGGGTATCATTTCCCGCATCTCCCGAGAGAAAATCATCCCCTTCATTTCCAAAAATTAAATCATCCCCTTTACCCCCATAAAGAGTATCATTTCCCTCATCGCCAATCAGTGTATCTTCGTCTTGATTTCCGAATAGATAATCATCTCCTTCATCTCCGATGAGAAAATCTTGGCGTTGAGAATTACCGTTAGAAGGATCATCTCCAAACAGAGAATCATTTCCTTTTTCTCCAAAAATTACATCATTCCCAACACCGCCAATAATTTGATCATCATCTTGACCTCCGAATAGATTATCATCCCCATCTAAAGCGACAATACTATCGTTTCCTTGATTACCAAAAATAGCGTCGTTTTCTTCAGTTCCTATCAGTTCATTGTCTTCTGAATCTCCGAATATTTCCGAGTCAATTGCTGAATTGGTTTCAGGGGTTGGAAGTTCAATTTCAATTTGAATAATAGGTTCGGGTTCGGGTTCGGGTTCCGGTTCCGGTTCAGAGAAAAGAGATTCGGGAATGGGAGGAAGTAGGGGAACAACAAACGGTGAAATCAGCAGTTCAAAGCTATCTTGAATTTGATTTTCTTGCGGATCGCGAGCCGTTACTGTAACATTAAATTGTCCGGGTTGTGTGGGAATTCCAATGATTAATCCGGTGTTTGCATCAAAGTCTAAATTAGCAGGTAAACCCGTCACTGAATAAGTCAGCGGATCATTTTCAGGATCGCTAAAATTTTGATTGAGATTGAGACTAAATCCTATTCGTTGTGTTGCAGTTTGATCGGGGATGGATGTTGTTAAAACTGGGGATTCGTTTGTCGGTTCTTCGTCTGAGTCATCATCTGAATCATCATCTGAATCATCATCCTCAATTAAACTCGGATTATCAACAAACTCAATAGTAATTGGAGTGCTATTTTCTTCTAAATTGTAATCTTCGCTTTCGGCGAGATTAAAACTAATCGGTTGAATTCCTTCGCTGAGTTCATCTTGAAAAACAGGTAAACGAATACTCGCAGTTTGTTCGAGAATGGTAATCGCAAAGCTGGAAAAATCTTGATTCGGTGAAACATCAATAAGATTGCCAATTCCTGATAAGTTTACCTCGGATAAATCTAACTGAGTAAACCCTTGAGGAGTGTTACTCTCCAGAATCACAGTAACACCTTCTTCCGGTGGCGGTTCGCTAAGTTCAAAGCTAAACGTTAACTCTGTCGCTTCAGTTTCGATTAACGTTTCAGGAGTCGCAGTTAAGCTAACGGTGGGAATATTCGGGGGAATATTTGGAGGTTCTTCAACGGTTAAATTAACAGTTGCAATATTAGAATTATCCGTTCCATCGTTGACTTGATAGGTGAAACTATCGGTTCCACTAAATTCGGGATTGGGTGTATAACTAAATGTTCCATCGAGGTTAAAAGTTAAATTTCCGTTTGTCGGTTGAGTCACCAAACTTGCACTGAGTACATCTCCATTTTCATCACTATCATTGCTGATAATTGTGTTAGTTTGAGCGACCGTTAAGACCGTTTCAAAGGGAGTGCTAAAATTATCATTGACTGCAACTGGGGGAGTATTAGGAGGTTCTCCAACGGTTAAGTTAACAGTTGCGATATTAGAATTATCGGTTCCATCGTTGACTTGATAGGTGAAACTATCGGTTCCACTAAATTCGGGATTGGGTGTATAACTAAATGTTCCATCCGGGTTAAAAGTTAAATTTCCGTTGTTCGGTTCATTAACTAAATTTGCACTGAGTTCATCTCCATTTTCATCACTATCATTGCTGAGAATTGTGTTAGTTTGTTCGACCGTTAAGACCGTTTGAAAGGGAGTTGTATAATTATCGTTGTTTGCAACCGGGGGAGTATTGGGAGGTTCTTCTGATGAATCATCATCTGAATCATCATCCTCAATTAAACTCGGATTATCAACAAACTCAATAGTAATTGGAGTGCTATTTTCTTCTAAATTGTAATCTTCGCTTTCGGCGAGATTAAAACTAATCGGTTGAATTCCTTCGCTGAGTTCATCTTGAAAAACAGGTAAACGAATACTCGCAGTTTGTTCGAGAATGGTAATCGCAAAGCTGGAAAAATCTTGATTCGGTGAAACATCAATAAGATTGCCAATTCCTGATAAGTTTACCTCGGATAAATCTAACTGAGTAAACCCTTGAGGAGTGTTACTCTCCAGAATCACAGTAACACCTTCTTCCGGTGGCGGTTCGCTAAGTTCAAAGCTAAACGTTAACTCTGTCGCTTCAGTTTCGATTAACGTTTCAGGAGTCGCAGTTAAGCTAACGGTGGGAATATTCGGGGGAATATTTGGAGGTTCTTCAACGGTTAAATTAACAGTTGCAATATTAGAATTATCCGTTCCATCGTTGACTTGATAGGTGAAACTATCGGTTCCACTAAATTCGGGATTGGGTGTATAACTAAATGTTCCATCGAGGTTAAAAGTTAAACTTCCGTTGGTCGGTTCATTAACTAAACTTGCGGTCAGTTCATCTTCATCAACATCACTATCATTGCTGATAATTGTGTTAGTTTGAGCGACCGTTAAGACCGTTTCAAAGGGAGTGCTAAAATTATCATTATTCGCAACTGGGGGAGTATTAGGAGGTTCTCCAACGGTTAAGTTAACAGTTGCGATATTAGAATTATCGGTTCCATCGTTGACTTGATAGGTGAAACTATCGGTTCCACTAAATTCGGGATTGGGTGTATAACTAAATGTTCCATCCGGGTTAAAAGTTAAATTTCCGTTGTTCGGTTCAGTCAATAAACTTGCGGTCAGTTCATCTTCATTTTCATCACTATCATTGCTGATAATTGTGTTAGTTTGAGCGACCGTTAAGACCGTTTCAAATGGAGTTGTATAATTATCGTTTTCCGCAACCGGAGGAGTATTGAGTTGAGTCGCTGTATCGGCTAAAGTTAAAGTAATTTGACTGGCATTCTGATCGATACTATAAGCCTCATTCTCAACTAAGAAAAAGGTTGTTTCCTCAACGCCAATATCATTAATAGGGTTAAAATTAGGGTCATCACGGAAAAGATCACCATCATCAAAAATAGGTAAGGTAATTGTGGCTGTGTTGTCAAAAATTAGCAAATCTAACCCGCTCTCGTCATCGTTTACTGCTACCAATCGACTTCCTGTAAAGCTAGCTTGAAAAACAATAAATTCAGGCAAAGCCGAGGGAGTATCGTTATCGAGAGTGATGACAACTCCATCCTCGGGAATCTCTCCCTCGACGTTGAAGGTAATGGTGGTTGCGGTTCCTTCGTCTTCAATTAAAATTGATGGGTCAGCCGTGATACCAATTGTAATAGCCATTTTTAAAATTCCGTTGCTTTATTGCATCAAACCTGTCAAAATAGATCAGCTTTAGATGAGAATGAGTAGCAACAGTACAATAGCATGATTCAGAACGATTAAGTCAAGATCTCGATAAAATTCCAATTTGGGGACACTTGAAATTCTCACGTCAAGTATCCTATAAATCTGTGTGTCTGAATTCACCTAAAAACCCGGTTTCAGACTGGAACTTAAACATTTTGTCCCTTAATCATTAAGAATCAGCCGAGTTTTTTCGTTCTGGCAAACCTCCCGTGTTAATAACAAGTTCAATCTGCAATATTCTGTATCATCGGATGCTTTTTACAAGAAAAACTCCAGTTAAAAATAAAAAAAACTACTAATTTTATGCGAACGTTTACTATTCTCTGGTTTGGACAGTTGGTTTCAGCAATTGGTAGCACAATGACCTATTTTGGTTCTGTTATCTGGATGTGGTCATTGAGTGAATCGGCGACAACCTTATCTCTGGGTGGATTTTTTGGAATCGCTACTAGCCTTGTATTGACGCTGTTTTCTGGAATTATTGTAGATAGAGTAAACCGCAAACTGTTAATTTTAATTTCTGATTTAGTTGCGGGTTTATCAACGGTTGTGTTATTAATTTTAGCCTTAACAAATAACTTGCAAATTTGGCATCTTTATGTTGCGATCGCCATTAACACTCCCTTTAATCAAATTCAAATTCTAGCTTATCAAGCCTCTATTTCCCTGCTGGTTTCTCCCCAACATTATACTCGCGCTACCAGTATGGGAGCCGCTTTAAATTATGGTTCGAGTATTCTCGCTCCCGCTTTAGCAGGAATTTGTTATCCTGCAATCGGATTAGTCGGAATTCTTGTTATTGATATTTTGACTTTTGGGGTGGCGATCATCACCTTATTACTCACACCAATTCCTCAACCTCAACCTTCTGATTCTGAAAGTATATCTCAACAAACGTTATCCCAACAAACAATCTGGAAACAAATCACGTTTGGATTTTCCTATGTTTGGCCAAAATCGGGTTTATTAGCATTATTAACGGTGACGACTTTATTTGGATTTGCTCACGATATTGGCGCCGCTATTTATGAACCAATGATATTAGCGCGAAGTGGCGGAGATAGCAATATATTAGGATTTGCGGCTTCTGCGGCGGGTGCGGGAGGGATTACAGGTGCCATAATTGTTAGTATTTGGGGGGGAACAAAACGCCGAATTCAAGGGGTATTATCGGGGATGATGGGAGCAGGAATTAGTAAAATTATTTTTGGTTTAGGTCAAACTGCTTTTATTTGGATTCCCGCTCAATTTTGTTCTTCCCTAAATTTTCCACTGATGGGAAGTTCAGATACTTCGATTTGGTTAACTCAAGTTTCACCCGATATTCAAGGGCGAATTTTAGCGATGCGATCGCTAATGCGTCAAAGTGTTTCGGCTGTTGCTTATTTAATTGCGGGGCCTTTAGCAGACTATATCTTTGAACCCGCAATGCAACCGGGAGGGGTTTTATCTCCGTTATTTAGTCCTCTATTTGGAACCGGAAAAGGCGCAGGAATTGCATTATTATATGTGATGAGTTCAATGGGTTTGTTTTTCATTGGATTTTGGGGATTTCAATCAAAAACGTTAAAAAATGTTGAAAAACCAGTTAGTTCACTTTCACCAAACGGCTAACTTGATACTGTTGAATAGGTTTGGGTTTAACCTGTTCGCCGGATTTTAGTAAACTGAGAACTTTTCCGTTTACTTGAACTCTGGCTTCATAAGCACCCCGAACCTTATCATCAGGAGAACTATATTCAATTCTCACATCAACCCAAGTGGCTTTTTGTTCAAGTTTTTTCCGTAATATTTTGGCTTTATTGAGAGGAATAAACCGAAGAACTTGTTTCAAAATATAGATCAAAACCCCTCCTTTATCCTGGCGAATAACCCGACCCGATTTCTGATAATTTAACCAATGCCAACCTTCTTTGTCCCAGATTTCTCGTTCGGCAATTTGTTCAAATTTTCCCAAGCTAGACCAACCCCGATAATAAGGTTTTAAATCGACTAAGTTTCCTTTTTTATGAAGGAGTAAGTCAAGAATATCTGACTCTAAATGACCCCAAAACCGACCCGAAGGAAAATCAATTAAAGTCGGTGCGAATTGATGACCGCCAAAGTGATTTGTTTGCCAAATTCTCAGTTTATTTGGAGAATTAGCAGCATATTTTTGACGAAGTTCGAGATAAAGAGGATAACCAAACCGACCACAAGCGCGATCAACATCAGTATGTGTACAAACTAAAATATCTCGAATATCTTGGGTGTTTTGGCGATATTCTGCAAACTTTTCTAAATGTTGGGGTTGAATTAAAAGCGCGTTAACTACTGAACTAAGTTCGGTTTCAGGAACGAGATATTCCTGTTTTTCAAACTGAGAAAATAAGACATTCAAACGAGAGTAATGAAAAATTCGCACAAAACCGGGTTTAGAATAGTCTTCATCGGGAACAACTAACAGGGGTCTCAGCATAATTTTAGGGTTCAATTGTTCCCATTGTTTCAATAATTCAACCACAGGCTGAAGCCGAGGATGATTTTTCCAGGGGTTACTTGTCCAAGGTTGAGGAACTTCTACAATTAACCATTGTTCAACTGTCGGTGCAGTACCAATTGGATCGACTCCGTTTGCTTTGGAAAAAACGTTACAATAGGTGCATTCGGTTTTATTTTCTACGAGTTCTGTTGTAATCATAAAAATGTTTAATTCTCTAAGTTGTAGGATGGGTTAGCGTCAGTCAGAGTCAGTCAGAGGTTGAAAGCTCTCATTTGTAAACTATTGAGATTCTTCGTTGCACTCACCAATGACAGCTTACAGGTTTTTAATTCCTTAATTCCTGAACTTCTGAGTTAGGAAATTGATTTTTTTTCAAGATATAAATGGCTATAGTTGCAGCTAAACTATAAAAAATAACTAAAATTAAAATAGCTATTTCTGCAAAGGGCCATTCAAAATTTAATCCTTCACCAAGCCAAAACGTACCTAACGCCATCAGTAAAATTCCCGCTCCGAGTTTAATTAAAACTTCAGGAAGTTTGAGTAAATATTGATGGAGTAATATCACCAAACCGAGGGAGAAAACTAAAGCTAAAACAGTAGCACTAATGGCTTCTTTCCACGCCGCAGAAGCCAAGCCTAACGTTGTCACAATGATCGCAACTTCTAACCCTTCTAAAGCGGCACTTTTTGCCATGATCATAAAGTTCAACGGACTGAAATTTTCGGGTTCCGTTTCAATCAAAATTCCTTCGGCTTCTAAAGGATCATCACTCATCCAACCTGCACGTTTTCCTTTGGCTTGTCGCAAAACGGACTTTTTCACCCATCCCCAACCAAACCAGATCAGCAGACTACCGATAACTATTTGCAATAAGTACAAGGGGATTAACTGCAAACTACTACCAAGAGCGATCGCCGCCACAGCCACCACCGTCAACCCGGCTACCGTTCCCCAAATGGCTTCGCGCCTGTAGCCGGAACGGGCGATCGCATAAGCAATAGCCGCAGTTTCGAGAAACTCAACGCTGGCACTCCCCGCCGCCGCCAAAAAGATACTCCAGTTCATCGTACTTGAGATATTTTCTCAACATTACCGTGCTATTATACAGGCAGGTCAGCAAAAAAACCAGGATTTCGCTGAACTTTCCTTAAATCTCTCTTTTTGAGAATTAATCTGTCTAACAGTCTACAGTATAACAGTCTACAGTGAAAAATCTCTTGTGCTGAAACGCTTTTCATCTATAAAATTAAGTCGGATAAAATTAGGGGTAATAGCCCTCATGGTCGCCGCCATTGTGGTGGGGGTGACTAAATTACAATTCACCTCCAGCTATTACCATCCTCCGTTGCCAGAAAATACAGCCCTAGCGACTTCTGTTTATCCTCAACCTGTTTTCATCGAAAATATACAGGTTCGTAAGAATGTTGTCAACCTCACGACTGAGGAAAAAACAGCCTTTGTTAATGCGCTTAAAACCCTAAAAAATACCTTTCCAGAAGGCAGTCAAATTAGTCTTTACGATCAATTTGTTTTGCAACACGTTTTAACGATGGGGTTTCGGAAAAAGTTGGGTGCAGAAGGTTTTGCTGAAGGCAACCCCGCCCACAGTCAACCCGCTTTTTTGCCTTGGCATCGTCAATTTTTGTGGGAATTTGAACAACAATTGCAAAAAATTGATCCGAGTGTGACAATTCCCTATTGGGACTGGACCGATCCGCAAGCATTAACGATTATTTTAGATGAGAATTTTCTCGGCCCAAATGGAACGGGAGAAACGGTAGAAATTCCGGGTTTTGGTCCCTTTACAGGCGGCCCTGTAACCTCGGGTTTTTTGGCTGATTGGACGCTGAATGAAAACATTCATTTTGACCCGATTAATATGACTTCATTAGGGTCAAAACTCATTCGGTTTGTAGGTTTACCGCCCTGCGAAAAATACCCGATTTCCAAAACAGAAGTTGAACAATTAATGAGTTTTGATAACTATGAAGTGTTCAATGCGATTATTGAAGGCGCGTTAGTTTTAAAAACCGGAAAATATGTTCCGGGTTGGGCATTACACGCCTACGCACATTCTATCATTGGCGGGAGTTTAGTGGATGAAATTCGCCCGAAAGATCGGGTTCCCCATCAAACTAAAATCCTCGGTACAATGGATAGCATTCCCAGTTCACCTTACGACCCAATTTTTTGGTTAAATCATGCCAATGTAGATCGATTATGGGCAGAATGGCAAGATAACGGACATACGGGCGAAAGCTTTTATCCGAGTGCAAAAATGCCTGCCGGACACAACCTTAACGATCCGATGTGGCCCTGGGATGGAGGATTATCAAAACCGGGAGATTATGGATTGGGAAATATTGGGTCTTTGCTGGTTAATTTTCAGGGAGAAAAAACCGTTACTCCCGCCGATGTTTTGAACTATAGAAAACTCGGCTACACCTACGATACCACAGTTTTAAATTCATTTCAACATGACAACAACACAAAACTTTAATACTTGGTTAACCTGTTGGCAACCGAACCCCGAAGCAAAATTACGCCTATTTTGTTTTCATTATGCCGGAGGAGGAGCGTTAATTTTTAGAAATTGGCCTTGTTATTTTTCTTCGAGTATTGAACTGTGTGCAGTTGAACTTCCGGGGCGAGGAAAACGCCTGCTCGAACCCGCATATACAAAAATGAAACCCCTCATTCAAGCCTTGAGTTTAGCCCTTCATTCTTACTTAGATAAACCCTTTGTTTTTTTTGGTCATAGTATGGGCGGATTGGTGAGTTTTGAGTTGGCGCGTCAACTGCGTCGAGAATACGATCTTACTCCCCAACACTTGTTTGTTTCGGGGTGTCGTGCGCCGCAAATTCCCGATCCCGACCCGCCCATTCATCAGTTATCAAACTCCGAGTTTATCGAAGAATTACGGCGTTACAATGGAACCCCAGAAGCGGTTTTAAACAATCAAGAATTAATGGATTTATTGTTACCCTGTTTGCGGGCAGATTTTGCAGTTTTAGAAACCTACAACTATCAGTCTGAACCTCCGTTAACTTGTGGAATTACAGCCTTTAGCGGTTCGGAAGATCAACAAGTGAGTCAAGCAGAGATGCTGGCTTGGGAATACCAAACAACGGCTGATTTTTGCTTACAAACTCTTCCGGGCGATCATTTCTTTATCCATTCCCATCAGTCGCTTTTACTTCAGCTACTCAGCCAAGACATGACCAATGTTTTAAGATCGTTAATTCGATTATCTTAAACCATTTTTCTATTAAGCTGACCAAGAGAGGGGACAGGCAAGATTGATCATTCATAATTCATAATTTATAATTTATAATTTATCACTCCTGACTGTTTTAAGCACTTCTCAACGCAACAATGGGGTCAAGTTTTGCCGCTTGTTTGGCAGGAAATACCCCAAAAAATAACCCAATTCCACCGGAAACACTCACCGCCAACCCAATCGCAACAGGTGAAATTCCTGCTTCTAAAGGCGTTAACATTCCAATAATAAATATACCACTCACTCCGACTGTTGTGCCGATTAATCCTCCCACAGCCGATAAAATTACAGCTTCGATAATAAACTGCATTAAAATATCCCGTTGAGAAGCACCAATCGCTTTTCGCAGTCCGATTTCTTGGGTTCGTTCGGTAACAGAAACTAGCATAATATTCATAATTCCAATTCCACCCACAAACAAAGAAATTGCTGCGGTTGCTGCCAGTAATAATGTCAACGCCCCGGTAATTTTACTGAGTCTGTCCATCAACTCTTTTTGACTCTGAACTGTAAAGTCATCTTCGTTTGTAATTTTATGTCGCAGTCGCAGTAAATTTTCTATCTGAAATTGAGCCGCAGGCATTTTAGATTGATCTTCTACAGAAACGGAAATAAATGTCACTTGAATTCCATAAGGCGAGGTTTTACCAACAATTCGATTTGCCATTGTTGTCACCGGAATAAAAGCATTCATATCTTGATTATTTCCTAGCGTTGAACCTTTAGGGCGCATTACCCCAACGACTTGTAAAGTAATATCTTTGAGTCGCACCGATTTTCCTAACGGGTCTTCATTCCCAAATAATTGTTCGGCAATTTCTGAACCCAAAGCGACAACTTGTTCATTTCTTTTCAAGTCTAAATCGCTAATAAATCGACCCCTAGCCACATCAAAACCGCGAACCGTTAAATACTCGGGAGTCGCCCCAACTAAAGCCGCAGAAGAATTTTTTCCCCGATAAGACATCAGTTCGCTTCCTGTTATCGAAGGCGCCACTTCTTTAACAGAGGGAACTTGTTCCGCTATGGCTGTCGCATCTTCTAAAACTAAAGTTTGAGGCGGATAAACCGGACGACTTTGAGCTTCAGGACTTCCGGGGAGAACAAACAACACATTCGGCCCAAAAGAATTGACCTGTTGACTGACAAATTCTTGGGCGCCTTCTCCCACTCCAATCATTCCAATAACAGAAGCATTTCCGATAATAATTCCGAGCATTGTTAAGCTACTTCGCATTTTATGAGCGACTAGAGTTTGGGTTGCCATTTTAACGTGTTCTAGGAAGTTCATTGGTAACGGATGGGTTGAGTTTGGGTGTTTTAGGTTGATACTTTTGGAAACGGATGGGTTGAGTTTGGGTGTTTTAGGTTGATACTTTTGGAATGGGTTGATTTGTATAAGTTTAAGGGAATAGATTCTGCTTTCATTACTTAATAATGTCTTCTAGGGTTTGATTTTCGGGCAATTCAACAAATACGCGATCGCCCGTATATACCCCTTTGAGAATTTGAATTTGATTTCCTAGCGTTGAACCAATTGTTACCGGGTGAAATTCCGGTTGGTTGTCTTCATCGGGCATTAAAACCCCCGTTTCTCCTTGATGGGTGACAATTGCCACCGTCGGAACAACGAGAGCATTTTTGAGTTTTTCTCCGATAAATTTGAGATCAACATTCATCCCGGACTGTAGTTTTTCTTTGCCTGAAATAATCTCAATGCGGGCTTGAAATAAGGTAACATCTTGTTCTTTTACCGCTTCTGGGGCGATGAGTTGAACTCGTCCTGCAAAGACTTGATCCGGGTAAGCATCGGCCACAATTTCGACCTTTTGATTGGGTTTAATTTGAGCAATATCCGCTTCGGGAATTTTAGCTAAAACTTCTAAATCTTTTGCCAACGCGACAATAGAAGTCGAAGTCGCAGAAGTGGCATCAGATGCCGAAGTTGCCGGGGTCACAAACGCCCCTTCTACGGCATAACGTTGGGCAATAATTCCCGCAAAAGGAGCGCGAATTTCTGTATCTTTTAACTGAGTTTGATAAAATTGTACAGAAGCTTCTGCTTCGGCGACTTCGGCTTGAGAACCTGCAATTTCTTCGGATCGAGTTCCATTTAATAATTCATTCAGTTGACTTTGGGCTTCGGCGACTTCGGCTTCAACTTGAGCTATTTCTTCGGGACGCGCCCCATTTTGCAATTGTTGTAAAGCCTGACGTTCTTGTTCAACGCTTGCTTGCAATTGTTCAATTTGAGTTTTTCGACTTTGTTGAAGTTGTTCTAAACGTCTTTTTGCTTCCTCCACAACGGCATTAAGTCGGCGTTCATTTTGTCGATATTCTTCGAGTTCATCTTGAGAAATTGCGCCCTGTTCCCCTAAATTTTCATAGCGACTAACCCGTTCATTGGCAAGTTCTAATTCGGCTGTATTGCCTTCAATTCTGGCTCTGGCTTGAGCAATTTCTTCTTCGAGACTTCCCGATTTCGCATCTGCTAATCTTGCTTCGGCTTCGTTTAATTTCGCTCTGGCTTGAGCAATTTCTTCGATCCGAGTTCCGGCTTTTAATTCAGCTAAACGGGCTTTTGTTTGATTTAATCTCGCTTGGGCTGCGGCAATTTCTTCGGGACGACTTCCGGTTTTTAGTTTTTCTAAGTTGGCTTTTGTTTGTGATAATTTCGCTTTTGCTTGCAATAATTGCGCCTCTATTTCGCCGCTTTCCATGCGGGCAATCAGTTGACCAACTTCCACGCGATCGCCCTGTTCAACGTATAATTGAGCTAGGCGTCCTTGTGTTTTTGGACTGAGATTAACTCGCCGCACAGGTTGAACAACACCACTGGCTGTAATTCGCACAGTGATTTCTTTGGCTTCCACAGGTACAGTTAGAATTTCAATATCATCAGTCTGAATCTGATGGCGTGATCGCCAACTATAAAGAACAATTAAAGTCACCAGGAGTCCAGCAATCAACATCAGTCCAAATAGCCAATAATTACGAAACTTGGATTGAACTTTGGGCTGAAATTTGGGGTTATCTTCCTGTTTATTTTCTGATTGTTCTATTTCTTGCTTAATCTTGGCTTTATTCGTCTCATTTGTATTTTTTTGATTGGCTTCTTGTTCAAGATTTAATCTTGATACAGATTCAAAACTGGGTTCGGGTTCAGGATTAAATTCCGGTTCTGCTTTTGATTCAATATTCGACATAATCCCTGAAATAAATTCAATCTGATCGACTCGCTTATCGGAACTTTTTTATTAGCCTAAATCCTCCGATTGAAATCAACAGTAATCCCCAGATATTTCCCGGTTCAGGAATGGGAGTTGGTGGTTGTTGTTCGGCTCTCCAAATCGCAAATAATGGATTACTAATATTATCTAAGTCTCTCGAATTAATCAATTCGATATAAATGATATTATCAGTCGGGGAATAAAACAAATTTGAGCGATGAGCCAAGGTCAAACCTCGATGACCATACCATTGTCTGAGCGGACTTTCTAACGCCCCAATTCCCATACCATAAGCATCATAATTATCAGAATTAATGGGTTGCTCAAAGGTCAACATTTGCTCTAAAGAATTCTCAGCCAATAGCTGTCCACTTAGCAAACCCGAAATAAATCGTGCCAGATCAATTGGGTTAGAAACCATTGCACCTGCCGCCCAAGCCCAAGATAAATTAGCCCCAGAAACATCATTAAAACTGCCATCTCCATCAAAATCCCAATAGGCATTAACATATCCTCCCGGAATCTCTTCTTCTTCCGCAAAGAATGTATCGTTAAGTTCCAATGGTTCAAGGATTCGAGAACGAATTTCTGCCGCCATATTAGATTCGGTGACGGCTTCAATAATTAGCCCCAATAAAATCACATTTGTATTAGAATATTCCCAAGATTCACCCGGCGCAAAATAAGGGTTTTGATTGGTAATAAAAGTTAAAAGTTCTTCCGGTTGCCAGTCTTGCAAAAATACTCCTGGATTCGTTTGAGCTTGAAAAAACAACGGCAGAGTATAGTCTGCAATTCCACTGGTATGATTTAATAATTGACGAATTGTAATCTTTTCAAAATTGGGAATATTTGCTAATACTTCTACAGATAGCCTGTCGGTTATCGGGTCATCTAGTCCGATCTTTCCTTCTTCAACTAATTGTAATATAATTGTAGCAACAAAGGTTTTGGTAATACTACCAATTTCAAACCGATCTTCGAGGGTTAAGGGAGTTTCGGTTTGAAGATTAGAAACACCGCTGACTCCCACCCAAGTTCTTTCTGGATTGATAATTCCAAGAAAAGCGCCGGGAATGTCATCGCGGACTTGATCAAGAGTTATTTGTAATTGTTCTGCTGTGGCATCGCTGACTGTATTCTCAAGGCTGTTGCGATTGAGAACATCTAATAGAAACTGATTATTAATAAGACTCTCATCAAAAGAAGCTGCGTGAGCAGTTGCAGATAAGCCCAAAGAAGCGATTAAACTGGCAGAAGCAACAGTTGTATAGATTAACTTCACGATTTCTTCCTGTAAAATTAGTAAAACTAGGACAGCAATTCCAACTGTGTCCCCAACTCAGTTTGAGTTTGTGCTAACCAGAATATCATTAATCCGCTTGGTTGACAAAGAATGTCATTAAATTATAAGCTTTAGACTATTCTTCGATAGGGTGGCAACTGATGCTGATTATTCGTGGGTTGAGCAAGACCTACAACAACGGAATCCAAGCACTACAGAACGTTTCTCTAGAAATTGAACCCGGAATTTTTGGACTACTTGGGCCAAATGGGGCGGGAAAGTCCAGTTTGATGCGAACCCTGGCAACCCTTCAAGACGCGGATTCTGGGTCTGTTCAACTCGATGGTGTGGACTTGCTGAGTTCACCTCAAGTCGCCCGACAACTGTTAGGATATTTACCCCAGGATTTTGGCGTTTATCCCCATGTTTCTGCCGAGGAATTGTTGAATCAACTCGCTGTTTTTAAAGGATTTGTTAATCCTAAAGAACGTAAAGAAATAGTTTCCCAACAGTTACAACTGGTGAATCTTTACTCTCAGCGTCAACAGAAATTAGGAACGTTTTCCGGTGGAATGCGCCAACGATTTGGGATTGCCCAAGCCCTTTTAGGATCGCCTAAACTCATTATAGTCGATGAACCGACAGCCGGGTTAGATCCAACCGAACGAATTCGGTTTCAGAATTTATTAGCAGAAATTAGTCAAAATCGGGTGTTATTACTTTCAACGCATATTGTGGAAGATGTGGCTGAACTGTGTCCCCAGATGGCAATTCTAAATCAAGGGAAAATTGTCTGTTCTGGTAGTCCTAAACTTCTAACAAATGCACTTCAAGGAAAAGTTTGGAAAAAAGTTTTTGATGATTTTAAAGTCTCTAATTCATCGGATAATCAATCAAATAACTGGGGATTAATAACCTCTCGAATGTCACGAGGAGCGCGTTGTATTCGAGTGTTAAGCGATTCTCAACCGGATGCAGGTTTTCAGATGACAGAACCCGATCTAAATGACGTTTATTTTACTGCTTTATTAGATCAATCTCAAGCTGAACCCGTTACTGTCTAGTTAAATCTATGTCTCCTATCTTAAGTTTTGAATTTGTTTATCATCTCCGCCGCCCCACGTTTTGGCTGATCGCAATTTTGTTTTTTGGGATTGGATTAACAGATATTGTTTCTAAAGCAGAACAGGGAAATGCTTTTTTCTTTGTCAATAGCCCATCACAGATTTTTCAAACTACAATTTGGTATACCATTTTTGGAATTTTAGCCGCTTCAGCCTTTGTTGCAGAAACATTTGTGCGAGATTATCAGACTCGGATGGAGTCTTTAATTTTATCTACCCCCATTCGGAAATGGGATTACCTCGTTACTCGTTTTTTAGCTGCATTTACTGTAACACTCCTGGCTTTTTCTGGCTACTTATTGGGAATGATTTTGGGAACGCTAATGCCGGGACTGAATCCCTTTGCAGTGGGGCCATTACGTCTCGATGCTTACATTTTCAGTTATTTATTATTTGTTCTCCCCAACTTATTTTTAGTTTCGGCGATCGCATTTTCTCTAGCTTCAAAAACCCGCAGCCTTGCGATTACCTATGCCGGGGCAATTATTCTCGTAATGCTGTATCTTGCCTCCTTAATTATGGTCGGGGTTGATGTCATTAATTTTGAGCAATATCAACTCTGGGCAATGTTAGATCCGTTTGGTTTTTATGCCTTTGAAGAACAAACCTTAACCTGGACGATCTATCAACATAATACACTCATGCCGCCCTTGAGTCAAACCTTAGTTTGGAATCGATTAGTTTGGATTGGTATGGGTTTAATTCTGTTTGTTGGGGGCTATCATAGCTACTCAATGAAACTGATTAATTCTGGTCGTTCAAAATCCGTTAAGT
>JGI12210J13797_10741268_pt1 | contig 24190 bp, 19 predicted proteins | sample ElkSlonscriptome_3_FD_13797 | JGI IMG/M metagenome (IMG submission 13797)
CCTGGGCATCAAGATGCCGTCTGGAGCCGCAGGCTCTCCCCTCGTAGAGGCATTCTTGCAGAGATGACGATCGCACCGGGGCCGTGCGGCTCTTCGCAGGGCCCGCTGGAAGCCCAGTCTCGAAGAGGGGGGACGTCGCTCCTCCTCGCCCTGGTCCTGGCGATGATCCCGGGAGCGGCCGCCGCCCAGGAGATCCCCCGGGACGAGTACCTGACCATGCTCCCCCTGTCCGTCCCCCGTCTGGGGCCTCAGACGGAGGCCTCCGTGGAGCTCCGGCTCTTCGGGGACCCGGCGGCGCCGGGCTACCCCGGTGGCTGCCTCAGCCCCGCTTGCCGAAGGCCGTCCAGGAGCTNCACCCGGACCTCGGCGGGAAGCGGAGTGTTGTAGAGCAACTCCTCCGTCCTCTCCTCGAAGTCGGGCTTGAGGCGGCGCACCTCTTCCAGGGCCTGCCCGGCCTCCTCCACCCGACCGAGCTTGCCCAGGGCCGCGGCGCGCAGCGCGGCGTCCCAGAAGCCCACGGGCGGGAAGCAACGCTGGGCCTCGAGGCAGGCTTTCTCGTACTCACCTCGGGCGAAATGCACGACGAAAAGGCCGTGGTGGAACCAGGTCGGCTGCCTCAGCCCTGATTCGAATGTCTGGCTCAACAACGCCTCCGCCCGCCCGTACTCCCCGGCGATGGCGAAGAGGTATCCAATGGTGCCGGCGTAGGTAGGCGAACTCGGGTTCAGGGCGAGGGCGACTTCCACCTCCTCCCGGAACAGCTCCCGCTGGTGGGTCAGTAGGTGAAGATAGGCCAGGATCGTCCGGGCGAGCTGGCTCTCCGGAGCCTGGGCGGCGCCACGTTTCGCGTACTCCAGGGCGGTACCCAGGGGATCCTCCAGGCCGGGTCGATCGAAGAGGAAGGCGTGGACATGGAGGTTGGCCAAGGCGGCCCACGCGGGGCCGTAGTCCGGCTCCCGCGCCGTCGTCCCCTGCAACGCCCGCAAGGCGTCCTCCCCGGCCTCCAGCGTCATCACCAGCATGTAATAGTGATACCGGAGCAGCGCCTCGTAGCTACTAAGCTCCGCGGGAGGCTTGTCCCGGGACTCGTGCACCAGGCGTCGGGAGATGACGCCGTACTCGTCGGCGACGGCGGCCATCAGATCCCGAGCCAGCTCCTCCTGCACGGCGATGAGGCGGGACGCCTCGAGGGGGATCTTGTAGGACTCCCCCCAGAGCTGACGGACCGCGAGGGTGTCCGTGAGTTGGACGACGAGCTTGAGCTCCGTCTCGTCCCGGCGCACGCTTCCTTCCAACACGAAGCGCGCCCCACCCAAGGCCCGGTCGGCCCTCCCTCGATCCTCCTCCAGCGGGCAGGGGACCGCGACGACGTTCTCGTAGCGGTTCACCTCGTTGGAGAGCTCCGCCACCAGTCCGGCGCCGAAGAAGGTCGATTCCGGATCGTCCGTGAGATCCTGGAAGGGGACGATAGCGATTGTAGGGCTCGCCCCCCCCCGGGGGGGGGCCTCCGCAGGCGTCGATGACGTGCCCTGCGAGATGTCCCCGTCCTGCCGGATGAACCGGGGAACGTAGCCGCCCTTGGGAATGTCGATCCGAAGCGGGTCGTCCTCGCCCGCTACGAAGTAGTAGTGCTCCAGCCTCCGACGAAGCCTTGCGGCCTCGACTCGGACCACCGGATCCCGGGTTCCGTCGAAGTCCTCCCCCCGATCAAAGACTTTGCGGGCGATCCGGGATCCTTTGATGACTTCGGCGCGCCCGGCGAGGGACTCCTCGACCACGAACCTCAGGAACTGCCTGAGGCGCTCGCTGGCCTGAAACTCAGAGTGCTGGAGGACCCGTTCGAGCGCGGCCCGGATCTCGCCCGCGGTGACCCCGCGGCCCACGCCGTCAGCGTTGGACGACAAGGCGGGTCCTCTCGTAATAGACACGGGCAGCACTCCCTGAAACGGACGGACCACAGGGTAATCTACCGTATGCTACTGTGCACCACCTGTCGATCATCCTTCGGAGCGCGCAGCATACGACAGCGTCCGCAGAGTCGGGCGTGATGTAACGTAGGTGCCCCCCGGGACGGAAACGTCGATGAAGCGTCTACCGCTGGTCCTCATGGCCTGGGCTCTCCTTCCCGTGGCCGCAGCATCTCAATCGGCGACCGAGCTCGCCGAGGCGGCGGCGAACCCCATCGCCGACCTCATCAGCGTTCCATTCCAGCTCAACAGCGACTTTGGGCTGGGCGAGTTCGATCGCACACGGAACACCCTCAACATCTAACTGGACCCTGATCACCCCGACGGAGCACCTCCCATGTCGACCCGCACCGCCCGTGTCCTATTCGCACTCCTGGCCGTGACCCTCACCCTGCCAGGGGCCGCCGCCGCTCAAGTCGTCGACGCCACGGCCGACATCGATTGGCGTGACGAGATCGCCTACCAACGCGGCATCCAGGCGATGGTGTGGGCGATGCCCGCCGTGAGCATGCTGGACCTTAGAGACGCCTTCTTCTCACTGGGAAGCGGCTACAACACCGTGTACTACATCTCCGAGGTGCCCACGGCCCTTCAGGAGGCCCTGACAGCCAACAACCAGACCCCGTACGCGAACATCGTCCTGGACACGCGTGAGGGGCCGATGGTGCTCGACGTGCCGCCAGCGACGGATCGAACGGCCATCTTCGGGAGCGCGGTCGACGTCTTTCAGGTGCCGGTCGCGGACGTGGGCCCGGCTGGGACGGACGCCGGCAAGGGGGGGCGCTACCTCTTCATCCCCCCCGACTTCACCGGGTCCGTCCCGGACGGCTTCTTTCCGGTGCAGCTCGACACATACGAAGTCTACGTCGCGCTGCGTCTGATCCCGCTCGGGGACGCCACCTACGCCGAGGCGGCCGGGTATGCGGAGGAGTTGAACGCCTATCCGGTGACGCAGGCGGCAGCCCCCCCGGCGGGCACCCACATCGACTTCGCTGGACAGCACCTCCCCACACTTCCGACGTACGATCTCTCCACCTTCGAGCGCATCGCGGAGTTGGTCGAAACCGAGCCGGTACTGGAGGACGACGCGATCATGCGAGGTATGCTGGCCTCCATCGGGATCGCACGCGGGCAGACCTTCGAGCCGGACGAGACGCTGCGGGACGCTCTCAGCCGAGCCGCCGCCGACGGAAAGCGATACCTCGACTACACCTTCGTGACGCCCGGCTACTCCCTCGAGAGCTACTACGACGGGCGACAGTGGCAGGCGCTGCGGGAGCCCTCGGAAGAGGGATTCGTCTTCGACGAGGGGCCGAACCTGCTCATCGACGAGCGGGGGAGCTTCTTCCACTGGCTCACCTTCGTGCCGCGCCAGCTCGGAGCCGCCACAGCCTACCTCGTCGCCCTGCGGGATGCCGACGGGGCTCTGCTCGACGGGGCCTCATCCTACCGCCTGAGGGTCCCGAACGGCGTGCCCGCCCGGGACTTCTGGTCGGTCATCGCCTACTCCATGGAGACCAAGGCCTGGATCTACAGCGACCTGGGTCGGGTCGGGTTGTCCTCGTACGACACGGATTCCATGGCCCTGAACGACGATGGTTCGATGGACCTCTACTTCGGTCCTACGGCACCGGACGGGCTGGAAGAGAACTGGATCCCCACGGGTGAGGACTTCTTCCTCCTCTTCCGGTTCTACGGTCCCGATGAGGCTTACTTCGACAAGAGCTTCGTACTCCCCGACATGGAGCGCATCCGATGACGGTCCCAACCCAACGCTTCACCCGCAGCGTGCCCGCTCTCCTCGCAGCGGGCCTCGTGGCGGGGTGTAGCGCCGAAGGACCAGACGTGTCGCCTGAGGAGGCCCGAGACATCGCGCGGGAAGCCTGGGTCTACGGCTTCCCGATGGTCATGAACTACAAGACGATGCATGCGTACGCCGTGGACGCAGACGGGCCAGAGTACAAGGGGCCCTTCAACACCCTCGGCTGCGAGGCCCGCGTCTACACTCCCCAGGACCGGGCCGTGGTGACGCCCAACTCCGACACGCCCTACTGCATGGGCTGGTTCGATTTGCGGGCGGAACCAGTCGTCATCTCCGTCCCGGCCATCGAGGAGAGCCGGTACTACAGCGTTCAGCTGATCGACGGATACACTCACAACTTCGCCTACATCGGAACGCTGTCGACGGGCAGTGACGCCGGGTCGTACCTCCTGACCGGGCCGGGTTGGGACGGGGAGGTGCCCGAGGGGATCGAGGACGTGTTCCCGGTGGAGTCCGACTTCGCCTTCGCCATCGTTCGGACCCAACTATTCGACGCCGATGACCTCACCCGGGTGGCGGAGATCCAGGGACGGTACCTCGTGGAGCCGCTCAGCACCTACCAGGGAACCGCCCCCCCCGCGCCGGCACCGGACATCGACTTCCCGGCCTGGGACGACGGGGCCGAGTTCACGGCGGCCTCTCTCGAATACGTCGACTTCATGCTCGACTTCCTCACGCCGTCGTCGCAGGACGTCGAGATTCGCGAGCGAATCGCAGCACTGGGGATCGGTACCGAGGGTCGCTTCGATCTGGATCAGCTCGATCCTGAGACCCGCGAGGCCGTCGAAGAGGGGGTGCAGGATGCACGGGAGACGGTGTCCACCTGGATCGAAGAGAACGCGGCCGACCCTCTGCTCAGCACACGCATCTTCGGCACCCGCCGGTTCCTGGCCAGCACCGCTCGGGAGGCGTTGGGGTTGGCGCGGATCGACATCCCCCGGACGACGGCGGCAATCCGGGGACTCTACGGCAACTCGGCGGCGGAGGCGATGTACCCCACCTACCTTGTCGACGCCGAAGGACGGCCGCTGGACGGCTCCACCGCCCGCTACGAGATGCGATTCGCCCCGGACGAGCTTCCTCCGGTAAAGGCGTTCTGGTCACTGACCATGTACGACGGGGAGACCCAGCTTCTCATCGAGAATCCGCTGGATCGGTACCTGATCAACTCGAGCATGGTCGATGACATCCCGCGAGAGGCCGACGGCGCCTTGGTTATCCTGGTCCAGCGTGACCAACCGGAAGGGGAGGACCGGGCCCGATGGCTCCCGGCCCCGGATGGGCCTTTCTACGTGACCCTGCGGCTCTACGGGCCCGAGGACTCGGCCCTGAGCGGCGATTGGACCCCACCCCCGTTGGAGGCGGTGGGCAGCGCCGACGGGAACTGAGGCCGACCACGAGCCATGCGCAACCGAACTCGGTTCCGGCGGGAGGAGGCCGCCCAGAACGGGTGGGATCCGGTGGTGGGCGCCCTGGCCCACTGGCCCGTCACCGACCGGGTGGGGTTCACCGCCCGGGCCACCGTGGGCGGCTTCGGCGTCGGGAACGCCTCCTCCTACCTGTGGGATGGTGAGGCGGCGGCCACCTTCCGCCTGAGCCGCCGCTTCGTTCTCACCACGGGCTATCGAGGCTTCCGCTACGACCGGAGCGACGGCGAGGGGGACGAGGAGGTCAGCCAGAACGTGACGGTGACCGGGCTCATCTTCGGGCTGAGCATCGGGGTGTTCTGATGAGGCGGAGGACGCCGGGACCGCTCGGCACGCCGGGCCAGACGGGGACGAATTCCTCCTCGGGCTCTCCCTGACCTTCGCGCGATGGACCGGACCGGGGTGGGAGGCGCCACGGGTGCGCCGGCGGGTGGGGGCCGTCCTCTCGTCGGGGCTCTGGCCGGCTCTCTTCCTGGGACTCGGCCTGGCCGGGAGACCCGCCTCCCTCACGGCCCAGCTCCCCGGCGTCACCCCTCCCGCCCCTCCGGGCCACCCCCGGGCCTTCGAGCTCCGCTTCGCCAACGACTTCCTGGGCCGGGGCGGGGCCATCGACGACTTCCGTACCCAGCAGCTCGGGCTCGTGGCCCGGCTCGCTCCGGCTTGGACGCTGGTCTTCGACTACAGCATCCTCACCGCCTCCGAGCCCAACGTGGAAGAGCCGGCCCGGGTGGACCACATCACCATCTCGGGCGGGCGGCGTCTGCTGGGGACCGCGACGGGGAGCCACCTGGAGGTGGGCGCAGGGCTCCGCTACAGCGGCTCCGCCGCCGGCTCCCGGGTGCAGAACGGCTTCCACCAGCTGGTGGGCTCGACGCTGGAGACGATGCCGTATGTGGGTACCGACCGGGTGGACGGCGTGTTCTGGGCGGCCGCCCCCCTGCACGGCACCTTCCGGCGCTCGGACGGGACGTCCGTCCTGGGGGGCCGCTGGGCCCTCGGCTACCAGGTCCGCTCCGCTACCCTGATCTCCACCGACGGGGAGTGGGACGGGAGCGTGGCGGGGCTGGCCACCGTCTCCCGAGGACTCTTCCAGGGTTGGGTGGGCCTCCGGGGAGACTGGCGTGCCGGACACGATCGGGACCGGGTCACGGCGGTCACGGCGGACTTCGAGGAGGGCGTCGCCGGGGTCCTGGGAATCCGGGTGGGGCCCCTGGTCCTGGAGACGGCCCAGGGCTTCGACGGGGAGAGCGCCTACGGCCACCTCAGCCTGCTCTCGGACGGTGGGCCCCGGTCCGATGCGCCCGGCGACGAGGAGGCGGGCTCGAGGGGCCCGGTCGGTCCGGAATCCGGCTCCGGCCTGGGGCTCGAGGCGGGCTTCACCCTCCCGGACGTGACGGCCCGGGTCCTGGGCCGCTGGTGGCCGACGGCGGGGGGCAGTCCGTCGGGCTGGCGTCCGTCGGTGGTGGTGGAGGGCCGCTTCGGCGCGCCCCAGTTCGGCCTCGACGTGGAGCGTTACGTAGACACCTGGCAGCTCTCCGGCGCCCTGGAGGTGGAACGGGCGCCGCTGGACGACCTGCGATGGCTGACCCTGTACGGAGCCGCCGGCGCCGGGTGGCGCCAAGAGCGGCTGGAGGGCTTCGGCGGCCCGGTGGAGGGGCTCCGGTCGGAGTCCGTGGGTGGCCTGGGGCTCACGGGAGAGTTGGGGGGCCGCGTGGCCACGGAGGCCCGGGGCGAACGGGTGGGCCTGGCGCTCCAGCTAGGGATCTCGGGGTGGCTCCCGGCCTCGAGTCGCGCGGTGAGCTTCGACGGAGATGCGGAACGGTTGCTGGGCGCGTCGCTCGCGCTCACCACCGGGCTCATCGTGAGGGTCCGGACGGGTCAGAGCCGATGAACATTCGACGAGGGGAAGACACGATGATGGAGAAGGCACGGCGGAGTGCGCTGTGGACCGGAGTGCTGTGCGCGTGGATGGCGTGGATCCCCACCGGGCTCAAGGGCCAGGAGGAGCCGGAGCGTGCCGAGGGTTCGCGGACGTGGCAGGAGCAGGACTGGGGGCTGGGCTTCACCTTTCGTACCGCCAACATCCCCTTCGCCACCGAGCAGAAGACGGTGGCGACCCTCATCCCCCTGATCATGTTCGAGAACCGCTGGGTCTACCTCCGGGAGACGGAGTTCGGCTTCAAGTTCGTGGACAACGAGCGGTGGCGGGTGAGCGCCATGGGCCGTCTCCACTTCTTCGACATCCCGGCGGAGTTCCAGAACGAGATCCAGGGAGATCGGGCGGACTGGGGCATCCAGCTGCGCTACAAGCCGTGGTCCGGAGGCATGCTCGACCTCGAACTCCTGACGGATCGGGACGGGCACGCCAGCCAACACCTCCGGCTGGGGCAACAGTTGTCCCGAGGGCGCCTCCGGGCCGACGTGTTCGGGGACCTCTCCTACAAGACCCGCCACTACAACACGACCTTCTGGGGGCTGCAGCAAGACCGGGTGGAGGGTGGGCTGGACTGGACGGCGGGGGCCAACGCCTACTTCCACCTGATCAGCAACCTCTACGTTCAGGGTGCGGTGGTGGCCACCTACCTGAGCGGGCCCGCCCGAGATGCGCCGCTGGTGGAGGACGACGTCCACCTCAGGGCATTCCTCGGGGTGGGCTTCTCCAACGACCGACTGCGAGCCGAGGAGCGGACGATTACGAACCGGTCGTACTGGCGGGTGGCTCAGACCTGGGGGACGCCCTCGGCGCTGGCGGACCACCCCTTCAGCACCGAGCCCGACTCCCTGGGCAGCAAGCTGACCACGGTCTTCTACGGGCTGCCCCTCACCGATCGCCTCTTCGGCCTCCCCATCGACCTCTACCTGCACACCGGAGCCGGGCTGCACTGGCGCAGCGACTTCCAGGAGCCGTCGGTGGAGATCGTCGCCGGCATCAAGCTTCTCTACACCGTTCCCCTCCCCTGGCGGATCCGGGTGGGCTTCGCTGAGGGGGTCTCCTTCGTGAACCGTGTCCCGGCGCTGGAGACCGAGAATCTGGGACAGAAGGACTTCCAGCCCAGCGAGTACCTCAACTACCTGGACCCCAGCATCGAGCTCAACCTGGGGGACGTAATCCCCTGGGACCCGCTGGAGGATCTCTGGCTGGGTTACTACATCCACCACCGCTCGGCCATCTTCAAGACCGCCCAGCAGTTCGGACGAATCAAGGGGGGGAGCAACTACCCGGGAGTGACGCTCACCTGGCATCGGTGATGGGCCGGCCTCACCGGCTCCACGGCCTCCCGTCCCCGAACTGGAGAGATCCACCATGACTTCGACCTGGCCACTCCGCCAACACCGAGACCATCGTGGGCCACACCACCCTGACCACGGGCGCGTAGCCATCGGTCCACGGGATGGTGGGCAACATCTGGTGCGACCGGGCCCAGGAGCGCACGGCCTACAACATCGAAGACCCCGAGGTGCGGCTCCTCACCGCAGGGGCCGGTGTGGACCCGGACACGGAGATCGACCCGATGCAGCGGGCCGCCGGGGTCGACGGCCCCGAGGTGGCGTCCACCCACGGATCGCCCTGGCGCTACGATAACCTACGTCCCGGTGGTCTTCGCCGGGTGGCAGGTGGGTCCCGGCGATGAGCAGCGCCGCATCCGCACGATAGACGTGGGCCCCACCCTGTCTCGATTGCCGAGCATCGAGATGCCGTCGGGTGCGGCGGGGTCCCCCCTCGTCGAGCTGCTGCGCCGGTGAGGCCGCTCGCCGTAGAGGTACTCTCCGCTCCCCAGGGTGAGGGCGCGTAGCCGTCCGGGTTCGAGATCCGAGCTCAGCCCACCACCACCTCCGCCGGCTGCGATCCGGCCTGAGCCTCCGCCCTTCGCTTCTGCTCCCGGGCCAGCCAGACCGCCAGTCCCGCCCAGGCGACGGCGGTAGGGATGACCAGCGTGGCCAGCAGGGGCACCCCGCCGCCGAGTCGGCCCAGCAGCCCCTCTGTCCAGGCGCCGACCACATCTCCGGTGCGGTAGACGAAGGTGTCGATGACGGCCTTCGACTTGTAGCGATCCCGTCGGGAGACCACGGTGAAGAGCGTCTCCCGGGCGGGCCTCGTAATGCCGCGCTGCACGGCCCGATACGAAGCCTCCAGGAGCACCAGCGCCACGAAGCTCCCGCTGAGGACCAGACCGGCGAAGCCCAGCGCCACCGTCAGAGGGAGGAGGGCCATGGCCACCGCCACACCCAGGCGCCGCATGATATGCCCCGTGACCAGGAGTTGGAGCATGAGGGTGGCGAACTGGGTCCAGAAGTCGATCTGGGCGAAGAACCCGGTCTGCTCGTCCACCACATCCGTCATCGCCGCCACCATCTGCAGCCGCGTGAAGTAGATGAAGGTGGCCATGATGCTCATGATGAGCACGAAGCCGGCGATCCCAAGGAGGTAGGGGGAACGGAGCACGTCCTTGAATCCGTCGATGGCCGATCCCCCGATGATGCGTTCCGGCCCCGGCTTCGCTACGGCCCGGACCCCACCCTCGCCGGCGTCTTTCGCAGCGCCCTCCGACAGGTCGCTGCTGGGTTGAAGTCGAGCCACCGCCACGGCGGCCAGGACGGCGAGACCGAGGAAGCCCACGGCGATCAGGAGGAGGTTCGAGGTGCCGATCTCTTCGACATAGGTCCAGGCGAGCCAGGGGCCGAACATGGCGCCCAGCGTTCCCCCCACCGCCACCGCTCCAAAGAGCCGCTTGGACTGTTCGAGAGAGAAGCGATCCACCATCAGCGCCCAGAAGACCATGGTGCTGAACAGGTTGAACACGCTGAAGAAGACGTAGAAGACCCGCCCGGACACCTCGCCCATCTGGTCGGGAGCGAAGGTCAGGAGCCACCAGAACACGAGAAGGCTTGCCCCGAAGAAGAGGTAGGTCGCCGCGATGAAGGTGGTGGTGCGGAACTTCGATACGAGCCACCCGAAGACTGGGTTTACCGCCAGGGTGACCACCGCCGTGCCCACGAAGAGCCAGCGGACCGTATCGAGGCCACTGCGCATCCCCAGGGCCTCTCGGGCGGGGCGGACCACCATCAGGGCGGAGAGGACGCAGAAGAAGAAGAAGACCGAGGCGAGGAGCGCCGGTACCTCTTCCTTGCGCACATTGGCGAAGCGGCTCAGAACGGAGGTCACAGGGCGTCGGGAAGGAGGCGAGGGGAGGGCGGCACGCGGGGTCCGAAGGGCTGGACACCCGGGCCCGGTAGCGCTGTTGAGATAGCACGGCGCTGGACACAGGGGAAACCGGTCGGGCAAGTTGCACGGGCCAGGCATCACCGGTGAGCCCCGCACGAACCTCGTATCCTCCCGCCACCCCATCCCTACGCGTCTCGCAGATGTTCGACTGGTTCGTCGCCCGCTTCGTGGGCAACCCCGTGGCAATCGCCGCCGTGGCCGTGACGCTGGGTACGCTTTGGATGGTCAGTCGATCGGGACGGCTCGGAGCCCGGCCCGGCGGCCTGGCGTGGGCCGGTCTGGCCTGGGGGGTCTGGGCGATCTGGGAGGGGGTGGTCACTCGGAGCGACCCGACGGCGGTGATCGGCCTGGATCTGCGCCTCCTCATCCCCCTGGTCCTCGCCTCCACCCTGGGCGGGCTGGCCGTGGCCTTCTGGCCCGCTCGCGAGACCGCAGCCGGAGGTGGAAAACCGTGAGACGGCGTGTGCTGCCCGAGAGGCGACGGGGTGCCCACCTCACCCTGCTCCTTCTCGTCATCGGGTTGGCCGGGTGCGGGTCCGAGCCCCCGGCGCTGGTGGTCGATGGCGTCGCCTTCAGCCAGGATCAACTCCTGGGGATCTCGGAGAGCCGCCTCGAGGTCCTGGGGTCTCTGGCCCTCTTCGGTGCCGCCGTCTCGGAAGGGAGCTTGGAGGTCGTGGCCGTCCCGGTGGGCGAGCAGGCCGAGGTCGAGGACCTGGCTCGGGCCCTCCGGGTGGAGGAACTCCTCGCTGAGGCCCGGGTGGAGACCGCGGTTCTCGAGGAGCGCTACCGGACCAACCCCTCGTACGAGCTCACGGTGCGGCATCTCGTCGTGCTCTCCGAGCGATACGAGACCGATGCGACCCGGGCGGAGGCTCGGGATCGCGCGGCGGCGGGTCTCGCCCGGATCGAGGCCGGCGAGCCCTTCCCCGGGGTCGCCGGTGAGGTCTCCGAAGAACCGGGGGCTGCCGACCGCGGCGGCTTGCTCCAGCCAGGTCGAGAGGGCACGTGGGTCGACGAGTTCTGGACGGCCGCCAGCGCTCTGCAGGTCGGGGAGGTGAGCGGGGTGGTGGAGAGCCCCTTCGGCTTCCATGTGCTCAAGCTCGAGGGACGGGACACGATTCCCTTCCCCGAAGTCCGCGACCGGGTGGCCCGGGAGGTCGGAGGGATGCTCGGTTCCCTCCCTGCCTCCATCGACGAGGCACCGCTCCCCGCGGGACTGACGGTCACGGGAGGGGGGGAAGGCGTCGACATCGTGGCCCGCTTCGACGGCGGCGAGGTCACAGCTGACCGATTCCGACTCTGGGCGGCCACACTTCCCGCCCCCCGTTGGGACGCCTACGTCGCCGGCGACGCATCCGCGCGGGAAGAGGCCCTCCATCGGGCTGCCCGAGCCGCGGATATCCGGGCGCGAGGCTCATCCACCGGAATCGCCGCGGATCCTCGGGCCGGACCCACCGCCAGGGAGGCGTGGGCACGCCAGGCCCAGGGGTGGGCGGCGGCGTTGGGCTTCACCCCGGGACTCCGGGGTGAGCCTCTCGCCGAGGCCGTACTCGAAGGCCTGGGACGGAGCGGACAGCTGGCCGACCTGGCCCGGCGGGACGTCCACGACGCCCGGCCGCTCCTGGAGTACTACGCCGGATTGGAGCCCTACAGCGGAGACGAGGGGGGGAGGTGAGGGGCGGGGAAACACGGGACTCCTCTCCCTCGTAGAACCCGACATGACTACGCGCACCAAACGCCAGGCCGCCATGGTGGCGGGATTCGCCCTCTACTTTGTCGCGCTCTGGTATCTTTGGTACACCCCGGTCGTGTACCCGCTGAAGATCTTCGTCGTCCTCCTCCACGAGGTGAGCCACGCCGTGGCCTTGGTCCTCACCGGGGGCCAGGTGGAGAGCATCACCCTGAATCCCATGCAGGGCGGCGCCACCTACGGACTCGGCGGAATCCCCTTCGTGACCCTTTCGGCGGGTTACCTCGGGAGCCTCGCCTTCGGGGCGCTCCTGGTCGTGGGCGCCCAGGCGCGGCATGTGTCGTCCCGTTTCCTCCTGGGGTTGGTCGGCGGCCTCGTCCTGGCTCTGACGCTCCTCTACATCCGAAACGGGTTCGGACTGGCCTTCGGTCTGCTCTTCGGTTCGGCCATGGTCTTTGGAGCCCGCCGGCTCCCGGTGATCTGGAGCCAGGGCATCCTGGTCGTCCTGGGGATTACCTCGGTGCTCTACGCAATCCTGGATATCAAGAGCGACATCCTGGATCGGCCTCAGCTCCAGTCCGACGCCGCCATGCTCGCGGAGCTCACCGGGGTGCCCACGGTGTTCTGGGGCGTGGCCTGGATCACCGTCGCCATCGTAGCGGCGACGCTCCTCTTCCGACGGACGCTCAGGCGGGCGTAGGGTCGGATCGCGCACGCACGCAATCGGGCCCGTGCGGTGCGCCCGGCTCCGGCTGTCAGGGTTCTCTACCACCCCTCCAGCTGCCGGCGCCGGGTTCCATGTCACACCCCACCTTGAACCTCCGCCGGGTCCCCGTGTAGTTTCCGGTCGTTCTCGCCCGATGTTCCACCGCGAAAAGGAGGTGATTCTTGTCTAGTCCAAGTACCCAGTCCGGCCTGGCACGGGCATGCGATCGCCGCTGCGGCTGCTAGAGCGCTAGTCGCAACCGCGAAACAGCTGTTCGCGCCGGAGGTGGCGTTCGCGCCAGGTTCGGATTGCGAATACAGAAAGGCCGTCGGGGCTCACGCCCCGGCGGCCTTTCGACTTTCTCACCCTCCACTGCCGCCCGTTCCGGATGGGGACCGGCACGCCGATCCTCACGAGTCGGGAGACTGCCACCGTGGAAGCGGAAGGCCGGGATATCAACCGTAGTAGTCGGGCTCGTTCCCGGGCCTCCATTTGATATTGCACCCCATGGAAGGCCGCTGGTCCTGCGTGGGGGCCTCGCCGGCAAGTACCGCATCCGCCGCGGCTCTGAGGTCCTCGCCGGTGACGGGAACGCCGTTCCCCGGCCGGCTCCCGTCGAACTGGCCCCGATACACGAGTGTCCGGTCGGGCCCGAACAGGAAGAGGTCTGGCGTGCACGCCGCCCGGTAGGCCTTGGCCACCTCCTGGTCCTCATCGAAGAGGTAGGGGAAGGAGTAGCCCTGGGTGTTGGCCCGGGCCTTCATCTCGTCGGGCCCGTCCTGGGGGTAGTTTTCGGCGTCGTTTGCGCTGATCGCCAGCACCTGGAGGCCCTTCCCCGCGTACTCTCGGGCGAAGTCCACGAAGCCCTCCTCCACGTGAAGCACGAAGGGACAGTGGTTACACCAGAAGGCCACCAGGATCGGCTGGCCGGTGGCCAGCTCCGAGAGGGTGACGGGGCGACCCGTGACCACGTCCGGGAGGCTGAAGTCGGGGGCGGGGGTTCCGAGCTCGAGCATGGTGGACGGCGTCCGGGCCATCGAAATCACTCCTCTTTGAGCACCTCCACGGGATCGACTCGAGTCGCGCGGAGGGCAGGAATCCAGGAGGCCACCGCGGCCACCCCGGCCAGGAGGAGGGGTACCGAGACGAAGGTGACGAGATCCGTGGCGTCGACTCCGTATAGGACGGACTCCATGACCCCGGAGAGGGCCCATGCACCCAGGAGGCCGACCCCCAGCCCGATGGCGGCGACTCCCAGCCCGTCCTTCAGGATCATCCCTCTGACCCGCCCCGCCTCGGCACCGAGAGCGATGCGGATGCCCATCTCTCGCATGCGCTGCTCCACGGAGTAGGACATCACGCCGTAGGTCCCCACTGCCGCCAGGACCAGCGCCAGCCCGCCGAAGAGCCCCAGGAGCTGGGTCAAGAATCGAGGGCGGGCCCGGGCGTCGGCGAGGACCTCCTCCATGGAGCGGACCTCGTCCACCGGAAGGGTGGCGTCCAGGGCCCAGACCGCTTCTCTCACGGCTGGGGTCAGCGAGGCCGGCGGAACCTCGGTGCGCAGGAGCACGTGCATGGAGCGGGCGTTGAATCCCGCCTGGGCCACCGCGTCGTGGAGGAAGTACAGTTCGGTTCCCGTGGGGGCGTCCAGACCGCCCTGCTTCACGTCCTCCACCACACCCACCACCTCCAGCCACGGGACCATGTCGCCGCAACAGGGGCGAAGCCGTCGGCCGATGACGCTTTCACCAGGGAAGAAGGTCCGGGCCAGGGTCTCGTTCACCAGAGCGGTGGGGCGGCCCAGGAGGTCCTGGTCCTCGAATCCTCGACCTTGGACCACCTCGATCCCCATGGCCTCCAGGTAATCCACACTCACCGTGTTGTAGTAGTCCACGTTGTGAGCGGGGCCGTCGGGAGTCCTCTCCAGGTTCTCGAACTCGGTGTCGTTGGCGTTGAGCGCTCGGACCGGCGGCAGTCCGTCCATCCGCACCGCGTCCATCACGCCGGGAACTCCTTCCAGGGACGCCTCGAGCTCCTGATGGAAGGCCAGGACATCGGTGGGTCCAGGGTAGTCTCCGGGGGGAAGGTAGAGTTCGAAGGTCAGAGCGTTGCTGGGTTCGAACCCCGGGTCCACCTCGGTGAGGGCCTGGAAGCTGCGGATCAGGAGCCCCGAGCCGATGACGAGGATGAGGGCGAGGCCCATCTCCGCGACCACGAGGAGGGAGCGAAGCCGCTTGCCTCCGCCGGTACTGCCCCGACCCCCGTCTCTCAACGCTCGAGCCGGGGCGGCACCGGCCAGATGTCGGGCCGGGGCGAGTCCGAAGAGGATCCCGGTGACCACGGCGACGGCGGCGCTGAAGGCCAGCACCGTCCCGTTCAGGCCCACCTCCTGAAGCCGGGGGATGTCCCCTGAGCCGGAGGCCTGCAGAGCACCCAGGAAGAGCCAAGCCGCCACCACACCGAACACACCGCCCAGCACCGAGAGGAGCACGCCCTCGGTGAGGAACTGTTGGAGCAGCCGCCCCCGCCCGGCGCCCAGGGCCACCCGCACCGACACCTCCTTCTGCCGGACCTCGGCCCGGGCCAGTAGGAGGTTCGCCACGTTGGCACAAGCGATCAGAAGGATGAGCCCCACGGCGCCCATGAGGAGGACCAGCGGGTCCCGGATGTCACCCACCACCTGATCCTGAAGCGACTCGAGGGCGAGAGGGTGGTTGTCGGCGCTGGGCACGTGGACGCCGGGGTTCTCCTCGGACCACCGGGCCACCAGCTGATCCAGCTCCCCCGACGCCTGCTCCAGGCTCACGCCGGCGTTGAGGCGGCCGACCAGGTTGAGGTAATGGCTGCCCCGGTTCGACCGGTTGGACCGGTCGAGCTCCATCGGGACCCAGACCTGGATGTCGTTGTCGGCGAGGTCGAAGCCCTCGGGGGCGATGCCGATGACGGTCCGGGTCGCTCCGTTCACCTGGACCGCCTGCCCGATCAGCCCCGGCTCGCCGCCGAAGGCTCGGGTCCACAGCTCGTGGGACAGCACGACCACCGATGAACCGGGCTGGTCCTCCTCCTCGGTGTACCAACGGCCGCTGGCGGGCTGTACGTCCAGGGCGTCGAAGAGCTCCGCCGTGGCGAAGGCGCCGGTGACCCGGCGAGGCTGTTCGCCGCCGCCCACGCTGATCTCGTTCTCCCGGAAGGCGCCGATCACCTCGAAGGAACGGGTTCGTTCCTGAAGCTCCATGTATTCCGGCGGCGAGACCCAGAACTCGTCGAACCCCATGGTCGGGAAGGCCGACGTGAGGTAGACCAGCTCCCCAGGCTCCTCGTAGGGAAGCGGTTGCAACAGCACCCCGTTCAGGACGCTGAAGATGGCCGTGTTGGCTCCGATCCCCAGGGCCAGCGTCAGGATGGTGACGAGGGCGAACCCCGGCGCCCGGAGCAGCCCCCGCATCGCGTGTCGAACCTCTCTAACCCAACCGCCCATCGTCCACTCCTCCACTCCGAAGGTCCACGCTGCGCGGGTGATGCCGAGTGCCCACCCCACAGCTCGCAGCCCCGACACGCCACCCGCTCGTGCGGCGGCCCATTCCGAGAGCCACTCCTCCCTCCACCGCGCCCGCTCGTCGGCGGGGATCCACAGGGCCAAGACCCGGATCCAGAGCCGAACGAGGGGATCCGTCACACCCGCCATCCTCAGGCCTCGCCCACGCCTCGCGCCGGGCCGTCCTGGCTGAGAAGCCGTGCCGCCTCGCTGAGGCGATCCCCTGCCTGGGCAGCCAGGGCGTGGCCCGAGGTTGTCAGGGCGTACAGGCGCCGCCGGGGCCTTCCCGCAGCTCGGGCGATGTCGTCGTCCTCCCATTCTGACGTCACATGAGCCCAGGATTCGAGCCGTCGGAGCGCCGGGTAGACGGTCCCGCTCGGGAGCCCGGAAGCCTCCATGATCTCGAACCCGTGTCGATGGCCCGCGACCATGGCCCGGAGAATCAGGCTCGTGGCATGGGTGAGTCTGAGGGGGGTCATCCGCATCCGTAGGTAGAGGTCTATATAGCTACTGTGTGTAGAAGTCTACATAGTAATGACGAGAGACGCCACCCGAGGGTTTCACCGAGTTGAGTGGGGTAGTGAGCTCGGCCTGGGGGATCGCTGGTTTGAAGCGGAAGGGTCCAGGCAGTACGATTCCCCATGCGCATCGTATCGCTGGCCTGCTCCAACACGGAGATCGTTCACGCCCTGGGGTGTGGCCACCTTCTCGTCGGCGTCGACGACCACTCGGACTGGCCCCCGGCCCTGGTGGACCCTCTCCCAAAGGTGGGCCCCGATCTGGACATCGATGTGGAGCGGGTGGCCGACCTCGAGCCGGACCTGGTCCTGGCTACACTCACGGTCCCGGGTCATGAGCGAGTGGTGGAGCGCCTCGAGGCGGCAAAGCTCCCCTTCGTGGCCCCCGAGCCCACGTCCATCCCCGACGTCTACCGGGATATTCGCGACATCGGCGAGCTCCTCGGGGTGACGCACCGTGCCGAGGCGCTGGTGGCACAGATGCGGGCGGAGCTCGGGGACGGTTCCGCCCCTGGCGCCGTCTCCGATCGCGATGGGCCCTCGATCCTCATCCAGTGGTGGCCCAAACCGGTGATCACACCGGGTCGGCTGAGCTGGGCCCACGAGGCGGTTCTACGAGCAGGAGGCCGGACACCCATCGGCGACGAGGAGGTGAAGAGCCGGCCCATCACCAACGAGGAGGTGGTGGCCCTGGCTCCTGACGCCATCGTCCTCTCCTGGTGTGGAGTACACCCGGACAAATATCGCCCTGAGGTCGTCCTGGAGAACCCTGACTTCGCCGACGTACCCGCCGTCCGGAACCGCCAGGTCCACTGCATCGGCGAGCCCTTTCTGGGGCGGCCCGGGCCTCGCCTGGTCGAAGGGGTCCGAGCCCTCCGGCAGGTGGTGGAGGCTGTGAGAGAACAGGCCGCGGGGGTCCGGTGAGTCCTCGACTCATCACGGCGCGCCTCGCCCTCCGAGCCCTGGCGAGCAGCCTGCTGCTGACCGCAGCCACCGGGTGCGACTCCGTCCAGGACCTCCTCCCCGGTGGGACCCCCTCGCCCGCCGAGGAGCTCTTTCAGGCCTACGAGGCCGGCACCCTCACCGACCGGGCTCTGGTTGAGACTACGGCATCGGGAGACACCACTGCGACCTCTGGCACCGGCATCCCGGACCTCATCGACGGGGCCGGAGCGGCCACGGAGGCGGGGGGTGGGGGAACGGGGGCTTCTTCCTCGTCCGGGGAGGCCACACCGGCGGTCGGGGTCGACGGCCAGACCGCCACGAGCCAGACGTCCGGGGATCTCCAGGAGAGGATCACCCGGTTGGAGGCGGTCAACGACAGCCTTCGGGCAACGGTGCTGGGCCTGGTGGCCCTTCAAGCTCAACTCCCTGCGGGTGGCAACGGAGGCGGAGAGGCTTCGGACTCCGTGTCCCAGGGGACCACCGGGGAGATCCGGGATGCCGTGTCGGACCGGGCCCGGAACTGGGGGCTGAGGATCTTCTTCTCCCTGATCTTCCTGGCCTTCGCCTGGCTCGTCATCCGTCTCGTCGGCTGGGTCCTGAATCGGCTCGCCGAGCGGAGCGCCCATCGCCGGCTCTTCTACAAACGCCTGGCCCCGATCAGCCGGATCCTCCTCTGGGCCCTCGCAGCCGCCTTCACGGCGCTGGTGATCCTGGACGTGGACGCCGGCGGGCTGGTGGCGGCAGGAGCCGCCGGGGGAGTGGCCCTGGGCTTCGCCTCCCAGGACATCCTCAAGAACGTCTTCGGCGGCCTCATCGTCCTCTTCGACCAGCCCTTCCAGGTCGGTGACAAGATCTCCGTGGCGGGAAGTTACGGCGAGGTGGTGTCCATCGGGCTCCGCTCCACTCGGATCGTGACGCCCGACGACAACCTCGTCACCGTACCCAATGCCCAGGTCGTAGAGGGCCAGGTGGCGAACGCCAACGCCGGCGAGCTCAATTGCCAGGTGGTGACGGACCTGTGGCTCCCGGGCTGGGTGGACGAGGCCCGGGCCAAGGACATCGCCTTTCAGGCCGCGACCTCTTCGAAGTTCGTCTTCCACAACAAGCCCGTTGTGGTGTTGGTCAAAGACGAGTTCGACCGGGTGCCCCTGACCCACCTGAAGGTAAAGGCCTACGTGCTGGACCCCCGGTACGAGTTCCTCTTCGCCAGCGATGTGACGGAGCGGGCCCGAGCGAGCTTCCGGGACGCCGGGCTCCTTCCCCGGGAACGCGACTTCCAACCCGACACCTTGGACTTCTACGACCCCCTCTCGGAGGCGCGGTGGGGAGCGCGAGTGTCGTTCCCCGGCCGCCGTGACAACAGCTCCGACGCCCCAGGTGAGACCGGGAACGGCCTTTCGGCCCCGAACGCGAAGGAGGACTCGTGACGCCCGCGGTCACCGAGAGCGCCGCGCCCCTGAGCCCGGATGAGGTGGCCGGAGATCCCACCGAGATCCTTCGTGAAGCGCTGGACGAGGTCTTCGACGAGTGGACCCGACGACTGGATCGCGAACTCACGGGCCGGATACGGAGGGTTCTCTCCGAGGCCCGTGACGCGCACCGCGCGGCCATGGACGAAGCAGGCCTCGACCCGGAGGTCGACGGCACTCCACCCTCCTTCGACGCAATGCGGGACTACCGCAAGGCCATGCACGCGGCGGTGGTCCGGCCCATTCTGCAACTCGCCAACGAGGTAGACCCGGGACGACGAACCGGCACCCTGATGGACGGCCTCTACGACGACCTGGTACGGATGGCCCAGGAGGCCCCGGAAGTCCTTCGTCGGCCCGCACCGCCGGACCGCTACCGCCCCTCGGAGGAGGACGGCCTCCTCCGGTCCACCCTCAAGAACCTCTTCCGCGGCGGCGCGGGGGTCTCGGGCGTCTTCCGCAGCGAACCCCCGGTTCAGACCCTGCGACTCCGATCCATCGCCGCGGCGGCCCTGCACCGGGACGACGTCGAGGAGGGGGGGGCTGTGGCCGAGGCTCTCTTCCAGTACTACGCCCAGGTCTTTCGCCAGATCGAGTTCGAGCTGGGGAGTTGGATTCGGGACTGGCTGCCCCTGGAGACCGAGGGGCACACGCCGGAGGCCCACCTCGAACCGGAGGCCCGTGAGCGACTGGGACGACTCCGAGAAGAGCTCCGGAAGTCCAGCGTGGAGGCGGGCGCCGAGGAGACTCCGACCCCGGAGGAGGGAGAGGAGGAGGAAGCGCCGCCCGAGGACGCCCCCACCCCCGCGGCCCGGAGCGAGGAGGAGGAGGAGGAGGAGGAGGAGGAGAAAGAGACCGGCGAGGTCGTCCCGGAACGCCCGGGGCCCGGGGCCGTGGCCGCACGGCTTCAGGACACGCTGGACGCCATCGGCGAACTCCCTCCCCCGGAGGGATTCCTCTCCGAGCTACGCACCCGCTTCGATCAGCTCGGGCAACGGCTCGAGGACAGGATCCGGGAAGGGGGCACGCCCTTCGCCCGTACCGCAGTGCCTGGCCCACGGAGGGTCCAGCGCTCCGAGCGGAAGCGTGAGGCCCGACGGGATGAGTGGCGGGGGTGGTTCGACGTCAGCATCGACCGCGTCCGTCTCACCGACGAGTTCCTCACCCTACGGTCCGACGCCGGGGACGTGGTGGAGGAGCTCTACGCGAGCACACTGGAAGACTCGGTCTTCTTCCTGGCCGAGCGGGTCGAGGATAGCAAGGAGGGGCTGCTGAGCCTGCGGGACCGGACCCCGGAGGCACCCAAGCACGTCGACGACGAGGACCCCGGAGTCGCCGAGGCTCTGGCCTCCGACACCTGGTCCATCGAAGAGGAGGCCAGGAAGCTCCTGGACCTGCGCCTCATCAACCCCCTCCAGGAGCGGAACCCTCGGGCCCAGGTCGAACAGGCAGCCTCGGATACGGTAGACGCCCTCGGACGCCGCCTCGGGCACCTCCCGCAGAAGGTGACCGTCCACCCCATCCGGGAACCTGCACCCCTCGTGGACCCGGATCAGCCGGTGCGGACCATCGCCCTCCGAGAGGTGGCTCGGCAGGGTCTCGACGTACTCCACCTCGAGGGCCTGCGGACGGCCCCTTCCCCCCTGATCGACTACCTCACCCGGGTCGAGGGGGAGTGCCGGCAGGTCGTCGAGATGGTGGCCTTCAGCCTGAGCTCCGCCCGGGAGGCGCTCCTGGCCGTGACGACGAGCCCAGAGGAGGAGCCGGAAGACCCCGACGCACCTCCCCCGGTGGAGGACGACGAAGCGGACGACCCGGTCGACAAGGAAGAGACCGGCGTCGAGGCGGCACAGACCCTCTACGTCGAAGGGCTGGAGCGCGCCGCAGACGGCCTCGATGTGATCCTGGCCCCGGCGATCACGGCCTGGGACGAGTTCGCCGCCTCGGCTCACACAACCCTCCAGGACGGGCGGGACACCATGCATGCCCGCCTCGTCGTCGAAGGGACGGTGCAGGAGCAGCTCCGAGACGTTCGAAGCCTGATTCGAAGCTGGTGGCGCGGGAACGTCGACCGGGCCCATCTCCTCCGGAAGGAGTACGGACCGCCTATCCGGCGGTGGGCCACGCGACTGTACATCCGGGGGCTTCGTCTCGTGCGCCGCGGCCAATCGGCCATGGGGGCGACGGATAACCGGAAGACCGAACGCGCCGCAGAGGTGCTGGGCCGGATCCCAGCGCTGCTCGAGCCCCTGCCCCTGATCTACCGCAGGCTCTATTCCTTCCAGCCTCTCACCGACCCCGGCCTCATGGTCGGAAGGGAGAACGATCGGTTGTGGTTGGCCACGCAGTACGCTCGCTGGGTCGAGGGATCCTGCCCCCCCGTCGTGCTCACGGGCGCCATGGCGGTCGGGCACACGAGTCTACTGAACGTGGTGGCCCACGAGTTGTCGGAAAAAGAGGAAAAGCTGGACGTGATCCGGGTCGTCCCCTCCACCCGCTATCTGGACGAGACAGCCGTGGCCACCCGGCTGGCCCGGGGTCTGTGGGGGGCCGAGGCGGAGCGACATCTCGAGAAGGTGGCCGAGCCCGACGCTGGGGCCGAGGCTCCGGAAACCAGGGAGCCCGACGAGGGTCCACGCTGGACCTTCCGGGACCTGGAGAAGGTGCTCCGGAAGCAGGAAGACCAGCGCATGGTGTTCCTCGAACGCCTCGAGCACTTCATGCTACGGGTGCCTGGAGGTTGCAGCCTCGCCGAACGGTTCCTGGCCTTCCAATCCCGGACCGCCACTCAGGTGTTCTGGGTCAACAGCGTATCCGATCCGGCCTGGAAGCTCCTGACCACCACCGAGCCTCACGCCGCCGGTCTGGTCCAGATCCGACAACTGGAGACGCCGGACCGCAAGACGCTGGAGGAGCTTCTCCTCACTCGGCACCGACGAAGCGGCGTACCGCTGGAGTTCACCGAGCCCGGTGACCTCAACCCCCTGGTGAAACGCAAGCTGAAGCGGGCTCGGGCCGATAAGGACCGTCAGGACGTCCTCCGGGCCGACTTCTTCGACTGGCTGTTCCGGGCGAGTCAGGGGAACGTCCTCATGGCCATCCTGATGTGGCTTCGCTCTGCAGACTTCAAGACCCGCCCCGGGTGGCTTCGGTTGCAGCCGGCGCAGGCCATCCGCTTCGCCTTCCTGGAGGAGATGGACCTCCCGACCAGCTTCGCCCTGAAGGCCTTTCTGGAGCACGAGAGTCTGACGCTTGATGAGTATTCCCGGGTCTTTGCCGTCAGCTTCGACGAAGCCTTCCAGACCCTCGAGGTCCTGCGGCGGAAGGTGCTCATCGACCGGCTGGACACGCCCGGTGGGCTACCGGTACCGGTGCGCAGGCTCGAGGAAGGCGTCCGGTATCGCATCCCCCCGATCATCACCCAGGTGATCGCGCAGAATCTCCGAGACCAGAACATCCTCCACTGATCCAGGCGGCCGTGTCCCCCCCGGCCCCAGACAGCCAGCGGGGTCCAGCGGTGCCACACTGGCGCCTGAGCCGCGACCGTGACAGACTCCACGCCGCTCGACCCCACACCTCACTCCCGGAGCACCCCTCTTGGCCAACCAGAAGGTCGTCCTCGCATACAGTGGTGGATTGGATACCGCCTGCATCCTCAAGGACCTGCTCATGCGCGGCTACGACGTGATCGCCTACGTCGCCGACGTAGGTCAGCAGGAGGACTTCGACGAGGTCGCGGAGCGAGCTCTCGAGACCGGGGCCAGCGCCGTGTTCGTGGAGGATCTCAAGCGGGACTTCGTCACGGAGTTCATCTTCCCGGCCATCGCCGGCAACGCCGTCTACGAGAACCGCTATCTGCTGGGGACGGCCCTCGCTCGCCCGGTCATCGCCCGACGCCAGGTCGAGATCGCCCTTCGGGAGGGCGCTGCCGCCGTGGCCCACGGTGCCACCGGCAAGGGGAACGACCAGGTACGTTTCGAGATGGCCTTTGCCGCTCTCGGGCCTGGTCTGGAGATCATCGCGCCGTGGAAGGAGCGCTCGTTCCTGGAGCGGTTCCAGGGCCGACCGGACCTCCTGGCCTTCGCCGAGGAGCACGGACTGCCGGTGGAGGCCACCGCCGAGAAGCCCTACTCCAGCGACGAGAACCTCATGCACCGCTCCTACGAGGCGGGGCTGCTGGAGGACCCCGAGGCGGTCCCGCCGGAGGACATGTTCAAGCTCACCCGGGCGTTGGAGGACACGCCGGACACGCCCACCGATCTCACCCTCCACTTCGAGGACGCCATGCCCGTCCGGGTGGTGTGCGAGAGCAAGGGGGTGGAGCTCACCGATCCGGTGGAGCTCTTCAACTTCCTGAACGACGAGGGCGGGATCCACGGGATCGGTCGCATCGACATCGTCGAGAACCGCTTCGTCGGCATCAAATCCCGCGGCGTCTACGAGACCCCCGGGGGCACCGTCCTGCACCACGCGCTCAGGGACCTGGAGGGGATCGCCATGGACCGGGAGGTCCTCCGTCTACGGGACACCCTCTCGCCCCACTTCTCCGAGATCATCTACAATGGCTTCTGGTTCTCGCCGGAGATGGACTTCGTGCAGGCCGCCTTCCGCCAGTCGGAGAAGCTGATCGACGGCCAGGTCCACCTGCGGCTCTTCAAGGGCAACACGGTGATCCGGGGCCGGACCTCCCAGAGCTCCCTGTACGATCAGGAGCTCTCGTCCATGGACGTAGCCGGCGGCTACGACCAGGAGGATGCCCGGGGCTTCATCCGGATCAACGCCCTACGGCTGAAGGCACACAAGCTGATCCTGCGGAAGACAGGCGACGCCGGTCAGGAGGCCTGAGCCCGCTCGACCCGGCTCTGGCCGGCCGGGCCAGGGGAGGGC
>JGI12210J13797_10032611_pt1 | contig 24180 bp, 20 predicted proteins | sample ElkSlonscriptome_3_FD_13797 | JGI IMG/M metagenome (IMG submission 13797)
GCTAATTAGTGAAAGCCCCGCTGGGGCTAAGACCGACCGCTTGGCAGTCCTGAAGGGACTTTGTTTTTCGTAGGCCGCAATTTATTTGCGGACGGCCCGGCACGACCATACCGAGAATTGCTGGCTAGGGGCAGGTCCAGAAGAATCTCTAGCCTGCCGCTCCCAGCTTATCTTTAAGGTCGCTTCTCAAAATCCCTAGCGTCATGCCGCTCATGGAGCTGCTCCTCAGGGGGACCCCAGGTGCGGTTCACCATCCGTCCACGCTGCACTGCTGGTCGAGCATCAATCGCCTCAGCCCACCGCGTAACGTGGCTGTAAGACGGGGCATCAATAAATTCGGCTGCGTTATACAGACGGTTCAGCACTAAACCGCCGTACCAAGGCCAGATCGCAATGTCGGCAATACTATACGTATCGCCGCAGAGGTACACCTTGTCTGCCAGCTGCCGGTTGAGTACATCAAGCTGGCGCTTTGTCTCCATGGTGAAGCGGTCGATGCAATATTCAATTTTGGTGGGAGCATAGCTATAGAAATGCCCAAAGCCACCGCCCACATAGGGAGCCGACCCCATCTGCCAAAAGAGCCAGGACAGGCATTCAGTCCGTTGCGTAAGCTCAGCGGGGAGAAGGGCATTAAATTTCTCCGCGAGGTAAAGCAGAATTGACCCTGATTCAAACACGCGGGTGGGGGGAGTCGTGCTCCGGTCCACCAGGGCAGGAATCTTAGAGTTAGGATTCACGGCCACAAAGCCGCTGCTAAACTGGTCACCCGCATTGATCTTGATGGGGTATGCATCATACTCGGCGTCAGTGATGCCCAGGGCCAAGAGTTCTTCCAGCATCACCGTGACCTTTTGCCCGTTTGGGGTCGCCAGCGAATAGAGCTGTAGCGGATGCTGACCCACTGGGAGGTCTTTATCGTGAGTGGGGCCAGCGACGGGGCGATTGATGCTGGCCCAAGTGCCTCCGCTTTCGGCATCCCATTGCCAAACTTTAGGCGGGACGTAGGCTGATGATGTCTCCATAGGTAGCTCTAAAACTATAGGGTTGGCGGCTTGTAGCTCGGGGAAAGTCTTTCAAGCTTGGGTAAGCGCCTTGCATTGACTAGCAAACGTAGGTCTAGGCGCATCAGCAGGGATGATGTACTTGTCCTGCAATGAACAGCTATCCACTTTGCATGACCTGGACCAACCAATCTTTGCGCTCAGCAAAGCATAGTGCCACACCTTACGAGAGGCTTCTAGCCAGTCTTCGTAACGCTGGACCTGCTCTTTACTGGGGCGCAGTCTATACTGATACGCTAGGTTTAGCATAGCTACACCATAGTAATACCCAAAAACAATTAATAACTTGTTTTTTTAGACTTGTTCGTAAAAGCCCCGCGCGCCGCTGCACCATCTCTCCAACCGCTGCGCGGTATAGGCTGGCGCTGCGACGATTTTTGGCAGCTCAAACAGCCCCTGCTTGATGTCGTCAGCCAACGCTTACGTCACCAGCTGCAGCTGCGACCCTTCTTCTGTCTTGGAGACCTCAATTCGCGCCTGGAATGCTTCTTTTAGGTGGGATACATGGGTAACGGCCAGTACGCAAGAGAAGTCGGCAGCGATCGCATTGATAGCGGCGATGAGGCGATCGCTACCTGCCGTATCTTGGGTTCCAAACCCTTCGTCGATAACCAGAAGCTGCAGGGGCGTCCCTGAGCGCTGGGCCAGCAACCGGGCAATGGCCAGCCGAATGGCGAAGTTGACGCGAAAGGCCTCACCGCCCGAATAAGTCTCGTAAGGACGCGTTCCCTGGGTATCCGCAATCAGAATGTCAAGGGTATCGATCAGCTTGGCCTGACCTCGGACCTTTGTCTTACTGGCCCGCTGGGTCACAAACTGCAGATGAAGCTGATTGGCGCTCAATCGCCCTAAAATTCGGTTCGCATCTGCTTCCAGCTGGGGCAGCGCGGTCTCAATCATCATCGCCTGAATTCCGTTTCTGCCAAAGGCCTGTGTTAGCTCGTCGTAGACCCAGATCTGGTGCTGCAGGCCATGCTGCTGGGCAATAGCCTCGTCATACTGTATCTGCTGTTGAGCCTGCTGCTGCTGCTGCTCTTGAAGCCGGCCCAGTTGAGCAAGCTGCTGATCGAGCTGCTGACGGTGCCGTTGCTGCTGCTGTTCTAAGCCCTCCAGAATCGCCATGTCTATGGGAGAGGCCTGTATCTGCTGGCGCAGATGCTCGACTTGGGCTTGGACCTCCTGTAGGGCCGCAGTGCGGTGGCGCAGATCATGATCTAGGGCTTGTTCTTGATCTCGTAGGTCTGGCATTTGGTGCTGGGCCTGCTGCAGCGCCTGGTGACGCAACACCCAAGACTGAGCCTGGGTGAGCTGCTGTCGCACTGCCGTATGATGCTCACTGTTGTAAGCCGTGGCCGCAATGGCCTGGTCAAGCTGATGGATGGCCTGCTGTAGTTCAGATGCCCCTGCAGCCTCAATAGCCGATGTCAGTTCGTCGGCCTGGCGTGATAGCACCTGTCGCTGTTCCATCAAACGCTGCTGCTGTTTTTGCGCTTGGTGCAGCTCGGCCTGCTTGACGTCAGCCCAGCGACAGCGATCGACTTCTCCTCGAGCTAGGGCATGGGAGCGTTCGTCATAGTTGATCTGCTGCAGCCGTTGGTCGATTGCCTGCAGCTCGTCGATTAGGTCAGTGCCGTAGGTGCGGGCTTGAATTTGCTGCTGAATCGCTTGGTGTTCGTGCTGTAGGGTATGCAATTGCGCTTCGGCTTCAACAGCGCTGTGGATGCGGGCCTTGAGCTGGCCATTGTGCTCAATGACGGTATCGTAGGCCGCCAGCTCCTGCTCTACCTGGCGATACTCCTGGCGCATGATCTGAATTTCCCGTTCTGCGGCGGCCAGCTGCTCACGCGTTGTCCATAAATGGTTTTGCAGGTCGCTCTGCTCATCCTGGTACTGGGTGAGGATACGCCGACGATGATGGTCATCTAAAGGGCGATCGCATAGGGGGCAGGGAATGGCTGACGCCACATGTGATGTGTCATCTTGCGATTGACCAGATGGCTCGGCTGACGATCTGGCGGCTAGAGACCTTGGGTCCAAAAACCCCATTTTTTGATCGAGCAGGGCCAGCTGCCGCTCAATATCGCGCTGCTGCTCTTGGAGCCGGTCCATAAACCGTCGCCGTTCTAGCCCCCTCTCCCGCACCTGCTCTTGGTAAGTCCGCCGCTGCTGAAGATGCTGAATCTGCTGCTGAGTGTGACGAATGGCCTGCTGCAGATCCAGCTGCTGGGCTTGCTGTTCAGTTTGGGCCAGGGTCTGCTGTAGCTCTTCGAGCCGGGTCACAAGACGGACGCGCTGCTGATCAAGCTGCGCTTGAATCTGCTGGCGTCGCTGTAGCAGAGGATCGGCCTCAAGCTGCATTTGATCAAACTGCGTCAGCTTCCCGCGCGCCTGGGCAAGTCGTCCAAGGGCCTCAGCAATAGTGGTCGACTTTGCAAAAATTGGGGCTAGCGCCTCCTCTTGCTGCCCCAGGGTTTCAATTTGCACCTGGGTTCGCTGCAGTCTTTCGGTCAGAGTCTGGACGATATCTTGCTGCTGCTGCTGCCGGGCCTGGCGATCGCGCAAGGCTGCTCGATGTGCCTCCATGCGGCTACTCTGGGCAGCATCTTCCGTCTGCAGAGCTTGGTACTGGGCATAGCCTGCGGCAATGGCGTCGGCGGTATCGACCAGAGCTTGATGCTCCTGTAGCTGGCGATTCAGCCGCTGCCGCTCAAGCGCTAGTCGGCGACAATCGTCTTCAAGCCGCTGCTGTGCCTGGCATTGTAGCTGATAGGCCTGTTGCCAGGCGGCCTGCTGCTGCGCCAGCTGCCGTAGGGCCTGAATGCGGTGCGCTGTCTCGCGGAAGGTCTCCTGCAGGTTGTCGCAAGTCTGCTGCACCTGGGCGTATTGGGCAGCAATCGCCTCCCCCTCCTGCAGCGACTGTTCCATACGCATCAGGCTATGATCGAGAGCTGACAAATCAGCCCTGAGCTGGCGGGTTTTCTCCCGCGATCGCTCGGCCAGTTGGTCATATTGATCTAGCTTGAGCAGGTCGGCCAAAATACGCTTCCGCTCGCTAGGACGTTTCAGCATAAATTCGTCAGCTCGCCCCTGACGGAGATAGGAAGAGTTGATAAAAGTATCGTAGTCCAAGCGAATATGCTGGTGGATCAGCTGCTGCGTCGCCCGGAGTCCTCGCCCTGTCAAAACCCGAAATCCCTCAGGGGTCTGAATCTGAAACTCAAGGGAGCTGGCCTGTCGGCGATAGCGAGCCCGAATAATTCGGTAGGTTTCCCCTTGGCAAGCAAAAGTAAAATCGACCCGAGCTTCCGTTTCTCCTTGGTGAATAACATTGTCTTCGGACGATACGCGGCTCTGACCCCACACCGCCCAGGCGATCGCCTCTAGCAGGGACGATTTGCCAGCCCCATTGGGCCCGCAGACGCAAGCGACATGTAGACCGCCAAAGTCGAGGCTAGCTTGGCGGTAGCTGAGAAAATTGCTTAAACTGAGGCGCAGTGGGATCACTGGGCAGCCTTACTATGGCGCGGATAGGGAATACATAAAACCCTGTTGGCAGTAAACCCTGTTGGCAGTACAAGTATATGCCAATACAGGCGGTCGCAAACACCCATTCCCGTAGCGAGACCCCTGACAACGCCCTAAATCGAGGCGGCACGCTGCAGCCAGTTGTCTTGGTCGGGGCTGTCAGAGGCCACTGCATAATAAAGATGGACTTCGTCTGAATGCTCGATCAGCGTAACGCGATCGCCATGGTGAGGCGTTACGGTTGCCCATGGGGGAAGCGCCGCATTGACCACCAATACGTCGCCCTGGGAATCGACAACTTCAATTTGGGCCACATCCCCTTCAGCTAGCTTATAGAGATGCTCCGAGCTCACCGTTCCAGTACAGCCTACGAGGGGATCAAAGCTCATGGTTTGACGCCGTGAGTTGATGACCCATCTGAGAGGTGACACGAGCTGATGACTTAAGACCAGCGCCAAAATCAGTGTGATCGTCACGATCGCAAATGCTAGCAACCCTTGGGGCATTGTCCCCAAACTGGCCCCGACAGCAACGTTTATTGTCCAACCGATCAGCCCCCAGAGGGTCAGCGTTAGCGCCATGCGCAAGGGGAAAGAGGCCTGGGCCTTGCGGGATGGGTCAGGGGCAACGACATCGGCTAGCTGGCCAGAACTTAGCGCATCCGGGGGGCTCGGCATCGTCCCGGATTGACTGGGGCCAGATGAAGCGCCACTGAACTTCCCCCTATTGCCTGTGGCAGGGGTGCGGCGTCCTGATTGGCCGGAGAGGATGGCAATGAAGAGAATACCACCCGCTCCCAGGACAATCCAATATGGCAGATTTTCAATTGAAAGCAGCATGGCACAGGTTACAGAGCTATCGATTATCTTCCCAAGCTTTTCAGCCCAGCCCTCGCAACATCCGGAGAACTACGGGTGCCCTAACTATTTAAATCTGCTATCTCTGCCCTGCCGTATCCTTGTCTAAGACGCTAACCAAGACTCCAGACTCAGTAAATCTACTTTGGTCTCAATATCTGTCCCTCTAACCGCCTCGTGGACCTTGATTTGGCGCAGCATATCCTGTAGCGCTGCGCTAGAGCTTGTGTCGATGGGACCACAATATAGTCCTCTCAGTTTGAGCTCGCGGGTCAGGGCTTGACGGAGGCTATCAAACGCCTGCTGTGTCGCCGGACCATAATCTCCATCGATGGCACCTTTATAAAGCCCTTCTTGCTTGAGACGCACTTGGGCCTGCTCTAAAGACGCTTTGGGAACTCGAGCTCCGTGGCGATCGCAGCTCTCTTGCACAATTTGGTTGACCCAGCTTCCGTCTAGAGCATGGCGCAAGTGATCTTGCTGGTCGCGAATAGCGGTCAGATCGATGAGGCCCAGCTCATGGCCCAAGATATGGTCGGTTTCGTCGATAATAAAGCTGAGGAGGCGGTCTGATTCAGCCATTTGGAGAATTGCCGACAGTCGATCTCCATCCGCGTTGCTAGGCCATGGTCGAAGAGATAACCGATAGTATTCCTGCGCGATTGCGGCGTACTCTTGGCATCTGAGCAGCAGGTCGCCTGAGATACTATCCATATCACTCGTATCTATATTGTTCACATCTATAGTCATTCGTTTGCCCAAAAGAGAAAATAAGCGGTTTTCAGACGGAAAAGATTTAGGTTTGGCCCGACTCAGCCACGGTGCGATCGCCGCGATCTAGAGCCGTACTCTAGATCAGTGCCAACGGGGTTGGAATGTGACATCTTTCGCCTGAACGCTTTACGAAAGCTTATCGAATTTAGCACTTTGGTAAAGTTTTAGTGAAGTGAAATGAAGTGAAGTTGGGCCATGAGGGAAGCTATGGAGCCCAAATCAGTAATGCCCAATAAATGCCTCTGGTAAATATGCCGGGTCAACGCATCGGGCAAATTAGAGGTCAATTCGATCCTAGCAGCCTGAGCAATAATTCGTTTTATCCTAGGAGCAACTGCAAATAGAAGCAATAGCATCATTCTTCAGCAATTTTTGCCTGAAGAAGTAAACTTTTTCGATTTGGGCGTCACATTGGTCTCCTCAGATCACTTTTACAGTAGATGCACACCCCCTTACCTATGAGCAATTCGAGTGATGATTCCCCCTCAGAGCAGCTGCAACTTTTGATCGGAGAGATTTTGAGCAGTAGCAGCGCTCATCCCTACTCCTTTATTTCGATGGTGAGGCGATTCATCATCCAGTACAGTTTGGACCGAGTGACGCAGCCCCACGAAATCATAAATATCGCCTACGAGCGCGCGATCGCAGCCCAGAAGAAGCAAGTTGTCATTGTTAACTACAAAGCTTGGCTGCGCAGCACCTGCTTGAATATCGTGCGTGAAAAATCCCGCCAGCATCGCAGAGAGCTGGCCATGAATCCGCAGTCCCACGTATTTGACAGTCTCATATCGACGGAGGCAATGACGGAGATTGAGGACGAAGAGCCGCAGCTGACCCGCGAACAGCGGATTCATTTGCTGCTCAAAGCTTTAGAGCAGCTGATTCAGATGAGGCCAGATATTGGCCAGCTGATGAGGCTACGTCTGCTTGAAGAACATGATTGGGCAGACATACAGCAAATTTTGGCAGAGGATGGCGAGACCTGCAAAACAGCAACTCTACGCAAGCGAGCGTCGCGGGGAAAGCGGCTGCTGCGGCGCATCTATCATCAGCTCGAAGATGACCTTTTGCAGACCCAGGGTGTCAGAAAGCCGTAAGAGATAGGCATCCTAGCCCGTAGCCTGCTGGCCTGTTGATGGGGCTCCAGCTGATGTATCGACTTGACCAATTTTCCAGCTTGTTGTGAGCAGGTTTGGGTGGCAAACGATAGCTTTACCACCCAAAGCCAGAACGTCAGATTTTAGCTAAACGTTTATGTCAATCAGCAGCGTCAGATTTTGCCGACCCACCACATAGACAATGTCATCTGGGGTCAGATTGATGCCTTGACGAACACACCGAGCAAACCAGGTCGTCGATTGGTATTTCACTCTCCATCTTTCGCCTTGGGAAACGACTTTATCGATAATAGCCTCGTTAGGCTGGATACCAAGTCCAGTACTGAATAAGTTGGAAACAGATGTGGATTCGGAGACAAACATTAGCGTACTCCTAATAGTGGGATGGTATCAGAGCAGAGACAGGGCGTTATGCAAAGCCAGCCGGTCAGGGAATAGTAAAGTTGCCTTGTCTCGCTCACACTTTAAAGTGATAGTTCCTCTGTATTTGTGACCTACAGATAGAGACAGAAAGTTATTCAGTATTGTGAGGCAGCTCTAGCCTGGCGGACCAAATCGATAGCCCTTACCGTAAACCGTATGGATGAGCGATGGCTCCCCCATAGCCTCTAGCTTGCGTCGCAGCAGCCGAACCTGTGCCGCAAGCACGTTGCTAGATTGGGGGTCATCTTGCCAGACCTGCTGATAGATTGCGTCATGGGACAGGAGCTGATCGGGGTGACGCATGAAATGCTCTAGCAGGCAGCTTTCTTTTTCCGATAGCTCGATGGTGCGATCGCCACGGTGAGCCACCTGATTTGCCCGGTCGAGCGTTAAGTCCCCGAGCACCAAACGATCAGAGCCATCTACGGACAACATTGGTGGGCGGCGCAGCAGCGCCCGTACTCGCGCTAGCAGCTCTTTCAGCTCGAATGGCTTCACTAGGTAGTCATCAGCACCTGCGTCCAAACCATCAACCCGATCATCGACGGTGTCCTTTGCCGTCAAGAAGAGAACAGGCGTCACGTGGCCCTGGGCTCGCAGCAATCGGCATAGCTCCAGGCCATTTTGACCTGGAAGCATCCAGTCTAAAATCAACAGGTCGTAGTCCCCATCTGTCGCGAGCTGCCCCCCAGTTGCGCCATCGTAGGCGACGGTTACAGCATAACCCTGTCGCTGCAGCACTTGGCTCAGGGCATCCGCAAGTTCAATCTCATCATCAACTAGGAGAATGTGCATAAGGAGGCTCTGTAGCGTTGGAAGCCGTCAGGATTTGTGATGACAGACTATGGCCCCGTCGACTCGGGTTCGGGTTCCACCTGGACAGATTGTGGGTTAACATCTAGCTCGACAGGGTTTGGCTCAGCTGATTCTGATGGCACGAGCTCTGGACTCACAAGTTCTGGATCGTAGTCCACAGGCTCAGCGTCAAAGCGTCGCGGTGTACCGCTCCAGGTAAAGTCACTGATGCGTAAGTTGAGGGAGCCGACTTCTCGATCAGGGTTGAAGCGCAGCAGTACTCCAAAGGTCCGACGACTATATTCAACAAAGTAGCTCGTATCGAAATCCTCATCCTCATCCAAGCTGATGGAGGTTTGAAATCCGACGCGAATAGGGCCAAAGAGCTGCGCTGTCAAGCCGCCTGACAGCACCTCTCGGTCTGGGACTCGGTCGAAATTAAACGGTGACTCACTCCCCTCTGTGCTGCGGCGGTAGGTGATGTTGAAGCCTAAATAGTCAAAGGCAGGCCGGGAAAAATGGCCGAACTGACCGATAAACGACAAATTCGCCGTCAAGATGGGCTGGGTATCTCCGCTACTATAGAATCCAGCGACGCCGCGCAATCTTGGATTGAAGCCAACAAACGGAACCACAGGATTGGGCGTGTAGCGGAGCCCTTGGTCCGGTGTTGCGGGCAGAGGACGCCCGGCCCAAATCGGGAAAAAGCGCCGTAGCTCGGCGGCAGCTTGGTAGCGGGTCAAGGTCGTGACGTTGTCGTCCCGCTGGTCAAACGGGCCTAAGATATCGTCCCGTCGCTCAAATACAATGTCATCGGTGATGCGCTGAATTGCCCCTTGATAGGTCAGCTGCACCCCCGAGTCCCCTAGCTCGATCACCGGTGAGGTGACGATCACCCCATAGGACTGATCGACGGTTTGAAATCCTAGGGTGCCGTTGAAGAGGCGATCGCGGTAGCTGTATTCTCCTGTCACCGTATAGCCGTTTCCAAACAGACGGCGGAGCCGCACCTGTCCCCGGAGATCCTCGTCAGCAAAGTTGCCGTCAAAATCAAGGCTCGTCATCACAAGCTCGGCCTCGAGGGAGGTCGACTGGTCAAAGTCGACATCTAGATCTGACGTGAGGCCATAGGAATTTGGGTTGAAAACACCTGTGTCATCTTCGCCCGGCTCTATGTCATCCTCGTCTCGACCGGTGAGGGCTCGCTGAATATAAAACTGAGGCGTGACGGTGAACTGGGCCGTCGGCGTTGCGATCACCTCAAATGAACGCTCAGCGAACAGTCCATCTCGGTCATCTTCGTCAAAACCGAACTGGATGGGCAGCGGGCTGCGCTGTCGCTGGTCAAAGATAAAGCGCGATCGCAGCAGCGGCAAGGTAAACCCCTGGTCAATCACAAGCCGGGGGTTCTCTAGCCGTAGTTCGCTGCGGGTCGCTGACAGCCGCTGGAATGTAGCTCGGTTGGTGCGAATTTCAAGCTCCGGCGGTGAGAAAGGATCGTTTGTCAGCCGCACATTTGTCGCCACCCAACCGCCGGGACGAAAATCGACTCGCTCAGCCTCAAAGCGAAGCTGTCTGACGCTGCCGCCAGATTGACCCTGGCCCCCGGCTCCCCGCTGAGAGAGACCAGCGCCAATAACCACCCCACCCACAGCGGTAGCCGTTTCCACCGGAGGCTGCTGCCGACTGAGTCGCTGACTCAACACATCTGATTCAAGCTCATCCCCATCGATGCTGGAGTTTGGCGCTGCCGTAGATGGGTCTTCGACGGGGGCATCGGCTGACAAGTCCGACGCGATTTGTGGAATGAAGACCTCACCCCTAGCGTCCAGAATAGCCCCCTGCTCGCGGACAAAGTTGTACTCAATTTGGTCGCCCCGCAGGACCTGTTCCCCTCGGGTGAAAATCACGTTCCCGGTGGCGATCGCGACCTGATTGGGCAAGTTGACCCGAACCTCGTCTGCCGTCAACACTGCACCCCTCACCGTCAAGATGACGTTACCTTCGGCGGTAAAAACCTGCTGCCGCTGGTCGTAGATTTGACGGTCGGCAACAACTTCTAAAGCATCGACCCCACCCGCCGCTTCGTTAGGGTCGTTGAGGTCTAAATCTCCTAGAGGAATGGCGTCGGTTTCCGGCGACGCTGGGTCGGCGGGTTGAGGGGTGAGTTGAGGGGCAGCTGGGTCGGGGAGCGTTGGTAGCGGGGCTTGGAAATCCTCTTGAGAAGCATCTTCCGGCGGTGGGTTCTGAAATTCCGGCTGCTGGGTAACCCAGTCCACCAGCTCGCCCAGCATGTTGCGGCTCTCATGAAACAGCCGCGCGGTCTCCTCATAGGCGGCGTCATCGTCACCCAGACGCGATCGCGCTTCAGATTCCATTGACCGTGCCTTGGTCTCATCGAGGTCGTAGTCCTGATGCAGATCGCCGAAGTGAGACCCCGGCAGGGACCCACCGCTAGGCAACCCCACTTCCATGGCAGATCCAAGAGAACTATCGGCAGCTCCCGCATCCGCTAGCAGTGGGGCGCTAGGCGGCTGACTCACTGGCTGAGTCAGGGCCGTCATGGCATTGCCGTCTGCCGCAGGAGCCTCGACGAGCAGCGACAAGGGGGACATGGGTTCTGGAAGCAGTACCTGACTTTCGGCCTTGGGGGAAGACTCGGCATCGGACCAGATTGAAGTATCGGCATACGACAGGTCGGCCACCTGAACTAGCGGCGGTGGCGGCGGTACTGGATAGGGCATAGACGTAATCAACTCACACCAAAGAAAAGCCCAGCTGCTCCACCTGCAGGCAGGGTCGCGATCGCTACAAGCTAGCCGCTAACTATGAAAACGTCCCCAAATAGCCTGAGGGGACGACGCAGTTGGGGACATGCCCATTGAGGCCCAATCGACGGATAACGTGATTTAGAAATCCGACGACGGACCGGCAATTATTCGAAATCGCGACGGTTGGGGTTGCGGGCAGGGTCATTGGACAAAAAGCCAAAGATGAATATTCCAACGAAAAATGATACGACGACGTACACAGCGATTTTTAGAGTCAGCATAGTATCTTATTGCAAAAATTAGCTCCCCTCATCATACCGAACTGTGTTCCCCTTAGACGGTTGTTCTCGGTCAGCCTCCAGCGCCCGCCACGGCTTCGTCGCTGGTCTCAAGCGGTCAACGCCCTCCGCAGGACGTCACGGTGAATGGCCGCGCCGTTCCGCAGCGATTGAATTTGGTCCGTCGATAGGGCAGCACCGTTGGTGAATTGCTCCACCCAAATTTGACCCATGGTAGTGGCACTATTTGGCAACTGGGTCAACCGCCAGCCCGGTATGGATAACGTCTGCATCAGCTGGTCAATTTTGGGATCATAGCTGAGAGCAAAGGTGCGGCATCCCGCCCCCGCTGCCATAATGACGCCATGTAGGCGCATGGCGATCGCCATATCAACCCCGCTAAAGAGGCCCGCTAGCTGGCGTGGGTCTTGGAGCTGAAACAGATGCGTAGGACCAGATAGCCCGGCCTGAACGGCCTGGGCTATCGCAAGATCCTGAGACAGCTGAAACGGCACCATCACAACACAGGCTCCGGTTGCCTGCTGCAGCATAGATAGCGCCTCAGTAATAGTAGACAGGCGCTGCGGCGTCAAATCCGGATGAGTCCTGAGGATGACTGCAACGCGGGGAGATGGTAGATCCCACAGCCCGGCAACGGGCTCTTGCTCTAGAGCCCACACCGGATCCGGGGCCACCACAGCGGGAACCGACCAAGCCGCGAGCTGCCGGGCTGAACCTTGGTCCCGGACGCTGACGGCGGAGCAGGCGCGATACATGCGCCGCGTGATGCCCTGGGTCAAAGTCTGATTCAGAGGGCCAATGCCCTGAGCCCAGGCCACGGTTTTCAGCCCCATCTGCTGGGCCAGCCCCATGAGCCCGCCATAGTACAGGGGGTTGAGGCGACTAGTGGCATCCTGCATCAGGCTACCGCCACCCCAGACAAAAGCATCGGCTCGCCGCAGGGCTCCCCAGACCGCTCCAGGAGATTTTCGCGGCACGGCTTCCACCTGATATTGCAGCTGCGTTAGCTGCGGCTGACCTGACAGAACAATAGGGTCAGCGTCAGAGGGCAACATCTGCAGCGCTGTTGCCAAAAGCGCTTCATCCCCCCCATTTCCCATGCCATAATAACCGCACAATACCGTCCGCATACCGCACTATCACCTCAAGATCAGGTCTCCCAGTCAATCGCCTTATGGTGCCGCTCACCGACTCAAGGCGGCGCACCCATTTACAATAGGGCAAGTCAGGTTTGACACCACAAAATTCAATGCATGCCCTCTCAATTCCCACCTGGATTATTCATATTTCTAGCGTTATCGAATGGATCGCCGCCATTGGGCTGATCTGGCGCTATGCCGATGTCAGTCAAGATCCGTCTTGGCGAGCCCTGTCGGTGGCAATGCTGCCGGCCTTGGTGAGCGCAATGTGCGCCTGTACTTGGCATTTTTTCGACAATCCAATTAGCCTAAGCTGGCTCGTGACGCTGCAGGCGGCGATGACAGTATTGGGAAACATCACCCTGTGCCTTGCCGCCTGGTGGATTTGGCGATCGCCCAACCTAGAAACATAAGCCATGTCAAAAGAAACCCTGTTTGCCCTCTCACTCTTTCCCTATCTTGGCTTTTTATGGTTTTTGACCCGGTCTAAGAAAGCGCCGCCGCTAGTGCTGGCGGGGTTTTATGGAACCCTGTTGTTTGTGGCCATCACCATTCCAGCAGGGCTATATGCCAAAGCGGCCTACAGCAGTGAGCTGGCCGACGTAGATTGGCTCCATGGTGGGGCAGAGAGCTTCCTCACTCTGACCAATATTCTGCTTGTGCTCGGGTTCCGGCGGGCGATACGCCAGCACCGTCAAGATGCCCAGACTCCAAACTGACCCTGCCCCGCCCAAGCCCTGTCGTCATGATCTGCTGTCTCAATCCGCTTTGCCGCAAGCCTATCAATCTAGACAGTGCCAAAACCTGTCGTGGCTGTGGCGGACATTTGGTTTCGGCGCTCAGGGGGCGGTACTGCCCGGTCCAGCCGCTGGGCCATGGTGGCTTTGGCAGAACCTACCTCGCTCAAGACCTTGACCGCCTCAACACTCGATGTGTAATCAAGCAGTTTTCGCCCCAGGCCACAGGAACCTACTCAACCCGAAAAGCCGCCAAGTTATTTAATCAAGAAGCGATCCGGCTCCATGAACTGGGGGAGCATATGCAGATCCCGGCGTTGCTAGCTTACTTCGAAGAAGACAACTACCTCTATCTTGTGCAGCAATATATAGATGGGATCAGTTTGGCCCAAGAACTAGGACGCAATGGCCCCTTTGACGAGTCGCGAATTCGCCGGGTATTGCTAGATATTCTGCCGGTCTTGCAGTTTGTCCACACCCACCAGGTCATTCACCGGGATATCACGCCGACCAACATTCTGCGCCGCCGGGCTGACAATCGGCTGATTCTAATTGACTTTGGCATTGCCAAACAGCTGCGCGTCAATTCAGGTAATCAGATTGGCACCCAGATTGGCACAGAGGGGTATTCGCCAATTGAGCAACTGCGCGGTGGGCAAGCCTATCCTGCAAGCGACCTATACAGTTTAGGGGCAACCTGCATTCATCTATTGACAAACATTAGACCAGAGCAGCTCTTCGACCCGCTGAGTGGTCAATGGCTATGGTCCGATTGCCTTATGAAGCGGCGGCGGCAGGTCAGTCCGCAGCTCACCGCCGTACTCAATCGACTGCTGCAAGATCTTGTGCGCGATCGGTATCAGTCGGCCAAAGCGGTGTGGAAAGATTTGTGCCAGACCAAACTGCGGACATCAAAGCTGCGAAGTCCCCTATCCAACGCATCGCGAGTCCTCACATCCACATCAGACCTCAACCACCCAAGTCCTGCTCGCAGCACTCCAATTCACGTCAGACGCGAGCAAGCGGAGCCATCACCACCACAGTCGGCTCCGGTCGATGCACCATCTAAGGCAACAAAGTCACCGTCCCGAAAAAAATCATCGTCGCCAAAACCACTATCGCGCCCACCCACAGCGCCGCCACCGCCGCCGCACCGCAGCTTGCCGCCTTCTCGGCCGCCTTCTCAGCCTGGCATAATCGCCAGAAGACCAGCCTCGCTTCAATCGGGGCCATCGAAAACAGGCGCCGGATTGCCCATCCCCTACTCCCAATACCGGCAGCGCCACAGTCTGCAGGGACATCAGTCCTGGATCACCTGCCTTGCAATGCATCCCACTGCCCCTTTTGCGGCGACTGGTGGTCTAGACGACGCGATCCGACTTTGGGATCTTCGCAATGGCCGCCTGCTGTGTTGCTTGACAGGCCACGTGAAGGGCATCAACGCCTTAGTATTTTCCCCAGACGGGCGCTGGCTTGTGAGCAGCAGCGATGACTTTAGCATCAAGCTATGGGACCCCCGTCAGGGCAGGCTAGTTGACACCCTGATGGGTCATATTCGGGATGTGACCGCTTTGGCAATCAGCCCCAATAGTGAGTTTCTGGTAAGCGGCAGTACTGATCGAACGATTCGCGTCTGGAGCTTGGTGGCGCGTCGACTCCTCAAAATTCCCTTTGGCGTTGGCAGCATGATTCGAGCGATCGCTGTCAGCCCAGACGGCAGCATTTTCGTCAGTGGCGGCATTGATCGGCGTGTCAAGCTGTGGAGCTTCCAAACAGCTGAACTGATTCAGGTTTGGGTTGCCCATGAAGGGGCCGTCGATAGCGTTGCCGTCAGCCCAGACAGTCAGACCATTGCCAGCGCAGGCAAAGACTGCAGCATTAGGCTGTGGGACCGCACCACCGGCAAACTCAAAGCGGTTCTAGAAGGGCATAGCGATGGCGTCAATGTTGTCACGTTTAGCCCCGATGGGGCCCACTTGATCAGCGGCAGCAGCGACAGAACCATCCATATTTGGGACATCGCTACAGGTCAGCCTGTGAAAGTATTGAGCGCTCACACCGACAGCGTCAATGCTCTGGCGATGAGCCCAGACGGCGAGTGCTTTGTGAGCGGAAGTGCAGATAAAACGGCTAGGGTTTGGCAGCTCAGCGCTGAGCATTCGCCTTCTGAGGGGCTCACCTGATGGCGATCGCGCGCAGAGGTCAGCGCTAGGGCAGCTATTGATCAGCGCTGGGGCTGATCTTGGTCACTTAAGGGCAGCTATTGATCAGCGCTGGGGCTGATCTTGGTCACTTACATCACGCGCAGAATAGCCAGCAGCGCTAAGGAAAGGCAAAATCCCTGGAGCAAAAATAGACGCAGCATCCACCAATATTGGGACGTCAAAGAGGACAACGGTGAAGACGACAATATTGAATCAAACATAAGTTTCTCTCCCCAACAATTACGTTACGGGTATCGCCAGCCAATGTGCCCGGACTTAAAGTTAGCCCATGGCTCATAGGATTGGGGAAAGCCTTAGAATCATTTCATAATCAGCCGTAAACGGCTAAGCCCACATGAATTCTAGGGGCCTGCATCCTATGGCTAGTATCGGTCTACTGGTAGACAGAATCGGTAGGGGCTTATGACTTACGCTGGGATGTGTCAGAATATAATCGGTTTTGCCCGGTTATATAAAGAAGTATGAAGTAGGCACTGATTTATGGACTTGATATATGCATATGCCTGGATTATTCCCGTCCTTCCGCTGTTTGGCGCGATGGTTTTGGGCATTGGCTTGATCTCCTATGGAGAATCGGTCGCGCGGCTTCGCCGTCTCAGCTCCACATTTATCGTTTCGCTGACAGGGGCGGCAATGGTGCTGTCTCTGGCGATTCTTTACAGTCAGGTTCAGGGCCATGCGCCCTATGAGCAGCTGATTGAGTGGGCTGCGGCTGGGGACTTCCGCCTTACGATGGGCTACGTCATTGACCACCTAACGGCAATGATGCTGGTGGTTGTGACAACGGTGGCCTTCCTGGTGATGGTGTACACCGATGGCTACATGGCCCATGATCCAGGGTATGTGCGCTTCTACGCCTATCTCAGTCTGTTCAGCTCCTCAATGCTGGGCCTGGTGATCAGCCCTAATCTGATCCAGGTCTACATTTTCTGGGAGCTGGTGGGGATGTGCTCCTACCTGCTCATCGGCTTTTGGTATGACCGGAAGGCGGCGGCGGACGCCTGTCAAAAAGCATTTATTACCAACCGGGTCGGTGACTTCGGTCTGCTGCTCGGTATTCTGGCCCTATATTGGGCGACGGGCAGCTTTGAGTTTGGCGTTGTGGGCGATCGCCTAGAGAACCTGGTCACCACCGGGGCCATAGCGCCTGCCTTGGCGGGGTTCTTTGCCGTGCTCGTGTTTCTTGGGCCTGTTGCCAAGTCTGCGCAGTTCCCGCTGCATGTGTGGCTGCCGGACGCCATGGAAGGTCCAACCCCTATTTCAGCGCTGATTCACGCGGCGACGATGGTGGCTGCGGGAGTATTTCTGATTGCGCGCATGTTTCCCATGTTCGAGGCGCTGCCTGGGGCCATGACCGTCATCGCCTGGACTGGAGCAGTAACAGCGTTCATAGGAGCTAGCATTGCTCTGACTCAAAATGACATCAAGAAGGGTCTGGCCTACTCCACCATGTCTCAGCTGGGCTACATGGTCATGGCCATGGGCGTGGGCGCTTACACTGCCGGATTATTTCACCTGATGACCCATGCCTACTTCAAGGCCATGCTGTTTCTGGGCTCTGGCTCTGTGATTCACGGCATGGAAGACGTGGTAGGCCATGATCCCGCCCTAGCGCAAGACATGCGGCTGATGGGTGGTCTGCGGCGCTATATGCCCATAACAGCAATCACTTTTCTGGTGGGCACCCTAGCCATCTGCGGCATTCCACCCTTTGCCGGGTTCTGGTCCAAAGACGAGATTCTGGGCTCTACCTTTGGCGTTAGCCCCATTCTGTGGGGTATTGGCTGGTTGACCGCTGGCGCGACGGCTTTCTACATGTTCCGCATGTACTTTATGACTTTTGAGGGCGAGTTTCGCGGCCAGGATGACGGCATTCGTCAGCAGCTGACGCAAGAGAAGCTGCAGCGCATGGGGTTAGCCTTCGGCCCAGGAGCGATGGACCCCCAAGAGCTAGCTGCCGTGAGCGACGTCCAGGGCACAGGCTCAGACGGCAGCCACGATGCCCATGGCGACGACCATGGTGATGCCCATGGCGGCCATAGCGAGGTGCCCCATGAGTCTCCCCTCGCCATGACGTTTCCCCTCATGGTGCTCGCAATCCCGTCAATGCTGATTGGCCTGGTGGGTACGCCCTTTGCCAATTACTTTGAGGAATTCATTCACGCTCCTGGCGAAACTGCTGAATTGCTAGAGCATGGCAGTGAGTTTGAGTGGAGCGAGTTCATAATCATGGGCGGCAGCTCGGTGGGCATTGCTCTCATCGGCATCACCCTGGCTTCGCTGATGTACCGGCAGCGCACCATCAAACCGGGTGCGATCGCCAACAGCATTCGTCCGCTGTACAATCTATCCCTCAACAAGTGGTACATCGACGAGATCTACAACGCCGTTTTCGTCCAGGGCGTTCGCCGAATTGCGAAGCAGGTCTTGGAAGTTGACATCCGCATCGTGGACGGTGTCGTCAATTTGGCCGGGTTCGTGACCCTGGTAACAGGGGAGGGTCTAAAGTACATTGAGAACGGACGGGCACAATTCTACGCGCTGATTATCTTTGGTGCCGTTTTGGGCCTGGTTCTGATTTCCGGCATTACCTAGATGCCATGTTGATGGCTAGGCTGGGAACCATCATCACCTCGCCTAGCTGTCTCAACTGGCGTGATTGCTCGACGTTAACGTTTTGCCCACACCGCATCAAGTTGCAAATACTGTAATGCTTACTGCTGAATTTCCCTGGTTGTCGACCATCATTCTGTTTCCGATCGCAGCATCTCTGCTGATTCCCATCATTCCCGACAAAGACGGTAAGACAATTCGATGGTATGCCCTTGTCGTGGGCCTGATCGACTTTTGCCTAATTGCCTATGCGTTTTACAATTTCTACGATCCCAGCGTTTCATCGCTACAGATGTTTGAGCGCTACAGTTGGGTGCCCTCTCTAGGCCTGAGCTGGTCTGTGGGCGTTGATGGACTATCGATGCCGCTTGTTCTGCTGACGGGCTTTATTTCTACCCTTGCCATTTTGGCCTCTTGGCCGGTCACCCTCAAACCTCGGTTATTCTACTTTTTGCTGCTGGCCATGTACGGCGGTCAGATTGCCGTATTTGCGGTCCAAGATCTGCTGCTCTTTTTCCTCACGTGGGAGTTAGAGCTGATTCCGGTCTATTTGCTGCTGTCCATCTGGGGCGGCAAGAAGCGTCTCTATGCCGCGACCAAGTTCATCCTTTACACTGCCGGTGGCTCTCTGTTTATTCTCGTAGCTGCTCTGGCAATGGCCTTCTACGGCGACACCGTCACCTTCGATATGACGGAGCTGATGCAAAAGGATTTTCCGTTAAAGTTTGAGCTGCTGGCTTACGCCGGATTTTTGATTGCCTACGCGGTCAAACTGCCAATTTTTCCGCTCCACACCTGGCTTCCTGACGCCCATGGGGAGGCGACTGCTCCGGTTCACATGCTGCTGGCGGGCATCCTGCTGAAGATGGGAGGCTATGCCCTGATCCGCATGAACATCGAGATGTTGCCGGATGCCCATGCCTACTTTGCCCCGGTCTTGATCATTCTTGGGGTCGTCAATATCATCTATGCGGCGTTGACCTCCTTCGCCCAGGGCAACCTCAAGCGCAAGATCGCCTACTCTTCTATCTCACATATGGGCTTCGTTTTAATCGGCATTGGAGCCTTTACAGATTTGGCCCTTAGCGGTGCCGTTCTGCAAATGGTCTCCCATGGCCTGATTGGCGCGAGCCTGTTCTTCTTGGTAGGCGCAACCTACGACCGTACCCATACTCTGATTTTGGATGAGATGGGCGGGGTGGGCCAAAAGATGCCCCGCATCTTTGCCATGTTTACCACCTGCTCTTTGGCCTCCCTCGCCCTGCCGGGTATGAGCGGCTTTGTCGCTGAGGTGATGATATTCGTAGGGTTTGCCACCAGCGACGCCTACAGCCTCACGTTCCGGGTTATCATTGTTTGCTTAGCAGCCGTTGGCGTTGTTCTCACACCCATCTATTTGCTGACTATGCTACGGGACATTTTCTATGGCCCAGAGAACAAGGAGCTGACCTCCAATGAGGTCCTGGTGGATGCTGAGCCACGGGAAGTCTTTATCATTGCATCTTTGCTGGTGCCCATCATCGGCATTGGCCTTTATCCCAAGATTTTGACCCAGGTTTATGACGCTAAGACGCTGCAGCTTACGGCGCTGATGCGCAACTCTGTTCCATCTCTGATAGAAGAAGCTTCGGTTGCTCAAATGCCCGCTGCTGGAAAGCTCTCTCAAGATATGGTGGCGATCGCTCCTGGTTCTGCACCAACCATTGGTGAATAGACAGGCATCGGTCACCCAGTTTATTGACTATCGATAGTCTGATTGCGAACCGTATCTCTCGGGCCTACCCGTAGGAAAAACACGTATCATGGGCACACCGCCAGCAAGATGCTCGCGGTGTGCGTTTGCTTAATGGGAAATTGCATGGGAAACCAGCGTCACGACGCCATAGATACAGTTACGTCCCCTCAATCGACGCTACAGACAATTGGTTGGCGGGAGCGCGTATCGTTGCCCCTGCTAGGCATTGCCACTATCAAAGCCAAAATCGATACCGGCGCAAAAACCTCTGCACTCTACGCATTCGACGTAGAATCATTTCAGCGGGATGGTGAATCCATGGTTCACTTTAAGGTCCACCCATATCAGGGCGATCGCGATCGCACCATCACGGCTGAAGCCCCACTGATCGAAATTCGCCCGATTCGCAGCTCTAATGGCCAGGTTGAACAGCGCCCAGTCATTCGGACCTTGGTCAAACTAGGAGATTACGAGTGGCCGGTGGACCTCACCTTGACCCACCGTAATGCCATGGCCTTTCGCATGCTGCTGGGCCGGAGAGCACTACAGGATCGATTTTTAGTTGACAGTGGCCGCTCGTTTCTTCAGTCAACCGCTAAACCGCCAGCATCATCTTAAGAAGGCACACCGTCCATGAAAATCGTTATCCTATCGCGCAAAGCTTCGCTCTACTCCACGAGCCGCCTGAAGCAGGCTGGCGAGGCTAAGGGACATACTGTCAGCGTGATTGACTATCTTCGTTGCTACATGAACATCACCTCCCACCGTCCCCAGGTGATTTACCAGGGCGAGCCGCTGGCAGATGTCGATGCGGTGATTCCTCGAATTGGGGCGTCCAAGACATTTTATGGGACGGCTGTGGTGCGCCAATTCGAGATGATGAACGTCTTCACGACCAATGAATCTCAGGCGATTTCCCGCTCTCGGGACAAACTGCGCTGCCTCCAGCTTCTAGCGCGTAAAGGAATTGGCTTACCGGTAACCGGGTTTGCCCACTCCACGAAAGATATTCACGGACTGATCGATGTAGTCGGCGGAGCGCCGCTAGTGGTCAAGCTGCTGGAAGGTACCCAGGGCATCGGTGTGGTGCTAGCTGAGACGACCCAAGCAGCGACATCAGTCATTGAAGCATTCCGCGGCCTAGACGCCAATATCTTGGTGCAAGAGTTTATTAAAGAAGCCAAGGGTATGGACATTCGCTGCTTTGTTGTTGGCGGCAAAGTCGTTGCCGCCATGAAACGGCAGGGTGCACCAGGTGAGTTCCGGTCCAACATTCATCGGGGTGGGTCGGCAGAGCAGATTCGCCTTACCCCAGAGGAGCGCAGCACGGCGACGCGAGCGGCCAAGGCCATGGGGCTGCAGGTGGCTGGGGTCGATATTTTGCGCTCTAACCATGGTCCGGTGGTCATGGAGGTCAACTCTTCACCAGGATTAGAAGGGATTGAAGCTGCCACTGGCGTTGATGTCTCAGGAAAAATAATTGAATTTCTAGAAAAGAGTGTTGCTGCTGGCAATCCCAAAGACCGAGTACAAGGATAGAGAAGCGTCAGCGCGGTGGGTTGGACCAGTCTTGAGCGACGCATAGGGAGCACAGCGACCACCGCTCTAGCTCTCCAGCAGGGGTCGCACAGCCGCAGCGGGGGCATGAGGGCAGACCTTGAGACCGCGATCGCACTTGCTGTTGCCACGCCTGAAAGGCCTCTGATGCGCTTTGGGGAAATTTTTGTGGCGATCGCGCCTTACCCGGCTTGGCCCGAGACGGATGCTGCTGCCATATGGGCAGTTCTGTGGCAGATGCGGCTGGCTGACCATGCCACTGTGCTGGAGAAAACTGAATATCCCTGCAGGGCAGCTTAGGCAGCCGCTGTTGAAGCTTTTTGAGAATATGATGGCGCTCAAATGTCAGCGTCTGTGCCCACACAGGGCTAATGGTTGCGACGACCAAACGCTGTCGGCGGATCTCAATCGGCTGAGCATTCATAGCCACTGCGCCCCCTACAATATCTGGCCAGGCGGCGAGCAGCTGCTGAAACAACTGCTGCTGTCGCCAAGCGGGATGGCGATCGAAGGTTTTGACCAGCTGAACAAGGGACGTTAGCGCCATCTATATTTTTCACCCAGCAGGGACACCTAATATGATAAGCACAATGGCTATTCTGTAGTGCTGCGATCGCTATGGTGATGCTATGGTTTAGCCATAGCTCGTCCCTATCCGCCATGATGACACCTGCGCTCCCTTCATCATCCGATCAAACCTCTAGACAGCGAGAGCTTCACCCTGTTCTCAGTGCCGCCCTCAGCAGCCTGGACATGGATCTCGATGCAGAACTTACTCGGTACCAGCTGGCCCAGCGACCTGGCTCCTCTCTGGTCAAAGCTGGTGTCCTTTCTTCAGCTACCAGCCCAGAGGCTGCAGCGCAAGATGACGGGCAGGCAGGCTCTGCAGCAGTCGCCGCCGACTTTGTCGACAATCCTTTCTCCAATGTCGCCCCCGGCTACGACGATCTCAGCGCAGCATTGACCCGGACCCAAGCCCCCGATGCAGAGCAGAGCAATGCTGCACCTGAGACGTACCTGGCATCGTCTGAAGAACTCCTGAGAAGTCTGGATAATGCTGAAGTATCTGACGCCGCACCGCTGCCGCAGCAGCGGCGATTCCCTAACCTTTTAACGCCGCTGGGGGTCGGGCTGCTGCTGCTGATTAGTCTATCGAGCCTCACTGCCGTAACACTGTTGCTCAACGCACGCTCAACCCAGCAAGCCCAGTCAACAGCCTCCGACCAAATTGCCGTCGCTGACTCGGATGCCCCGCTATCCCCTTTGGCACCTGACCTCACCCTAGGCGAATTCACCCGGCTAGATCTCAGTCGGCTCAGCACTTTATCGCCGCGATCTAGCCGATCGAATCGCAGGCTTTTGATGCCCAGACTAGACACCGGCGCACTAGACACCGGCACAGTGGACGAAGGGTCCAGTCTGGGCGAGCCCTCCAGCCTAGATGCCAACAGCACTGAAACTCTTCCCCCCCAACTGACTCCGGCCCAGCCGCCATCGCTGCAGGCCGTACCGCCACAGGCCGCACCACCACAGGCCGCACCACCACAAGCCGCGCCGCAGCCATCCCCTAGACCCAGGTCGGCTCGGGCAGCAGCAACCGCTCCCATAGCCCCTGCACCTGTTACTGTTACCCCGCCAGCAGCGCCATCTCCAGCAACGTCCGAGGCAACCTCCCAAAGCGATCGCAATGTTTCCCCTAGCGCCAGTGGCTCTGAGGGCGGCAGTACTGCAGGCAATAGCGTTAGGGACGACGGGGCGGAGGGCAGCAGATCTCAGGCGGGCAGATCTCAATTGGACTCCTCTCAACCTAGAGCCACTCAACCTGATGCAGCTCAGCCTAACTCTGCACGGTCCAATACGCCACAGCCCAGCACATCCCGCTCCTCCACCACGCAACCAGCCGCGCCAGCGGCTCCCGCTGACCCAGAACCCACCTCACAAAGGCCCGCCCCGGCCCCGCCAGAGCCCGAAGCTAGAGCCAGCGAATACCACCATGTTGTCATCCCCTACACTGGCGATCGCAGCCTCCGGCAGGCTCAAGAGGCCGTTTCAGGAGCTTACTTAAGCAACTCCTCCAGCGGAGCCCAGGTTCAGCTCGGAGTCTTTCAGTCTGAGTCTAGTGCGCAACAGCTGGTCAATCAGCTTGCGCAACAGGGCATCACGGCAACAATTCAATCGGAATAGCTCACCGGGCCTGCCTAGGCAGCGCTGCTGCCATTTTTGACCAATGACTGACCCCAACTCAGCACCAATCGAAGTCGCGATCGCCATCATCACCCAGGGCGATCGATTTTTGCTGCAGCTTCGAGACGACATTCCAGGCATTTTGTATCCTGGTCAATGGGGTTTTTTCGGGGGACATCTCGACCCTGGGGAGACCCCAAACGCAGCATTGATACGCGAGCTGCAAGAGGAAATCGGCTATGGGCCACCCTATGCCATTCCATTTTTGTGCCAGCGCAGCGATGGCCCTCTTGGGGATTCAAACCATCGCTGCGTCATTCGGCACGTGTTTGTAGCGCCCTTGACCGTCGAGACAGAAGAGCTG
>JGI12210J13797_10038016_pt1 | contig 24169 bp, 25 predicted proteins | sample ElkSlonscriptome_3_FD_13797 | JGI IMG/M metagenome (IMG submission 13797)
GGGTCCTCTTCTCACGTGCGTCTGCAGCCTGGACGGCTGCAGTCGAGCCCCAGGGATGGGTTCATGGCGTACCGGGAAAAGAGTATCCCTGTCTCAGACTGAGTTGCTTGGATAAGGGGTAATCAAGTTGTAGAAAAGTCGATTGGCGGGAAGGAGGTATCGTGAAAAGAGTACTTATCACCGGCAGCAACAGAGGAATTGGTCTCGAATTCACGCGGCAGTACCTGGAGTCGGGATGGCGTGTGTATGCCACCTGCCGTCGGCCTGTCGAGGCGCAATCGTTGCATATGCTGGCAGAGTTGCACAGTCAGTTGAGTATTCATCGGCTGGATATAACCCTGCAGGAAGATTTAAACGGTATTTATCAGGAACTCAAGGGAATCTCTGTTGATCTGCTCATCAACAATGCCGGCGTGTATTTCAAGAAGCGGGGCGAGGGGTTAGGCTGCATACACTATGACAACTGGCGGCGGACCCTGGAGGTCAATCTTCTCGGCGGTGTCCGAGTTACCGAGGCACTGATGGAAAACCTGGAGAAAAGTGATGGCAGACCGCTGGTGGTGACGCTGAGCAATGACATCGGCGTCATTGATGACATTGAAGACACTAGCAGTCTGTATTATCTTTCAAGTAAGGCCGCTCTCAATGTGGCAATGCAGGTCATAACGGCAGAGCTCGAGAGTAAAGGCATTGGTGTCTTGTTGCTCCATCCGGGAGAGGTAATAACCCGTATGGGTCCGGATAAGGGCATTTCAAAAAGGGAGAGCGTCAGCCGTATGCGTGACAGTATTGATCATTTCACCATGGACAGAAGCGGTACGTTTTTGCGTTACGATGGTAAGGAGTTCGTCCATTGAAGAGCATTGCCAACCATGGAGAACATCCTGTATCAACGGTACATAAGGGTACGGAAGAAAAGTCCCCAAGGTATATTGAAATCGTCTCCGCGTCCCTCGACACAGTCCCCGTTTTTCAGCAAGAGATAACAACTATCAGGAGGATAAGAGCATGTACGATAAAGAAGAACTTTGTAAGAAAATTACCGAATTGTATCCAGATATAGGCGAATGCGGCATCGATGTCAATGTCTCCTACGATGACGAGAAGAATGCCTGGGTGGTGGACCTTATTAAAGATAATCATGAACTCAAACACTACCTCGATCTCCCCGAAGCCAACAACTGTATGGAAGGAGATAAGTGCGTGCCGCTCGGACTCGAAATAGCCCAGCTACGGAAAAATATAGAAGGCAAGCAGTTCTAATGCCAATATTTTCAGGTCCTCGGTTTTAAATACCGCTTGGGGCTAGTGGTGTGTCGGCTTGCCGCTCAAGAGGTGACGTCCTTCTGCGACGGCGCCTCTTTTTTTTGTCCAACTCTTTCTTCGTGAGGCTTATTCTTCCGAAAGGGCCGTCTTGCAGTCGGGACAGAGGCGTTCACCGGTATTGCCGATACTCCCCTCATGATGGTAGTCTTCGATGGTGTGCCAGCGGCCGTCTCCGCCCAGAATCTTCTTGCAGCCAATACACAGTGGCAGAAAGCTTTCCAGTTGGGCCATTCTCTTCAGGGCATGATTGAGATCGTGGAGAAGATCCTCCTTGTCCTGGAGACTCTTTTTCCTCTCCAGCGAGTACCTGATGGATTTGGTAAGGGTGGTGGGAGAGAGGTGACGTTTTTCCAGATACTCCTGGGCCCCGTAGCGGACGGACTGCAGGGCGGTATCTTCATCCTGCAGTCCTGTGAGGACGATGACAGCTGTCTCCGGAACCTCACCAATGAGTCTGCGCACTGTATCCACCCCGGAGGAGTCCGGCAACTGCAAATCCAGCAATATGACGTCGAAGTCATAGTGTGGGAGCAGGTCGAGAGCGACCTGCAGTGATTCGGCCTCCTGGATGTCGAAACTTTTCCACTGTTTCTCAGCAAGATATTCTTTGATCAGCAACCTGTCTTCGGGATTGTCTTCGACTATCAAAATGGTGAGCTGGGGCATGGCGTCTGTTGATGGCTAAATTTTTAAACAACACGATTAACTTTTCTTTAAAGTCCTTGCAAAATATATACTCAAAAAATAAAATGGTCAAAACTTGGATCAGCTTTATCATATGCACACTTCGAGGTGCCATTACAGGTCCCAATACTCATGGAGCAGATGGGGCGGTGTGGCTCCGGTTGCAGAATTCATGAATCGTAGAATAATTTAAATTGGCTGTTTTAAAAGGTTTTTTTCTGCTATAATGGTGCTTTCAAGAAAATAATGATGTTAGCTGATTGTTATTTTATATAAAATCTCAAATCTTCCTGCGCGCTTTTTTCTCGCCTTCTGCCGATTTTATCCGCATTTTTCGGACTCTCGGCGGTATCAGCCGAGAAGCGAGTGGGGCGGTTATCGGACACAATGTTTAAAATTCTTGTAATAGACGAAGAAACACGCCCCGCAGATGCTCTGGCGGCAAAAGCCGCCAGCCTCAAAGTGGAGGTACATCTTGTCCCCACCCTGGAGGAGGGCCAGCGCGTATCCCAGGAGGGGGGCTTCGATATCATCCTCATGCGTGATATTGTCGCAGGTCGGCCTTCCTGTAACATCATCCAGGAACTCAAGAGCGTCCCTTCAATACCGGAAATACTCCTCTACACCTCCGGCGGTGACCCACAGCATGCCGAGCTTGCCCTGGAAGGCGGCGCCTGGGACTACATCATTGATGCCGCCCCGGAAAAGGTTCTCCCCGACATGGTTAAACGGGTGGTTCGTTACCGCCGTAACAAGAACCGCAGCGTTGAAGAAGAGCAGCGCCAGGTGCGGGAGCAGCTGCATGAACATGGTATCATCGGCAGTAGCGCCGCTATTCAGAACTGCCTTAACCTGGTTGCCCGGGTCGGACAATCCGATGCCAGTGTGCTCATAACCGGAGAAACCGGCACCGGCAAGGAACTTTTTGCCACGGCCATTCACAATATCAGTGCCCGCAGCACCAGAAATATGACGATAATCGATTGTGCGGCGCTTCCGTCGACTCTGGTGGAGAGTATACTCTTTGGCCATGCCAAAGGCTCTTTCACCGGGGCCGACAAGTCACAGAAGGGGCTGGTCAAGCAGGCCGACGGCGGTACTCTCTTTCTCGATGAGATAGGCGAAATGCCGCTTGAGATACAGAAAAAGTTTTTGCGGGTTCTCCAGGAACAGAAATATCTGCCTGTTGGCAGCAGCACACCCGAGACAAGCAATTTCAGACTGATAGCCGCAACCAACAAACACCTGGAGGACATGGTAGAAAAAGGCGAATTCAGAGGAGATCTTCTTTTTCGTCTCAAGACCTTCCACCTCGAATTGCCTCCGCTGCGGATCCGCAAGATCGATGTTGCCGAACTCGCCTATTATTTCCGCAACCTCTACAGTAAGCGCCACAAGCTCCATAAGAAAAAGCTTTCAACCGACTACCTCATGACCTTGAACCAGTATGAGTGGCCAGGCAATGTCCGTGAGCTTTTTCAAGCCGTGGAGTACTCCTTTACCGATGCTCAGGACAGCACCATCCTCGAGTCGGCGCATCTGCCGGTCAATATACGTCTGGCCGTCACCAAGCAGAAACTGCGGCGGAGTGATCAATCTCCACGGGTGCAGCAAAGAGAGCTACCCGAAAATCTGGCCATCATGCCGACTATCAAGGAAGACCGTGACAAAACCATCCAGGAACAGGAACGACGGTATCTCGAAAGACTTCTGAAGTTGTCGGACGGCGATATAAAGCAGTGCTGTAAAACTGCCGGACTGTCACGCTCCAGGCTCTACGATCTGCTCAAAAAACATGATCTTTCCCAGAAAACCACGACACTTCACAGTCGCGAGGAAGAATGAGAGGCGGCCTGATCTGCAGGACAAAGCGGCGGCTGCCGCTCCCTGTATGAAAGTAGTATCGTTTAAAACTATACGCTTCTTCTTTTCGCCTTCCGTCCGGCGGGGCAGGACAGGGTCCATTGTTGCAGGACAGATGCTCTGCCGCTGCGATGGGCGAGAGCGCTCTTTGTTTTCCAAGGGTATGTTTCAGTGATGCAGGTCAAGCGCTTATTGCCGACCGAGCCACCCTTCCTGGCAAGCGCTTCCTGCTTTTTCAACCTCCCTTGCCGGACAACGATGTATCGGGTGCAATGAAACCGGGAAGCCCGCCGCCGGCAGAATCCTTGAGGGGCAGCGGCAGGATCCTGATATGGTGGTTTTCTGGCATAGGGTGTGCAATTCAAGAGATAGCCCGCTACACCACATAGCGTCCGATGGTATTCTGGGCACAGGCGAGTGGTACGGGAGCTGTGCTCGTGCATCGAAAGCGATGTGCTGGAGTGTGGCGGCGGCAACGGTCAAAACAAACTTTCAAAGGAGGTATATAGATGAAAGAGATGCATGCACTGTCATTGAAATCCAGGCGTGTGGGCCTGATCTCGCTGCTGGTCCTGGTCTGCTGGCTGATGCCTTCAGCCGTGTTGGCTGCCGAAACCGATGTCTCCAAGGAAGTAAAGGAGGCCGGTGCGGCCATTGCCGAATATTCCGCGGAACAAAAAGATGCTGCAATGGAAAAGGCCCGGGAGATGATGGAGAGCCTTGATGAACACATTGATGCACTGGAGGAAAAACTCTACGAGAACTGGGTCGATCTCAAAGCGGCGACCCGTGAGGAGTATCGTGAATCTCTCCGGTCCCTGCGTAGCCAACGCAACGAGCTCTCTGAATGGTATGGTTCCATGAAAAACAGTTCCAAAGAGACCTGGAAAGATGTCAAACAGGGCTTTGCCAACGCCTATGAGAAGGTGATGGAATCCTGGCAGCAGACAGAGCAGGAGATCGATGAGGAAATCTAGCCGAACACATCTATGTTTGTGTCTACGCAGTGGTTTTTTCAAGTGACGCTTCCGCGCTTTTCACAGTGAAAAACTGTGGGCGGGGTGGCGTATTTTTATAATGGCAGCATCAGGCCCATTTCTGATGAATACCAACAACAAGGAGAACTGAACAATGGCGGAACGAAAGCAGGTCTACAAATGCGAAGCATGCGGTAATATCGTTGAGGTTCTTCACGGTGCGGACGGCGACCTTGTCTGCTGCGGTGAAAACATGCAACTGCTGGATGCCAGCACGACAGACGAGGGCAAGGAGAAACATGTGCCGGTTATCGAGAGCGTTGCCGACGGCATACAGGTGAAGGTGGGCAGCAATCCCCACCCAATGGAGGAAAAGCACTACATCGAGTGGATAGAGATCATCGATGGTGATACTTCTTGCCGGCATTATCTCAAGCCGGGTCAATCTCCGGAAACCGTTTTCAAGGGGGTTGGGGCGAACGTTACGGCCCGTGAGTATTGCAATGTCCACGGGATGTGGAAGTCCTGATCACGCCTCGGCGGGCGGGGGGGAATGCTCCTTCCGCCCCCGACTGTGGAGGGTGTTGCTGTAGAAACCCAAGAGAAGACGGATATTATGAAACCTCTTTTCAGTATGCGATACTGGCTGACGGCGGGTATTCTGGCGCTGGGTGTGTTCTGGTCGCTGGGATCTTCGGCAGAAAAACAGCAGGGCTATCCAAATGATTCCCTGATAGTTGAAGCGCAGTGGCTCAATGACCATTCCCAGGATAATGAGCTGGTCATCGTCGACGTTCGCACTGACAAGTATTTTGACGGTGGCCTCATACCCGGTGCCGTCCGTATGCCCTGGTCACTGTTCCGCTACAACGATGTGGGGACAAAGCTCGCCTCGAAATTTGTTGGCGTCGGTGAGGCGCAGAGAATTCTGGGTGAACACGGCGTCAGTCGCGGCGATACCGTTGTCCTCTACGATTCTGTGAAACGTGATGGCGGGGCGACAGCGTCCTATATTTTCTGGGTTCTCGATATCCTGGGACACCAGAAAAAAATGATTCTCGAGCGTGGGGTCGACGGTTGGGACGAGGCCGGTTTTGAACGGGTCGCCTCGACCTCGCAACCGGAGGCGTTGCTCTACCAGGCCCCTCTGGACGAAATCCGCAGGGAGGAGATTATCGATGGCGATTTCGTCTATGATCGCCTGGGAGATTTCTATTATCAAATAGTCGATGTCCGTTCGGCCGAGGAGTACAGGGGGAAAGCCGGTTCCAAAGGGCTTGATGGCAGGGCGCTCAAGCTCGGCCATATACCCGGAGCCGTCAACATCAACTATACATCAGCCTGGAAAGACACGGCTGACAAGGATATCAAAGAGTATGGAGAACTGCTGAGCCTCTTTGCCGGGCTTGATCCCTCAAGGGCGGTTATCGTCTACTGCGCCTCCGGCAGACGCAGCTCATTCTCCTATTATATTCTACGCCTTATGGGGTTTGATCACGTCTATACCTATGAGCCTTCATGGCAGCAATGGGGTGATCCCGGCAATTATTACCCAGTGGAGACACGAGAAAATATTTTGCAGACCTCGACATCGTCGCGGCCGGATGTCGGCAAAGCGCGCACGAGTGCCGGCAGACGCCAGCAGCACACGCCGTCAGCGCAGAGCACCGGCACTTCCTCTGGGAAAAATCAGAATGCATCCGGCGGCTACATATCCTGCGGAGGCTGAGAATGGCATCGGAGAAAGAAAGATCTGGGTACTGGTCCTGGCTGCCGGCGGCGTTCGCGCTTGCCGGTATAATCGTCTTCATCTTTGCCACCTTCGGTCCGCCCGCCTCCTCCAGTGGCTTCGTCAGTACTCTCAAGGGGGCTCTCCAGCCGCTTGCACCTGAGTATATCGCCGCCAAAGAACATTATACCATGATGCCCGCTCAAGGGTCCTGGCTGTTTGCTTTTGTGCTTGGCATGGCCATCGGCGGCTTCATAGCTGGTCGAACATCTCAGCTGCCGGTCGAGGATGTGCCACAGATATGGCAGCAACGATTCGGCTCCAGCAGGTGGAAACGGTTCGCGGCGACGTTCGCCGGCGGTTTCATGCTGCTCTTCGCCTCGAGACTCGCCGGTGGATGTACCCTGGGACTGTTTATATCAGGCTCCACCCAGCTCGCCGTGAGCGGACTCTACTTCGGCGTGGTCATCTTCGCTTTTGCGATGCTCACGGCGCGCCTGGTCTATAAAGCGTCGGCAGGAGGGCAAAGATGAATTCGGAGATATGGCTTGGGCTTCTCGCAGGCGCGGCTTTTGGCTTTGTCATCCAGCGGGTAGGAGCGACCAGCGCCGGTAAAATGGCCCGCGCCCATCTGATGCTGGAAGGCGATATTCCGCGCTTTATGCTCATGGCCGTGGTTCTTTCGGCAATCGGCCTATTCGGATTGCAGTTAGCCGGAGTGGATAACACGCGTCTTTTGCCCACGTCGCTTGTGGCCACCGGTGTAGCCGGTATCCTTTTTGGAATCGGCTGGGGCATCTGCGGCTACTGCCCCGGCACCACCTGGGCCGCTGCCGGGGAGGGGCGGCTCGATGCCGTTTTCGCCCTGCTCGGCGGTTTGGCCGGTACCGCTGTTTTTGCCCATTTCCATGAGACCCTCATACCTCTGCTCTATGGCCCCACAAATATCGGTCAGATCAGCCTGGGGGGCTGGTTGGGTAGCAGGTTGGCGGGGCTGGTGCTGCTGGTCGGCCTTTTCGGCTGTTGTATATGGCTGATCGGCAGGCTGTGGGGGAGGAAGCATGGTGCGTAGAACGCTCGCAATATCGAGGATAGCCGTCTTGGGTGTACTGCTTGCAGCGTGGCTATTGACGGCATGCACCGAAGAGAAGAAAGTGTCGGCGCCTGATGTGCCTCGCGGCTATGTCCAACGTATAGAAATAGAACAGGGCGACAGGATAATCACCTTCGGCCCCTTCGTCGGTTACTATTTCCAGCCTGTGAAGAAGGGAGATTTCAGCCACTTGAAATTTCTGACCTACAACGAACGCTCCTATTATACCTCGGATCTCCCGGAAAACGCCAAGATTTTCGAAGGGGACGCCGTATTGCAGATGCTTGGCGACGATGTCGACTTTATCGTTCCGGCAGACGACAGGATCAATCCGGTTATGTTCGCCGATGCCCCGGCGAGCTGGCTGGAGAACAGACCGAAGCCGCAGGACGAGTTCGTTCATTTTCATTCCTGCTATGACGCGCTGGGCTCGGTTTTAACTGGCTACTGGCTCAGACATGTCGGAACGGCGGCCTATACCTATGATATGGGTAAACGCCTCGGTCCGGAAAGCATTCTCTATCATACGGTCACGCCCGGCGTTGACACATCCTTTGCCCGCATACTCGAGTTCGATAAAGGACCGGCCCTGGAAGAGAACTGACAACCAGCCGGGGAAGGCGCTTCTTTTTCCCTGGTCCTGGATCATTCGATGTTTTCTGCCCCTTTCGGATGCCAGCGCTCTCTCAGTTCCTTAAGATGCTCGCTGCTGGTGAGGATCACCACCTCGTCTCCCTCCTGCAGCGTGGTATCGTCTTCGGCGAAGAAAAACTCGTCGTTGCGGTAGTAATAGAGAACTTTTGACTTGTCGGGTAGCTGGAGCTCATCGACCTTGTCTTTCTCATCTTCCTCGGCTACAAAGGAAAAAAACCTGGCGCCACCGCGCAGCAGTGTCGACAGTTCGACGGTATCCAGTCCTTTCACCCAGTTGTCAAGATACTGGCTGACGGTGCGGTCGGGGACGATTACATTCTCAAGGCCGAGTTCATCGCAGAGCGGCAGCAGATCCTCGTCGTGAATACAGGTGACGGTCTTTTTAAAACCCATGGAGCGGCCGAGGAGAGAAGTGATGATGTTGGTGTGATCATTGTCGGTGAGGCAGAAGATGAAATCGCACTCATCCGGGGCCGCTTGTTGAAGCACGGCAGGTTCTCCGGCGTTTCCATGGAGAAAACTGCAGTCGAGGTCTTCAGAAATCTCGTCGATTCTTTCCTTGTTCCATTCGATAATGACCACTTCATGTCCCTCTTCGATCATCATCTGTGCGGCTTTAACAGCGGTAGGCGTTACCCCCGAAAAAACGATTCTCATGTTCTAGTCCTCCTTTCGCTTACCAATCCAGGTTCCGGGATAGAAAAAGACAAGCCAGGCCACGATTTCCAGACGACCAAGCAGCATGTTGATACACAGGATGCCCTTGAGATACACGGGCAGTTCGATCGAGGTGATGCCGCTTGACAGTCCCACTGTTCCCAGTGCCGAAACCACCTCGAAGAGACTGTCGAGAGGGGGATGACCGGCAGTGAGAAAAGGCAGCCAGCTGAGCATGGTGATAATGTTGAAAAGCACGAAAATGGTTACGGCGTTGAGCATCTCGTCGACTCCCAGTTTCCTGCCGTTGAGGCGAGCTTCCAGGACAGCCTTAGAGGGAGCCGCGGCTTTCTGGATAAGCAGATACAGCAGGCGAAAAAGTATCAACAGGCGAATGATTTTGATGCCGCCTGCCGTCGAGCCGGCACATCCGCCTACGGCCATCGCCAGTATCAGGATCAGTTTCGAGCCGTTGCTCGTGCCGCCAATATCCGTTGAGGAGAATCCGGCCGTCGAAAGTGCCGAAAGACCGTTGAGGATGCCGTGACGGAGGGACTCGCTCAAGCTCAGCTCATGCTGCAACCAGAGAACAAGTGTCAGAGCGGCGGCGATAACCACGGCAGTGGCTATGAATGCCTGGAGCTGTGAATCGAGGAAAAACTTTCGCCAGCCTCGTTCGTAGATTTGAGAGAAAAGCAGCAGTGAGGTAGCGCCGCCGATGGCAATAGCTATTACCGAAAATTGCGAGAGAACATTGGGAAGCCCGGCGAGACTGCCACTGTACGGGGCAAAGCCGCCGGTGGAAATGGCCGTAAGAGAGTAGAGAAGAGCATCATACCAATGTACACCGGTCACCATCAAAACAATGATGCCGGCGGCGGTCATGGCTGTATAGACCACAAGTGTATTGCGGGCGATAGCCCGGGTGCCGCCGAGTATGTCCTCTTCAAAGCTCTCCTCTATATTCAGACGTTTGGCAGTAAGACCCGGCTGAATAAGAACCGCCATGCAGAGGACGACGATGCCGAGCCCGCCGATCCACTGCATCCAGGCTCGTGAAAAGAGCAGTGTCGACATATCAAGGCCGGCCACCGCCACTGTGCTGAGGCCGGTGGTGGTGACCGCCGAGATACATTCGAAGAGGGCATCGCTGAAAACCAGTCCCGAGGCCATAACCGGCCAGGTCATAGCCAGGGGTGAGAGGATAAAGATGGCTGCTGTAATGACCATCGCTTCATTATTTTGCATCACCCCCTGCGGGCGCAGTCGGGTGCCGGCTATTCCGAGGACCGATATGACGGTGATAACGATGGCGTATCGCAGAGCTGTACCATGGTCGCCGAAGAATAATGACACGACAAAAGGCACCGAACTGAGGGCGGCCAGGACGATCAGAAGCTGTCCTGCATATCGAATCAGTATCGGCAGCCTTACGCTATATTGCAGTACACGCACAATTCCTCTCTTTCTCAGCTTTCACAATACAGGCGAAGACCCTGACCCTGGCTTTGAGATCCGCTGGCCGGCGTGCTGGTTATCCACATATACTTGAGTGGATCTGTTGCGGAAGTCATTGGTTTTACAGGGAACATGGGTAGATATAAGTGCTCAGTGCAGAAAATGTGTTCCGTTCTTTGGTTGTCGAAGCGTGCTATGGACGTCATGTTATTATACAGCCGAATAGGCATTTGGCCAGAAAAGGTTAACGGGACTTCTACTTGCCCTCCTCGAGATGGACCTCGGCATCGTCCCAGACCCTGCTCAATGTAATCCCCCACAATAAAGATGCATTTGCCGACCATGGAAAGGATATGGGTAATTCAAAATGGTTCACTTTCAGCAATGAGGGGTTGCTGTCGTGCAAAGACGCAATATTTTCCTTCGAAAAAGAGAAGTGATAATGATTATCGTTTTAATATAACGAAGCTTCCGCATGCTTCATATATCGTACCATATCCTCTGTTTGGTAATTTCTTGTAGATTGAAGGGGGTGCGTATACTGGAAAAGCCGCTTGGCTGGTATCGGTGAGCAATATGCCATCGCGCCGGCGACAGGATATTTCATGGGAGAAAAGAGACTATGCAAACAACCAAGATTTTGATTGTCGATGACGATCAGGTTATCTGTAATCTGCTGGTTGCCTTTCTCAAACAGGAAGGATTTGACGCCAGCAGTGTCGGCAGTGGAGAAGAGGCGATACGGCAGTTTGATGCCATTGGCTACCATATAGTCATCACTGACTTGAAAATGCCCGGTCTCAGTGGTCAGGACGTACTGCGCCATATAAAGGGTGCATCGCCGCAGACCGTGGTCGTCATGATAACCGGCAGCTGCAGCGACAGCGACAGGCGTGAGGCATACGAGAACGGCGCTGATGCCTATCTGGCCAAACCCTTTGATATTGACGAACTCCTCGAAAATCTGGTGCTTATGCCCCAGTGAGCTTGAACGTCTTGGAGGGAGATTCAAGATAGAATCTGCCCAGAGGAGCCGCCAGCGGCAGACTAATCTGTGCCCTCGGTGGTATCTTCCATCGCTTCTTCGGTCTCATCCGCCGCTTCTTCCAAAGAATCCCCCGTTTCTTCCGCTGTTTCCTCTATAGCCTCTCCGGTCTCTTCGAGCGGATCTTCCTCCGTTTCACATCCGGAAAAAACCAGAGCGAGGGCAAGTGCTGCTGTTAATCCCAGCGTTTTGAGAATGGTATTCATTTCTTTCTCCTGTGGGTGGTTTACGGGTGGATGAATCAACGGTAAACGATTCTGTTTCAGGTTTCAGAGGTATCTTACAAGAAACGTACCATGTTGTATATTCGCTGCCGGTGGCTGCACGTCGCTTGGCCGGACTAGCCTCGGTGAGTATCCTTTTTTCGAGGATCTTCGAGGAATAGGGCAATCGGCCGAAGTGCATCCAGTGACTGGCTTATGATTTTGGTGATGACCAGCAGAGGAAAGGCGAGCAATGCGCCGATATAGCCCCAGAGCCAGCCCCAGAGAATAATGGAGAGAAAGACTATCAGCGGATTCATGGCGAAGCGGCTGCCCAGCACCTGAGGGGTGATGAACTGGCCCTCCAGCGTGGTGATGAGGAGAAAGGCAGCCGGGGCCATGAGTATATAGGGGAATGTGTCAAAGGTGACAAAGGAAACAAGGCTGATTATCACCACACTGCAGACGGCGCCTATATATGGGGCAAAATTGAGCAGTCCTGCCATGGTACCCCAGAGAATGGCATTAGGCAGGCCGATCAGGACAAGGACAGTGGCAGTGATTATACCGAGGCAGCCGTTTATGATGGTGATGGTCAGCAGATAGCGTGAGATTTCCTGTTGGATATGATGGCCCATATCGTCGTCTGCGGTTTGTCCGGCAAACCAGAAAATGGCCTTGATGAGATGTTTTGCCAAGGATTTGCCGCTGAACAGCAGAAAATACAGAAGAACGATTGACAGCAGTAAAAATGCAAGAAAGCTGGGCGTAGCCAGGAAGATCTTTTCATCAAGTCTTTTGGTTTGTGGCTTGACCTCTATCGGCCCCTGCTCCTCATCCATGTCGGTCAGATCCTCGACTTTTTTAGCGGCTTGCTGCACCTGTTTTATCGGCTCCTTGATTTTTTGCAGTTTCTTGTCGATTCGCTGGAGGATACGCGGTGATTTGTCGAGCCACTCATCGGCGGGCTCTGAGAGAATGGCAATTCCCCCGACAATGAGGGCAAGCAGCATCGCCACGACCAAAGCGGCGCCGATACGTTTGGGAATATGAATCAGGGTAAGAAAATGGACCACCGGCGCAAAAAGAAGGCTGAGAAGGATGGAGAGCGTCAGGGGAATAAGTATAGCCGACGCATATTTGAGAACAGAGACAAAGAGCAGAATAAAGATACCTATGAGGGCTGCTTCGCCTGGCGAACGGCGCTGTGCTTGAGGTATGGCGCCATCCTCTGGAGAGTTCTTTGATGATGAGCGGGTATCGTTTGTGCTGGTCATGGGGTAAAAAGAAAATAGTGATTATTATTGTGATACGCTGCGGCGGCTGAGAGAAGAATAAGCAATATCTGTTCCTGAATCGGAGTCGGAACAGGATATTGCTGCTGGACCCGCATTCAGGGGCCACCTCTATGCCTGTAACCATATCTTCCCGTCCTGTCGGACAGGACAGCAGTCCATCCTTTCAGGATTAGGGAGAATACATAGTGGATTGTGTGTGTTGCGAGCCGGCATGAAGGGCGGAGGACATTTTACAGGCGGTGCAGAGCTGAAATTGGGACTGGCATATATTTCGCATTAGCACGTGTGAATCTGCGTTGTTTATGGTTTTGCTGGCGAGATACTTGAAAAATACATGAGTGCTGATTCTTTTCCTCTACGAGCCCCGCCCCCGGCTCCCCATACAAAGCGATCCGTACAAACAGCTGCTGGCTATGGCTGATGGTGTCAGGAAATCTCATCGTTTCTGTCGGTGAAACCATCGGCTCTGGAGGCGTTGGAGGCGGCTGCGAGGAAGAGACTGGCGAGAAAAAACAGTCTCGGGATCTGCCCGGGACCATTTGAGACCCTGTACGAGAAAGAAGATATGATATCGATATTGACGCTGCTGGTTGTCTTGACCCTTTCAATACTGGTGACCCGCATTGCCACTGTGGCTCTCACATACACCGGTCTCTCCCAAGAGTCGGCTAAGTTTCAGGCGCGATCGGCGTTTACCGGCGTGGGATTTACCACCAATGAGTCGGAAAAGGCGGTCAATCATCCCATTCGTCGGCGCATTCTGCTGCTGCTGATGCTGCTTGGCAATGCCGGAGTGATTACGGCGGTCTCTTCGCTTATTATCTCGTTTGTCAATGCCAAAGAATCAGGGTCGATGTTTTTGAACATCATCCTGCTGGTTACCGGCATCGTCATACTCTGGTCGCTGGCCAGCAGCAGCTGGGTCGACCGTCATCTCTCTAGCGTGATTGCCAAGATTCTCAAAAAGTACACCAGAATAAATGTGCAGGATTACGTAAAGCTTCTACACCTTGCCGGCGAATACCAGATTACCGAGTTGCCTGTTGCTGCTAACGACTGGATCGCCGACAAAAGTCTTGCTCAAGCGAGATTGGCGGCCGAGGGTGTCATGGTTCTTGGAATTACCCGTGAGGACGGAGATTTTATTGGCGTTCCGGATGGAGAAACCAGAATACGTTCTGGGGATATCCTCATAGCTTACGGACGTGCCCGCAATATAGCCGAGCTTGATCAACGTCGGATGGGTACCAGGGGCAATCAGGCACACCGGCGTAAGGTGGAGGCTCAGGAAAGAAGACAAAAAGAGGAAAAACGACAGGATCAGCAGTGAAATACGAAGCTTTGAGGTGTTTTGATGGATATGACAGAACTTAATTGGCAACTTATCGGTTTTCATATACTCCACCTGCTGGCGGCGTTTGTCCTGGCGCTGCCGCTGGGCTGGGATCGGGAGAAAAGTGACAGGAATTTCGGATTGCGTACCTTCCCGTTGGTTGCCATGGTAACCTGCGGCTTCATGATGGTTGGCATAGCGGTCATAGACAGCACCGGTGGGGAGGCGCGCATCATCCAGGGCATCATCACCGGCATCGGCTTCATCGGCGGTGGCGCCATCCTTTCCAATACTGACAAAATTAGGGGAACCGCGACAGCGGCGACTATCTGGAATACAGGCGCCATAGGAATTGCCGTTGCCTTCGACCGTTTTGAGATCGCCATCGTCCTGTCCCTTCTGAATTTTATAACCTTGCTGCTCTTTAAGGAGATCAAGGAGGAGGCTATGGATCAGGGAAACGAACAGTGAATGCTGCCTTCTTCTGCATGATTACGCCTTGGGGATACCCAATCAACACCCTCATTTATGGTTCCGAGCGTTTCCGTTTTTGATATTATACCAAGGTCGGGGTGCCCCTTAACATACTCTTCTGGATACTGGGCACCGTCTTTATCGCGGTGTTCCGGGATTTTTGACGATATACCGTCATCTTCTCTTCCTTGTGGCCATATTCTTGAAATTGCCGTATGCTGTGAGCTTTAAGCAGCGTGGTTCTCATGAAGAAATAATGAACGGAGGTTGAACACGGTATGAGAGGCAAAATGAAGTGGGATCCAGCTTACAACATAGGTGTAGATGTTATCGACAATCAGCACAAGGTCCTGTTCGATCTGGCCAACGACCTCAATGGCGCCTATGCTATGGGTTCCGGCAGGCAGGTTGTCGACACGCTTTTCGGGATCATCATGAACTACTCCTTCATGCACTTTGAGACGGAGGAAAGCTATATTGAGGATCAGCAGGATTTTTTGCAACACTGCTATGAACACTATCGCCTCCTCAGGGAACTGCAGAATTTTGCCGTGGAATTCCGTAACAACCGGAGCCGTGAAATCGATCCTGGCGTGTTTCTCGAGAAGTGGCTTTTGCACCATATCACCAATTATGATCGTCCCTTTCTGCTGAAAGACCCGCAAAAACACGTTTCCAGTGACGAGATAACCGGCTTTGAAGAATTCGAGCAGGAGGAAATCGAACGCCGCCGGCACAAGCGGATCCGCTACGATTTAGTGGTGGACGAGGATATTCTTGGACACCTTTACAACGCCAACACCCTGAAAAGCGGCAGCGTCACAGTGGTCGATTTGTCGGCAGGCGGTTTGAAGATATATACCGATTTGGAGATCAACCTGGAGGATCTGTTGATCATCAGCTGCAGGGTGGGGAAGAGTTTTACAATGAAGGAAAAAGTCATAGCCACCCATGGAAAGGACAACTTCTATGGCGTTAAATTTATTTCTCCCGACGAAGAGACGATAAGGTTTCTCACCGAACTCTGCGGGGCCGTGCAGAAGTACAGGCACAGATAACCACTATTCTGCCACTTAGAGTTTCGAACGGTTATATCCTCCCCACCATGACTCCCCTGCCTGAGAATGAGTTGCTGAACATCGGAATAACCGGAAAAAATCAAGCTGATCTTTTTTTATGAAATGTTTTCGCTATTTGCATCTAGACCGACAGTCTGAGACCCTGGCGGTATCGACAGGCATGGTTAACAAATAGCCGGCGTGTGCCACAGGGTGGTAGTTTTTGGGGTGACACTATCATGGACGAGTGTTATCGTTTCCTTTTGATACAAGGAGATTGACGACTGTTGCCACCCCGCCTGCCTGAAGGCGAGGGCCTGGAAGTGGAGAACTATTGAATGGAGAAAGAAGTGCAGGAAAAACTTGAATCCATATATCGACGGACCATTGCCCGCGGAGACAATATTATAACGGTTCTCCAGCAAATACAAAATGAGTTCGGCTATGTCCGCGAGGATGCCATTGATTGGTTTGCCAAGCGCGCAGATATTCCCGCTGCGAAATTTTATGGAGTTGTAACGTTCTACTCGCAGTTCCACCTCAGTCCGCGGGGCAAGAATATCGTCACCGTCTGTTCCGGCACCGTCTGCCATGTCAAGGGAGCGCCGCGAATCATCGACCGGCTCAGAGGCGACCTCAAGCTCAAGGGTGAAGCGCAGACTACCGCCGATATGCTTTTCACCGTGGAGAATGTCAACTGTGTCGGCGCCTGCAGTATTGCCCCGGTGGTGATCGTCAACGACAAGGTTTATGGCAAGCAGTCGCCCGATAAAATGGCCAAAAATCTCAAAAGCTACAAGGATTAGAGTGTGAGCAGCGAAATTACCGTCAATGTGTGCATGGGGACGGGCGGCATTGCCGCCGGTGGGGTGCAGGTAATGAAGGCCTTCGAGCGAGAGCTTGAAGAAGCCGGTGTCACCGGTGCCCGCCTGGAAAAACACTGCAAGCTGCACAAGGTCGGTTGCCGTGGCTTCTGTGCCCGCGACGTGCTCGTCGATATCACCGCCGGTGGAGCAAGTACCACCTATCAGTATGTCGAGGAGAGGATGGTCAAGAGGTTGGTACAGGAGCACATCGTTGAAGGACGTCCTGTCGAAGAGTGGCTGGTGGGCGAAGATTACCACACTTTTCACGACCATCAGGAAAAGATCATCCTCGCCGATCTGGGCAAGATCGATCCCGAATCAATCGATGACTATTTGGCAGTCGGGGGCTACGAAGCGACGAAGAAAGCGCTGGCGACCATGAGCCCAGCACAGGTAATCGAAACCATCAAGGATGCGGGACTGCGCGGTCGAGGTGGTGCCGGTTTTCTCACCGGGGTCAAATGGGGGTTCTGTGCCGTCTGTGCCGATGAACAAAAATACATTGTCTGTAACGCCGATGAGGGAGACCCCGGCGCGTTCATGGATCGTTCGGTTATCGAGGGCAACCCCCATGCGGTTATAGAAGGCATGATAATCGGCGCCTATGCCATTGGTGCCGATACAGGCTATATCTATATCCGCGCCGAGTACCCTTTGGCGGTGGAACGGTTGAAAACGGCCATTGCTCAGGCCGAGCAAAAAGGGTATCTCGGTAAAAACATCTGTGACTCAGACTTCGGCTTCACCCTGAAGATCAAGCTTGGGGCCGGAGCCTTCGTCTGCGGCGAGGAGACGGCGCTTATCGCCTCCATCGAAGGCGACCGCGGCATGCCCAGAGCCAAACCGCCTTTTCCGGCCAACAAGGGGTTGTGGGGCAAGCCGACGATCATCAACAATGTTGAGACCCTGGCTACCGTCGCCCCCATTATCAACAAAGGGCCGCAGTGGTTTGCTTCCATCGGCACCGAGACCAGCAAGGGCACCAAGGTCATCGCCCTCACAGGCAAAATCCGCAATACCGGTCTCATTGAAATTCCCATGGGCATGACGCTTAAGGAGATAATCTACGATATCGGCGGCGGCATCGAAGGCGACCGGCTATTCAAGGCAGTGCAGACGGGAGGACCATCCGGCGGCTGTATTCCCCAGCAGTATATCGACCTGCCGGTGGATTATGAAGGGCTGCATTCGGTGGGATCGATGATGGGATCCGGCGGTATGGTGGTGCTTGACGAAACCGACTGCATGGTCAGCATAACCAAATTCTTCCTGCAGTTTACCAAGGAAGAATCCTGCGGTAAGTGCGTACCGTGCCGGATTGGCACCAAGCGGCTGCTGGAAATACTTACCCGTATCACCGAAGGCAAGGGCGAGAAAAAGGACCTGGAGCTGCTGCAGACGCTGGCTGAAGATGTCAGGGACTCCAGCCTCTGTGGCCTTGGCATGTCGGCGCCTAATCCGGTCATCAGTACCTTGAAGTATTTTCGCCATGAGTATGAAGCCCATATCAACGAGAAGAAATGTCCGGCCGGTGTCTGCAATGCTCTTTTGACCTTTTTCATCCGCAGCGACAACTGCGTCGGTTGCGGCATGTGCCGGCGCGCCTGCCCGGTTGATGCCGTTTCGGGAGAAAAGAAAAAAGTGCATGACATCGATCAGGGCCTTTGCATTCGCTGCGGCGCCTGTTTCGATGCCTGCAAGTTCAGCGCCGTGTTAAAGGAGTAATGATGACCATACGATTGACTATCAACACCATGCCCGTAGAGGTCGCCGAAGGCACCACGATTCTCGAGGCGGCCAGGAAGCTGAAGGTAAACGTGCCGACGCTCTGCTACGATGAGCGCATGAAGCCTCACGGCGGCTGCAGGCTCTGCCTGGTAGAAGTCGACGGTATGGCCAAACCGGTGACTTCCTGCACCACTCCCGCCGTCGACGGCATGGTGGTCGCCACCGAGAGCGAGAAGCTGCACCGGCTGCGCAAAAACGTCGTCGATCTGTTGATCTCCGACCATCCCAACGATTGCATGGTCTGCATCAGAGCAGGCAGCTGCACGCTGCAGGAGCTGGCCTATCGCTATGGGGTGCGGCAGTCGCGGTACCAAGGGGAGATGCGTGATCATGACCTTGCCGACGCCAATCCCTTTGTCCTGCGTGAACAGAATAAATGTGTGCTCTGTGGACTCTGCGTGCGGGTCTGCGATGAGGTTCAGGGAGTTGGTGCCATCGGTTTTGCCGGTCGGGGATTCGATGCCAAGATCTGCCCTCCCTTTGAACGTGAACTCGACTGCGAGTTCTGCGGCCAGTGCATCTCGGTATGCCCGACGGGGGCACTCTCGGCCAAATCCTGGGCCGGCTTTCCTCGACATGAGGGCGTTCGGCAAACCGAGACCACATGCGGTTATTGCGGCTGCGGCTGTAACATAACCGTTCATACCCACGGTAACGAGATAACCAGGATCACCTCGCGCCCGGATAATCACAACCGCGGCTGGCTCTGCGTTAAGGGGCGTTTTGGCTCTGAATTTGTTGGCAGTCCCGATCGTTTGCAAACGCCGCTGATCCGCCGCCGCAAAGGCGGGGAGCTGGAAGCCGCCTCCTGGGATGAGGCCCTGCAGCTGATCTCTTCCAGGTTTCAAAAGATACGGCAACAGCACGGTCCTGATGCCCTGGCAGGTCTGGCGTCTGCCAGGTGCACCAATGAAGAGAACTATATGTTCCAGAAGCTTTTTCGCGCGGGGCTCGGCACGAACAATGTCGATCACTGCGCCCGTTACTGACACAGCGCCACCGTGGCCGGTCTGGCCGCAAAATTCGGTTCCGGGGCGATGACCAATTCCGTTGCCGAAATAGCAGATGCCGATGCCCTGCTGGTAATCGGCAGCAACACCACCGAGAATCACCCGATTATCGCCCTGCGCATGAAGGAGGCGGTGCGCAGGGGAGCGCAGCTTATCGTCGCCGATCCACGCAGAATACCGCTGGTGAAATTCGCCACCCTCTGGCTGAGACATAAGCCGGGTACCGACTCGGTACTGCTCAACGCCTTGATGCGGACAATTCTCCAGGAGAACCTCGAAGACAAAAAGTTTATCGTCGACCGTACCGAGGGTTTCGATGATTTTGCCGCCAGCCTTGAAGAATTCACTCCGGCCTTCGCCGAACAGATAACCGGGGTGCCGGCCGAGGATATCGTCAGGGCCGCGCGCATATATGCCGGCGCAGGCAGTGCCGGCATATATTATGCCATGGGTATAACCCAGCACATCTTCGGCACCCACAATGTTCATGCATTGGGTAATCTGGCCATGCTCACCGGCAATTTGGGCAAGCCCTCGGCGGGTGTCAATCCGCTCAGGGGACAGAACAACGTTCAGGGGTGCTGCGACATGGGGTGTCTGCCCAACGTCTATCCCGGCTACCAGAAAGTCGATGACGACGTGGTGCGGGGGAAATTCGAACAGGCCTGGGGAACATCGCTTTCGCAGAAACCGGGGATGCCCGCTTCGGAAATGGCCTCCGCCATTATTGCCGGCTCGTTACGGGGGCTCTATATTTTCGGGGAAAACCCGGCTCTGTCCGATCCCAACTTAAGCCATGCCGTCAAGGGCTTTGAAAACCTCGAGTTTCTTGTGGTCCAGGATATATTTCTCACCGAAACGGCGGAACTGGCCGATGTGGTGCTGCCCAGTGCCTCGTTTGCCGAGAAAGAGGGGACCTTCACCGCCTCGGAGCGCCGGCTGCAGCTGGTGCGGCCGGCGGTCGCGCCCCCGGGAGAGGCCAGAGACGATCTCAGTATTTTTCAAGATCTTTTTGCCCTCCTCAGTCCGGATTGTGGCGAGCACAGGGCACCGCATCAGATCTTTGCCGAAATAGCCTCGCTCTGGCCGGCGCTGGCCGGTGTGAGCCATCAACGGCTGGCCCAAGAGAGCCTGCAGTGGCCCTGCCCGACAGAGGATCATCCGGGAACCCCGTATCTCTTCAAGGACTCTTTCCCCAGGGATGCCAGCGGCAGGGCCTTGTTTACCAGGGTGCCCTATGTCCTCTCCAGCGAACTGCCCGATGACGACTATCCATTTGTGCTGACCACTGGTAGGCAGCTTTTTCACTACCACACCGGTACCATGACCAGGCGCTCAAAAAATATCGACGCAGCTGCGCCGGAGGCCTATATCGAGATCAATCCGCAGGATGCGCATGCCCTGGAAATCGAGAACGGCGAGGTGCTGCAGGTCAGTTCCCGGAGGGGGAGTATCGCCATCAAGGCTCGAGTCTCCGACATCGTACCGCCGGGCGTAGTCTTCATCCCATTTCACTACAAAGAGGCGGCGGCCAATATTCTGACAAACGATGCCCTTGATCCGATCTCCAAGATCATGGAAGCCAAGGTCTGTGCAGTTACAATCAAGAAAAAGGAAAGCGTAGCCTGAGTTCGCCTGGGCAGCAAGGTTCGCCGCCGTCCTCTGTTGGTGCGTGCCGCTGTGTTTCTGCGTAAGGGGTCGAATTGACTTGTTTTCCCGAGGAAGTAAAAGTCTATCTGATTCCCTCCTCAAACCCAGCGTATCCCTGTATCGGAATGAGGCGCTGATGTACATTAAGGGGAATCAGATGCTTTTTTTAGCAGAGGCTGGCTCAGAGCTGTAGCGGCACGGGTTAATTTTCGGTCTCTATTTTTTTCTCGAGATCTATCATCTCCTTGGCGCGTTCCAGGGCGCGCTCCCTGGTTTCGCCGCCCATTTTGACATGCTGGCCGTTGCCTGAAGAGTCGATAATATCAAAACTGTAGTTCGAGCACATATTGTCTTCTTTACCGACTTCAATTTTCCAGCCTTTGTATTCCTCACTACTCTTTTCAATCATGTTTTCCTCCTGTATTTGCATAATGTTGTTACGGTAGAAGTGCTTTCTGTCTGCCTATATGATAAAGCAAGATGTCGATTTCGCTAGTATTCGCCTCAAAACAGAAGGGCGCTGTCGTCGTCCGTCACTACCATCGAGCACCCGCAGGCGAAAAAAGCGGCACCTGTGAAAAACCGTGGCCGGGGTGCCGGTTGCTGTCACAACCACCAAGAGAATGAAGGGATCATAGAGAATAGACAGGAAAATATGTGGAGGGATGAGGGAGGGAGGGAGGCTCGTTGCAATAAATCGTGAGTTCCAGAGAAAAATACCTTGTAATTGCTATGGTGATGACGTATTGTTGCCTGCAGTACAGTAAATGAAGCATCCTTTTCCTGATATCCTCTCTTGTTTTACCACTGGAACCGATACCATAAAGAGCTGCTGCTTGAGCTGCTGTAGCACATACCGACAGTGTCGCCGGAAGACAGCGACACCCTCTCGACCTCCTGCGACTGTGCCATTCCATGAGAAGGCGGCGGTCAGCGGTCGGTATGATCACCGGATGCGGACAAAAGAGTATCTCTTCGTCTGTACCGCGTGATGCGCGTGTAGCTGCAAGCCTATTTACTCGTCAAAAAGTTATAAGAGAGTGAAGAGCAAGGCCGAAACAGAGAAAACCGCACAGAATATTCGATTGAAGCCTTTTTCTTTTCACATCTTCATACCGCATGGCTACCAGAGTGTTTCTGCCAGCCCCCTGCGAGCCTGTCATAACATGACAGCACCATCTATTTTCGAGACCAGCTGGCCGGAAGCCCCGATCTGCACCAACACACCAGGTGTACAAGCGAAGGCTCAGAGGACAAAGGGTCTCAGGGAGTTCTATGAATTTTAATGATTTTTCGTTGCAGCCGCATATTGTCGATGTTGTCAGACAGTGCGGATTCGTCAAACCCACGCCTATCCAGGAGCAGTCTATCCCGGCCATATTGACCGGACGCGATCTTCTTGGTCTGGCGCAGACAGGAACTGGTAAAACCGCCGCATTTCTTCTCCCCATAGCCGACCGCCTTCTCGCCGGCAGGGCATCCCGTGTGCGTACGCTGATTTTAGCACCGACCCGGGAACTGGCCGAGCAGATCCATGCCTTTGCTGAGACCATCACCAGGGGCACACATCTGCGAAGCCTTGCCGTGTACGGCGGAGTCAGCAAACCCGGCCAGGTGAAAAAGCTTCGGCAGGGTGTCGATATCATCGTTGCCTGTCCCGGACGCCTGCTCGATATCCTCAGGGACGGCGATGTCAATCTTGGCTCCATCGAGCACCTGGTGCTTGACGAGGCCGACCATATGTTTGATCAGGGCTTTTTGCCGGATGTCAGAAGAATACTTGGGCATCTGCCTCAGAAGAGACAGACGCTGGTCTTTTCGGCCACCATGCCGGCTGAAATACGCAAACTGGCAGAAGAGATTCTCCACAAGCCGGCAACGGTGCAGATCGACCGGATCCGTCCGGCTGATACGGTCGAGCACGGCCGCTACACTATTCCGCAGGAGCAGAAAACATCGCTGCTGCTGGATCTTCTGCGGCGGCATGGATATGCATCGACGCTTATTTTCACCAGAACCAAGCACCGGGCCAAAAGCCTGGCAGCCAAATTGGCGCGGGAAGGGTACACAGCCACCTCTTTGCAGGGTAATCTCTCACAGGCCAAACGGCAACAGGCGCTGGATGGATTCAAAAAGGGCCAGTTCACCGTTCTCGTGGCCACTGATATTGCCGCCCGGGGCATCGATGTCGACGGAATCAGCCATGTCATCAACTTTGACGTGCCCGATACCGCCGAGGCCTATATTCACCGGACCGGACGGACTGGGCGGGCATGCCGCAGTGGTGCGGCGCTTACCTTCGTCACACCGGCGGACGCCAAAATCATCCAAGCCATCCAGCGGACACTGGCAAAGAATATGAAACATCTCACCCATACTCTGGAGGACAAAGGCCATCGTCCTCAGGAAACTGCCGGAATCACCGCTGAACGACGTAAAAACGCCACAGGCAAAGCTGAGAGAAAACAATCTCAACCACGTCGACAGAATCGAAGCCGGACGAAGACAATTTTCGGCTTGACTGCCTGATGTCCGAATATGCAGGCACCAGCAGTATAGAGCCAGCCGATTGCCGCACCGGCAATCGGCAGCATCCAGAGCTCTTTTAAAGAGCCAATACAATCCGTGCGCATAGACGCACACCGAACAAGGAGTACAACACGATGGTAGAAGGAACAGTAAAGTGGTTTAACGACGCAAAAGGTTTTGGTTTTATCGAGCGCGAAGGCGGCAGCGATGTTTTTGTTCATCATACCGCTATTCAGGCTACGGGCTTCAAGAGCCTTGAAGAGGGTGAGCGAGTCACCTTCACGGTTGTCGAAGGGGCCAAAGGCCCGGCAGCCGAGAACGTCGTTAAATGCTGATATTCTGAGCTGGCCTATTCAGGTATAAGACGGAGGCAGTCGGGCGATGAAACCATGTCCGAGGGCTCACCGGCGGGAAAACCTCACGGTCGATTTTCCATCGGCCGTCATTACCTGAACCACCCAGCCTCAGCTGTAT
>JGI12210J13797_10790897_pt1 | contig 24150 bp, 19 predicted proteins | sample ElkSlonscriptome_3_FD_13797 | JGI IMG/M metagenome (IMG submission 13797)
ACTTTCGTTCATCACCAAGGTGCATAAATACCATTACGATATATGCGGCTTTTACCAACGTCATTAAAATAAATGACCACTTCACAATGGGCCAAAAATCAGTGCCTTGTTTAATAAAAATACCGAGGGCAACCTCTACCGTTGTAATGATCGATAAAAGTATCGTTACAAAGTATATTTTTTTTCGAATCTGCTTTCCATGAGCTTCGTCATGACGTGCTTCAACTGAATACTGATCGTTTACAATAAGGTCATCGCGTTCCATAATAGTAGAATTAAATCAGGTAAAAGAATGTAAATACGAATACCCACACCAGATCGACAAAGTGCCAGTACAAACCTGTCTTCTCAACCATTTCATAATGACCGCGCTTCTCGTACACTCCTTTGATCACCCCAAAAAACACGATGATATTTATTATCACACCACTAAAAACGTGGAAGCCGTGAAATCCTGTGATAAAGAAAAAGAAGTTAGCATACTGTGGTGGACCGTATTCGTTGATGGTCATATTGGCACCCTGAACGTAATCAATTCTATCGTTGAAGAGCGAAGTAGCTTTATCTCCGGTAATTGTGGATTCGTTCTCTTGTCCTTTATTGGCGATTAGCGCAAAACCCTCTACATCGGCTGCGGTTTTTCCGTGCGGAACTTCCTCCGTCAAAAAGTACTGAGTATTGTTTTCGGTTGTAATATAACCTGCTGAACCATGAATGAAGTGACCCCATTCCCACGCTTGCGAACCTAGAAAGATAAATCCTCCGACGATGGTTAATGCCAACCATTTGGTAACGCCTTTTCGATCCATTCGGTGGCCTGCTTCTACCGCTAATACCATGGTAACGGAGCTAATGATGAGAATGAATGTCATCATAGCCACATAGAGAAGTGGAAGGTGAGCATGCCCGGCAAAAGGAAATGCGTGGAATACTTCCTCACCGATAGGCCAAGCGCCCGTGTATGCCTGACGGGCATACCCGTATGCAACCAGAAGTCCTGAAAATGTTAGGGCATCTGAGACGAGGAAGAACCACATCATCATTTTACCATAACTCACACTGAAAGGCGAACGACCGCCTCCCCAGAGGAGTGTTTTATCAATAGCCTTTGTAGCTTCTCCTGCCATTGCTCGAAATTTTGTGCAAGTTTAGTGAATTAAAAGCAAAAAGAGCAACAAATAAAGCCAGAGTCCATCGACAAAATGCCAGTAAATGGACCCCAATCTCAATCGCAAATTGCTCAATCCCTTTTTCTTTCCAACTCTAGCAGCTATTAGAATTCCCGCCAAAAACAGAATTCCTCCCAAAACGTGAAGTAGGTGGACAAAGCTTAAAATATAAATATAGCTCGCTGCAGAGTTGCTGTAAACGGCGATTTCATCCAATAGTGGTTTTTCCCTGAGTTCATCATTTGGGAGGTAGTATTCTCCATTTTCAAAGACCAATTCCTGTCCTTGATAAGAGATGGTATAATCCTCTCCATAGACTCCGTCTAAATTATCAATGTGGCCCGAAAGAAAACTTCCTTTTCCGATCAATTCATTCCAACCCATGTATTGACTGGCGCTGAAGCCCAAGCCCAGAAGTAATGTAACTGCAAGGAGGGTGGTAGCTTTACCTTCATTTCCGCTATTGGAGGCATTTACCGCAAGCTTGATGGTCAAGCTACTCAGCAATATCAGCGCCGTACTGATGTAAAAAGCGTCGGGCATAGACAAGTTCACCCAAATCTCATTGTATGAGCTGATCACGTATGCGCTTGAAAAACCGGCAAAGAGCATTACGATGCTGAAAATGCCGATGTAGAGCACCATTTTTTTAGAGCGCTCGAATGTTGGTGAATGTTCCATCGCCTGAAAATTAATTGAAGTTGCCATAATTTAAAATTTGTCGAATAATAAAATCAACTGAGCGATAGGCAAGTAGAAGAACGACGCAAACATCACGGCTCGGGCCGATTTGTCTGATTTCGTTCTGAGTAGTTTAAAAGTCGGTACCGCAAAGGCTATTCCCGCAATGGCTAATGCTCCCGCAGCAACAGACCCGATCAAATCAAATGCCCAAGGGAGAAGGGATACCGGGATCAAGAACAAAGCATATAACAAGGTGAGAAATGCGCTTTGCCCATCTTTCCCTTTTGAAGGAAGCAGGTGGTAACCCGCCTTTTTGTAATCTTCGTGAGAAACCCACGCGATGGCCCAAAAGTGGGGAAATTGCCACATGAATTGGGTGGCGAATAATAGCCCTGCATATAGATCAAAATCGGCGGTGGCTGCAACGTACCCCAGCATTGGCGGAATGGCTCCGGGGAAAGCTCCTACGAAGACAGCTATGGAAGAGTACCGCTTGAGTGGTGTATAAATCATGACATAGCTGAAGAGTGCCAATGCTCCCAGCACGGCAGCCAGTTGGTTGAACATGAAGTAGAGCAACGCCAAACCAATAACCCCCATCACGGTGGCGAGAATGAGCGCCTCGATCACACTCATGTTGCCTTGCGGCAATGGTCTGCTCTTGGTGCGATTCATTAACGAATCGACATCTCTTTCAATCACTTGATTGAAGCCGTTTGATGCTCCTGTGACCAGAATACCGCTGAGAGAAAGCCAAAAAACTTCAATCCAAGAAAAAGAAACTGCCCCGATCCCATAACCAATAACAGAGGAGATTACAACGAGAGCAGTGAGTCGCAATTTCGTGAAAGCCGCGTAGGCTCCAAGCTTTGCTCTCATGGCAGTAGGGAAGGAATTAGATGCGGAATCGACTAGCATTTGATCAAAAAAATTCGAGGGCAAAGATACTGTTTTTTAAGGACGCTTCCTTAAAAGTCCGTGTAGGATCGGAAGAGTTCTGTCGCCAATCGAACACCAAAGATATGCTCGTTGTTTAAGTTTGACCCTTCTTGATCTTGCCGACGGTAGATGTAGTAAGCCGATGCTCTCAAGTTTATTTTTCTATTTAGAATGACCCCTGCCGCCAGCCTTTGGTAAAACAACTCGGATCGAACTCCTTGCCCTATTTCATTTCCGTAAATCTCGGCAGGATTGGCATAGCTGCGGTAGATATCTCCGCCTAGATTCAGGGAATCCGGATCTCTGCCATAAATTGCATAATTCCACTGTCCTTCGAAAAACCAATTTTCCTTTTCGTAGTAAGCTTGAACGAGTCCCTCGTAAAAATTAGTGCCCAATGGATGTGCCAAGGGTTGATTATAATGTCCAAAGTTTTGCAGCACACTTCCGTGAGTGTAAGTGAATGGACGAGCCAAATTAAACTCCCCTCTTAAAAAAGACTTTTCGAGGCCAAAAACGTCGAAAGACTTAAAGCCAATTTGAGCCCCCCATTTATTCCCCCACCAGCCTTCACGCGCTCTGAATTCGCTAAGGAGAAATTCATCGAAAACAAGCTGTCCGTAAATCATCGATTTCGAGCTTGCTTTGAAAGATAAGTCCAGACCGATAATGGCATTGTCGGGAGAGCCGATTGAAAACTCAACCGGTCGGTAGAAAATGATTGGATTTAAATAATTCGGATCAAAACCTCTTTCGGATAAGGTGTCGCTGCCCTGCCAAACGATGGTTTCAAAGAGGCCCACATTGAATCTGGGAGAGATGGCCCAATTGAAGTAATGGGTGGAAGAAAACTTATCGCGGTAGGCCGAAGGATCTGATGGATCGGCAGAAATATCTTGAAGTGCGCTAAAGAGGTTGATATACTTGATGTTCCAGACACTCGTCTCAATTTTCAAATACGGATAATTAAATGCCACATCACTTAAGGAAAGAGAGCGATGTCCGTTTCCGAAAAAATTTCTACCGTAGCCAAGTTCGAAAGTGAAGAAGTCGTTTGCTCTATAATTCAATGCCGCCGTGGGCATTGCGAAAGCAGCTGCATCAGAAGAGCGATTTCTTCCACGGGAAGGAATGATTCCCAAACTATCGCTAAACACATTCAGGTATTGGGGTTGAGCTAAGACTCCTCCAATGAAATCAAAATGGAGCTTGAGTTTTCCTTTTTGTGCAGCGATGGCAAAACCTGCGCTGGTTTCGTAAATCGCATCAGCTTGATTGGAATAACCGCCATCCAACTGAATAATCGGCAAGATGCCAAATCCAAATTTACCCGAATCGGGTTCAGACCAGAAGGCAAAATCAGTTGAGTTGAGAATCACCGATGAGCTAGTATCCGGTGCGGCTTCATACCAATGATTCTGAACCGATGTAAATGACCTTTTGGAAATCGAAAAGTCTTCTGCCTCGTCCCACGATACCACTTGAGAACAAACTTGTTCCGAAAAGAAGATCAGTATGACAACCGGAATGAATCTAAACCTCTTTGGCCTTAGAAACAAACTTTTTGGAATTCCAAAATCTAAAAATGAATACAGTGTGAACAAGGGCAATACTTATCAGCAACATTGAGAAAAAGGCAACTGTAGGGTCAAAACCCTTGAAGCCTAGCGATACAAGCGGAACAGAAAAGACGATCAAATATAAGTACAATGCAGTGAATGTATGCCCGTAACCGCTGTCGATAAGTTGGTGATGGATATGATTTCTATCGGGCGAAAAAGGCGACCTACCTTTAAAGGTTCTCAGAGTAAACACCCTCAATGTATCGACAAGTGGATAGGCCAGGACACAAAGTGCGAAAACCACCGAGGAAACATTTTCAGTCCATCCATCGAGGAGTCGAGTGTCGGTTTCGATACATTTCATCGCCATCACAAAGATGAATGCACCGATAAATAAGGAGCCCGAATCCCCCATAAAGATCTTTGCGGGATGAAAGTTGAATAAGAGAAAACCACCCAAGGACCCTGCCAACACAAAAGCCATCATGCTTAAGTCGTATTGGTACGTCCCGTAAAACCAGAGTCCGAAAAAAGTAGAACATATTAAGCCTGTTCCTGCTGCCAGACCATCGCTACCGTCAATGAGGTTGATGGCATTTACAATAACAACGTAGGTAAAGACTGAGAGGCCTACACCGGCCCAATCGGGAATCTCTTCGACACCAAATACACCGTGCATCCCCTTGATGCGTATGCCGGCCATCACTACAAGAATAAAACCTACGATGGCATGACCTACTAACTTTTTCATCGGCGCTACACCAATAATATCGTCCTTCACTCCGATGAAAAACAAAAGAATGGCCGCCGAAATCAAAAACTTGAAGTCATTTACCGACTCTGAAAAGTTTCGAAGGCTGCCGAAATAGCTCAAATTGTCAGACGGGAACCACAGCGCGTAAGCAAAAATACTGGCTGCAAAAATGATAATCCCACCGATGGTCGGAGTACTCTTACGGTGTTTTTTACGCTCCTCGTTCGGATCATCGACAAGCTTCTTCATCTTAGCCACTTTGATCAAGGAGGGCGTAGCGAGGAGAACGACAAAAAAAGACGTCACAAAACCAAGGACAATCTCTTTCATATGGCAATAATGTGGTTTAAAAATACGCTCAAAAGTCGCGATAAATATTGGACAATGCTGTTCTGATTCCTATATACCAAAATCCATTCAAACTTTCATCATTTCCTACACGCTCATTGCGGTATGTGTAGCCCGCGTATAACTCAAAGTTATTGGTAGGGTTGAACACATAACCCAATCTCAAATCCGTGTTGAATATCTCGAAAGCACGATTATCGGAAGTCGTTTCGTCATCGATTTCGGAGTTGATGTAAACAGATTTCACTTGTCCGAAAATTCGATTGTGGTAGTAGGAGATTATAGCAACCACTTCCGAAAAGTCTTTGCCAAGTACGTGGCCAAGTGGCTGATTGAAGTGATATGCCGATTGGAGGTCATCGGGACTGATGGTCGCAGAATTGCCCGATTGATTGTACTCTGCTTGTATGTCGAATCGATCAAAGATGCCCGACCATCGGCTTCCAACTTGAAACCCATCCAAATTGAGTTGGCCACTGCTCGACAAGACTTGTCCATAAATTTTAATTTCCGGAGTGACGAACCAAGCGGCATTGAGTCCAAGTCTTGCATTGTTTTCTTCATCATCTAATCCGAGTATGGCTGAATTTATCCCGGGCACAGGAATCAAAGCACGGCCATCAAAAGGTTGACTTCCCAAGCTGTCGTCAAAGACTTTCCAAATCACTTCTTCAAAAATACCCACCTCAAGATTGGAAAGGGGCTTAAAAGATAAATAGTTCCAAGAGGCTACTTTCCGCTTAAAAATAGCTTCGGGGGTTTCTCCTTGCGGTAATCTCTGCAAATTCTGCAACAAAGCCAACGTATATCGATGTTGAATTCTCCCTTTCAGAACGTCTATTTCGTAAGAGGCGAAGGGGTAATTGTGGGCATTATCTGAAAGCAGCTGTGATCGATACCCGTGACCGATAAACTGCTTGTAGTGGCCAAAAGAGAGGTTGAGCCAATCGGAAGCTTCAATCCCCACAAATCCGCTCGCCATGCTGTAATCATAGCCTCCTTCTCCAAATGGCTTGATGCGCCCCGAACCCGGAAAAACCTGTGTTGAATCCACAAAGCCGTTTATATATTCGGCATATCTTCCCTGATTTTCTCTGAAATCGGTGTAGAAGAAAACCTTTTTACCAATCTGACCTTGAACGACAAATCCTCTGGTATTCTGAAACAATGAGTTTTCTTGGCGGTCGGCACTGATTTGGTCAACTGTTTCTTGCCCAAAACCAAAGTCGAACAAAACGTCGGCGTAGAGTTTAAAATCGGGCTTCTCCAATTCTACCAGATGCTCACTGAAGATTTTCTCGGTGATTTTATAATAATGGTCTACGGTGTCTTCCGCAAAACCTGAAAGACCGGTAACGTCAGCATCACTGAGCAAAATCGGCTTGGCGCCACTGTGCACATGATTCTGTGCGCCCAGACCTACTCTATCCTGTCGAAGCTGAGAAAGTCTATCGAAAGGAAGGGTGTAAACCTGAGAAAAAGAGTTGGCCCAAAGCGAACACGCTACAAGAATGAGGGTGAACCTCAGCATAGTCAGACTTTAACTGTGGAGGCTTTGAATTCTTCGTAGACGCTTTTTATGCCTTCTTCCAAAGAAATTTTTGCTGTCCAACCAAGGTGGTTGATTTTGGAAACATCCATCAATTTACGTGGGGTTCCATCCGGTTTTGTCAAGTCAAAAGAAAGATTCCCTTCAAAACGTACAATATTCTTGATGAGCTTGGCCAAATCGGCTATTGAGATATCGTTGCCTATTCCCACATTGATAAACTCTTTACCGTCGTAATTCTCCATTAGGAACAGACATGCTTCTGCCATATCGTCTACGTGGAGAAACTCTCTTTTGGGATTACCCGACCCCCAAATTTCCACCTCTTCGGCTCCCGCTTCTTTTGCTTCATGAAACTTTCGCAGAAGTGCCGGGAGGACATGAGAATTCGTTAAGTCGTAGTTGTCGTTGGGGCCGTAAAGATTGGTCGGCATAGCAGAGATAAAATTGCATCCATACTGGTCTCTATATGCCTCACACAGCTTGATTCCTGCTATTTTTGCGATGGCGTATGGCTCATTGGTAGACTCCAGGAGCCCCGTGAGAAGGTATTCTTCCTTGAGCGGCTGGGGAGCCAGTTTAGGATAAATACAAGATGAGCCCAGGAAGAGCAATTTTTCGACGCCTGCTTTATGCGCTTCATCAATTACATTGAGCTCTATGGCCAAATTGTCGTGAATAAACTCAGCCCTGTAAGTGTCATTGGCTTGGATTCCACCGACTTTGGCCGCAGCCAAAAAAACGTATTCGGGTTTTTCCTTCCGGAAAAAATCGGCAACCGCATTTCTGTCTCTGAGGTCGAGTTCGGAAGAAGTTTTTCCAATAATATTGGTGTATCCGGATTTTTTCAAAGCGCGAGAAATCGCGCTTCCGACCATTCCCCTGTGACCCGCTACGTATATTTTGGCTTCTTTATTCACTACTCGTTATAGTTCAGTACGACGTGGCCTCCGTCTAGCAAATACTTGTCGCGCTTAAAAAGTTCCAGATCCGATTCCACCATTTCGCTGATGAGGTCTTCAATATTGTATTTGTGTTTCCACTTCAATTTTTCTTGCGCCTTGGAGGGGTCTCCAACCAAGAGATCAACTTCGGTAGGGCGGTAATATTTCTTGTCAATTTTTATCAAGACTTTGCCCGTCTTCTCATCGAAACCTTCTTCTTCTTCTTTTTCCCCACGCCACTTGATTTTGATTCCGACGTTTGAAAAGGCGGTCTCAATAAAAAATCGCACGCTGTACGTTTTCCCTGTGGCCAAAACGAAATCTTCAGGCTCATTCTGTTGCAGCATGAGCCACATGCCTTCCACGTAGTCTCGTGCATGACCCCAGTCTCTTTTTGCATCGAGATTTCCCACGAAAAGCCTCTCCTGCAACCCAAGTTTAATTCTGGCAACTGCTCTTGTGACTTTTCTAGTAAGAAAAGTTTCTCCTCTCAAGGGGCTTTCGTGATTAAAAAGGATGCCATTAACGGCGAAAAGATCATACGCCTCCCGGTAGTTTTTGATGATCCAAAAAGCGTATAGCTTGGCAACACCGTAGGGACTTCTTGGATAAAACGGTGTCTGCTCCGATTGAGGTGTTTCCTGCACCATTCCGTAAAGCTCGCTGGTGGAGGCTTGATATAGCTTTGTCTTCTTCTCCAGGCCCAAAATTCGAATGGCTTCAAGAATTCGAAGAACCCCCATCCCATCTACATTGGCGGTATATTCAGGCGTTTCAAAAGAAACTTGCACATGAGATTGGGCACCTAAGTTGTAAATTTCATCGGGCTGTATTTCTTGAATGAGCCTGATGATATTTGACGCATCGGTCAAATCACCGTAATGCAATAAAAAGTTCACGTCTTTCTCATGGCGATCTTTGTAAAGATGATCGACCCGATCGGTATTAAATAGCGAACTTCGACGCTTGATACCGTGCACTTCATAACCCTTATCCAGCAGAAGCTCAGAGAGGTAAGCTCCGTCCTGACCGGTTACACCCGTTATTAAGGCTACTTTTCTTGACATGTACTATTTTTTGCAAAAGTAAAAAGAATACGCTCTCCCCTCTTAGTATCCTGAGGCGGCACCCGAAATGTTTTCAATAGGATGCCAAGTGGTTTTAATTTCTTGTAAGTCTATGATTCTTTGCGGTGAAAGCACTGCTGAGTCTTGAGAATTATAAAACTTCACTCGCTTCATGTTTTCTGCAGCTTCCTGGCCAATTTTGATAGAATCAGCAGCTTCGGTATCCCAAATCAAGAAAGCATTCACATCCATGTGAGAAGTAAAATGTGGCAATAACTCCTTACGGCTTCCGGTAAGTACATTGACCGTTCCTCCGGGCACATCAGACGTGGCCACGACTTCCGCGAGACTAATGGCACAAGTGGGATGGTCTTCAGAAGCCAAAACTATCGAAGTGTTTCCACCGCAGATGGCGGGAATAAAAGCTTCCAGAAGCCCAAGTAATGCCGACTCATTTGATGCAAAACCAGCAACAACCCCCATGGGCTCAGGCACGGAAAAGTTGAAATGAGACGATGCCACCGGGTTTACCGAACTAAAGACCTGCACGTACTTATCGCACCAACCGGCATAATGAACGAGATAGTCCACCGATGCGGTGAATTCATCCCGAGCGCGTCTATCAGTATAGCCCAGGTCTTTCATCTCTTTTACAAATAGCTCTTTCTTTTGCTGGAGCATTTCTGCAATGCGGTAGATGATTTGAGAGCGATTATAAGCGGTTTTGGCAGACCATCCTGCTTGTGCCTTTCTCGCGGCGACCACTGCATTTCTAAAATCCTTCCGTGAGGAAAGACATACATTTGCTATCAGCTCATCAGAGCCATTGCGCACCGGATAGTAGCGTCCACTTTCCGATCTGGGAAATGCACCACCAATGAAAATCTTGTACGTTTTCATAACTGCAATACCTTCATTTGTAGTTGAATTCTTCTTCGCCATTATCCTTGAAAGTTTAAGTAAGCAGACAATCCGTGGATTCCTCCTTCTCTTCCAAATCCGGATTCTTTGTATCCACCGAATGGTGATGTAGGATCGAATTTGTTGAAGGTATTTGCCCATACGACTCCTGCCTGTAGTCGCGTGGTCAAATTGAAAATCTTAGAACCCTTATCCGTCCAAACGCCTGCCGAAAGACCGTAAGGCGTATTGTTGGCTTTGTCAATCACCTCATCGATGGTGCGGAAAGTCTGCATGGCCAACACGGGACCGAATATTTCTTCTTTGGAAATGATACTACTTTGAGAGACATTGGTGAATAAGGTCGGTTTGCACCAAAACCCCTTTTTGGGTATGGCTGCTTGGGACTGATACATTTCAAAGCCATCTTTTTCTCCCGCTTTTAAATACTTCTCGATGGTTTGGAGTTGACCTTTTGAGTTGATCGCTCCTACATCCGTATTCTTGTCCATCGGATCACCCACAATAAGGTGATTCATGCGGTGCTTCAGTTTCCGAATTACCTCATCGGCTACGCTCTCTTCTACAAAGAGGCGAGAGCCTGCGCAGCATACGTGGCCTTGATTGAAATAGATTCCATTGACAATTCCCTCTACCGCTTGATCGATGGCCGCATCTTCAAAAACGATGTTTGCGGCCTTTCCACCCAATTCCAGTGTCAATTTTTTTGGTGTCCCGGCGAGGGATTGACGAATCATCTTACCGACAGCCGTAGATCCCGTGAATGCAATTTTATTTACGTCAGGATGCTCTACCAAGGCCTTTCCGGTATCTCCAGCACCCGTCACGATGTTGACTACCCCATCGGGAAGTCCCGCATCTCTGATCAACTCAGCGAGTTTTAACGCCGTAAGCGAAGTCGTTTCTGCCGGCTTTAATACCACCGTGTTTCCACAGGCCAGAGCCGGAGCTATTTTCCAAGCTGCCATGAGCAGCGGGAAGTTCCAAGGAATGATTTGCCCTACCACACCGAGAGAAGTTGGAGAGGTATTCGCGAAAGCATAATCTAATTTATCGGCCCACCCTGCGTGATAGAAAAAATGCGATGCGGCCAACGGAACGTCGACATCTCTCGATTCTCGAATAGGTTTCCCTCCGTCGAGGGTTTCGATCACCGCAAATTCGCGCGCGCGCTCTTGAAGTAGTCGGGCGATGCGATAGATGTACTTTCCTCTTTCGGCAGCCGAAATTTTCGACCAGGTATTCTCATATGCTTTGCGGGCAGCCTTCACCGCCTTGTCAATATCCTTATCCCCTGCCAGAGCAATTTCGCTGAGCACTTCTTCCGTAGCGGGATTTACCGTTTTGAAATATTTTTTCGTGGCAGGAGGCACAAACTTCCCATCGATGAAAAGTTCGTATCGCTTATCAATGGTAACATGCCCCGCGCTTTCGGGAGCCGGGGACAAGTCCCAAGAAATATTTTTTTTCGTTTTGGCCATATTAGTCGAGGGCAAAATAATTTGCAGATTGATAGATTCCCGTTTCTTGTTTCACCAATTGTTTGAGCAAATCGTTGGCGAGTGAGCTGGCTCCGAAGCGGAACCACTCATTGGTAAGCCAAGCCTCCCCCAAAGTTTCCTTTACCATAATGAGGTAGTGCAAGGCGAGCTTCGCATTAGAAATTCCACCGGCGGGTTTCATTCCCACCATTTTGCCGGTTTCGTGGTAATGATCTCGAATGGCTTCGAGCATCACCAAAGTGACGGGCATGGTGGCAGCGGGCTTAATTTTTCCCGTCGAGGTTTTGATAAAATCAGCTCCCGCGGCAATTGCTATTTGGGAAGCAAAGTAGACGGCATCGAGGTTTCCAAGTTCACCTGTTTCCAAAATCACTTTCAACCTCGCTTTTCCGCAAGCTTCTTTTACGGCGGAGATTTCGTCAAAAACATAGGCATATTCGCCTTGATGAAATCGACCACGGGAAATAACCATATCGATTTCGTCGGCTCCTTCACTTACGGCTTCTTTTGTTTCTTCCAGCTTGTATTTCAAGAAAGACTGCCCCGATGGGAATGCCGTAGCTACGGATGCGACCTTAATTCCTTTATCGGCAACCAGTGATTTGGCCAGTTTTACGAAGGTGGGGTAAACACAGACTGCCGCTACATTGGGCAAGTCGGGAAATCCATGATGCAAATGAGCCGCCTTGTGGCAAAGTTGTCGAACTTTCCCGGCGGTATCTTTTCCTTCGAGAGTGGTCAAGTCGATCATGTTCAAAGCCATTTTAAGGCCTTGTTTTTTTGCATCTGTCTTAATACTTCGCGTTTGAAAGCGAGCGCATCGCTCTTCCACTCCGACTTGGTCGACGGCTTTGCGCCTGATATCGGAGAGATTAAATGTCGTTTTTGCCAATTAGCTGGTTTTTTTCAAATATAGAAAATCAACTTGATGGGATGACAAAACAAAAAAGCCCCGCAAAATGCAGGGCTTTAAATTCTTTGATTGGATGCTTTTAACGCAGCGTAAATCTGATAGGCAAGTTATACTGTACTTTAACTGATTTTCCTCTTTGTTTTCCAGGAGACCATTTCGGCATGCTTTCCACTACGCGGATGGCTTCTTCGTCGCAGCCTCCTCCGATAGATCGAAGCACCTTAACATCCTTCACACTTCCTTCTTCGTTAACAACGAAAGTCACGTAAACGGTTCCTTGAATACCAGCGTCTTTTGCAATAGCAGGGTATTTAATATTCTTACCCAAATACTTCATCAATGCTGCCTCTCCTCCGGGAAAGCTCGGCATCTCCTCAACAATGGTAAAGATTTGCTCTTCGACAACTTCCTCTGCCACTTCCTCGATAAACTCGATTTCAGTGTCTTCATCCACTTCGAGATCTTCGATTACAAGTTCCTCCTCAATCTCTTCTTCATCCTCAACGATTTCGATAACCGTAGTAGGTGCGGGAGGTGGGGGTGGTGGGGGTGGTTGTTGTTGCGAGATGGGAATAATCTCTTCTTCGATCAGATCTAACTCCAATTCGCCGAGATCTTTCACTTCTGTTTCGAAAGCTCTCCATTCAAAGGCTACCAAAACCAACGCTAAGGAAAACAACAAACCAATGATAATGAGCGGTACACGCTTTTTTTCGAGGTTCGCGTCAGGACTTTTCTTTAATTCCATGTGTTCCGTTTTTTACAGACTCAGCGAAAATAGTAAAGTTTAAGTACTTAATGGACGAGAGTCTAATTTTTTAACTTTAATGGCGTATCAAGTATTGTGCCTGATATTTCACCTCAACCTGAACGTGACAGGCATAACGAAACGGACACTCACAGGCCTTCCATTGTCAAATCCAGGTTTCCACTTCGGCATAGCTAACACAGCCTTCAACGCTTCTTCATCTAGGCCGGCTCCTGCACCTCTGATTATTTGAATATCCGCGAGAGAACCGTCTTGAGTTACGGTAAATTCTATGTGAACAGTGCCTGAAATACCGGCATCTTTGGCGATTCGCGGATAAATCACGTTGTTCGAAAGAAATGCAACTCTGGCAGAATCTCCTCCTGGAAATTGAGGCATCACATCAGCTATTCGAAGCGGCTCCTCTTCAACAGTTGGCTCAGCTACAGGAGCAATATCTTTAAAAACAGGCTCTTCCAAATCGGGAATTTCCGGAAATTCATTCTTCAGCGGGTCAATTTCTTCGAACTTGAAACGATCAATGATGGCCTTGGCAACTTCTTTTTGTGTGTCCTTCTTTTTCTCAAGAGGCTTTTCTTTTTCTCGGAAAGAAGGAGGAATGATTGTGGCTTCGAAGATTGGAACCTCTTCAGGCCAATCATCCGTAGAAGATTTCTTTAGATCGGTTGTTCGCCATTCGAAAGCCGAGAGAACAATGGCGCACGCCACGGCGAGGCCAAGAAGGAAAAAGGTCGGTTTTTTGCGTTCGAGGTTAAGCTCGCGCGATTTTTTAATCTGCATAGTACACGGTTTTTAAACAGAAAAAACCGCTTTGTGGCCACTCAGCTTTTTTGTCTGCGGAGTTTATTGAACACGAAAAATGCAAAGATTGTGCCTAACCCGGAACCTATTGTATCTGCCACAAAATCAGCCACGCTGGCGTACCTCGAAGGGAAGGCAACACCCTGCAGCACTTCAGTAGCACCACCGTAAAGTACACCAATTAAAAATAGGATCCAGAGCGATTTTTTCTCCAAAGTACCCGATCGGCGTGTCAAACCCCAAGCCATCAAGAGCGCCAGCAATCCGAAAACACCAATGTGACCGAGTTTGTCTTCAATGTTAATTGCCCAGATGTCGAAATCGGGCAGATCCTTTCCGGGCAGAGACATCAACAAAAGAATAAAGGCGGCCCAGATAAGAGCCGCCCAGTATGCGCTAAAAAACGAGAGTTGCTTAGGCGGTGTGTGCTTTGTACGCATCCGCGTCCAGGAGTTCTGATAAGTCTGATTCGCTATCAAACTCGATTTTTATCATCCATCCTTTTCCGTAAGGATCCTCGTTTACTAATTCCGGATTGGCTTCGAGCTCTTGATTGAATTCAATGACCTTTCCGGCCATGGGCATAAAAAGATCTGATACCGTTTTTACGGCTTCGATGGTGCCGAATACTTCTGCTGCGTCCAGTTCCTCTCCTTCAGTTTCTATCTCTACGAACACGATATCTCCCAACTCGCCCTGCGCGTAGTCGGTAATACCTACAGTGGCCGTATTGCCCTCTATTTTGATCCATTCGTGGTCTTCAGTATATTTTAAATCGGCTGGAAAATTCATTATACCTTGTTTATTGAGTCAATGTGAATCGCAAAGATACACCGGTGTTTATGTTTGATGTAGGAAAAGAAATGGAAACTTTTGGATTGTTGATTTGATGATCGTAAAACGCCCTGATATTTAACCTATCTGAAATCACATAGTCGATAGCGGTTTTAATCGATAACAAGTTCTGTCCGGAAGTAATTTGGTTTGTTCCTTCATCCATTCTTCTTGCAATGACTTCGGTATCTCTGATGCTCAAGTCAAACCTTACGTTCAGGTCGCTTTTCCTGGTTTTTCCTGCTAGCTTGATTTCAACGTCGGGAAAACGATATCCAAGTCCTAAAACGATCTCATCGCTTCTGTTTTCCGTCAGCTGAAAATTCGCGGTACTGAATGCTAAGACTCGGTTTTTGTTAATCTCAAAATTGGTGATGAGCGAATTTTGCCAAGTCATGTCTATTCTAATCAATGGACTCAACTGCTCGCTAATGGTAATCGCATTGATTTGCGTATCGGCGATGAAGTTTTCTTCTACAGAATTGTCGCGAACAGGGGTACCATCAAGATTTACTCCCGAGGCAAGGTTAGTGGTGAAATTACTCACGCTAAACGTACTTCGGTAAGCATGGGAAACATTGACCGTTCTAAAGATCTTCTTGAGCGCGGGTATTTTTGTCAATCCATCATAGTTGACCGACCAATTGGGGTTTTTGATCGCGTCGAGTAAAGAGTAATCGCTGATGAACAGATTAACATCTTGAGCATCCTGTCCTGTGTAGGCGGCTATAAAAGCAGGTATAATCACCTGTTGTGAGCTTGGCCCAAAGCCATCTGCGAAGCCTTCGGCACTCGGGTCAGAGAGACCTGTTTCTCGGGCTAGTCGATTGGAAATCTCACTTTTTAAACTGACTATGGAGTCACTGGAAAAGGCTTCGAAAATTGGATTGATATTGTCAATATCGTTCTCCCAGAGTGTACTCCAAGCGATTAATGTTGTGTTAAAACTTCCCGTTTCAAAACGACTTTCTTCTAAATACTGCTGCAAGTTAGGGTTGTACCTGAAGAAAGATCCATCGTTATCGGATCGGCTTCTTTGAGCGCTCAATTCTATTCTCAAATTTGGCAGAGGCTCGAGGTTCAAGCGCATGTTGAAATCCTCGGTATAGGTCTGAAGGTACTGCTGGTTGATGAATTGATTTTCCACAAGCCACCCTTTCAAAGCTGCTTGCTGATTAAAGTTGTCTATTTGATGACCAAATACGAAATCCACCCCCGGTGCAGTGAAGCCCGGATCCATTCCGATTACATTTGATGTCCGATTATATCCCGGCAGCATTGTTCCCTCATTCTGACTGTATACAATGCTTAAGTTCTTGATGCTCATCAAAAGCTTCGCAAAGTAGTCAAGAGCAGTAATGGAATTTTCGTCTTTTTCCTTTTTCTCGGGCTCTTCATCGTCCCCATCTTTATCCTGATCACCCTTACCTCGGCCCGAGCCGCGAGACAAAGATCTTCCTCCTCCTCTTCCCTGCCTTTGGAATTTACGGTTCACATTTTTAAAGTATCCGATTTTATTGTACAGAGACAGGAAGTTCAACTGTCCGTTAATCGATATATTTCTGGAGTTCTGAATTACGTTACCCAATGTGTCCTGTGAGAACGGGGCGCGCTGCCAATTGTAGCTTCCGCTATATCTCACATCGGTGCTGATCCAGTCTAGAATCGGAATCTTGTTGATAGGCACCCGGTAGTTTGCCGAGAAATTTTGATTGAATGTTACGTTTTCTCCAAATCGCGTGATACTCTCCCAAATTGTATCTCGGTATTGATTGTAAGAGTCTCTGTCTTCTCTGTCAACTCTTCCCTCAGGTTCATCGATAAAGGCAAGATTATTGGCACTGTAGGTTAACCGAATGGATTGAGTCAAGTCATGTTGAACATCATAAATTCTATTCCAGTTAAATGTCTTGGTGTATAGAATCGGTTGTTCGAAATCAAATACGTCACTATTGTTTTTGAATTGCTGTTCGCTGTACGTTCTATTTATTTCAGAGCGAAAAGAGAAGGATTTCGGAATCAATGTGAAGTTGAAATCTCTGATCAACGCCAAGTAATCTGACTTGCGTAAGAACTTGCTGGTGGCAAAGGGTTTGATGTTCTTGGGTTTGGCATTGAAGTTATATCCAAGTCCTAACCTAAATTGTCTTTGATTATCGAATGCCGTATTGATGTCGTAAAACTGCCTGTCGCTGTAGGCAAAAGTGGCATTGAAGTTCTCTATGTCATAGGGCCGAGGTTTCTTATCGGGATTGGTTCTTTCTTTTCGAACGTTCGTAAAGTTGATACTCCGACGTCGCGTATAAGTCTGCGATCGCTGCCTGAGGTCTTTTTTCTCTTCTTGTGACAATCCCTCGGCAACTTCGTCCAGCTCAAGGTCGGGAGCGAGCGGATCAAAACGAGGTCGTACAACTTGCTCGGATTGACCGATGAACATCGGAACTTTCACACCTGATTCTTCCGGCAAGAACTTACCCAACTCTAGATTTGAGTTGGCATCGTATCCCATTGATTGCTCCTGCGGCCTTTCAGCTACCCGACTTTCGAGTGCACCGAAGTTCGGAGTAGAAATATTTCCGGAAAGAGAGACACTACCGAAGTCTGCAAGTTGGGCATTTACTCTGGCAATGGCGGCCCATCCACCCTCATTATTAAAGTCGGTGAGGCGCAATTCGTTCACCCAAATCTCAGCACTCTCCGGAAGTGCGTCATCTTCTGCCCAAATATTATTTGAGGCATTGGGGTTTCTAACCCCTATCATAACGGTGCGAACAGAGCTTAATACCGGGTTACCTTTGATCCGAATCCTGCGATCTCCATCCATCTCTTCGTAGATTCGACTTTGCTCAAATCCGGACTGATTCCTCGAATTTTTCGCACTTTGAAGTCGATCAAAGTCAATCTTCATATTATTCCCCTCGGGCCAGATATTTTGAGGAGTGCTGGACGCATTCAGATCCGTTGGTTCAATGGGAATTTCGTATTCGTAATAATTCTGATCGAAATCAGTTCCTAACCTTACAAAGACCGAAACATCCCCAAAGGCTAAGGGATTGTTTTCATTGACGGTTTCTCCGTGAATAAACATTTCGAGATTTCCATACATCCGCATGTCAATCTCGGTACTTCTGAATGCCGATCGCGCATCTCCATCTTCGAGATCATTGACGCGAAGCACCAAGGACTGCTCATTCAAGCTTCGAAGATTCGCCGTACCTGCATCAATCTCGCGGGAAATACCGGGTGGGGTCACGTAATTTAATGGAACTCTGGTGCTGTTTTCCTCAATATTGACAGCCAAAATATCGAACGTGGTATTGCCGGGAATTCCCGGAATGTATTCACCTTCACGAAGCTCGTCGGCATAGCGTCGCCACTCTCCACGAATCAGCTCTAGCCGCGCAAAACGCAAGACCACCGGCGTTTCGAAACCTGTAGTAATCATTCGCATAAAACGAATTGACCGCAAATCTCTGATCCCTCCAAAAGATTTTCCCTCGCGAACGGGAATCTTAAACTGATACCAGTTCACCTGTCTTCCGTCGGGAGCGACACCCGCGGCCACATCTGTGATGTAATTGTTTCCCACTTGCCAAGCAGATGGTTCGATCAGTGGATCGGGAAGATCAACTTCATATTGGTAGTAAGATTCCGCTTCACCAAGAGTTAAATCCTGATTGATATCCTCAGTGGTTGGCAAAGTCGTAGCTTGTGTAGGATAGTCCTCGGGGCTATCTTGAGTGGTGACTGAGTTGCCTTCAAAACCGTTAAAATCTTTGTATCGCTCCAAGATATCAGCCTGCTGGGCATCGTATTCCGCTCCTCTGAAAAAACGGAAGTTATCGGAGGATGGGTCATCATTTGCCTCAGCGATAACTGCAGGAGTTACTCCCGGAAGCGCTGTAATTCGTGCGAGAAATTCCTCGTAATAAACGCGCTCGCCGGTATCATCAAATCCATCAAATCCAACATCTTGGGCAAAATTGGAATTTGTAGTATTATCAAATGCATTCACGATACTTTGGGTTAATGGCACCCGAGCCCAATTTGTGGTATCCGTGAGAAGTCCATTCGGACTTGCAGGATCCAAAGGCAAACCGTTTTCAAAACTCATTTGCCCGTCCCGCAAGACATCTTCCGAAACGTTACCGATGTTCACCAAAAGCTTTCCTCTCGGGTTACCTTCCGTACCTACAAAGTCTCGATTATCTGAATTGTATGGATCCATTACCCAAAACTGAATGAATTCCACGTTGGTTTGCTCGAAATCAGTGGTATTGATGGCTCTCTGTATTCCACCCCATCTAGATTCAGGATCGTTCAACTCGCCCGTCTGTGGGTCAATACCCGCAGATATATTTGAGATGGGCTCAGCATCGTAGTTATAGGGACCCCTGTCTCTTGGAAAGTACGACATATCCAGCGTAGCAATATTCGCCGGTGTTCCTGCGGGCAATTCCTTGTCCGGGAAAACCTCGTTCTCGGTTACTTCCCTTTGATAATGACGTTCGCTGTTGACATTGTCGGGCGTGATATTGTCATTCCTGAAGAATAATGGGTCCAGGATGTACCAAGCAAATTTAGCGCGATTGTACCCCAATTGTCGATTATCTGTCAATGATGCCTCACTGAATAAATCAGGCTGCAATTGAGGAATGGAAGCCAATCCCCAGGAAGCAAAATTTCGTAAGTCAATTAATGAGATGGTTCCTTCAAAGTCATCGATGTAGGCATTCCCCGATTGACCAACTGCCTTGTTGTGACCCGGAATGAGGTGAGCAAACTCTACCGCTGCGTCAACGTTTGAAGTCTCCTTGGTATTGATGAAGGGAAGAGCATCTACCATGTCCGTTAGAAACCGTGACTCATCTTGGTATCTCGCGTCAAAACCCCAAAGTGTATTGTTCATCGGCTCATCGCCGATATTCACCTTTTGGGTTAACGGTCGTTCATTCAGGTTCATAATGGTTGACCCCAAGGTGAAATTATCGTTGAAGCGATAATCAAATCTGGCGCCCATTAACCTTCGGGTCTGAATACTGAAAAGGGTATTGCTCTCTACTGAAATCTTGATGGGTGTTTGTGATTCCAGTAGTCCCGAGTTCAAAATCTTTACTCGCCCTAAGTTATAATCTACCGTATAGTCCTGATTTTCAACGAGAGGAACCCCGCCCGCAGTAACTTGAACTGCGCCCTGTGGTATGTTGAGCGCATTCAACGCTATCTCATCTGAGGAAGCTGACCGGTAATTTCCTTTCAATTTGAAGCGATTGAGGTAGAGAAAGTTCTGCTGAGCCACGATTTTCGTTGAATCGTAAAGTTGTGGATATACAACCCGTTCTATCTCATTTTCAGACACGCCTGCCTCTTCCAAGACCTCCCGTAAGTGTGAACCAAAAGGCTCAACTACCGGGAAAAATATTCGGCCATTCTGGGCATTTATGGTACCGCCTTCGGTGGCAGCATTATCCACAAAGTCAAATCGACCATCAGGTTGTGGGTTACCGTTTTGATCCAGCTTATCCATCTCGAATATCTGCAGGAGAGGAATGTCTTGAACTTGCGGTTCGGGAATAACGGGTACATCGATTCCTTCTTCGGGGTCATTGTACCAAACGTTCAATAAAAACTCCTGGCTATTCACTTGATAGGCCCCAAGCGAATAAACGTTTCTCATCATCAAATCCCAAATAGGATTCAAAACATCTACAACCGTAGATTTCAACATTTTGAGATAGAGGGCATCGGGAGAAGTAAATCCGTCATTGGACAAGTCTCCTACCTGAAACGTTCGTCCGTTGAGCGTGTATTGATAGGCCACTGCCAATACCTCGGCGTTGTTGAGGGATTGGTTCAAAGAGATAAATCCCAGACGTTGGTTGAATGTATACTCGTTGGGAGTAAGTTGACGGGCGTTGCTGAGCCTTTCAAAATCTCGACCATTCACTAAATTGAGGTTTGCCAAGGCTTGAGACGACTGAGCGAATCCACGAATTTGTGGGTTTGATGCCATCTGACTATACAATGTATTCTGTCCGTTGTCGGGGAAAGTATTCAAAGGATTGTCACCCACATCGATAGGCAAAGCAGGGTTAACATAACTAGCATCCTCGCCCAGATCGGTAAAGGCGATGACATTTCGCGTTTCCTCCACATTTGCCGTTTGGTTGACTACCCAAACCTCGATACGCGTAATTTGAGCTCCGGAATTTACAACGGGCAAATTCTGCAAGGCACGATCGTAATTCGCTCTAAAGTAGCCACTCAGGAAGAAGTGACGATTGGCCTCGTAGTTGTCGATTGAAATCTCAAAATCTTGAGTTTGTGCGCCACCTTGGACGTTGATCTCCTTCTTTTGCCCTCGCTCCTGCGAAAAGAGGGTGGTTACATCCAACCGGCCAAATTTGAGCTGAGTTTTGATTCCAAAAAGACTTTGACTACCGGAGATCAAAGAATTATTGAGCGGCATACTTACGTTACCCGCTTCTATCTTTTGTATTATTTCGTCTTCGTACCCCGTGTACTCGATTTTGGTTTGGTTTTCGAAATCAAACGTAGCTTCAGTATTGTAATTGGTACTGAGTTTTAGTTTATCACCTATGTTTCCAACTACGTTGAGCTGAATACGTTGGTCAAAGTTGAAGGTGGTAATCCTCCTTTGATTGACTGGGATCTGCGGATTTTCGTTACTGTTGATATTGGCTCCGAATGTAAGCTCCGCGGTACCTTGAGGTCTGATATCGACCGTATTCCCGCCAAAAATTCTATCAAAGGCCTTGCTGTTTACTTGTATACTTGGCGCAAATGGGTCCGGACCGCCGTCCTCGTCGCTAGCCATTGCATCAGCTGCTTGTATTTCACTCCAATAATTATTTACCGAATTACTGTTCACGTAATCCATGTATTCATCGAAGGTCATTACCGTCGGATTGCGGTAATCGATGTTATCTCCAATGCGCTTATAGAAGTAGTATTGCCCGGTTTCAGGGTCATATTCGATAACATTATTCATGTTACTCGGATCAGTAAGATTGATCCGACCATTATCGCCGAAGGGGTTTACGCCATCTTCAATCGGGTATATTAAGTCCACCTCCGGAGAGTCGATGGGCATAATGGTAAGCTCGGGAAGGTTTACCACTTTTCGCGTAAACGCAGGCCCTTCAGCACTTACAGACCAAACAAACAAGATGAACGCACCTATCGCAGCTAGGCGCAATATGTTTTTAAACCGCAAACTCAAAATATTCTAAAGAGCTATAAACTCTTCAAACTTCTTTTAATCAAATCTTCTATTCCAATCGATTCATCCGCTGACTTGAGCACTTCGTCGATGATTTTTTGTGCTTTCCGTCGATCAAAACCTAAGTTTTGCAGAGCCTTTAACGCCTCGGATCGAACTGTATTGCTCGAACCGTTAAAATTTTCAAAATTCACCTCAAGAGAGCCTAATTTATCTTTCAGATCTACAATTATTCTTTGAGCAGATTTGGCTCCTATCCCCTTCACCTTTTTTAAAGCATTCACATCTTCCGAAAAGATCGCTTCCTGTAGTTCATTGGGCCGCATAGCTGACAAGGTGGCTATCGCAGAAGAAGGACCTATTCCCGATACGGAGATCAAGTGCCGAAACATAACCCTTTCGGCATCATCAAAAAAGCCGAATAAAACATGGGCATCCTCACGCACGGATAAATGCATGAAAATCTGTACTTCATTTTGTTTCCCAAGTGATTCAAAGGTGCTGAGGCTATGCTGAAAAACATACCCTATACCATTGGTTTCAATGACCGAATAAGAAGGATTTCTAAAGGTGATATGACCTTTTATGTACTCGTACATCAGAGGGGGATCGTGCTTCTATTTAAACAGAAACGGCTAGCTTAGCTAACCGCAATTTTTTAAGGTGCGTAAAAGTATAAAACCCCAAGCGTAAAAAAAGCCCATGGACAAGAAAAAGCTAGTTGTATTTTCGGGAGCAGGTATGAGTGCTGAAAGCGGTATTGATACATTCAGAGACAGCGGAGGACTTTGGGAGAAACATAAAATAGAGGATGTGGCTACACCTGAAGCCTTTTCACGCAACCCTCAAAAGGTTCTCGATTTCTACAATATGCGCTTACATCAGCTTCGGGCTGTCCAACCCAATGAAGCACATTTAGCCATAGCTCAGCTCGAAGAAAAAGGGATTTATGAGATCTCTGTTGTGACCCAAAATGTGGATGACTTGCACGAAAGGGCCGGAAGCACTCACGTTTTGCACCTACACGGTGAACTCTCAAAATGCAGAAGTAGTGGCAATGAAGATTATGTGATTGACATGCCTTCGGAAGGTCTCAAGGTAGGATCTTTATGTCCCTCGGGATTTCAATTGAGGCCACACATCGTATGGTTTGGAGAAATGGTACCCGCCATGGACATTGGGATAAACGTGGTTTTGGAAGCAGACATATTGGTTGTAATCGGAACCTCTTTGAATGTTTATCCGGCGGCAGGATTGGCCCAAATGGCGCCACCATATGCCGAGGTATTTTTAATCGATCCCGGGACATTCGACTACTTGGATCCCAAAATTAAGCACATAAAAAAGCCCGCAACTGCGGGCTTCAAAGAACTTTTGGCTATTTTACTGAACCGTTAAAACGTTGGTAGAGATCTGGGTATTGAAATCATCCCACATACGAACGATGTAATTACCTGTTTTAAGACCATCTACATTTACCGATCCTTGACCGAATGATTGAACCTCTTTGACTAGCTTTCCTGAAACACTATAAATTTCAAGACGTTGCACCTGGTCTGAACCTTCAACAAAAAACTCTGAAACGACAGGGTTGGGATAAATTTTGAGGGCGTTTGAAATTTGTTCCGGTGCAGACAAAGACTGATTGAAGTAATAAGTGGCTTGCGCAGTGTCTTCTGAATCAATTAAATTGGTCACGGTGACTTCGATTATGGCTGCTCCACTAACACCGGCGGGATTGACATAATTTGTATAAACGTGTACGTCAAGTGTACCCGCTGAATCTGCCTCCAAACCGAACTCTGCGAACTCAACTGATGGAAAATGGCAAGTGTTTACATCACATACAGCTGTTAACCAGCCCTCTGTCAATTCGATTACATTTCTTTCCCAAACGTAATTAGCGGAATCACCCGTTTGATTTATGATAAAGCTGTAGGCAGCAACATCACCATCAGTAGGACCTATGTCCTCAACGTAAACTGAGGGTGGTTGAATTGAAGTTTGCGAAAAAGCCGAAAAAGCCATAAAAAAAGTAAGCCCAAAAAAGTAAAATCTCTTCATTTCCAATTTTTTAATTCGATCAAAGATAACAAATATTAGAATCAGGAAACAGATGCCGGATTTCATAGGAATCAAATTCTAACAATC
>JGI12210J13797_10591751_pt1 | contig 24130 bp, 21 predicted proteins | sample ElkSlonscriptome_3_FD_13797 | JGI IMG/M metagenome (IMG submission 13797)
GGAGCCTCGTCAGCCGATCAGCACCGTGGGGGCGCCCGCCACCACCGTTCCGCCGTGGACCGTCATCGACGTCAGTCTCCCTGCGGGCATTCCCGCAATCATCACCTTGAACGAGCCCATCACGATCGAGTCCGGCGGACCGACGCACACCGCCATGTCGCCGACCCGGGCCGCCGGCATACCGGCGATCAGGACGGTAGGAGCCCCAGGGCCCATGATCGGTCCGCCCACGTGGGGAATCGGCGGCAACCCAGGCGTCACCATTGGGCAGACGTGCATGTCCGTGAGGCGGGCTGCGGGCATCATCGGGCGCCTCCCGACTCCGGGATCTGCCACAGGTGCACCCTCTCCGCCACCTCGAGCCCCCTGTCGAGGTAGGCCTCCAGCTGTGCCATCGCCGCCTCGGGTTCCTCGAGCGCGGCGAGGCTCACGGCCCCCGAGATGGCCTTCGCCGACATGAACTCCTCCGGGGGCATAACCGGCTGGTCTGGCGGCGCCATGCTCCCTCCGGAGAAGAACGCAGCGGCTCCCGCGCACCCGGCCGCCGTGGACAGCTCCGCCTCCTGAGCGAGTTCGTACGCGGCCCGCCGGTGGGCGTCCGTAGGTTCCTGGATCCACCGTCCTGTAGCCTCCAGCGACGCCTGGATCGCCGGGGTGGGATCGTCGCCCGCCGCCTCGCGAGCGCAGCTCCACGCCCACCAGATCGCCTCCCGCTTGGGGAGGGCGTGGGCCAGGAACTGGATGGCCTCGACGACTCGTTCCCCGGTCCGGAGGCGCTCGATCAACTCCTGGGGAGCCGCGAGGCCCTCGGTGGGGAGGTCGTCGAGTCCAGCGGCGGCGCAGATCTCTTCCACCGACCGTCCGGTCCCAAGTACGGGGTCCCTCGCCGGACCCTCCATCAGCCGATCATGGTGATGCCGCCCTTGGCCATCAACATCCCACTCCCGTTCACCTGGACCATGGCGCCCTTCACCTCCGTCATGACCTTCGATTCGACCTTCGTGGCGAGACCCTTGAACTCGGCGACCGTCTTGGCCTCGATCTTGACCATCATTCCCTTCACGGTGATTCCGGTCTGGTCGATCTTGATCGAGTTCCCGCCCACCTTGAGTTCGATGGACTGCATGGCATCGTAGACGACCTTCCCCGCAGCCAGCTTGGTGGTGAGATCGCCGAGTTGGAGTGCAATGTCCCGATCGCCCTTGGACAGGGTCACGGATTGGTTGCCGTTGGAGATCTCGACGTCTTGATTGCCCTTGGAGACGGTCACCTTCTGATCACCCCCGACGGCGATCGTCTGCTTGCCGTCGATGGAGACCTTCTCGTCCCTGGTGACCTTCCGGCTCCGGTCATTCTCGACCTCCAGGGTCTCGTCGTTCTCGACGCTCACCCTGCGGTCGTTCCCCACGGTACGGGTCTCGTCGTTGACCACCTCCGCCCTGAGATCCTTCTCGGCCCGAACGTAGATCTCCTCCTCGCCCTTCTTGTCCTCGAAGCGGAGTTCGTTGGAGTCCGTCGCCCCTTCCTTGGAGCTGTGACTCTTCCAGCCGCTCTGGGTCGGGTTCGCGCCCCACGGAGGCATCTGCTGGGCGTTGTAGACGCTCCCGGTGATGAGGGGTCGGTCCGGGTCTCCGTCGAGGAACTCGACGATGACCTCCTGCCCGATGCGTGGAATGTGGATGGCGCCCCACTGGTGCCCCGCCCAGGTGCTGGCGACCCGGATCCAGCAGGAGCTTTCGCCGCCCTGTGGGCTCTCCCGGTCCCAGTGGAAGCGCACCTTCACCCTCCCGTACTCATCGGTGTGGATCTCCTCGCTCGACGGACCCACCACCACGGCGGTCTGGACGCCCAGGTGGGGTCGGCGTGTACGTCGGGGAGGCCGGAAGGGCTTGCCGTAGGGGATGGCCGCGAAGGAGTTGAAGTACGGGTCTTCCTCTTCCCCCTCGCTGCCGCTTCGGTAGCTCTGGGCCCGGGTGTCGTGACGAACGGTGGTCACCAGGTACTGCTGATCCACCTCGGACTCCATCAGATTGAAGCGAAAGCCGGGTACCAGCCCGTAGCAGTTCCCCTGACCCCGGAGCACCTCCGAGAGGGCTTCTTCCGCCTCGAGGCGGATCTCGGCGAGGTCGTTCCCCGTGGCGAGCTTCAGGTGGCCCGCCGGATAATCGTACCGGGATCCCCAGCCGTCGCCGGAGGCCGTGGCGTCCAGACCGGTGGAGGGCTTCAGGTAGTCGTAGTCCGCCACCGTTGCGCTTCCACTGTGGACTCCGGTATCCACATTGATCTCGTGGATGACTCGCTCTCCCTCGATACCCCCACCGACGTTCCACAACCGCACATCCGACTGGGTGGGGCTCAAGTCCAGGGCTCCCTGGTGGTCTGCCAGCACCAGGGTGTGCCGGGAAGACTCGTGCCTGAAGAAGTAGAAGATGCCCTCCTCCTCGAGCAGTCGGGACACGAAGTCCAGATCCGACTCCTGATACTGCACCGTGAACTCCCGGACCGGGAAGCTGCGCTGGCAGTCGAAGGTGTAGTCGGGGTAGCCTCGATCGTCGAAGACCTGCTCGACGATCTGAGTGACGTCCTTGTTCTGGAAGACCCGGCAGTCGGTGGTCAGCGAGAGAAACCAGAGCCACGGGACGATCTGAAGCCGGTACAGATGGTACTCCTCGTCCCGCCCTGCGGAGGTGAGGCTCCGGACGAGCCCGTGGATCAACCGCTCACCATTGCCCCCGTCGTCGATCACCAGGTGCACGGGGTTCGCAAGGAGTTCGCCCGACGTGATCGCGCGGGTGGCCAGAACCTCTGCCTCGATCATGTAGGGGGCCGAGACCGACTCCGTTCCTCGGAAGCTTCGCAGGAGGAGCGTGTCCGTGCCCAGCCCGCTTTCGATCCGCATGAGGCGCCCGGCCTGACTGGGTGCTGCCGCCATCAGTAGTCCTTCGCCCCGTGTATCTGGAGCGGCTCAGAGTGGGGCACCCGTCGCACACCCGGGGTGGGTGACAAACGGACACCGGTACGGACCGGTGGGCGAAGAGATAGAGAGGTCATGCGGGAGCTCCTGCCGCAGCCCCACTCCTGACCTGGTAGTCGAAGTTGCCGTCCTCCCCGACGGTGACCTCGATCGACTCCAGCTCGTCCCCCTGGGCCAGGCTCTCGAGGAGTAGCGTCGACACGGCAGGGAGCACGGTGTTCGTCAGGATGTTGTCGATGTTCCTCGCCCCGCTCTCGACCTCCGTGCATCGGTCCGCAATCGCATCCACGGCACCCTCGTCCAGAATCAGCGAGATCCCGTGCGTCCCGATGAGACGCCGCTGCACCTTCCCGACCTTGAGGCCGATGATCGTCCTGAGAACCTCGTCCCGGACCGGGAAGTAGGGGATCACCACGGTCCGGCCCATGAACGCGGGCTTGAACTGGGTGTCGAGCTCCGGCTTCAGAGCCTTTGCCAGTCCGGCTTGGCTGGGCATCGTCTCCGGGTCCGCCGTGAGGGTCATGATCGTCTCCGTCCCGGCATTGGTCGTCAGCACGATGATGCAGTTCCGGAAGTTGATCTGTCGACCCTCGCCATCCTCCATCACTCCCTTGTCGAACACCTGGAAGAAGAGCTCGAGGACGTCGGGATGAGCCTTCTCGATCTCGTCCAGGAGCACGACGGAGTAGGGGCGCCGGCGAACCGCCTCGGTGAGGACGCCGCCCTCACCGTATCCCACGTATCCCGGGGGTGAGCCCTTGAGGCTCGACACGGTGTGGGCCTCCTGGTACTCCGACATGTTGATCGTGATGAGGTTGCGCTCTCCGCCGTAGAGGAGGTCCGACAGCGCCAGCGCAGTCTCGGTCTTCCCGACCCCGGAGGGGCCCACGAGCATGAAGACTCCCACCGGTTTGTCCGGATCCTCGATGCTGGCCTTCGAGGTCCGGATCCGCCGACTGATCATCTCGAGGGCGTGATCCTGGCCGATGACCCGCTTGCCCAGGAGGTCTTCGAGGCCGAGGGCGATCTCGACGTCATCTCGGAGCATCTTGCCCACTGGGATCCCGGTCCACCCCGAGATCACCTCGCCGACCAGACCGGCGTCCACGGTAACCGGGACCAGCGGGGACTCGCCCTGGACGGACTCCAGCTCCGTCATGAGCTCGGCGAGGCGCTCCCTCAGCGTATCGGGGTCGGCATCGGCGAGTCCCTCGGGGAGCTCCGACTCCTCCGGGTCGGGGCCTTCCTCCTCGGAGGCTTCACGGCCGGGGGCCGCCAGGGAGGCTTCACGGCCGGGGGCCGCCAGCTTCTCGAGCCGGTGCCGGATTGCCCGCACCTCCTGCACCAGGTCGCGCTCGCGATCCCAGCGGGTCATCAGGCCCGCCAACTCCGTCTCCGTCGCCTCTCTTGCCTCGGCGATGGTGGCGAGGCGCGCGGAGTGATCGATGCCCACGGCCCCTTCCCGGCGGAGCACCCGCTCCTGTACCGAGAGGTCTGCGAGCCTCCGTTGGGCGTACTCGATGGAGGGCGGAGTCGCGTTCTGCCCCAGAGAGAGCCGAGCACAGGCCGTGTCGAGTACGCTCACCGCCTTGTCCGGGAGCTGCCGCTCCGAAAGGTAGCGGTGCGAGAGCCGGACCGCGGCGTCCACGGCGTCGTCCAGGATGCGCACTCCGTGGTGCCTCTCGAGAGACGGCACGATGCCTCGCATCATGACCAGGCAGGTGTCTTCGACGGGCTCCTGCACGTTGACCAGCTGGAAGCGCCGGGCCAGGGCCGGGTCCTTCTCGAAGTACTTCTTGTACTCCGACCAGGTCGTTGCAGCGATCGTCCGCAGCTCACCCCGGGCCAGGGCCGGCTTGAGGAGGTTGGCGGCGTCGTTCTGCCCCGCCTGGCCCCCCGCACCGATCATCGTATGGGCCTCGTCGATGAAGAGGATGATGGGGGTGGGAGACGACTTCACCTCGTCGATGAGCCCCTTGAGACGATTCTCGAATTCTCCCTTGACCCCTGCGCCTGCCTGCAGGAGAGCGAGGTCGAGGGTCCGGATCGTGACGTTCCTGAGAACCGGTGGTACGTCGCCCTCGGCGATTCGCGACGCGAACCCCTCCACCACGGCCGTCTTCCCCACACCGGCCTCACCGACCAGGATAGGGTTGTTCTGACGACGACGCGTCAGGACGTCGACGATCTGGCGGATCTCGAAGTCTCGGCCCAGGACCGGATCGATCTCTCCGTTCCGGGCCCGCTCGGTCAGGTTGAGGGTGTACTGATCGAGGTTGGGTGTCTCGCCTCCCCCCGGAGCCTGGGCGGCGTCGGAGGGTCCAGACGAAGGGGCCGCCGGGCCGCCTGCCTCGGCGGAGTCGCCGATGATCGTATGGAAGTTCTTGCGAAGGTCCTCGGCCTGGATCTTCCCCAACTCCGGGCTCATGTCTGCGGCCATGCGCGCCAGCTCGGGATCCGCCAGGAGGGCGAGGAGGCTGTGTCCGCTCCGGATCTGGCCCTCGTTGAACTCCACAGAGGCCAGCGTCCAGGCCGAGGTGAGCATCTGCACCAGGGATGGACTCAGGGTCGGCGTGCGGGCGTTGCCGGACTTGAGGCGATCGAGGCCTGCCGTGAGGTCCTTGGCCAGACGCCCACGATCCACCCCGTAGTGCTTGAGGACGGCCCCGCAGTCACTGTCCGTGACGTCCAGCAGCTTCATGAGGTAGTGCTCGATCTCGACGTTGTAGTGCGTCCGGGACAGGCACAGACCAGCCGCGGCCTCCACCGTCCCCTTGGTTTGCCGGTTCAGCTTCCCGATGAGCGATCGCAGGTTCACATTCATGAAGACTTCCTTTCGTCGATGCGGAAGATGGTCTGGTCGGCGGGGCGAGGGAGTGGCTTCGTTCGAAGCCAGGTCGTCCAGCCAAGACGTTGATCGTCGTCGGCCCCCAGGTGCAGGCCGGGGACCTGGTCGGCCTCGAGAACGAGCCGTACCTCGTATTCGTACTCTCCGTGGCCGAAGAACCTGAGGATGGCCGCCAGCGCGTCGCAGGCGGGTTGCCCTGGAAGGAACGATTGATATCGATCGCGGGTGAGGGGCCCGAGGGTGATCCGTACGCCGGCCTGGGGATCCCACACCTCGTCCCCCGCGAGTGCGCCGAGCCCCAACTGGCTCGAGGCCCGATCCTCGTTCCCTACCTCGCACTGGTCCATGGTCCGCAGCGGATACCAGTCGCCAACGAACTGCTCTACGTCGGCGGGAACCTGGAAGTAGTCCTCCAGGAGTTGCTCGAGGGCGTGGGCGCTTCGGGGCCCGATCGCGAGCAGGCCGGCGTAGCCCGTCAAGCCGGGAACCTCCTCCTCCGTGAGTTCTCGCTGGCTTTCCAGGCCGAGGCCAGCCACATCGAGCATGTGGGCCGTCACCACGTCTTCCTCTCCCCGCTCCCGCTGCTCGAGGAACCGATACTTGAGCCAGGCGTTGTAGAAGAGGGAGATGATCCGGTGGTGGAAGATGTCCAGGAAGGCCTGGAGCCCCGTGTCCTTGGCCTGCACCCGTTCGGCGACGAGCCGGGTGTACTCGAGTGGGAGGATGCCCTCGGGGCCCACCAGGCCCATGAAGTTCACGGACATGACGGGTGGGCCTCCCGAGTCGTCCGACTGGAGGCTTTGAATCTCCGCCGCGCCGAACCCCAGCGAGGGGTGCGCGGAGAAGCGGACGACCTCCCTCTCGGGTCCCTCCAACCCGCCGACGGGGCTCCGGTCCGGCTGCACCGACTCGAGGACCCGCACCGCTTGAAAGAAGGAGAAGCCGTTCGGCCGGGCCTCGAGCAGGGCCCGCACGGCATCCCGGTTCACAGGAGGGCCTTCGTGCCCGACCGGGGCGGCCACTCCCGAATCAGCTCGCGGCGTTGTCTCGAGGCTGCCGCCAGGATCGAGAAGCTGTTCATGGACGCGTAGAGCCCGAAGAATCGTTCCAGTACGGAGGCGAAGAGATAGGCCCCGCTCCCTGCGAACTCCTCTTCGTCGAATTCGACCATCACCCGTTTGCCCCGGGCGAAGGCCAGGCCCTGCCCGGTCTGGATCGGCGAGTGACAGGGTGTGCCTTCGACTCCGACCAGCCCCCGGATCTGCGCTTCGGCGGCCGAGGAGTCGGTCGAGTTGTGGAGCCGAAGCAATTCTTGAAGACCCTGGGCGCCGTCCTCGACCAGCGAGCCATAGTTCAGGCTCAACTGGGACAGGAGCCGCCACAGCTTGGGCTTCCCCAGAGGCGGTTCGATGGCCGGAGTGGGTCGAGTGAGGACCGAGACCTTGCCCACGGGTCCGCCATCGGGCAGCTCGAGGTCCGTCCCCGCCTCACCAAAGGTCAGTCGGCTCGGGAGGTCTCCGTTGTGGCAGGTTACGCGGGCAGAGATGACGTCTTCATCCGGGTCGGCGGTTCGGGTAGACCGGTCCATGAACGAGAGGAAGACGTCGGTACCCTCCTCGGTCCTCCACCCGCGAGGTCTTCTGTGGGCGTTCCATATGAGCTCAGGGCCATCGGGGGAGGAGCCGTGGCGGAACGCGTGGAAGGGCAGATAGCGAATCGGCTCGGCCAGGCCCGGGCTGGATCCCGTGACCTCGTCCACCGAGTAGACCCCGGTGTTCTCGCGCTGCCGGGCGTCCGGGACGACCAGGTACTCCGGCCGTTTCTGGCTCATCAGGATGGGTTCGGCGGTCCGTTGGAAGAGGTTCACCACCGGAGTGCACCCGAGCCGGATCGAATCGGTCGAGAGCCCGTGAACCAGGCTGGATCGGCGCTCCTCCCGCTCGAATGGGGAGATCATGAAGAGGACCTCCAATCGCTCCGAGAACCCTCTTCCCTGGACCCTCTCGAGATCGTGCAGGTCGAAGAAGAGGTACTTCTCGGGGAGGAGGAAGTACTCCTGGAGCAGCCCGTAGGCCAGGAAGGTCGGACGCACGGATGGAAGCAGGAGTTCGTCCTGGCCGAAGCCCACCGGTCGCAGCGAGCTGCCCGGCAGCGTGACCGGCTCGATCTGAGGTTGATCAGGATCGCGCAGGACCACTCGTAGACAGTTGTTGTCCAGCAGCTCGTAGAGCGTCGCGGCGACCGCCGACTCGGCCCGGATGTGAAACCGGACACGATCCAACGCCAGGTCTGAGACGGCCAGGCCCGGCAAGGGTCGCAGCTCGAGTCGGAGCGCCGAAGGCGCGTCTCCCGAGGAGACGGGGGGGCGTAGCTCGTGGGAGGCCATCCACTTGACGTCGGCGACGGTGAGGGGCCAGACCGTCGTGTCGTAACACGTCCTGAATCGACACACCGAACCGGCGACGGGACGTGACGTGAGGGCGGAGCCCCGAGGAAGCCGGAAGCCGGAGGTCAGCTGTCCCTGGGCCGGATCCAGCGCCATTTCGATGAGCGAGACAGCCGGAATCGGGCGCACATGCTGGGGATAGAGCAATTCGAGCAGCGCCTCGGAAACTTCTGGCGCGTCCGCGTCGATCCGCCGCTGTATCCGAGCGGACAGGAAGGCGAATCCCTCCAGAAGACGCTCGACGTGGGGGTCGTCGGACTTGGTGGGCTCGAGCTGGAGGCGGGCCGCGATCTTGGGATACTGGCGGGCGAACTCTGCACCCACCTTCCGAACGAAGGTCAGCTCCCGCTCGTAGTAGTGCAGCAGATCATCGCTCATGAGCCCTCATCCACGGAGAAGTCTCCCCGGGCCAGCTCGACGATGGTGTCGAACACCACTCGTTCCGGTTCGGGATCCATCTCGAGCATGCCATCGATGATGAGGCGGATCTGCTTCCGGCCGTCCGGCGTCTCCGTCGCGAGGACCCTGACCTGGCTAAGGCGGGGCTCGAACAGCCGGATCGCCCGCTCGATCTGTCGAACGAGGCCGGAGCGGGCCTCGGGTGTGTCCGTGCCGATCGAGGTCAGGTCCGGCAGCCCATAGGCCAAGACGGAGCGGGGGACCTCTTCGAGGCCCGCCGGGATGGACAGGGTACTGCGGCGGGCATTGAGGAGCCACTCCACATCCCGGGACACGGAGGCCCGATACTGGGCGATGGATCGCTCTCGGCTGATGGGCGCGTCGGCGGACTCCGTCGGACTGCGGTCGATGAGGCGGTCGAGGACGCTGGGCTTGGCGGTGCGTTCGAGGCCCCCTTCGCTCCGGCTCACAGCTCCAGCTCCTCGTCCGCAGAGCCGTGATCCGAGGTGTCAGGGCCGGCGGCAGTCTGGATTCGGACGGCCTGTACGGGATCGAGCCGGCAGATCCGCTCGTACAGATCATCTGCGCTGTCGCCCGACGCTGTTCGCACCCGGTACATCAGCCCCAGCGGTCGAGCGACCAGGGGGCCCGCCTCCCACGAATCCAGGGCGTGGGCGTCGATCTCCGCCAGGATATCGTCGAGGATCGGGAGCGCGACGGCCTCCAGGCCATGGTCCAGCATCAAGGCCGCGGCTTCGGATCGGTGCAGGAAGGCGTCTCGGGGATGACCGGACCGCTGCGCCGCCTGAAGCAGGAGCTCGGCGGCGCCGGAGGGATTCCCGGATTGCGCCAGCTGCCGCGCCTGCCGCACCAACGTGGTGAGCGAACCGACCGGCCCTGCAGCCGGTGAGACATCTCCCGCTTCGGCTTCCCCCTCTACCCCCCAGAGACCCTCGGCCCCGAGCCACTCCCGCGTCTGCCGGTTGGCGGTGGGCGAATCGTCCATGAGGGTCTGGTCCGGGAGCGACGGAAGATCCCGGACCAGCCCCGCCAGGGAGTCCAGCACGAGCTCTCGTACGGGCCCGTACTCGCTCCCGAGTCCAGCCAACGCCGTTCCTACGTATCGCTGGAGATCGAGCCATCCGCGTCCGTACGGCGTCGCCATCACCTCCTCCGCCGCCTCGAGGAGGGCCGCCCAGTTCCCGTCGAGGAGCAGGGTCTTGAGCCGGGTTCTCACCGGAGTCGGTGGTGCCTCGAGGAGGCGCGGGTCCGGCGGATCGCCCCCTCTCCGGACCTCCGCCCAGCGGAAGCCCCGTAGGAGGGTATAGGGAGACGGATTCGTCGGGTCCTGCTGCCGGAGGAACCGTGCGGCTTCCGCGATGCGGTCGGCGGCCTCCCCGGGGCTCGTCGGCACTGCGGAGACGGTCCCTGTCGGTGCCTCGTCAGCGGCGCCGTCCGGAACCTCTTCCGTGGTCTCGACAGGCTCGGGCTCCGGGGGATCCGGGTCGATCTCCAGCTTCCGATCCAGGAGCTTGGCTACGATTCTACGGACCTCACCGATGCTCGACCTGAGACCGGAATAGCTCGGTGCGTCTCGCCCGAACAGCTCGTCACCCGTTGCGTCGAGCTGGGCGATGGTCTCGAGGCAGCCGTCGATGGACGCCACCAACTCCTTGTAGAACGCCTTCGGTGTAGCCTCGAACGCCGATTCGAACTGCTCCGGGCTGGTCTTGCCTGCAGCCAGGGCCTCCTCTCGGGCAGCTCTGTCCTTGTCGTTGTCGACCTCGTCTTCCGGGCCCATGGCCTGGGCTTCGAGGTAGTCGAGGTAGGTGTGGTCACGACCGTTGAGAGGCACGGACTTCACGGCAAGATCGAGAGAGCCCCCACCGAGCCATTCGAGGGGCATGGCTCGGAACTCGGCGTCCCCGTCCTCCAGCTCGGGGTAGAGACCTTCCCAGAAGGTGTCGATCAGCCCCTGCACGAGGAACAGGGCCTCGAGGAGACCCTGGAAGCCCTTTTCCCTGAGAAGTGCCTCGGCGAGCCAGGCGGCGAGCTGCAGGTCCTTGGACTGCGTCGCCAGGGCCTCTTGCGAGAGCTCGAGAACTTCGCGGAAGTCCGCGGTCTTGAGGGGTCTCTCCCAATCACCCTGAGGGAGAGTCGGATCGTCCTCCCGTCGGGCTTCCTTGATCTGATCGTAGACCGCCTCGTACCTGAGCTCGATCCCCGCAGGATTGGGCCCGGGGATCGGCTGGAGCAGGTCCTCCCGGAGGAGCGGGGACACCTCAGCCCTCGGGCGCCGAGGCCGCTTCGATCCGGAGTTCGCGCAGCTCCAGGAGGGGGAACTCCTCTCCGTCGACGAGGAGCATCTTCTGCCCCATGGGGACCGCGGCTCCGTCGTCCGATTCCTGCCAGTCGTTCATCCGACCCAGGCGGACCTGGTCATCCGGATGTCGGAAGGTACCCGGGGTGAGGGCCGGGACCATGACCTCCCCCAACTCCATCCCTGTGAAGCTCTCGCTGACCTTCACGCGGGCTGGAATCCAAAGCATGTCCCGGAGCCGCGCCGGAGCGTCGGCTTTGACCGATTCCAGCTGCGAGAAGGGGATCCAGGTGTATTGGCCTGCAGCGAAAACCTCGAGACGGGCCCCGATCCTCGGATCGGTATCCGTGAGGCTTTCGAATGCCTCCCCGTTCAACGTGCCTGCTGCGGGCTGCGGTGCGGGGTGCGTCGCAGGGAGGGTGTCCGTGTCGAACATCTCCTGACGGAGCTTTTCGGCGTGAAGTGCCGTCCGGTACATCCAGGCGCCCATCTCGGCGTCCGAACTCGAGCGCGCGACGACGTCGAGGTGTTTCTCGGCCCGGTCGTACTCCCCGGAAAAGGAGAGCAACTCGAACAGGAAGGTCCGACCGGCGGCGTCGCCAGGCTCCTCCCGGAGCCTGGCGGACACCGCTTCGATCGCCTCGCCCAACTTTCCTGCCTTGTAGAGCGTGATGCCGTCCAAGACAGGCCTCCTAGCCGAAGTGGCCGTCTAGGAAGACGGCGGAGGGGGCTGCCCTGGACGAGGCCCCGAGACCCGTCTCAGGCATGGGTGTGCAGCTGATCCATGTGGGTCATGGAGGTCTCGGTGTGTTCGATCTCGATCTCGCTGAATGCGATGGAGAACGAGAACCCCTGCTGGGGGAGGGGGTTGTAGCCGTCGAACCCGAAGTTGGTGCTCGAGATCCGGGCATCCGTGAGGGTCACCGTCATCTCAGGCGTGTCCCCGTCGTCAGAGGCGTCGAAGGTGAAGACCGCTTCGATCGCTTCGTTCTCCACCAGGGCCTTCCAGATCAGGACCGAGTGCGGTCCCTGGTTCGTGGCGACGGACGCCTCCGAGGCCGACCGGCTGCTGACCGACATCGACTCGCCGGCGCGGTTCACCGCACCAGAGTAGCCGAAGTTCAGACTCTGGACGCTGATCTGATCGGCGTAACTCTCTGGGATCTTGACGTCTCCGGTGACATCCGAGCCTTCGGCCTTGAGGGACAGAAAGATTGCCATGGATTCCTTGCCTTGTGTGGTCTGAGAAGGTCTGTAAGGGGACCGCTGTACTGTCCTCTAGGAGGCCGACCCCGGGAGGTCGGCAACGAGGCGCATGGAGACGTCCAGCTCCTCCAGCTGGAAGTGGGGTTTGAGGAAGGCCACGGCCCGATAGGCACCGGGCTTACCCGGAACATCCACGACCTCGACCCGCGCCTCGGCCAGCGGGCGCTTGGCCTTCAACTCGAAGGCGGCCCCTGGCGTGGCGATGACGTAGTTCTTGATCCACTTGTTGAGGTAGTCCTGCACCTCGGCCCGAGACGTGTAGCCACCGATCTTGTCCCGCATCATGGACTTGAGGTAGTGGGCGAACCGAGACACGGCGAAGATGTAGGGGAGCTGCGCCGAGATCCTGGCGTTCGACGTAGCCGCATCCGAGTCGTAGGTCTTGGGCTTCTGCGCCGACTGTACGCTGAAGAAGGCCGCGTTGGGCGTGCCCTTGCAGTGGACGAGGGGCGCGAACCCCTGATCCGCCAACTCCTTCTCACGACGATCCGTGATCTGGGTCTCGGTGGGGCACTTCATGGCCACATCCCCACCGTCCGTCATGAAGTTGTGGACGGGCAGACCCTCGACGAGTCCACCGCTCTCCACGCCGCGGATCGTGGCGCACCAGCCGTGCTTGGCGAAGGCCTGGGAGACCCGAGCCCCGAGCGCCCACGCCGCATTGCCCCACAGGTAGCTGCCGTGATCGTTCCCGCTGACGCCCTCTTCGTAGTTGAAGGCCTCGATGGGAACGGTCTCACTTCCGTACGGATCCCGGAGGAGCATGCGAGGCAGAGCCAGCGCCACGTAGCGAGAGTCCTCGGAGGCCCGGAACGCCTTCCACTTGGCGTACTCCGTGGTGTCGAAGACCTTGCCCAGATCCCGGGGAGCCGACAGCTGGGTGAAGTTCTCCAGACCGAACATCTCGTGTGAGGCGCCGGAGATGAACGGCGCGTGGGCCGCCGCTGCCACCTGGGCCACCCGCTCCAGGAACTCGATGTCCTGGCCGCTCTTGCTGATTTCGAAGTCGCCGATCAAAGCCCCGAACGGCGCACCGCCGAAGACCCCGTACTCCTCCTCGTAGACCTTCTTGAAGAGGGCGCTCTGATCGAATTCCGGGGCGCGCTGAAGGTCCTTCAGGAGCTCCTTCTTGGTCGCGTTCAGGACCTTGATCTTCATCTGCTCGCCGGTCTCGCTCTGGTCGAGCAGGTACTTCAACCCGCGCCAGGTTCCTTCGAGCTTCTGGAACTCCGGATGGTGGAGGACCTCGTTGACCTGGAGCGAGATCAGATGGTCGATCTGCGCGATCCGGGAGTTCAGCATCGTCTCGGTGTCCGCCGAGACGGTGATCGAACCGTCGACGATCTCTGAAACGAACCGCTTGATGATGTCCCGTCCTCTCTCACGGGCGCGGTCGTCGGATCCGAATCGTCCCTGATCGACGATCTGATCCAGCAGGGAGAGTTCGACCTCCTCGGCCTGAGCCTCGACCTGTCCTTGTTCCTCAGCCTTCGCCATCAGAGTCCTCCTCGGGCGCTTCAGAATCGAGCTCCGTCTTCAGCTTCGACAGCCTGTCTTCGTCGCCGACACTCTGCTGCAGGATCTCCTCCAGGGCCTCGTTGGTCTGGAGGCTTCCCCGAAGGTCCGAGAGCTGCGAGCGGAGGTCCAGCAACTTCTGAAGCGCAGGAATCTGCTTTGCAACCTCATCCGGGGAAAAATCGTCCATGCGCTTGAAGTGGAGGTCGACCCCCAGCTTGCCGGCATCCGGATCGTCGGTGAGCATGTTCTCGACGCTCAGAGTGAGGTGAGGCTTCATCCGCTCGAGGACCTCGTCGAAGTTGTCGGGATTGATCTCGACGAAGGACCGGTCTTTGAGACGGGCCCGTCCTTCTTCGGCATGCCCGGTGAAGTCGCCGAGGACCCCCATGACGAAGGGCAGCTCCTTCATTTCGATCGCACCGCCGAGTTCCACGTCGTAGGTGATGTTGACTCTCGGGGCTCGGACTCTTCCGAGCTTCTTGTGTACGCTTTCGGCCATGAGGCGGCATCTCCTGTGGACGGTACGGGAACGCCCCTCGGCCCAGGCCGAAGTGCATTCCTGGTCGAGGTGAAATCCCGACTGAAAGGGGGAGGATCGTACGCCACGACGGGGGTGGGGTCAAGCAGCGCAACCGCCTGCCCATGCGGGTGTTCGGGGGGGTCAGATGGGACCGGAGGGACCCCGGCGGATGCCTTGTCGGGAGGCACCGGGAGCGGTCAAGCCGCGGCCTGTTCCTCCCGAGGCCCTCGTTCCCGGGTCGCCTCTCTCACCTCCTCCTCGGCCCACCGCCGGCCCACCGCTCGGAGCATCCGCCGCCACGTCAACGCCAGCCCCGTCCAGACCAGGATCACGCTGAGGAGAGTGACGAGTCCGGCCACGGTCTGGCCCAGAAGACCGAAATACTCTCCGGTATGGGCGAAGCGGAAGAAGCCCCGGATCCGGGAGGTGGCGGGCTGGTCTTCCGGCCGGACGAACTCGACCTCGCTCCCGCGGATCGCGTCGTATCGGGCGACGAATCGCTTCTGCGGCTGACCGGGTAATCCCTGCTCGATCCGGGTTTCGACCGGAGCGTTCGCGTCTTCGGGGATCACGACGGAGATCCGTCTCCAGTCCTCGACCCGCTCCGACGCCCGGACCACGACGTCGCCGACGACGGTGGCCTCGACGGGCCCCAGGGAGGGGGGATCCACGCCCTCCGACTGCGAGTCCGCGTCGGTTCTGCTGGCGGCCTGGGGGGCCGCCTCCCCCCGGACCACCACGTCCAGGATGGCGTTCCGGGCCTTGGGGAACGAGATCATGGCCCCGGTGAAAACCACGACGGCCAGAGGGATGGCGGTCCAGAAGCCGACGACGTGATGCCAGTTGAAGTCTCGGGCCTTTCCTCGGACTCCCCGCCTGAGGAGGAGGACCGGGCGGAAGTGTTGCCAACTCCAACGCCGGGGAAACCACAGATAGAGCCCGCTGAGGACCAGGAGGAGGAAGCCGAAGTTGCTCCAGCCGGTAATCGCTCGTGCGGTGGACCGGCCGTCTCCGCTCACGTTGAACCAGCGGTGCCACCCGCGAACGGCGCTCAGGAACCCGGCCATCGCCGCATTGGGCTCACCCAGGAGCTCCCCGGTCGCCGGGTCCAGATAGACCCGGCCACTGCGGCCGTACGATGCGATCGCCGGGGCTCCCGCTTCCGAGAAGAGCTGAATCGAGGTGACCGGGGTCTCGGGGCGGAGATCTCTGGCGGACTGAAGGACCACGGCGGGGTCTGCGGCCTCCGCCCCCTCGGTGGGGATCCAGTACTCCCGGTCCGCCCACCGCGACATCTGCTTCTCGTAGGTCAGGACGACCCCGGTGACGCTCATCATGAGGACGACACCGGCGACGGCTACGCCGCAGACGAGGTGAGCCCAGAATACCGCATTTCGGAGAGGGAGACGCATGGATCTGGAGAACGTTTGACAGGAGATTGAGATTCATTCTCAACCGAATGGGAGACACTCTATCGACTTCCGCCGTTCTTGACCATACCGTCGGCACCGGTCGCCGTCGGTCGCTCGAATCCCCACCCCGTGGAAGGCCCAAAGAATGCCCTGCCGCACAAGGCTCAACCTCTTCGATCCCATTCAAGGCGGGCCCGGCGTCGTGATCCTGGATGGGGGGCTGGCAACGACGCTGGAGTCCCGAGGTCACGACCTCAAAGATCCTCTCTGGTCGGCTCGGCTCCTGTTGGAGGCCCCGGACGCCATCCGGGCGGTACACCGGGAGTTCCTCGAGGCTGGGGCCGACATCATCGCCACGGTGAGCTACCAGGCGAGCGTACCGGGATTCGCCGGTCGAGGCATCGACCGGGAGGGTTCTCTGGAGTTGATGCGCCTGGCCGTGCGTCTGGCCGTGGAGACCCGGGACGGGTTCTGGGCCGTCCCTGAACATCGGGCTGGCCGTCGTCGGCCGCTGGTGGCCGCGAGCGTAGGACCCTACGGCGCCTCACGGGCGGACGGCTCCGAGTACACGGGCGATTACGGGATCGGCGAGGAGGACCTCTACACCTTCCACCGGGACCGCTGGCACCTGTTCGGTGAGGGCCCGGCGGATCTCCTGGCCTGCGAGACCATTCCCTCTCGCGCCGAGGTGTCGGCGTTGCTGCGCCTCCTCGGCGAGACCCCCGGCCGTCCCGCCTGGATCAGCTTGAGCTGCAGGGACGAGACCCACCTCGCCGACGGGACGCCGCTGGGTGAGGTCGCTCGAGCGTGTGACGGTGTTGCCGATCTGGTCGCTGTGGGTGTGAACTGCATCCGGCCCGAGTGGGCCGAGCCCCTCCTGGACGAGCTACGTCGACACACGGCCAAGCCCCTGCTGGTCTATCCCAACGCCGGCGAGGACTACGACGCGACATCGAAGCAGTGGTCCTCTCCGCCGTCCGAACTCGATTGGGAGGCCGCGAGCGTCCGGTGGGTCCGGGCCGGGGCCTCCGGTGTGGGGGGCTGTTGTCGTGTCGGGCCGGACGGGATCCGGGCGTTGCGGGGGGCGCTGGTGGGATGAGACCCTCCGACCTTCCTCCCGCACCACCCCATCCCAGCCGGAGCGCCCCGTTGGACGCCACCGACGGACACATCGAGGAACACCTCCACGGCACATTGGCGGATTTCGCCGAACTGATCGCCATCCCCAGCATCTCTACGGACCCCGAGTACGCGGACAGCGTTCGGGACGCGGCCCGTTGGGTGTCGGTCCGGATGGAGCGGGCCGGTCTCTCGGCCCAGGTCCACGAGACCGAAGGCCATCCCATCGTAGTGGGCCGTCACGTGGCGGGCCCCGACGCACCCACCCTCCTGGTCTACGCCCACTACGACGTCCAGCCCGCCGACCCTCTGGGTGAGTGGCGCTCCCCTCCCTTCGAGCTCACCCGGGAGGGCGGCAATCTGGTGGCACGGGGCTCTGCCGACGACAAGGCTCAGGTCGTGGTCCAGATCGCCGCGGCCGAGGCGGCCCTGGAGACGTCGGGGCTACCGGTGAACCTCATCCTGGTCTTCGAGGGCGAGGAAGAGGTGGGGTCGACGCACCTGGGGCCCTTCATCGCGGAGCGGTGCGAGTCTCTGGCGGCGGACCATGCCGTCATCGCGGACTCCATGATGTTCTCTCCGGAGCGGCCCTCCCTGATCTTCGGGATGCGGGGGATGGCCTACGTGGAGATCGAGGTCGTGGGCTCGGGGCACGACCTGCACTCGGGCCAGTATGGCGGCGCGGTGCCGAACCCGGTGCATGCCCTGGCTCGGCTCGTCGCCTCCTTCCACGATGCCGAAGGGCGGGTGGCCGTGGAGGGATTCTACGACCGGGTTCGGGCGGTCCCCTCGGGCCTCCGGGCAGAGTGGGCCTCCATGGGCTACGACGAGGCGGCCTTCCAGCGGTCCGCCGGCGGGGCCCTCCTGATGGGAGAGCCCGGCTACACCACCCCGGAGCGTCTTTGGATTCGTCCCTGCTTGGACGTGAACGGCCTTGTGGGCGGCTACATCGGGCCCGGGAAGAAGACGGTGTTGCCCGGACGCGCCTCGGCGAAGGTCAGCTGTCGGCTGGTCCCGGACCAGGATCCCCGGGAGGTAATCGAGTTGCTCGAGAGCCACATCCGGCGGCACACCCCTCCCGGTGTCGACGTGAGCCTCCGGACTGTTCAGGCGAACCCGCCCTTCCGGTCGGATCCCGGCGGGCCGCTCTTCGCGGCGGCAGCCCGGGCTCTCGAGGATGTGTACGGCGTCGAGCCGGCCCGGGTGGCCCATGGCGGGAGTCTACCCATCGCCCGGACCCTGGCCGAGCAGGTGACCGCGTCGGTGGCCATCATGGGCCTGGCGCTTCCCGGAGCCAACATGCACGCCCCCAACGAGTGGATTCCGGAGTCCCAGGTAGGGCGGGGGATCCGTTCGATGGTGCGCCTCTATCGGGAGCTGGCGGGGGTGTAACTTCAGGGGCATCTCCCTTCGCCGCGTACCCCGGGGGGGTCCTCCCTCGTGCCACGGTCGGCGACCCGCCGGGGGCCGCTGCCGAGATCCAGCCTCAGTACGCCTCCCGGTGGACCCCCCGCACGGCCCGGCCGGAGGGGTCCACCACCTGGGAGAGCGACGCGTCCCAGGCCAGGGCCTCGGGGGTGCTGCACGCTACGGACTTGCCACCGGGGACACACTCCGCCGCCGACGGCAGGGGGAAGCGCTCCTCGAAGAGCGAGCGGTACAGATATCCCTCCTTGGTGACCGGAGGGTTGATGGGGAAGCGCTCCTCGGCTCCAGCAAGATCCTCGTCGCTCACCCGGGCCTCGGCGTGGTCCTTGAGGCCGTCGATCCATCCGTAGCCTACGCCGTCGGAGAACTGCTCCTTCTGCCTCCAGGCCACGGACTCGGGGATGAGGTGGCCCAGCCCCTCTCTGAGGATCTGTTTCTCCATTCGACCCTCGCCGGAGCGCTTGGCATCGGGGTCGATGGCCATGGCCACGTCGAGAAACTCCGTGTCCAGGAAGGGCACCCGGGCCTCGATCCCCCAGGCCGCCATGGACTTGTTCGCCCGCAGGCAATCGTAGAGGTGCAGGCGGTCGAGCTTCCGGACGGTCTCTTCGTGGAAGGAGCGGCCGTCTGGGGCCTTGTGGAAGTAGAGATAGCCGCCGAAGACCTCGTCGGCACCCTCACCGGACAGGACCATCTTCACCCCGGTTGCCTTGATGCGACGGGCCATGAGGTACATGGGAGTCGCCGCTCGGATCGTCGTGACGTCGTAGGTCTCGAGATGGCCGATCACCTCGGGCAGGGCGTCGATGCCCTCCTGAATCGTGTAGATGTACTCGTGGTGGACCGAGCCGATCATCTCGGCGACCTCCCGGGCCTTGGCGCAGTCCGGTGACCCCTCCAGGCCGATGCAGAAGGTGTGGAGGCGGGGCCACCAGGCGCTGGAGCGCTCGTCGTCCTCCACCCGGCGACTCGCGTGCAGCGCGGCGAGGGCCGCGACGACGCTGGAGTCCAGTCCGCCGGAGAGGAGGGCGCCGTAGGGGACGTCGGACATGAGCTGGCGTCGGACGGCGTCGTCCAGGGCCGAGCCGAGCCGCGCCGGGTCCGGAGCCTCCTGCTCCAGAGTGTCCCAATCGTGCCAGTGCCGACGGTAGTAGCGGACCGGGTCAGGGTCCCCGGCGCTGTCCCACAGGTGGCCCGGCGGGAACTCCGAGACGCTCGTGCAAACGGGCACGAGAGCCTTCATCTCCGAGGCGACGTGGAGCACCCCGTCGGCGTCCCGGCCCCAGTAGAGGGGGATCACGCCGATCGGGTCCCGTCCAATCATCCAACGGCCCGCTTCAGCATCGTAGAGTATGAAGGCGAAGATGCCGTTGAGGGCATCGAGGAAGTCCGTGCCCCGCTCCTCGTACAGGGCAAGGATCACCTCGCAGTCGGAGTCGGTCTTGAACGGGTAGGGGGAGGCGAGGCCCGCCTCGAGCTCCCGGTGGTTGTAGATCTCGCCGTTCACGGCCAGGACCTTCGTGCCGCTCCGATCGTAGAGCGGCTGCGCCCCGTGGGTGACGTCCACGATGGCCAGTCGCTCGTGAACCAGGATGGTCCGCTCGTCGGCGAAGACGCCAGACCAATCGGGGCCGCGGTGTCGCTGGAGCCGGGACAGGGCCAGCGCCCCTTCCCGTCGCAGACCGGCGTCACCGGGAATGTCGAGAATTCCGAGGATCGAGCACACGGTTAGCGTATCTCCCCCCGACCAGGGTAGTCGTTCTCGATGATCCAGTTCAGGGAGGAGAGGATCGAGGGGAAGTCGGGCCGGGAGAAGGGCATCGTCTGGACCATGCCGAAGTAGAGGGTCCCGTCGGGGCGGACGAGGTACAAAGCCGGCTCGCTGAACCGCTCCGGTTCCTCTATGCCGATCGAGGTGACTCCACGGCTCGAGGAGATGTAGAGCCCCCACTGCCGGGCCTCGTCGAGGGGGAGGGAGTGAAGGATGGGGAGGGGCGCGAGTTCCCACTCCTCGGCGGTGCGCTCCGCCCGTCCCTGGTCGTCGCTGGAGATCGCCACGGCCTCGACACCGATCTCGGCGAAATCGTCCAGGAGTTCGACCAGTTGCTGCAGGTAGGTCCGACAGAGCGGGCAGTGGAGGCCCCGATAGAAGACCATGAGGGTGAAGCGATCAGGCTGGGCCTCGGAGAGGGTCCAGCGGTCGCCCCCGACCCGACCGAGTGACAGCTCCGGAACCGGCCCCCGGGGTACGAGAGGCTGGATCGGGGGGAACTCGGGTGCGTCGGTGCTCACGGGTGGGATCTCCAAGACGGGTAGGGTCAGGGTACGAGGTGCGAGGCGTGGTGCGGGTTGGACCGAATCTACGATCCGTCTCCCCCGAAGCGCTCTCGCCACGAGGCGGAGAGACCGGGGTGGCGGCCAGCCCGCTCCCGTGTGCCGTCGGGGACGGCGCCGCCGGTCTCTAGGTCGGTGACCTCCTGGACGGTCAGCCGGTCCGGGTGGCGGAATTCCCGGCGGATCTCGTCTCCCGCTCGGATATCCCCCGGCTCTTCGATGGCGAAGTATATCCCGTTCCGTCGGGCGTCGTAGAAGCGGCGGGTCATGTGTGGATCCCGAAAGCGGAGGCCTAGCTTGGCGCAGGGCAGCCGAGGTTCCGTAACCCGAAGAAGGGCGCTTCCCACCCGGAGAAGGTCACCGACCCCGATGTCGGACTCCACGAAGCCCTCGGTGGTGAGGTTCTCACCAAAGGCCCCGGGGAGCTCGAGCACCTTGCGTTGGGGGCCCGCGAGCTCGCCCCGCCAGAAGGTGTAGTGCTCGGCCGGATAGGCGTAAACCGACTTCTCCCTGCCGCCGTGGACCGAAAGGTCGGCCTGTTCGTCACCTGCGAGCCCCACTCCCTCGGCCCGGACCGGTCCGTTCACGGGCCTCTTGAAGATTCCCGACCGCCAGACCCGGCCGCGCCACTCCGCGGTTCGAGCTTCGGCGACATTGACGGAGTTCACCGACCCAAGGAGGTCCCCCGGGTTCACGCCACCACCTTCACAACGCTCCGGAGTCGGTCGAGGCGGATCGGTATTTCCCTCTGGTCCCCACCGACGAATACGCCGATCTCCTCACCGTCCCGGGAGTGCCAGGTCGCCAGCCTCACCGCGTTCAATCGGTGAGTCTGCCCCGACGTGTTCTCGAAGACGACGTTCAGGAGATCTCGTCTCATGGCGTGGACCTCGAGGTGGTCGTGGAGCCCGCAGTCGATGGGTACGTATGCCTTCGCCATGTCGACCTTCGCCGTGTCGCGTGGGGGGCGGGGGTGTCGAATCGGGGGGCGGGAGCGGCCCTCGCGGGGACGCTACCGCACTCGCTCGGATACTAGCTCAAGCGTCTGTGAAGTCGAGGAGTTCCCGATCCTGATCTGCCGAGATATCGCGTCGCCGCCGGGACGGCCAAGCCGGCACTGCTTGCACTTCGCCCGTTACCATCCACCGCCTCCCCCGCCCCCGCCCCCACCTCCCGACGAGCCCCCGCCGCTGCTGCCCCCGCTCCCGGAGGAACTCGGGGCGGCCGAGGAGGATGACAGAGACGAGGAGAGGCTGCTCCCCAGCGACCCGGAGAGCCCGGCGAGAGAGGTGGCGCCGGCACCGCTGTACCATCCCAGGCCTGTCGACCGGCTTGCCGAGAAGCTCGTGTGTCCCGACCCGCTCCCGGCCGGCGCCGACGATTCCACGGCCAGGACGCTCTCGAATCGCTCCGCCCACTGGCTCTCGACACCGAGGGCGATGGCCCAGGGCAGGAAGCGCTCAAAGAGCTGCAAGGGCCCATCGGCAGGTTGGAGTCGCTGAATCCGGTCTTCCTCGGTGGAGGTCAGGAACTGCTGGAAGCCCTCGGCCTCATCCAAAACCCGTCGGCCCTCGAGGGTGGGCCGTTCCAGCAGGTGGTAGAAGAGCACGGTGACGCTGCCGAGGGAGATGGCGGCGGCGAAGAGGTGAGGGGGCACGGCTCCCCAGAGGATGAAGCTGACGACGAGCCAGGCGATCACGAACGGTGTGGCGAAGAGGCTCGAGAAACCGGCCCCCATCCACGCGGTGACGCCCCCGGACAGGGCGCCGCGCCAGGCCTGAAGGACCCGCCACACCAGGGTGCCGGTGCCCAGGGTCCAGAAGGTCAGCCACACCCCGAGGAACCACGCCTCCGGGCGAATCGCGAACCGATTCCTCCACGCCAGGATCGCGAAGCCCAGGACGCTGAGGGCCAGCCCCGCCAGGAACCACCGCCGGTTGAGGACGAAGTACACGCCTTCGAGTCCCTTGGCGACCTGAGACTTGAACGACTTTGCGGCGGCCCGGATCTTCGGGTCCGACGACCCCTCCAGCGTCACCTCCCCGTCGTCGCTCCCGAAGAGCTTCTCCAGGAGGACCTTCTCCTCCCGTGGCAGAGACTCGCCGGGGCTTTCCTGGGTGCGCCGGAGCGTCCAGGCCTGGTCGTCCTGCTCGATGTCTATCCAGCCCCGGACCGCCAGATCCACCACCCCGGCCGTGAGTTGCCGATTGTCGTGCCCCCGCTCCATGAGGTACCCCAACCTGGCCGGGGTGAAGTTCGCCGGTGGTTCGTATCGGATCATGATGGTCCGGCCCGAGGGGTCCCGCCCGACCTGGATCCACAAGAGGACGTAGACGGCGAGGACGAGGGCCAGGATGATTCCGGTGTCGATCCAGCCCCCCCAGTCCAGGCGGAACCACTCTGCCCGCTGAGCGTCGGAGGGCGGGGCGACCACGCCCTTGGGGAAGGCCACCCGGATGGTCAGGCCCTCCCCGGGCTCCAGAGGCTCCGTGGTCCTGAACGCGGCGACGCCCGTCGTCGGGGCGTCGAGGTTCTCCGGGGTGGAGAAGGAGGAGGTCAGGGCCGAGGCCGTGGCCCCCTCCTCCCCCGTCCACCCCTCCAACGTGACCTGATCTCGCTGGAGAGGGGCCGGCAGGCGGACCACCGCCGAAGCCGAGGCGATGGCGAAGTCCCAACCGTTTCCCGTCACGTTCCAGTATAGTTCGTCTCGTTCCTCGCCGTACCGGATCCAACGCAGGGTCCGGTAGGTGATGGAGTAGGTGTATTCGCCCGGGTCGAGACGGGTGTCGGCATCGCCGATCCGGATGCGGATTCCTCCCCGCCGCGCCGGTCCGCCGACGCTCTGCAGCACGTAGGGCTCCGGCGCACCGTCCAGACGGACGTCGACGACGTCGAAGGGGGCCTCGATCCGTCCCGCCCGGGCCTCTCTGGGGAAGGTGGTGGGGAAGTCCCGGTAGATGCCTCGCCGGATGCGGTTTCCCAACGCCCGGACCTGGATCTCCTCGGTGATCTCGAGCCATCCGTCGTCGTGGACGTCGATGACGACGTCGTAGGAGAGGATCTCCTCGGGCCCGTCCGCGACCCCCTGGGCAGAGGTGGCGGAGAGGGTGCCGCAGAGGGCGAGGGTCGCGGCGACGAGGACCGCGATGCGGGTCGCCTGAGGGAGTGCGGAGAGGACCGCGGATCGGGCCGGGTACCCCATCGAGAGGCGGACCCAGGTCCAAACCCGGGGCTGGACCAGGCGCCGGACCACGGCGGAGCAGGCGGACGAAGGCGCCGGGCGGACCGGAGGGCGGGGCATGAGCGTCGGGGGGCGGGGACGTCGATTACGATGTGGAGATGAAGCTAGGCCGGGACGTGGGTTGGCGCCCCCCCCTTCGCGGTGAGGGCTGTTGGAACCCCTCGCTACGTACCCGTCGCTGGTCGCTACGTAGGACTCCGTATCGGCAGAGCCGGTCGTTCACCGCAGTGTGGCGGCGAGCACGGGGAGCCCATGCCGACACGCACCGCAGGAGGAGAGGACCTATGGCCCGCCGGGAGTCGTAC
>JGI12210J13797_10080073_pt1 | contig 24118 bp, 18 predicted proteins | sample ElkSlonscriptome_3_FD_13797 | JGI IMG/M metagenome (IMG submission 13797)
AGCGCTTCCGCGTTGAGCAGGTGGTCGAACCCGACCAGTTCCAGGAGGGCCTGAAGCTCGAGCCCCACATGGATCAGCCGCAGACGCCCGCCGGCCCGCTCCGCCGCGGCGTGGACATCCTCCAGCCACGCCAGCGCCTTGAGATCGAGGCTGTCGATGCCACCAAGATCGAGGATCGCCTCGCCAGCTGTCCGGCCCTCTTCCATGAGGGCGCGCCGCAGACGGCGCGAGACCCCGTCGAAGCGATGGACAGTCGGGGCGGCGGATGGTGCAAGCATGGTGGTCTCCGGTAATCAAGTTCACCATGAGAATAGCAAGCGCCGGGCCAAGTTACCTTTCATTAATTATTTCATAGAGTTAGATATGAAAACGAGCTTTCGCCAGAGGCAAGGATGCCCAAGATGCATTGCAAATTGCAATGCGTTTTATGGCCAGATGAATAATCCCTAACCGCCCTTGCTCACCCTTTGCGGTTCACGTAGGGGGAATGTGGCGATCCAGTGGCCGAACGCAGGCGCAACATCTCCGAGCGACTGGTTCGTGGAGCTTGAGGGCCGCGTGAACGCGAGCAGGGGACGATGAGCGAGCGCGATCGTTCAGGGACGTGAGCGGCGGTGGCCTGACCAACCGGGTCGCCGGCTGGGTCGGCATGCTCGTCGTCGGCGCCTTCGGCCGCATCTTCGCGATGCTCGCCGCCACGATCGTCCTGGCCCGCCTTCTCTCGCCCGAGGACTTCGGTGTTGCGAGCCTCGTCACCAGCATCGCCGTGGTGCTCACGGTCTTCGCCGGCGGCATCCCGTTCGAAGAGGCACTGACCCAGCGCAAGGTGCTGCGCAGCAGTCATCTGGGAACGGTCCTCGCGGTCTCATGGCTGACGAGCGGCGCCCTGCTGGCCACAGCATTGGCACTCGGGTGGCTCACCGGCGCCGCGTTCGGGTCGCCGATCTTCTGGCACCTGTTGGCATTTGCATGTCTCTCGCTTTTCGCGAGCGGCGTCATCACAACACTGACCTCGGTTGCGCGCAGACGCCACGAGTTCAACCTGATAGCGCGTTCCGACTTCCTGGGCGCGGTCACGGGATCGACCGCGGCTATCGTCCTGGCCTGGCTCGGGGCAGGAGCGTTCTCGCTGGTGGCACTTCGCGTCGTCGCGAGCGGTGTTGCCGCAGCCTATCTCTTCTGGGCCCTCCGCGTCGGGCTGCGGCCAAGCTGGTCCATGTCGCAGCTCAGACAGCTCGCAAGCTATTCCGCGTTCACACTCGGACAGCGGCTCGTGTCCGACGGCTCCTACCTCATCCTCAACTACATGGTGGCGATCTGGTTCAGCCTTGCCGCGGTTGGCCACTTCAACATGGCGCTTCGCCTGATCGAGCCGCTGCGCGGCGTCGGGCAGGCCGTCTCGCATAATATCAGCTTCGCCTTCTTCCAGAAGCGTTCGGAGCGACCCGGGCAGTTCGCGCAGCTGTTTCTCCACAACGTGGTCATTGTGGCGCTGCTGGCGTTCCCGGTCTTCTTCGGGCTGGCCTCGATCGCGGCCGTCTTGCTGAAGGTGGTCGTCGGGTCGAAATGGTTGCCGGCAGTTCCGATCGTTCAGATTCTCGCGCTGGGCACCGCGCTGATGATCCCGTTCGGCCTTGTGGCAACGGCCCTGAACGCGCGGGGCGCTCCTGCGCACCTCCTCATGCAGCGCCTGGTCGGGTTCGCGGCAATGATCATCGCCGGCGTCGGCACCGTAACGCTGGGTCTGGCGGGAGTCGGCGCAGCACTCATGCGGACGTTCGGCGACCTTGCAGAGGTGGCCTGGGCGCTCCGCGCGCAGGTGCAGGTGCTGCGCATTCCAATCATGCACACCTTGAAGGCGATCGCGGCACCCCTCGGAGCCTCGCTCCTCATGTGCGCTGCGGTGCACGCCTGGATCGCCGTCGGGTCAGACAAGTGGGCGCCCGCTGCCGTCCTGGCGACGGCCCTGCTCATCGGCGCCTCGGTCTATCTAGTGACGCTGGCCGCCATCTCACCGCTGGCCAGGCAAGGGATGCAGGGGGCGGCGCGCCATGCCAGGCGCCTGATGGCGGACAGATTCCGGCAAGGGGCAGGTGGATGAGGACGAGGCTCGGCATCGTCGGCTGTGGCTATGTCGCCGACAGCTACGCTGCGACACTGCAACTGCATACCGATGGCCTGGCGGTCCACGCCGTCTACGACCGACAGCAGGAGCGCCTGGCGAGGTTTTCCGGGCACTGGCAGTTCAACGCTGCGCGGTCCCTCGACGATCTTCTCAGCGATCCCGCCATCGACATCGTGGTCAATCTTACCGATCCGCATAGTCATGAGACGGTTACCGCGGCGGCGCTGACGGCGGGCAAGCACGTCTACAGCGAGAAGCCGCTGGCGATGACCGGTGCGGTGGCGGAACGACTGGCCGCGCGAGCCAGTGCCATGGGCCTTCGGCTGGCCGCGGCGCCATGCAACCTTCTCGGCGAGCATGCGCAGACGCTCCAGCGGGCTGTGCGCGACAGGCTGGTCGGCGACATTCGCCTGATCTACGCCGAGATGGACGACGGCATGATCCACAGGGCCGCCTACCGCGATTGGGACAGCAGTTCCGGCGCACCCTGGCCGATCCGCGGGGAGCTCGAGGTCGGCTGCACCTTCGAGCACGCCGGCTACACGCTCGGCGTCCTGGTCGCCATCTTCGGCCCCGTGCGCAGCATCACCGCATTCGCTGATCTGTGCGTCCCCGAGAAGGGAATCGATCCGCCGCCGGAAGCGCCCGCTCCGGACTTCTCGGTCGGCCTTCTCCAGTTTGATGGCGGCGTCACCGCGAGAGTGACCAATTCGATCGTCGCCAGCTATGACCATCGGATCCGGTTGTTCGGTGACGAAGGGACCCTCAGCCTAGCCGAACCGTGGTCGTACCATGCGCCCGTCCGGCGCGACCGGATCTCGACCAGCCGCTTCGACCGATTGGTCGAGCGGCGTCTGGGGAAGCGTCGCTCGGTGGTCGTCCCGCACGTCCGCCGGCCGCCGACAAAGAACCGGCGTCGGTTCCCGACGATGGACTTCATGCGCGGCGTGCGAGAGCTGGCCGATGCCATCCGCGAGGACAGGCCGTGCCGGATGTCACCCGAGCTGGCCGTGCACGTCACCGAAGTGACCGAGGTGATGCAGCACCCGGAGCGCTTCGCCCTGCCCTACCGGCCGAAGAGCGCTGCCGGCCCGATCGCGCCGATGCCGTGGGCGATCGAGCCATGACCTCGTTGGTTCTGGTGGTGGGCGCCACAGGTTTCATCGGCCGCGCGATCACCAGGGCGCTCCTGGACCGGGGCGCATCGGTCCGCGCTGGCCTTTACCGCTCGGTTCTGCCGCCCGAATTCTCGAACGATCCCCGCGTCAGCGTGCTGCACGGCGGAGTCACGGACGAGATGAACCTTGAGGGGGTTTCGGCGATCATCAAGGCGGCGCATGCGGACCGGGACTCGGAGGCCAGGCTCACAGCGCTTCTTGACGCTGCATCACAGCAGGCGATCCGCTGTGTGGTCTACATCAGCTCGATCGAGGTCTACGGTGCCAGACAGGGTGCCATAAGCGAGCCGGATCCGCCGGAACCGCCTCTGGGAGCTTACGGCGCCATCAAGCTTGCCGACGAGAGACGTCTGGCGGATTGGGCGCGGGCGGAGCCCGGCCGGCTGGCGGTTGCCCTGCGGGCAGGCGCGGTGTACGGCCCTGGAAGCTTCCTGTGGATCGACAAGATGCTTGCGCGTATTCGTTCTGGTGCCTGGGGAACGTTCGGGAACCGTGGCGAAGGGGTCGCGCCGCTCGTGCACGTCGATGACCTTGCCGCCGCCGCAGCCGACGCGGCCCTGTCGCCCGCCGCCGGGTGGCTACCCCTCAACATCGTCGGAGATGATTGCCCGGCATGGAATTCGTACTTTCGTCTCGTCGCCACATGCTCGGGGCTCCCGCTCGATGAGATCAAGCCGTTGTCGCTAGGGCTCAGGGTGGCGGCGTCCTATCCCGCCAAGATGTGGCGAAAGCTCGGCGGAGCGGGCTTCGAGGCGGCTGCGCTGGCGCCCACGCCCGGCGAGCTTCAGATCTTTGCCCGAACCGCACGCTATCGGACCGATGCTGCGCGGGCTCGGCTCGGCTGGCGGCCGAGACGCCGCCTCGAGGAGGGCGTAAGTGCGGCCGTGGATGAGGCGCTGCGCAATGGTTGAGACGCGCCCGGTCGCGATCGATGTGGCCATTTGCACCTTTCACCGCGAGCTGTTGTTGGCCAATCTGATCCGCTCGATCGATGAAGCAAGCCCGGAGCCGGCGGCCGAGCTCCGCCTGATTGTAGTGGACAACAGCGACAAGGGAACCGCCGCTTCCACCATCGAGAGCCTGTCGTCCCGGATCCGCTACCCGATCACCTACCTGCAAGCGCATCCACCCAACATCTCGGTAGCGCGAAACGCGGCAGTCGCAGCCTCGAGAGCGGACTACATCGCCTTCCTCGACGACGATCAGGCTATTTTGCCGGGTTGGATCGGTGCGGTGCGCAGAGCGACGGCGAACGGTTCGTTCGATGCCTTTTTCGGACCAGTTCGGCCGGTCTACGCGGACCCCCAGGCGGTGAGTCCGGTTGCCAAGTCGATCTATGAACGTGAATCGTCTCTGGATGACCTCGCCGAGGTCGCGCCCGGCACCGAGGCGCGGATTCGTCAGGGTTTCGTGCTGAGTACGTCAAACAGCGTGGTTCGCCGCTCGACCATGCTGTCCGAGGCGGACCCTTTCGATCTCTCCCTTGGATCCAACGGCGGCGAGGATCTGTTCTTCTTCACGCGGATGCACTGTCTTGGTCGACGCTTTGCCTGGATGGCCGAAGCCGTGGCCGAAGATTACGTTCCCGCTGAGCGGTGCTCGCCGGACTATCTCAGGCGGCGCCTGGTCGCGGGCGGACAAAGCTTTGCGGTGATCGAGATTCTCACCAGTCGGCGCCGATGGCTGACTGCCTTTCGGATCATCGCGACCTCGCTGGCGCAACTGGCAGTCGGGACAGCGCTCTACCTTGGAGCCGCGACATCTGGCGGCAAGGCGAAGGCGGACGCTTCGGCGACCCGCCTCGCGGGCCCCTTCGGCAAGCTGACGTTCTGGAGCCGGCGGATGCCTCTCTATCGCCAGGAGGACGCCGTCCGGGTCCCAAACGCCGGATCCATCACGCCAGGCTGAGCGCGTCTTGTTCCGCGGCACGGGCGATCAGGGCCGAGATGACATTGTCGCGGACCGCTCCCGGCACGTCCAGGGTCGACTGGATCAGGCATGAGATGTGGTCCGGCTGCAGCTCCGCAATGAAGCGCTCGCGATCCTTTTCGTCGGCAAGGCTGCCCGTCCAGAGCGAGTGCGAGAGCGGCGTGCTGGTGAAGTCGAGCCTGCCGGCAGTGGCGGCCGATGCTTCGCCGACCTTCTCGCTGAACACACCGTAAAGGATGTACTCGGAGAAGTGGCTGGTCCGGGCGAGCGCCACGCGCCAGTCCCGGCCGGTCACGGCCTCGATCCGGTCGGTCATAGACCGGACGGTCCCGACACGCCACGGCACCAGGCCGTCGATGTAGTCGGCCCCGTGATATGTCGCAGGCGGCAGGCCGAAGAGAGTCGAGGCGGCCTCGTGCCAGGGCACATGACTGGACGGCTGCGGCGCATCCGGGTCGCGAAAGCACCGCACCTTGCCGTCGGTGTGAAACAGTGCTGTGGCGAAGGGGCGAACGAACGCTGAATCGCTGTCGATGTGAACGACGATGTCGGCGTCGGTGTCGTGTGCCGCGGCGATCTTGATGATCTGCTGCGCGATCCAGCCGCGCACGGGTGGACAGCGCAGCGAAACGAAGATATCGCGTCGGGGCAGCATGAGGGCGCGTCGCCATGTGCCTTTCGGTAGTGGCAACCGATGCAGCCAGGATGGCAGGAAATCCTGCTGGGCCCGGATCTCGCGACCCGGTTTCGCAAACACGCTGAACATCGCCGTTTCTGCCGCTGGCACCAGGAGGAGATGCCGCATATCGGACGGCGCGAAGCGGTCCATCGTCTCGCACAGAGCGGAGCAGATGTCGAAATCGCCCGAGTAGGAGCAGGTCTGGACCTCGATCTTCATGGCTGCGCTCCCTGTTGTCTCGACCGGCGACCTGCCGCATTTGTCATCGCCGAGCCGCCGCCAAAGCCTTGCATGTGATTGAACGATAGCCTCGTGTGCGGATCTGGCGCAGCGGGGAGGCAGCCGTCGTAACGCCAGCGCACGCGGCTGGTCAAACAACGGATGGCAGATGCGATGAACAATTCCGGAAATCTCACGTCCGCGCTCACCCGCACCGCCATCACCTCGCTCTGGGCTCTCAACAATCTGACGCGGCGGAGGGAGGTCGTTTTCCTGACCGGCTCACCTCGATCTGGCACGACCTGGATGCTCGAGGGATTCGAGCAGGCTCTCTATTGTCGGAGAAACTGGGAGCCCGTGAACATGCACTTCGTGTCGAGGGCGCTCACGGAGAGCAACCCGTTGCTCGTGCATGCCCGACCGGACGGCGCGACGATCGCCGCGGACGGCGATCTGCGCCGGCTGGTGAGCGATGCGCTTGCCGGCCGGGTGCCCTTGGATCCGAAGCTCGGGGTTCCGCCTGGCGACGAGGGTCACCTCGCAAAGGCAGCAAGGGTCGCGCGCGCCCGACCGGTCGTCGTCAAGTTCGTGCAGATGCAGCGCGCCGTCCCCTGGCTCGCGCAAGTGTCGGAGATCCGCGGCTGCGTGCTGCTGCGGAATCCGCTTGCGGTGGTGGCCTCGCAGATCCGGCACCCGAAGTCATCGGGAGTCGGCATCGATCCGAACTGGACGGAAGAGATCATCACCGCGGCGCATCCCATCGTTAATCCTGCCGATCGACAGCATCCCATTGTGGACCGGCTCCTGGGCAGGTCGCTGAGCGTGGTCGAGCGCCTGGCGGTCACCGCCTGTCTCGATCTGTTGGCGGCGATCGGCGACGCAGAATCCCGGCAACGGTTCACTTACGTGCTCTACGAGCATCTGGTCGTGACACCCGATGGCTTCGCCGATGTGATCCGGCGGCTGGACCTGTCCACACAGCCGAGCGCGCCGGCGGTCGCTCCGGACGCACCGAGCTTCATGGCAGGATCGGGGGCGAATGTCCGCAAGGGCAGCGATCCGCGCGTCAACTGGGCTGGGCGGATGAGCACGCAGCAGGTCGACGAGGTCCTCGCCGTCATGGCCGCGTTCGGCATCGACTTCTATGGCTCGGGGCCCGAGCCGGACGTCGGCGCGCTCGGCCGGTGGCAGTTCGCGAACCTGGTCGGCTGAAGTCTGACCTGGCGCCTGCCTTAGGCCGATGCCTTCGCGACGCAAGCCCTGAAGCGTTTCTGAACGTCGCGACGCAAGGGCTCGGGATTGAAGACCGCCTCGGCCGTCGTCTCTAGCTGGAGAATGATCGCCTCGGGATCGAAGCTGCTGGCGGCGGCATGCGGGAGATCCAGACGCTCCGCGAGGTCCTTGATGTTGGGCGCGTCGTGAAGGATGAAGGGCTGGCGACCCGCGCAAAGGCGGAGCACGGCGGTGTGGTAACGCCCCGCGACCACCAGGCGTGCACGCGCCAGCAGGCCGCTCAAGAGCGGCCAGCCGATGACGCCGCCCGCCGGCTCGAAGCCATCGATCACCGCAAATTTCGGCAGCAGCGCGGCGACGCGGGACGCGATGGCGCGGTCTCCACGGTCGGGGCCCAGGTCCGTCTGGATCAGAAACGCCGGCTGATGCCCGCGCGCCCGAAGGACTTCCATCAACGACGCGACGCGCGCGGCGAGCGATGCCGCACGCAACCCATCGTCGCGATCGAGACGCACGGCGATCAGCGCCGTCTGCTCCGCCACCAGCCCCGCACGCGCATAGGCAAGCCCGGCGGCCGCCACGAAAGCAAGACTCGGCTGCAGAACGAAGGCTGGATCGTAGCCGAGTTCGGCCGAAACGCCCGCCTCTATCAGCCGCCGCGCGCTTCTGCGGTCACGCACAACCACGCCGCTCAGCGCGCGAAGGACGTCGGTGACACCCTCGAACGCCGCACCCTGAAGTGCATCCGGGAGCGAATGACCGAACGCGAACGTGCGCTCGGGTCTGCTCGCCATGCGCTGCAAGCTGTCGTCGCGTGCGCCGGCGATCCGAGGCGACTCCAGGTCATGGTGCGTGTCATCGTCGACCGCCACGAGCACGTCGCACCGCGAGAAGTCCCTGACCTGCCGGAGTCGGGGCGTCCGCAGCGGATCAACATCGTTGAGGACAGCGAGCACTTGTCCGTCCGGGCTGAGCTGGCCGATCGCACTATAGATCGCGCTATTGCTCAGGCTCCTGATCGAGGAAGCATTGAGGAGGCCTACCGTCGTCGTGTCGCGAAGCTTGCTGGTCTGCATGGACATCCTTGCTGCAAGCCACATGCCGTTGCCGGCTCTTGAAGATATCCTCCTGATCTCAACAACTTATGAATACGGCACCGCGCTCTGTCGCGCAATTTGCCTTGCAAGTTGCAACGCGATTTGCAAAAAACTCCCTGGTCGGGTGCCCCACCGCTAAACGGCAGAAGACGAGAGTCGCCTTTTTTACAACGTTCTACGCCCGTTGGCATAGCCTTTGCTATCAGGACCAATATCTGGCCGCGGCGACCAGCCCGGCACCCACTGATCCTCACAGGTACCCAGATCGATGGCATCACTTCTTCCCGCTCATACCTTTGCTCCGGCCGCCGGCGGTTCGCCCAGGGCGCGTTACCTGCAGTCCGGCATCGCCGGCGTAGCGATGCGCCGCTTGCGCAGCCGCGTCCTGCGCCTGACCTCGGCTCGGGGCGGTGCCGTGTATGCCTGCAGCAAGCGCGCCCTCGACATCGTCGTGTCGAGCGCGGCGCTCGCCTTCACCGCGCCACTCCTCGGTCTCGTGGCGGTGGCGATCAAGCTCGAGTCGAAGGGGCCGGTCCTGTTCTCCCAGACCCGGATCGGCAAGGACGGGCAGCCCTTCACGATGTGGAAGTTCCGCTCGATGTATGCCGATGCGGAGGCCCGCAAGGCGGCGTTGGCGGCAACGAGCGAGCGCACGGGCGCGTTCAAGCTCAAGAGCGATCCGCGCATCACGCGGGTCGGCCGGCTGATCCGCAAGGCCTCGCTCGACGAGATCCCGCAGCTTTTCAACGTCCTGAACGGCACCATGTCGCTGGTCGGGCCGCGCCCGCCTTTGCCCGACGAGGTCGCGGCATACTCGTTCGTCGAGCGCGGCCGGCTCGCCGTCAAGCCCGGGATCACCTGCACCTGGCAGGTCAGCGGGCGCGCCGATCTCGCGTTCGACCGGCAGGTGGAGCTCGACCTCGCTTACATCAACCGACCCTCCGTGCTCGTCGACCTCGGCCTGCTCTTCAGGACCGTGCCGGCGGTGCTCACGGCGCGCGGCGCCTATTGAGCCTCAAACCAGGGATGCCGCCATGCGAACCCTCGTTCTGGCCGACCGCAACGGCGCCGAGCTCGCTCCGCTGACCAACGCGCGACCGGTTCCGCTGTTGCCGATTGGTGGACGCGCCCTGATCGAGCACGCCCTGATCGCGCTCGCCGATCGCGGCGTTCGGGAGGCGACCGTCGTCGGCGGGAAGCATTGCGATGCGTTGAGCGAGCGGCTGGGTGACGGGACGCGGTTCGGCATGGTGCTCACCGTCCAGCCAGACGCCCCCCGGAATACGGGGGCGGACCACGATCCGTTCCTGCTCGTGCGTGGCGACATGCTCTGGCATCCGGACGCGCTGGCTTCGGCTCTCTGGAGCGCCGCCGGCAGTCCGCCGACGCCGCGCCAGATCGCCTCCGGCGTCGTCATGGCGAGCCGGGCGAGCCTGCGTGGCCAGCCGCTGGCATTCGACCTTGTCGTCGAGAACCGGGCCGCGGCGGACCAGAGCTGCCCGTCCTCTGCGCTCTTGAGCCTGCGGGAATTTCACACGGTGGCACTCGACGCCATTGCCGGCCGCTATGGCCTGGAGCTGGCGGGTCAGCCGAGCGCTGAGGGTGTGCTGGCTGGCCGCGGCGCCAGTTTCGAGACGATCAGCCCCCCAGGCCGGGGCGTCCAGGTCGGCGAGTTCGCCAAAGTACATAGGCGCGCCGTGCTCGGGCACCGGGTCGCGATCGGCGACCGGACGGTGGTTGACGACGGCACGCGGGTCGAAGATACAGTGGTCTTGGCGGACACTTATCTGGGCGCCGGGCTGTCCGTCCGGCATGCTATTGTAGATGGCTCAACTCTCATCCGAGTTGACACTGGCGCAATTACACGGATCAAGGATACAGCCATCCTGGCCGCACGCTGACATCGGGAATGGTTGATGCTCGGCCATGATTCCGTCCCGCATGCTGGAAACGAAGCGCAGGTTCTGCTCGTCGAAGACATGCCGTCGCTGGCGTTGGTCTATCAGAGTGCGCTCGCGATGGCAGACATCAAGGTCGCGCACGTCGCGACCGGCAAGGCCGCGCTTGCCGTCATCGAAAAGCGCTGCCCGCGTGTTATTCTGCTCGACCTCCAGTTGCCGGACATGAACGGCCTCGACCTGCTGGCACTGGTCCAGGAAAGGAAGCTGCCGGCTTCAGTCGTCATTATCACAGCCAACGCTTCCATGCGCGTGGCAATCGACGCCATGCGGGCGGGCGCTCGCGATTACATCGTGAAGCCGGTGCAGCCGGATCGGCTGGTTGTCACCACCCGCAACATGCTCGAGACGAGCGAGCTCCGCGAGATCGTCAAAACCTACCGTAACGAGGTCGACAGACGCGGCTTCATGGGCTTCATCGGTTCTTCGCTCCCGATGCAGGCCGTCTACAGGATCATCGAGAGCGCCGCCGCTTCGAAGGCCACCGTCTTCATCACCGGCGAAAGCGGCACCGGCAAGGAGGTTTGCGCAGAAGCCGTCCACCGTGTCAGCCCGCGCCGCGACAAGCCGTTCATTGCCTTGAACTGCTCGGCGATTCCGAAAGACCTAATCGAATCTGAGCTGTTCGGTCACGTCAAGGGCGCCTTCACCGGGGCTATCGCCGAGCGCGTCGGCGCCACCCAGCAGGCACACGGCGGAACCTTGTTTCTCGACGAGATCGGCGAGATGGACATAAATCTGCAGGCTAAGCTGCTCCGCTTCCTGCAGACCGGAGCGGTACAGCGCGTGGGTGGTGCCAAGCCGGAGGAGGTGGATGTCCGCATCATTTGTGCCACCAATCGCGATCCACGCGAGGAGGTGGCGGCAGGCCGGTTTCGGGAGGACCTGTACTATCGTCTGCATGTCATCCCAATCGATCTGCCGCCGCTGCGCGAGCGCGGCGAAGATACCCTGATCATCGCCCGTCACTTCCTCGATCTCTATGCGCGCGAGGAGAAGAAGGCCTTCGGCGACTTCGATGCTGCAGCCGAGCGAATGATCAGGGACCACGACTGGCCCGGCAATGTCCGCCAGCTGCAGAACGTGATTCGCAGCGCGGTCGTGCTGCAAGACGGCGACGTGCTCACGGGTGAGTTGCTGCAGCCTGCGCTGGGGGCGGTCGACGGGCCGGCAGAGACGCTCCACCCGGCGGTGGGCACGAAGGCGATGCCGACCTCGGCGGCAGAGGCCACCCGCAGGATCCAGCCGCTGTCGACGGTGGAGCGGAACGCGATCGAGGAGGCGATTGCGCTGTGCGGCGGCAACGTTCCTCGGGCGGCCGCATTCCTGGAGGTCAGCCCCTCGACCCTCTACCGCAAGCGGCAGTCGTGGGCCCACGAGGCATCATGACGAAGGCACCGCAGATCGCCGAAGCGCCGGTGTTCGACCGGCTCGGCACGCCGATCTGGGTCTTCGACATCGTGCGGCAGCGGATGGCCTACGCGAACCGGGCCGCTGCAGACCTCTGGAGTGCCGCCGACGTCGACGAGCTGCTCGCCCGTGACTTCCGCGATGCCTCGCAAGGCACGCGGCGCCGCCTCGCCAACTACGAGCGCCAGATGGCGGCCGGCGAGATCATCGAGGAGCAGTGGACCTTCTATCCCGGCGGGAAGGCGCTTTCCGTCCGCTGCCGCAGTCAGGCGATCGACCTAACCGACGGACGCAAAGCGCTGCTCGTGGAGGGTATGATTCTCGACCAGGATAGCGAGAACGCCGATGCCCTGCGCAGCCTGGAGACCCTCCGGCACGCCCATCTGCCGATCACGCTGATGCGCCCAGAGGGCGGGATCGTCATGCGCAACCCGTTCGCGTGCTCGATTTACGCGAGCCATGCCGACGGCGATCGCACTGAGCGATTCGCCGATCGCTTCCTGCGCGATGAGGAGCGCACGCGAGCGCTTGAGGTGCTGGCAGTTGATGGGACCTATCGCGGCGAGATCCAGGTCGTAACGCAACACGGTCCGCGATGGCACCTGATAAACGCCACCTCTTTCCGCGATCCGATAACGGGTGACGCGCTGCTTCTCGTCGACGAGATTGACGTGACGGGTCGCCGGGTCGCCGAGCAACGACTGCTCGAGGCGATCGAAGCGGTCCCTGATGCATTTGTACTCTTCGACAGCGAGGACCGCCTCGTCACGTGCAACGATAAGTATCGGGAACTTCTGTCAGCGGCCATAACGGAGCCAGGCCGTACCTTCGAGGAGATCATCCGCCTCGGCGTGGCCGCGGGCAAGTATGATCTGGGTGACAAGGACAAGGAAGCGTGGGTCAGTGAACGCTTGCGGCTCCATGCGAACCCGGGCCCGGCAGTGGAGCAGCATCGTCGATCAGGACGATGGCTTCGGATCCAAGAAGCCCGCACGCGCGAAGGCGGCATCGTCGGCTTTCACGCGGATATCACGGAGCAGAAGGAACGTGAGTTTAATCTAGCACGCCTCGATGCGATGCGGCGGGCGATCATCAATACAGCCCTCGACTGTATCGTGACCATTGACCAAGCAGGGCGGATCGTCGAGTTTAATCCTGCAGCCGAAATCACCTTAGGCTACAAGCGCGACGAGGTGCTTGGCTGCTCCCTCACGTCAACCATCGTGCCACACCGCCTGAGGGAGCTGCACCGCAAGGGCTATCAGAGGTATATGGAGACCGGCGTCTCCAAGATCTTGGGTAAGAGGCTCCAGATGCCGGCGCTGAGGGCAGATGGCAGCGAAATCCCGGTCGAGCTGGCGGTCAGCGCGATCGAAGTTAATGACGAGCGGTTCTTCACCTCTTATATTCGCGATATCTCGCGCCGGATGCGCGACGAGGCCGAAATTCGTGAAAGTCAGGCCCGTCTGGCAAGCGCACAGCAAATGGCGCGACTTGGCAATTGGATGTGGAACCTTTCAACCAATGAAATAAGCTGGTCGGATGAGGTCTACCGCATATTTGCGATTGATCTGGGACTTCAGCCCACCTTCGACATGTTCTTAGAACGGGTTCATCCCGATGATCGGAATGCTCTGCATGCAGCGCTCGAGGAGGCTCGGTGCGCGCCGACTGACGGGACCAGTAGCGTCTTCCATGTCGACTACCGGGTCTCGCTACCTAACGGTGAGGTCCGGTACCTGCATGGGCAGGGAGAAACCATCTCCGATGAGAACCAGGTAGCGACGATCGTTCGCGGCACGGTCCAGGACATCAGCCAGTTGAAGATCGCCGAACAGGAACTGATTCTCGCCAAGGAACAGGCCGAAGAGGCCAACGCCGCAAAGTCCGAGTTCCTGGCGATGATGAGCCACGAAATCCGCACGCCGATGAACGGCGTTCTGGGCACGCTCGGCCTGCTGGCCGAGACGAGCCTCGATCCCGAACAAATGAAACTACTCAACGTGGCGAAATCAAGCGGCGAGTCGCTGCTCATCATCTTGAATGACATTCTTGATTTCTCGAAGATGGAAGCAGGCGAGCTCAGGCTCGAACCAGTTGTGTTCTCGGTTGCCGAGCTGATCGAAGACGTCATGGAGTTCTGGCGGCCGCAAGCTTTGGCCAAGAGGCTGCAATTGATCGCCGACATCAGCCTGGTACGAGAGCAACGAGTGGAAGGCGATGCGGGTCGGCTCCGCCAAATGCTCCACAACCTGATCAGCAATGCGATCAAGTTCACCTCGAGCGGTCTTATCGTCCTGCATGTGACCGGCGTGCTCGAAAACAACACGAAAGAGGTCGGCCTGCGCTTCGCGGTGGCGGACAGCGGCGTGGGCATCCCTGTTGAGAAGCACGCCGAGGTGTTCAATCGGTTTGCTCAGTTCACCCCTGGCCAGGGAACAATCTCGGGAGGGACAGGCCTCGGTCTCGCCATTACGAAGCGGCTTGCAGAGACGATGGGCGGTGAGATCGGCTTCCAGAGCCAGCCTAGCGAAGGCAGCACGTTCTGGTTCACGGTCCGCCTCCGGGTCACCCGGGAAGCGAATGTCGCACAACCTGGATCGACCCGGAGCGCGGATCCAATGCGGATCGGCGACCGCCGGCCTCGCATTCTCGTGGCAGAGGACAATCCCACCAATCAGCTCATCGTGCGCGCCATGCTCGAAGGCCTCGGCTGCACTGTCGACCCCGTGGGCGATGGCCTGGAGGTACTGGCGGCCGTGAGCGCCCGACCCTATGATGCTATCTTAATGGATGTCGCAATGCCGGAGCTCGACGGACACGAGGCCACCCGGCACATCCGGCGGATGCCCGGCGCGGTGTCGGTCATTCCCATAATCGCGGTCACGGCTTATGCCATGCCTCGAGACCTCGAGGCCGCCAAGGCGGTGGGCATGAACGGCTGGGTCACCAAGCCGATCGTGAAGTCGACGCTCCGCGAGGCGCTGCAAAGCGTGCTCCCGCAGGAGCCGGAGCAACCGACGCAAAGGCCCGAGGCACCGGATCGGCCGGCGAGCATCGATTTCGACGTGCTGCAGGAGGTCATCGACGCCGTCGGCGAAGACCACGTGGCGCAACTCAAGGTCAGCATGCTCGCCGACCTGTCCGCCGGACGTCGGCAAATCGTGGCCGGGTCCGCGGATCTCGACGTCTTGGAGCGGGAGAGCCACAGCATCAAAGGACTGGCCGGCATGGTCGGCGCAAGGCAGCTACACGATCTCGCCGAGCAGCTCAACGAAGCCTCCCGCGGCCACCATCGCCAGCGTGCCGAAGCAATCCTGCCCGATCTCCTGGTGGCGTTGGACGAGGTGCTCACAGAGATTCAGCACCATTTGGATGCGAGCGGCCGAACGACGTGAACGCTGGAGCCAATAGGCGGCGGTGTGCAAAAGCAATCTGGACTGGTTGGCCTAACTGGCCCGAGCGTGCATATTTGGACATCTTGGGGAGGGTTGCATAAAGGATTGGAATGCGCCCCTTTGATTGGACCACGTCAGGTGGCTGTTTTGCCAGGGGCGCGGGCGTTACGATTCTCGAACTCGACGGGGCTGAGATAGGCCAAGGCTGAGTGCAGGCGCCGCCGGTTGTAGATGTCCTCGATAAATCGGGGCAGGCCGGTGGCAACGTCCTCGTAGGTCTCGTAGTCCATGACGTAAACGTCCTCGACCTTGAGCGTCTTCATGAAACTTTCGGCTTGCGGGTTGTCGTAAGGATTGCCGCGCCGGCTCATCGAGCCGACGAAGCCGTGCTTCGCCAAAAGCGCGCGATGTTTCTCGGCGGCATGCTGGCTGCCGCGGTCGGTGTGGAACACGCAACCAGGTGGCGGATTTCGCAAGACTATCGCCCGGCGCAAGGCTGCGACGGCCAAGCGCGTATCGATGCGACGTCCGATGGCGTAGCCGACCACGCGCCTCGACCAGGCGTCGAGGATCAAAGCCGCATAGACGAAGCCCGCCGTAACTGCGATGTAGGTCAGGTCGGCCACCCAGAGCTGGTCGGGCCCCTGCGGCTCCATGTCTTTGGCGATGAAGAGGAAGATCGGTCCGTCATGGTCGCTGTCGGTCGTCCGGATCCAGCGCCGGCGACGCCTCGGATTGAGATCGTGCTCCTTCATCAGCCGGCGCACCTTCTTGGAGTTGACGACCCGTCCGCGGTGACGGAGCTCAGCGCCGACACGTCGGTAGCCGTACGCGGCAAACTCGTTGGTGATGGCCCGGATTTCCGCGACGATCGCAGCGTCGCGTTGTGTCGTTTCGGGCGCGGCATAGAAGCTCGAACGAGGAACGCCCATCAGCTCGCACCCCCGTCTGACCGAGATCCCGCCGGGCCGCTGATCACGGATGTAGGCGCGCTTCTCGGCGAGGGTCCGGAGCGTACAGCCCCCTTTAGGAACTCGATCTCCAAAGCCTGTCGGCCGACCAAGCGCTCGAGCGCGGCGATCTTCGCCTCCAAGATCGTCAACATATCGGCCGTGGCGACTTCGTCGTCGAAGGCGCCGGCTTCGGCCTTCTCGATCCAGACCCGGATCAGGTTGCGACAGAGATCGTAGCGTTTGGCGAGGCCGTAGAGCGTTTCACCGGCGTGGTACTCGGCCACAACCTGCCGCTTGAACTCGATGCTATGGCTGCGGTGGCGGCTGGGCATCGGCTTTCCTCTATGGAAAGCCCGGACCCTGTCAATTCAGACCCGACCAACCTGTCCAGCTACAAGGGCGAATTCCAATCGTGGCTGGATTTCCAACCGCCGTTGACAGATCGCGGCGATCTACGCCCGATTCCGCCCGGGGCAGAACTTGAAGGCGGACTTTCAGGCGCGGTTTGGTCAGCCGCTCGACGAGGAAACCGTCAATGATTCTCATCAACTCGAACATCCCATAAGCTCGATTGCCTGTTGCCGCCCGGCGGCGCGGCAACAGGCAGCTACAGCTCTGATACAGCGGAGCCAATTTCCAGACGTCAGGTTACACGACCGATCAACGCCTCCAGCGCGCCCACGTCCACATGGATCGCGCCCTGCTTCATCGGTCCGGTCATGAATCCGTATCGAAGTCTCTTCGCCGCGGCCAAGGACCCGTAGGCCTTGTTGAAGTATGTTGCCGGAAAGATCTCGAGCAGCGTCGCTCCGGGCATGCAGAAGACCACATTCGCCAGCCCCGCGCCGTGCGGACCGACGACCAGTTCGCACTCGGCGAAAAGCGCCGCTTGGTCGGCCACCGTCATGCCGGTGAGAACCACCGTCTCGACGCCGAACCGACTGAGCGCCGGGGCGAGCGTCTCCTCGCTCGCGACCCACCGGCTGCCGGCGTCGCGCCGGCTGACGAAGATGCGCCTGTCCCGCCGCGCCGGCGTCCCCACGCCAAGGGCGGCGCAGATCCATGCGACCTGCCCCGCCGTCACGTCCGCGGCGTGCGCGATGCGCGTCGGCGCATACAGGCGGTTGAAACGCCATACGCCGTCGGGCATCGGCGCCAGCCGCTCGCCGAGCCCGATCCGGTTCAGCGTCTCGAACAGGAACGGAGGCGCGTTTTTGGGAACCGCCACGCGGAGACCGTCGAGCGTTGGATCGTCCAGTACGACCGACAGTCTCGGAAGCTGCTCGATGATCCAGTGGTAGTAGTTTCGATATCCGGTAAGCGTGGCGAGAATCGCGTCGGCGGTGGGGCGCGCCGGCAAGACGACCGTGAGCGCCTCGACACATATCTGGCGCGGGCCGCGCATGTACCAGTCGTCGTGCACGAGTTCGCGCAGTCGCCTGCCGCGAACTACCGTCAGAGATTCCGGCAGCTGGAGTCTGGCGTCGGACAGGACGACGAGACCGGATCGCTCCGAAGACTCGAAGCCCCACTCGCGGTGTCGGCGAAGCACTTCGGCGTCCCCGGGACGCCCGAGCGCCACCTGCTCGTCCGCCCGGCACACCTTCTCCGGACTCCGCCTTTGGTGGAACGATACGCCCGCCACGGTCGGCGTATCGAGCACCGAGACGTCACGCCGCCGAAATGGCGCGGTCCAGAACAGCCTGTTCACCGACGCGAACCTTTCTGAGCCCACTTTGGGAGCACCAAAACCGTGGGGCAGTTTTGACGTGTGACGCGTGATGCCGATAGGTTGACTAGGCTACTTCCGGCCCTTGCCCAATCATGCCGACCAAGCGATCCTGATCATTCACCGCTACATCCGGCTCGATTTTTCAGATCAATGTCCGGCTCCTTGAGGTCAGCCCGATGGTTTGGCGTCGGCTGCTGGTGCCGATGTCCTACACGCTGCATGAATTGCACGGCGTGCTGCAGGCGGCGATGGGGTGGGAGGGATTGCATTTGTTCGAGCTGAAAGTGCGCGGAGTCGGCTACGGCTCATTCGTTGCAGCGCGACAGCGAACTTGGCCGGTGCGCGACACGGGAGGTGGCCGGTGGGCTCCGCCGTAGGGAGGGCGTAGCCCGACCGTAGGCGGAGCCCACCGACGGCGCGGCCTTGAGCCCCGCCGCTGGTCGTGAGGATCCGGGCTAAGGCGTTCTTTTCCGCGAGGAAGAGCACGCCATTGCCCGGGACCCGCATCACTGACCAGCAAGCGAGACGTTACATGACTTTCCGACGCACCGACCCTCAGGCCAAAGCTGCCGCCAAGGCCGGCTTCAGCGAGCGCACCGCGCGCCGACTGGATAGCGATCCCAGGCTGCCGTCGCAAAAGCGTGCCGCAGCGCCGCAGCGACCGACCCCACCCCATCCGATCGACGCGATCTGGACCACCGACGTCGTGCCGCTCTTGGAAGCGGCGCCAGGGTTACGGCCGATCACGCTCCTCGAGGAGCTGGCGCGCCGCCATCCCGACCACGATTGGCCGCGGTGGCGCCGCACGCTGGAGCGGCGGATCCGCAGCTGGAAGGCCGTGCACGGCCCCGAGCGCGAGATCGTCTTCCGCCAGCTTCACCTTCCAGGCCAGCAGGGCCAGTCCGACTTCACCGACATGGCCGAACTCGCCGTCAGCGTCGCCGGCGAGCCCCTCGATCACCGGCTCTACCACTTCGCGCTGGTCTACTCGGGCTTCGAGCACGCCGAGGTCGTCCTCGGCGGCGAGAGCTTCACCGCGCTTGCCGAAGGGCTCCAGAACGCGCTCTGGTCGCTCGGCGGCGCGCCGGGCGAGCACCGCACCGACAGCCTCTCGGCGGCCTACCGCAACTTGACGCGCGAGGCGATTGAGGATGTCACGCGCCGCTACGACGCCTTGTGCACCCACTACGGCATGACGGCGACCCGCAACAACCGCGGCCAGGCGCACGAGAACGGTGCCATCGAGAGCCGGCACGGCCACGTCAAGAGCGCGATCGAGCAGGCGCTGCTGCTGCGCGGTAGCCGCGCGTTCGAGAGCCTCGACGCCTATCGCCGCTTCGTTGCCGAGCTGGTTGGCCGTCGCAACGCCCGCCGCCGGCCGCAGATCGACCTCGAGCGTCGTCATCTCCGGCCGCTGCCGCGGCGGCGCACCACCGACTTCGACGAGGCCACCGTCCAGGTCACCTCCAGCGGCGGCTTCCTGCTGCGCAAGGTGTTTTACACCGTGCCGTCGCAGCTGGTCGGCCACCGCCTGCACGTGCGGCTCTACGACGACCGCCTCGAGGGCTTCCTCGGCACCAGCCACATCCTGACGCTGCCGCGCGGACGACCCCCCAAGCGCGGCCGCGGCGGTCACGCCCATGTCGTCGACTACCGCCACGTCCTCCACAGCCTCAGGCGCAAGCCCCAGGCGCTCTTGAACCTCGTCTATCGCGATCAGCTCTTCCCACGCGACGCCTACCGCCGCGCCTTCGAGGCCCTGCGTGAGGCCGAGCCGCCCGCCGTCGCCTGCCGCAAGACCGTCGCGCTCCTGCGCCTCGCCCACGAGCACGCCTGCGAGGCGGAGCTCGCTCGGGCGATCGAGCACATCCTCGAACACGGCGAGCTGCCCGATCCCGAGGCCCTCGCCGCCGAGCTTGCGCCGCCGCCCACGACCGTGCCCGAGGTCAACGTCGCCATGCCGACCGCCGCCCTCTACGACGCCCTGCTCGAGGGCGGGGAGGCGCGGCCGTGACCGGGACCCGCGACCTTGCCGTCGATACCGCCCGGCTGCCGCTGTTGCTCACCGAGCTCCGGCTGCCGTCGATCGCACGCCTCTGGCCAGAGTTCACCCGACGCGCCGACGAGGAGGGCTGGCCGGCCGCCCGGCTGCTCGCAGCGCTCGCGGAGATCGAGCTCGCCGACCGCGCCCGGCGCCGCATCGAGCGGCACCTCGCCGAGGCCAAACTGCCCGCCGGCAAAACCCTCGGCAGCTTCGACTTCACCGCCGTGCCAATGCTCTCCAAGGCCCATCTCACCGCGCTCGCCGCGGGCGACGGCTGGATCAACACAGGCGCCAATCTCCTCGCCTTCGGACCGCCCGGTAGCGGCAAGTCGCACACCGCGGCGGCCATCGGCCACGCCCTCGTCGAGGCCGGCTACCGCGTGCTCTTCAACCGAACCACCGACCTCGTCCAACGCCTCCAGCTGGCGCGCCGTGAGCTCACCCTCGAAGCCGCCATCGCCAGGCTCGACAAGTACCACCTCCTGATCCTCGACGACTTCTGCTACGCACGAAGAGATCAGGCCGAGACCGGCGTCCTCTTCGAGCTCATCGCCGCCCGCTACGAGCGGCGATCGCTCCTCGTCACCGCCAACAAGCCCTTCGGCGAATGGAACGAGATCTTCCCCGACCCGGCGATGACCGTCGCCGCCGTCGATCGCCTCGTCCATCATGCCACCATCCTCGAGCTCAACGTCGAGAGCTATCGCCGCCGCTCAGCCCTGTCGCGCCCGCGACAGACCGGGCCTTGCCATGGCGACAGCGACACCAAAAGCGAGGCACCCGACACCACCGACAGCTGACGCGCCCGCGACAAGCCCTTGCGTCCGCAAGCGCGTCGCGACATCATCCAACCATCCTCACGACCGGTCATCCGACCTGACGCGCACCGGTCATCTCGCTTGTCGCGCTACAATTCGATCTGCATCTCAAAAATCTGAAGATATTGTTGGAAAGCTTCGGGTTCCGCAAGCGAATTCAGCCTCCCGCCGTCGAAGGCAAGGTGAACCGGCTTGCCGGCGACGGGTGACAAACCGGCGAGAAATAGGGCATCATCAACCAATGCGGGCACACAATTCCGTTCGGTCGCAAAGGCGCGGTCTCACCCACCGAAACCTACACGATCGCAACGGCTTGTGTCGCGCCCGCCAGCACCGAAGACGGCCCTGATGAATTATTCGGATTAGCCGAATGCGCCCTGACGCTCAGCAGCTTCTCGACTGCTTGCCCATCAACATCGCCCTGCTGGACAGCGAGGGTGTCGTGGTTCTGGTCAATCAGGCCTGGCGCCAGTTTGGCGCCACCAATGGCCAGTGCGACCCGTTATGCTACGTCGGGCGCAGCTATCTCGAGGTTTGCGATCACGCCGCCAATGACGGCAATGAGTTCGCGAGCGCGGCAGCTAACGGGCTCCGTGCCGTGGCGGCTGGGTGGCCGGAGTTTACGCTCAAGTATCCATGCAACAGCCCCGGCGAAGAGCGTTGGTTCGAGTTGCGGGCAAGATATCTGTCGACTGACCGACATGGTTGGGTGTTAGTGACGCACACGGACATCAGCGAGCTCAACATTTCGTTGGCAGCAGCCGAAATGCGCGCGCGTGAAAACGAGCTATACCGGGCGATAATCGACGCACTGCCGGACTTGGTCTTCGCCAAGGACCGTCAAGGCCGTTTCCTCGCTGCCAATTACGCCACGGCGCAGATCATGCAGGCCGGTTCTGCCACCGAACTTATCGGAAAAAGCGATTTCAACTATTACCCACCAGAGATCGCTGCAGGGTTCGAGGCCGACGAAGAAGCCTTCTTCGCCAGCGGCAAGACCATGATTATCGAGCAACCGTGCACGCGTGTTGATGGTTCAGCAGGCTGGCTCTGCTCGCTCAAGGCGCCACTCAACGATGAGCAGGGGCGGGTCATCGGCTATGTCGGTCACGGCAGGGATGTCACGGAAGCAAAGCTGCTTGACCAGGCGCTCGCCGATGCTCGATCCCAGCTCATGCTGCAGGCCGATGAGATGCGAGACCTGGGTGAGCAAGCGCAGAAGGCAAACCAAGCAAAATCAGATTTTCTGGCGGCGATGAGCCATGAGATCCGAACGCCGATGACCAGTGTGCTCGGGATGACCGATCTGCTGGTGATGGACGACTTGAGCCCGGCACAAAAGCGATGCATCGATACGATACGCGCCTCGGGCCGACATTTGCTCAGCATCATCAACGATATTCTCGACTTCTCCCGCATCGAGTCCGGGCGGATGGAACTTGAGCGGATCGACTTCGCAATGGCCGACGTGATCGAACACGTGCAGTCGATCCTGACGCCGAAGGCTGTCGAGCGTGAGATTCAGCTGCTGGTCGATCAGGCCCTAGGATCATCGTTGGTGCTTCGCGGCGACCCAACGCGGCTGCAGCAGGTACTGGTGAACTTGGTCGACAACGGACTCAAATTCACCGCTCAAGGCAGCGTCACGCTGACGGTACGCCAGCTGCAGGCGACGTCGGGCGGACTAAGGCTGCGGTTCGAGGTCCAGGACACCGGAAGCGGCATTCCGCGCGAGCGGCAAGCCGAGCTGTTCCAGCCCTTCGTCCAGGAGACAGACTCAGTCGCGCGGCTTTATGGCGGTAGCGGTCTCGGCCTTGCGATCTGCCGGCGCCTGGTCGAGGCGATGGGTGGGGTGATCGGGCTGGAGAGCGAGCCTGGCCGGGGCAGCCTGTTCTGGTTCGAGCTGCCATTCGAACTTGGCAACGACGTGGTGACGCCAAAGCAGAGCGCCTTCGAGCCCACCCAGATACGGCCGCTTCGGGTGTTGGTGGTAGACGACGTGGCCTCCAACCGCTTGCTGTTCGATGCAATGCTTAGCCGGCATGGCCACTCGGTGCTACTGGCCGAGGACGGTGCTGAAGCGGTCAATCTGGTGGCTCGCGAGCAGCTGGATGTAGTGCTGATGGATGTTCAGATGCCGGTCATGGATGGCGTGGAAGCGACCCAGCGGATCCGCCGAATGCCAGGACCGATGGCGGGCGTACCGATCCTGGCGCTGACCGCCAACGTGATGCACAGCGAGCGCGAGCGCTTTCTCGCCGCCGGCATGAACCAGTGCCTGACCAAGCCGGTAATCTGGCCGGAGTTGTTCGCTGCTTTGGACAGTATCGCGGCGGCCGAACGGCTCACGGCCTGGCCGGCCCCCAGGCCAAGTCTTCTTGCATCAGGAGAGACGATGAGCAGAGAAATGAAGGGCTTCCCAAAGAAGTAACCCTGATCAAGGCAGCAGAAGGCTTGGACTTCACCACGCAACGCGGCCACGCTCAAGCCACCGTTTTCAGCTACTGACGTGATGTAGTCGCCGCTCAGACGCACGGGCCATAATGGCCAGATCCGGTTCCCCGATCGACGCCCCCCTCGTCAGAACAGGATCTGCAACCCGAGGACCGGGCCGTGGATGGTCATGTCCCAGTCGAACTCGTTGCGCCCGCTGCCGTCCTCGAACTTCTGCTTCAAGACCCGGTAGCCGCCGAGCAGCCGCGCATTGTCCTCGCCGAAGAGGCCGAACCGGTAGCTGACGAGACCGACCGCCTCGGCGCTGTACTGGTCGGTGGTGCTGATCCCGCCAACGTCGCCCGTGAGCCTCAGGCTCCACCGCTCGCCCAGGTCCCAGAGCGTGCGCAGGCCGACGATCGGATCGACCCATTGCTTGTCGTCCTGGACCTGCCGCTTGTCGTCGATGCCGAGGTCCGGGAGGTCGAGCTGGCCCTTCAGCTCGTTGTCCAGGTAGGTGTAGCGAATGCCGGCATAGGGATCGACGGTGACCGCGAGCGGTCCGGCAGCGCCGAGATCGCCCAGCTGCCAGGTGCCGAGGCGGTAGGTTCCGGCAAGCGTCTGGATCAGCATGTTGGCGGTGGCGTTGGTCTCCAGCCGCCCCTGGCCCTCCGCCGTCTTGTCCTCGAGCTGGGCGAAGACGGTGTCGGAAATGATCCCGAAGCGGCCCTTGCGCAGCTCCGCCTCGAGCATCACCGCGACGTTCAAGTTGTCGAGGACGTCGTTGAAATCAGCGTCCACCTTCGCCTTGACCCCACCGATCGCCACATCGCCCTTGAGCGCCGTGGCCCAGACATAAGGCATCAGGCTGATCTCCCAGCCGTCGCTGGTCCGGGTCTGCTGGGCGGCGGC
>JGI12210J13797_10710396_pt1 | contig 24074 bp, 21 predicted proteins | sample ElkSlonscriptome_3_FD_13797 | JGI IMG/M metagenome (IMG submission 13797)
CTGCCCACCAACGACGGCGCGGCCTGGTGGCATACCAGTGACCAAGCCTATATTGGGAGAGGATTCGATGCGGCGGCGGGCAACAACACCATTTCCGAGGGCGTGTTCAATTTCAACTGGAATGGTGGGGCCAACCGGACCTGGAAAAAAACCACTTATCTCTTCCCGAATGGTGTTGGTAGTGGGCAGGGACGGAGAAACTATGCGGATAATAATGACGATCACTTTGCCCTTCCGCCCCTCCCTGAGTACAGCTGGGCCCGGTCGCCGTCCTACAACGCGCAATACTTCAGGCCAGACTCGAATTACCCACCCTACCCCGACACGGACGATCAGACTTTTTCCGATATCAATCCCACTGCTGCACCCTGGGATCCGATCTACGGCGCAGCAAATTTCACCGTTGATCTGACCAGCACGATCAGAAGTGACGACAACGGCTGGCTTTTCCGTCTCTATGACGGGAAGGTGATCCCCGCTGGCACAAGTATAGACCCAGATTATGGTGGCGATCGAGGCAGAGCCTGTGATTCGTTTGGCACTGGTGGGAGCAATGATTGGCGCGTAACCACCACCGATATTGAAATTGCTGCAAACAATAACGACGACTATTGTCCTGCGGGAATCGAATACTTCCCGGCAACTTTCTGGATCAGAGCAGACGACGTTGCAGAAATGGTGCCAGCTGATTTCGGTTTCATCAACGCCAACCGGCTGCAATCCGTCAGCGGGCCAGTCGAGGGCTCGAATGCTAGAGCACTGATGTTTGGCTATGAAATAAAGCCTGGAAATTTCACCTCAACCGAAGCTTACAGAAAGGCCATGCAAAGCTTCGCTAACTGGTTTTCTTACTATCGCAAGCGAAGCATGACGCTTCGCGGCGCCCTCGGACGTGCGTTTGCGCCCTTTACGTTTCTGCGGGTTGGCAACTTTACGATTAATAACCGAAACACGGTCAATATGATCGACCTTGAAGATCCACAGGCCAAGAGTGATTTTCTGGAATGGGCGTACGACCTCCGCGGAACCGGAGGTACTCCCAACCGCCAGGCGGTTTTGCATATGGGACAACAGTTTGAGCGAACTGGCGGCAACGCCCCGGTATTACAAGCATGCCAGCGCAACTTCGGGATGCTTTTCACCGATGGCTACGCCACCACCTGGACTAACGCCGGAGTTGGTAATGCCGACGGTGGGCAGCCACCACCGATCGGCGATACTAACGCAAATACTATGGCAGATATAGCCTATTCTTTCTACAAGGATTCTATCCGCCCGGACCTTGAAGCGGGCCGAGTGCCCGTGCCGTCGGTCTGTAGCGAAGCCACGCCACCGCTCAACGTCAATTGCCAAAGCGATCCCCACATGAATTTCTACGGGGTCAGCATGGGCGGAGACGGTATTGTTTATAATGTTGATGAGGATGCCACCCTTGATCCATGGACTAACCCGCCCACTTGGCTCGATCCAAATGCTGAACGCAATCCTTCGGCCATTGATGATCTTTGGCATGCGACGCTGAGTACGCATGGCGAGATGTTTTCGGCCCGCTCGCCCGATGAGGTCGCCGGAGCCATCCAAGGTGTATTAGCGAGTATTGCTTCGCTGACCACCACGGTGGGCGTGTCGGCGAACTCAACCCGTCTCAACGCCGGTAGTGTGGTGTTTCAATCCATCGTTGACAGTACTGACTGGTCTGGCGATGTTCGGTCTTTAGATGCTGTATCTGGCGCTACTCTGGGCTCCGCTGCCGATGCGCTCGCAGCGGCGGGGTTTAACGCCCGTAACATCGTGACTTGGGACCCTGTTGCTGATAATGGTGTCGACTTCGAGCCCACCGGAGAAATTCTTGCGCGGGTGTTTAATTCGATTCCCGCCGCAGAGTTGCCCGCGGTTTTGCCCGCCGTGCTGTTTGACTACCTAAAGGGTGATCTCAACGCCGGGTTCGGGGTTTTTCGAGAGCGCGGAAGTATGCTCGGTGATATCGTTGGGTCTCAGCCGGTTTTCTCGGGGCCGGGTAATGAGGGCTGGGCGGATCTCGACTTGGCATACCTCGATTATATCGACGAAGACAAGCGCGATCCGCGCGATCCTTGCGATGCGGCTCCCTGTCCGGGTAATCGTCGCAACACGGTATTCGTCGGCGCTAACGACGGCATGTTGCACGCCTTTGACGCTGCTACCTTGGAAGAGCACTTTGCTTACGTTCCAGCTGCCGTTCACAAGGATCTCTATCAGCTGGCCGATCCGGACTACGTCCATCGCTATTTCGTCGACGGCCAAATGGCTGTCGGCGACGCTAAGCTTGGGGGCAGCTGGGGCACCTACCTGGTGGGGTCGTTGGGCGCGGGCGGTCGGGGGATTTATGCACTGGACGTCACCCAGCCGCAGAATTTTGATGCCGGTGATGTGCTTTGGGAATTTACGGCCGAAGATGACGAAGACCTGGGCCTGACCTTCGGCAAGCCGGCGATCGGCAGAACTGCCGGTGGACAATGGATCGCAGTCTTCGGCAACGGATACAATTCTGAAGACAATCAGGCCTATCTCTACGTGCTCAACCTTGAGACCGGTGTTGTGATTGACAAAGTTGCAGTCGGTGTCCCCGGTAAAAATGGCCTATCTGGCGTAGCGCTCGTGCCATCCCCTAATGATCCTCTGCACGTGAAATATATCTACGCTGGTGACCTCGAAGGCAATATGTGGCGCTTCGATGTGGCTACCAACGGCACCGCCACGCCGTCTTTCGGCGCTGATCCCCTGTTCTCCGACCCGACCATTCCGGAAGGTCGACCGATCATTTCCGAGCCTAATGTTGCGTTGCACCCGACATCAGGCTTCATGGTCTATTTTGGTACCGGAAAACTGATCGAAACCGTCGATCGCACTAATTCCTCTACGCTAGACCGGTTCTACGCACTCCGCGACCAGGATGCGCCAATTACCTCGATAGCCTCCCTGGACGAAGTAACGGTCACTGCTGGTCCGAGTGGCGGTCGTGTTTTCACGCCGACAGGCTCCGGCATCAACGGCTGGTATGCCGATCTGGCAGTCGGGAGCCCGCGTGGAGAACGCGTACTGTTTTCGCCCTTGGTATTTGCAGGTCGGGTGGTGTTCTCGTCCTACGAGCCTTCGAACGACCCCTGCACGCCGGGCGGTCTCCAGCGCGCTTACGTGCTCAGAGCCCTGTCTGGTAGTGGGGCATTACCCGACGACACAGCGCCCAATGTGGGCGGGATTGAGTTGCCTGACGACGGTGCCTTCGCGCCGGTGATCGGCATCAAGGATGCGCCAGACGCAACCGGTACGCCGGGATATGATGCCGGATACCAGACGCCCGATCCGGACTGCCCTGTCGGTGACCCCAACTGCACGCCCGATCCCGTAGATCCCACCAGCGTGCCCGGTGCGGCCGGTGGTGGGCGTGACAACTGGTGCCGGACGATCGGTCTGCAGCAGCCGGGCAGCTGGATACCGATCGGTCAGTTGTGCGAGGGGCGCCAAGCTTGGCGTCAAATCAGATGACAGCAGTTGAGGAGGCAGTCATGCGACTGAAATTGAACCTGACGGCAATGACTGGTTTGAATTCGGGGCCCATCGTCGCGCACGCCGATACTCTGGGTCGTCGCTCCATCAAGCAGAAGGAGCAGCGCGATATGGCGTTGCCCATCGCAACAATAATGGTCGCTGAACCTATCGACGCAGGCAGTCTGCGGTCCAGGAGAGAGAGGTTTATGCCTACCGATGGATCGGAGAATTTCTTTACTAATCATCCCTTAATTTGTCCAGTAAGGAGTTGTTGATATGATCCGCAGGCGCTTCAATTCGGGTTTCTATCAACGAGGCTTCACGCTCATCGAACTAATGATTGCGGTTGCGATCTTGGCAATTATTGTTTCCATAGCCATTCCGAGCTACGAACGCTACGTGGTCGAAACCAATCGGGCTGAAGGCAAGGTTGTCGTCAACAACGTAGCTCAGGGTCTGGAGCGATGTTACAGCCGCTTTAGCCGATACGACAGCGGAAATTGCCTGGTGACCTTGCCCGCAGTGTCCGAGAACGGGCACTACTCAGTGACGGGTGCCATCACGGCGACGACTTTTACCCTGACAGCCGCACCCCAGGATAATCAGGCTACGCGAGACAGCGAATGCGGTTCCCTGACACTGACCCATGCCGGTGTAAGGGGCGTGACAGGCACAGGCACGGTTGAGGACTGCTGGTAGCGACTGACATTGCGGCGTGATCGTATTGTTTTTATATAAACCTGGCTGACATCCAGAACAAGGGGTAAGCTGGGCGGGTGATGATTAAGGCCAGCCAATCCTGGGATTCTCCGACCTTTCCTGACCTTTGCTCCCCGGGAGCGTTGGTCGTGCATTTGCTTCTCGGTGCGCTGATCGCGTTGATCCTGACCCTCGGCGGTGACCGCTGGCTAGACGATTTTTGGATCAGTTTCGGTCTGACCCTGCTGTTCGTCCAGTGGGCCATCCTGATCACCGTATTGCTGCTTTGCAGAATTACGCGTGCGGGCCTGATCCAATCCACTTGGATGCTATTGCTGCTGTTCCCCCTCTCGGCCTGCATGGTCGCGACGCTGTCAACCCTGGTATTGTCCTGGGGAGGCTGGCTATTGACCGATCTGCCGACGGGCTGGCTGACATTTCGCAACGGCCTTCTGGCCGCACTACTGGCCTTTGCTTTCGCCCGTTATTTGGTGCTGCAGGCCGAGTGGCGTTCGCGTGTGGCCACTGACTCTCGCGCACGTCTTGATGCACTGCAGGCACGGATTCATCCTCATTTTTTGTTCAATGCGCTCAACACAGTCACTGAGTTGATACATGATCGGCCCTCGCAGGCCGAAGAGGCCCTTCTCGACCTGTCCGATCTGCTTCGAAGCGGGCTGCGAGTCGATTCTCAGCACACGCTGAAAGAAGAGCTTGATCTGATCCGCGCCTACCTGCGCATCGAGTCACTGCGGCTGGGCGCGCGACTGGAGGTTGTCTGGTCGATCGATGAACACATCGATCTGAATCAGGTCCGCCCAGCGCTGCTGATTCAGCCGCTGGTCGAAAACGCGGTGCTGCACGGGATTGCTCCAAGCCCGGAGGGCGGTCGCCTGAAAATCATGATTTCTATGATCCGATTTGGACGGATTCGCGTGCGGATCGAGAACCCGATGCCGCCGGCCCGTGACCACCGGCGCTCCAGCAACGGAACTGCGCTCGACAACATTCGACAGCGTCTTGCGCTGGCCTATGAGGAGGGCGCGCAGCTCAAAACCGATCAGATCGGTTCGGTATTCCGAGCGACCCTCACCCTGCCGCCTGGAAAGACTCGCCCCTGATCATCCCTTAGCCGGACGTCAATTCAAGCGGCGGGGTGGATGACGCGCGGGGCAGGGTCTGAAGCTGATAGGCAGTGAATCAGGCTCGCTGCGCGCTTTTCATCCATCAGCGTCGGGCAGAAACAAAGCCTGAAGATCGTTGAGGAACTGACGACCGAGCTCGCTGCGCTGCAGGATATGGCCTGACACGTCCTGCTCCAAGAGACCGAGCTCCAGGGCCCGGTCCAGCGGGGCCCGAATGCTTTCGATCGGTACCCCCGTGCGCTGTTCGAACTCAGCCAGATCGATGGCCGCGGCCAGGCGGGTTCGATTGAGGAAGTATTCAAAGGCCAGTTGCTCGGCCGGCACGCACCAGTCCTCGGCAATGAACTTCCCGTCCTCCAGAGCGTTCAGGTACGGACGCGGGTGAGATTTTCGCCGGGTCCTGCGCACGCTCGCTTCAGCAGGCAGGGTCACTTTTCCGTGGGCGCCAGCGCCGATGCCTAGGTAGTCACCAAAGTGCCAGTAATTCAGGTTATGCCGGCTGGCCCCACTCGGTCGACTCCAGGCTGATATCTCGTAATCCTCGAAGCCCGCCTCTGTGAGTACCTGGGCGCAAGCGATTTGCACGTCGAAGACCGTGTCCTCATCGGGCAGAGTCGGCGGCCGTGCTGCAAACAGAGTATTCGGTTCCAGGGTGAGCTGGTAGTGCGAAAGGTGCTCCGGCTCAAAGCTCAGGGCCTGGTTCAGATCATCGAGTGCCTGCTCGACATCTTGTCCGGGCAGCGCCCACATCAGATCAAGGTTGAAGCGCTCGAACCCGGCCTGCTTGATATCGCCGATGGCGCGATGGGCGTCGTCGCTGCTGTGGATTCGCCCGAGGGTTTTGAGTTGGTGATTATTGAAGCTTTGGACGCCTAGGCTGATTCGATTGACGCCGGCCGCGCGATAGCCTTCGAAGCGGTCATATTCGACTGCGCCGGGGTTGGCTTCCATCGTGACCTCGGCGTCGGGTGCGAGGGCTAGCCTTGCGCGAACGCCGGACAATAGGCGATCGATCGCTTTGGCCGAAAACAGGCTGGGCGTGCCGCCGCCCAGAAAAACCGTGTGTACCGTGCGGCCCCAGACTCTGGGCAGATCCACCTCGAGATCGGCCAGCAGGGCATCGATATAGCGTTCTTCGGGCAGCTGGCCCTTGAGCGCGTGCGAATTGAAATCGCAGTAGGGGCATTTAGCCACGCACCAGGGCAGGTGAATGTAGAGCGACAGCGGCGGGAGCTGAAGTCTTGGCTCGGTCATGGTGCTGTGTTGTCCGAGCGTCAACCGCCTGACTTGAGCTGCTCGATCAACGAGCGAAGCGCTATTCCGCGATGGCTGATCCGCGCTTTCTCCGCCAGACTGAGCTCAGCGGCAGCCACGCCTCGTTCGGGGTCGAAGAACAACGGGTCATAACCAAATCCATCGCTACCTCGCGCTTCGCTCAGGATCTGACCGTGCCATCGACCCTGGGCGATGATCGGGTCGGGATCGGCCGGATGTCGAAGGAGGACCAGGCAGCACTGGAAATGCGCCTGGCGGCGATCGGCGGGAAGCCCCTCGAGCGCGCGCAGTAATTTATCGTTGTTCTGTGCGTCATCGGCGGTCTCGCCAGCATAGCGCGCCGAGTAGATGCCGGGACCGCCGTCCAGGGCTTCGACAACCAGGCCGGAATCATCACCGAGCGCTGGCAGCCCAGACACCCGACTGGCCTCGCGGGCCTTGAGAAGCGCGTTTTCAACGAAGGTCAGGCCTGTTTCATCGACAGGTTCCACGCCAAAATCTGCCTGCGATAGCGGCTCGATGTTCAAGGTCTCGAGCTGATGCTTCAATTCCTTTAGCTTGCCCCGGTTGCCGCTGGCCAGGACGAGCGAGCGCTGGTCAAGCGTCATTCAGAGCCGCCTCCTGCGCCTGGATCAACTCGGCGATGCCCTTTTCGGCCAGCGCGAGCATGGCGTCGAGTTCATCGCGCCGAAAGGCGTGGCCTTCTGCGGTTCCCTGCACTTCGATGAATCCACCGCCGTCGTTCATCACCACGTTCAAGTCCGTGTCGGCGGTCGAGTCCTCAGCGTAGTCGAGATCGAGCACAGCGTCGTTGCCGAGCATCCCCACCGAGACCGCAGCGATTCGTCCGTGGATTGGATTGCGTTTGATCTTGCCCGACTTGATGAGCGAATTGATCGCATCCACGAGAGCGACGTAGGCCCCGGTGATTGACGCCGTGCGAGTGCCGCCATCGGCCTGGAGTACGTCGCAATCAAGGGTAATCGCTCGCTCGCCCAGGGCTTCCAGATCGACGACCGCACGCAGGCTTCGGCCGATCAACCGCTGAATTTCAAGGGTGCGGCCACCCTGTTTACCGCGTGCGGCTTCGCGGGCGTTTCGGCTGCCGGTCGAGCGCGGCAGCATGCCGTATTCGGCCGTCACCCAGCCCGATCCCTTGCCGCGCAGCCAGGGCGGAACGCGTTCTTCAACGCTGGCGGTGCAGAGTACGCGGGTATCTCCGCAGGAAATCAGCACAGATCCCTCGGCGTGCTTGGTGAAATGTCGCTCAATCTGGATGGCTCGGAGTTCATCGGGCTGGCGGCCGGAAGGGCGCATGCAATGTCCTTGGTGAAAACAAGCCGGCAAGGTTACCATGTTGGGCTCTGACGATTCCTCGCGAGACACCTGTATGACCCTCAGTATGACGGCTTATGCCTCCAGTGCCATCGAAACGCCACGCGGCGCTCTGACCTGGGAGCTGAGGTCGGTCAATCATCGTTATCTGGACGTCAGTCTCCGGCTGCCAGAAGATTTTCGCCCGCTAGAGCCTGAGATTCGCCAGAAATTCAAAACGGCCCTTAATCGCGGCAAGGTCGAGGGCAATCTGCGCTTTCAGGCCGACGCCACGCTCGCCAGCGCCGAGGTCAAGCTCAACCGCGACCTGGCTAAAGCGCTGATCAACGCCCAGCAGACCTTGGCCGACATGGGTGACGCGGCAGCCCCGCCCGATCTGGTTGGGCTCCTAAGCTGGCCGGGACTGATCGTCACCGAGCGCCCCGATATGGACGAAGAGCGACGGCTGGCGCTGGAGCTCCTCGATACCGCGATCAAAGAATTCGTCGAAGCACGTGCTCAAGAGGGTCAGGCCCTACAGGAGATGATCGAAACTCGCCTGCTCGGCATCGAGGCCCAGGTGGCCGAAGTTCGCAAGCATCTCCCCGATATCCGAGCCGCCCTCGACCGGCGGTTTCGGGAGCGGCTCGAAGGCCTGAAACAACCGGTCGAGCCGGGCCGGATCGAGCAGGAAGTGGTGCTGCAGCTTCAGAAGCTCGATGTTGATGAAGAGCTGGACCGACTCGATACCCACGTTGCCGAGATTCGCAGGGTGCTGCTCTTGGACGAGCCGGTCGGTCGCCGGCTGGATTTCCTGATGCAGGAACTCAACCGTGAGGCAAACACCCTGGGTTCGAAAGCGGCACTGGCCGAAACGGGGCAGGCCGCGGTGGAGCTCAAGGTGCTGATCGAGCAGATGCGAGAGCAGATCCAGAATGTCGAATAAGGGCGAGTTGTTCGTGGTGGCCGCGCCTTCCGGAGCGGGCAAGACCAGTCTGATGCGAGCGCTGATGGCTCGTTGTCCGAAGCTCGCGCTGTCGGTCTCGGACACGACTCGTCCGGCTCGGCGCGGCGAGGTCGACGGTGAGCAGTACCATTTTGTCAGCGTGAACGAATTCAAGGCCGGCATCGAGGCCGGAGATTATCTGGAACACGCTGAAGTCTTCGGCAACTATTACGGTACGCGAAAGGATCGGATTAAGGCGCTGTGGGCGGCCGGTCGAGACGTGCTGCTGGAAATCGATGTCCAGGGGGCTCGCCAGGTCCGCGAAAAGTATCCTGGCCTGTGCAGCATGTTCATTCTGCCGCCGTCCATGGCCGTGCTGGCCGAGCGCCTGACGGGGCGCGACACGGATTCAGCCGACGACATCGTCCGTCGACTGCGTGAAGCCAGGGCCGAGCTGCAGGACTGCGGCGACTTTCGCTGGATGGTCATCAACGACCATTTCGAGACCGCTCTGGAGGAGTTGACGGCCATTATCCGCGTTTGGCCCCTGCGCCGCATCCGCCAGCAGGGCCACGTGGAAAAGCTATTGGACGAATCCGCCGGGCAGGATACAATGGCGAAATGATCGTCCGGATTGACTGTCGTTTTCTGACCCCTTTATCGAGGCCGGAGTGATGCGTTCGGACTGAAACTATGGCGCTCGTTGATCCGACGCGTCCCAAGAATCTGACAGGTAAGAATTCATGGCTCGAGTAACTATTGAAGACTGCGTGGATGCAGTGCCCAATCGCTTTGAACTGGTCGTCACTGCCGCGCAGCGCGCCCGCATGATCGCCAATGGGTCGGAACCGCTGGTTGACGAGGAGTCCGATAAGCCGACCGTCATCGCCCTGCGAGAAATCGCCGACGGTGTTGTGACCGATGACAATATTGATGATCTGCAGGCCGATCTCGACACGCGAATGGCAGCGATGCAGGCTGAGGTCCCGCCGCCGCCGGACGACGACGACTGATCTGCCATTCTGAAAAGCGATTTGCTGCACTGCCGTTGCGACGACATGGGCTGAGGGCGAACCTCTCCTGATGCTGCCGTCGCCCGTCCGCCAGCTTCGCGATCTGCTTAACACCTACCTCGAGCCCGAGCAGGTGGCTCGGGTGTTGCACGCCTACGACATCGGGGCCCAGGCGCACCAGGGGCAGAAACGCCGATCCGGCGAAGACTACATTTTTCATCCGGTCGCCGTGGCCCAGATTCTAGCGTCCATGCGCATGGACCAGCAGACCATTACTGCGGCTATCCTGCACGATACGGTCGAAGATACCCACCTGGAGCACGATGACCTCGTCGCTGAGTTCGACGAGGAGGTGGCGCGACTGGTCGACGGAGTGACCAAGCTCGACAAGATGAAATTCCGCACCCGTCGCGAAGCGGACGCGGAAAGTTTTCGAAAGCTGCTCCTGGCCATGAGTCGGGACCTTCGGGTCATCTTCATCAAGCTGGCCGATCGGCTCCACAACATGCGCACCATCGGGGCGATGTCGGCGGATTCGCGGCGGCGGATTTCCTCGGAAACGCTTGAGGTCTACGCGCCGATCGCCGAGCGGCTAGGCATGAATGCACTCAAGGAGGAGCTCGAAGAACAGGGCTTTAAGAACCTCTATCCGCTCCGCTACAAGGTCATCAACAAGCGTGTGGCAGCGGTTGCAGGCAACCGCCAAGATGTGATCGACTCGGTCACCTCCGACCTCAAACGACGACTCAGCGAAGCGGGCATTCCCTGTCGCGTCGAGGGTCGCACCAAGACCGCCTACTCGGTCTACTGCAAGATGCGCGATAAGAGCCTAGCCTACGATCAGGTGTCGGATCTTTTTGCCTTTAGGATCATTACCCACTCCGAACCTCACTGCTATCAGGCCCTAGGAGTGGCGCACAGCCTCTATCGCCCCAAGCCAGACAGTTTCAAGGACTACATCGCCCTGCCCAAGCCGAACGGCTACCAGTCTCTGCATACGGTGCTGACCTCGCCCGACGGGGTCCGACTGGAGGTCCAGATTCGGACCGAAGAAATGGACCTGGTGGCCGAAAAAGGTGCGGCTGCGCACTGGCTCTACAAGGCCACGCCGGATCGGTCGACGGCCGTGCGTGCGCGGGAGTGGCTGCTCAAACTGGTTGATACGCAATACCGCTCACCGGACTCGAGCGAGTTCATGGACACGGCGAAGGCCGAGCTGTTTCCGGACGAGATCTTCGTTTTCACTCCGCGCGGCAAGATCATCGACCTGAAGTCGGATTCCACCGCGCTGGATTTCGCCTATGCCATCCATACGGATGTCGGCAACCAGGCCTTTGCTGTGCGGATTGATCAGCAACGCATGCCGCTGCGAACCCGTCTCGAGAATGGCCAGACGGTCGAGATCCTGACCGAAAAAGGTAACAAGCCGCGCTCCGAGTGGCTTGAGTTCGTCGTGACCTCCAAGGCACGAACCGCGATCCGTTCACACTTGAAGAATCTGGAGCAGGCCGATTCGGTCGCCATTGGTGATCGTCTCCTTGATCAAGCGCTGATTCGACGCGGCTCCTCGCTCGAGAATGTCTCAAAACGTCGAATGGATCGCTATGTCGCCAAGCTGGGTCTCGAGCGAATGGAGGACCTGCTGACTCAGATTGCCCGAGGTGACATGCTCGCGGGCATGGTGGCCCACAAGCTGCTGCCGATCACACAGCGCGGTCGTGCCGAGGACGATATCGCCACGGAGATCACCGTCGGCAGCAGCGAAGGCAGCGCGATCACCTACGCGGCCTGCTGCCATCCGATTCCCGGTGATCCGGTGATGGGTTACCTATCGCCAGGAAAGGGAATCGTGGTTCACCGCCAGCGCTGCCCGAACGTGCCTGAACTGCGCAAGAACCACTCAGAGCGCTGCATCGAAGTGGCCTGGGAGCCGTTGACCGACGGGCAGTTCACGGTTTTGCTGAAACTGCTGACTATCAACGGACCAGGTGTTTTGGCCTCGGTCTCGTCCACGCTTAGCCAGGTCGGGGCCAATATCGAGCGGGTTGAACAGAAAGACGCCAACCTGGAAACGGCAACACTATTCTTTGTGCTCAGCGTCACCGACCGGGTCCAGCTTGCCCGGGTCATGCGCCGCCTCAAGCGCAACCCCAACGTGATTCGCGTCACGCGGGAGATGACTTGAACGATGGCTCAAGACAGCACGCCATTGATTGATTTGACACTCGGAGTTCAGGAATGACTAAGCGCCCGATTCACAGCGATGAAGCCCCCGCGGCCATTGGCCCCTACTCACAGGCGATTCGGACTGGGGACACGGTCTATCTGTCCGGCCAGATTCCGATCGATCCGACGTCGGGTGAATTGGTCGAGGGTGACTTTTCCGATCGCTGCCGGCGGGTCTTCGATAATCTAGCCGCGGTGGCGCGCGCCGCTGGCGCGGGGCTTGACGATGTGGTTAAGCTCAACGTATTCCTGACCGACCTCGGTCGTTTTTCCGAGCTCAACGAGATCATGACTGACTTCTTCAACGAGCCCTATCCAGCGCGGGCCGCCATTCAGGTGGCCGCCCTTCCGAAAGGGGTCGACGTTGAAATGGACGCAATCCTCGTCCGGTCTCAGGGGCAGGGCGACCACGCCAGCTGAGGGATGACCGCTGCCGGTTCCAGCGTTGATCGGCCCGTCACCGACCTGTCCGGTGTAGGCGATCGGATCGCCGCGCGTCTAAAGGCGCTCGGCATTGAACGCGAGATTGACCTGCTCTTTCATCTGCCCCTGCGCTATGAGGATCGAACCCGGATCACGCCCCTGAACCGGGTGCGTCCCGGCGTTACCGTGCAGGTCGAGGGTCAGGTTGTCCATCAGGAAATCCGCTTTGGCCGTCGGCGCATGCTGCTGGCCACCCTGGCCGATGAGGCCGGGCAGATCCTGCTGCGCTTTTTCCGCTTTTATCCTAGCCAGCAGCGCCAGCTTCGAGAGGGTCAGCATCTGCGCTGTTTTGGCGAGGCACGGTTCGGGCCTGAGGGCTTCGAACTGGTGCATCCGCAGTGCCAGAGCTATCGGCCCGATTGTCCGCTGGAACTGCCGCAATCGCTCACGCCTGTCTATCCAATCACCCAGGGCATCGGGCAGGCCAATCTGCAGCGCCTGGTCAAAGGCGCGGTCGAGCGTCTTCAGCGCGGTGAGCTCGTGCTTGCCGATCCGCTGGTGCAATCATTGCATGGCGAGGTGGAAATGCTCCGGCTGGAGCAGGCCCTGCAGATCGTCCACGCGCCGAGCGCGGACGAAGACCTGGAAGCTCTGGTCGATGGAGACCATCCGGCCGTACAGCGACTGGCCCTGGAAGAATTGACCGCCCATCATCTGGCGCTGGCTCGGCTGAACCGGGCACGTGCGCGCCAGCGCGCGCCGAGGCTCATCGATGAGCAGGAGCGGGTCGCAGCCCTGTTGGCGCAGCTTCCCTATTCACCGACGGGCGCCCAGGCCAGGGTGATGGGCGAAATCGCCGGCGATCTTGCTCAAGAGCGACCCATGCGGCGTCTGGTTCAGGGAGATGTCGGCTCCGGCAAGACCCTGGTGGCGGCAGCAGCGCTGGTCACGGCAGCGGCCTCGGGCTATCAATCGGCCCTGATTGCGCCGACGGAAATTCTCGCCGAGCAGCACGTCCAGAATCTGTCGCCGCTGCTGAATGCGCTGGGGCTGGAGACCGTCTGGCTGGCGGGCAAAGTCAAGGGCCGGGCGCGAAAGGCCGCGCTGGAGGCGCTGCAGGATTCAGCCGATGTGGCGATCGGAACGCACGCACTCTTCCAGGCGGGCGTCGAATTCCGCGATCTCGGCTTGATCGTGGTCGACGAGCAGCATCGCTTCGGCGTGCACCAGCGCCTGGCGCTGGCAGCCAAAGGCAAGCGAGGTAATCGTCTGCCTCACCAGCTGGTCATGACGGCGACTCCCATCCCGCGCACGCTGGCGATGACGGCGTATGCCGGGCTGGACGTTTCGGTGATCGACGAGCTGCCGCCCGGGCGTAAGCCCGTGACCACGGTGGCCGCGAGTCAGCAGCGCCGCGATCAGGTTGTCGAGCGCTTACGCCACGCCCTCTCTCAGGGTCGCCAGGCCTATTGGGTCTGCCCGCTGATCGAGGAGTCCGAAGTGCTCGAAGCCGAGGCGGCCGAGACGCGCGCGCGGGAATTGACCGATCTGCTGACCGAATTCGCGGTCGCGCTGATTCACGGGCGGATGAAGCCGGCCGAAAAGCAGGCCATCATGGCCGACTTCAGCGCAGGCAAGATCGACTTGCTGGTCGCCACCACCGTTATTGAAGTTGGCGTGGATGTGCCGAACGCCAGCGTCATGATCATCGAAAATGCCGAGCGTCTGGGGTTATCCCAGCTCCACCAGCTTCGGGGTCGGGTGGGCCGGGGCGCCGATCAGTCCTCCTGCGTGCTGCTCTACAAGCCACCCCTGGGCGAGATGGCCCAGGCTCGCCTCGGCGTCATGCGTGAGACGACCGACGGTTTCGTGATTGCCGAGAAGGATCTAGAGCTGCGCGGCCCGGGCGAAGTCCTGGGTACTCGGCAGACCGGTATGCTGCGCTTTCGGATTGCTGACCTAGCCCGCGATGGTGACCTGCTCGATCAGGTCACCGATCTTGCTCGGGCCTTGAGCGCGACTGACGCCTCGGTCCTGATCGAGCGCTGGGTGGGTGAAGCCGAGCAGTTCGTTGACGCCTGACTCGCGGCGAGGGCTGGACTTTCGAGTGCGAGCGCTGCATCGAATGAACAATCACTTCAATGGCCACGTGCGCCCGTGCGCTCCTCTTGGCATACTGACATTGTTGAACGCAAGCCGAGCGAGGGGTCTCCTCGAACGGGAGTGAGCATGAGCTTGGACACGGAATCGAGACGGCCACCAGAAGAGCTGCCGATGGCAGCGCCCTGTAGGCGCCTTCAGCCCGGTGAGCCCTGGGTATGGGTTCGGAAGGGCTGGAGCGACATCCAGCGGGCGCCGCGGCAGAGCCTGACCTGGGGCGCGGTCCTGGTGCTGTTGAGCTATCTGGTCAGCGCGGCAGCCTGGCAATGGGGCAACCTCGGATTGTATCTAGGTCTGGTCAGCGGCTTCGTGTTCGTCGGGCCCTGGCTGGCCCTGACCCTGTACGCCATTTCCCGCCGCCTCGAGTTGGATCGCAACGTGAGCCTGGCGCGCAGCGTCGCCGACGCCGCGCAATCGCTGCGCGGAGCGTTGTTGTTTGCCGTCATCTTGATCATCGTGCTGCTGGTCTGGGCACGAGCGGCCAACACGCTCTATATCTTTTTTCCCACCATCGCCGATCCGGGATGGAGGGACCTAGTCTTTTTTCTGGGGATCGGCACGGCCGTTGGTGCCGTCTTCTCCGCCGTGGTGTTCGCCGTCAGCGCGTTTTCACTGCCGATGCTGATGGACCGGCGTGCCGACGCCGTCACCGCGGTGGTGACCAGCATTAACGCGGTGCTGCGCAACAAGCTGCCGATGCTGGTCTGGGCCACGATCATCGTGAGCAGCGTTGTGGTGGGTGCTTTGACCGCCTGGCTCGGCTTCGTCGTGATTCTTCCGCTGCTGGGTCACGCCACCTGGCACGCCTATCGAGCCACCATCGATGCTGAGGAATGGCCGCTTCTGCCGCCCGTCGACTGGGCGCTCCGTGAGCACACTGTCGTTCAGAAAAAGACCGATTTGTGACATACTAGAGGGCTCCATACGGTCACGTACAGCGCCGTCCATCGCGCTGGTGTCAGAAGCGCCGACGCTTGTGGCCGGGAAAATCCAGTGTTGCACAGCCTGAGAGGAAATCACGGTGTCTGAACGTAAAATGATCCTAACCGACCCCGAAACCGGAAAAACCCTCGACCTGCCGGTGGTATCCGGCACGGAAGGCGATCCGACGCTGGACATCGCTCGCTTGAGCCCGGAAATGGGTCACTTCACCTTCGATCCCGGCTACGGCTCGACTGCGAGCTGCAAGAGCGATATCACCTTTATCGACGGAAACGAGGGCATTCTGCGTTTCCGCGGCTACCCGATCGAGCAGCTGGCTGAGCACTCAAGCTTCCTTGAAGTGGCCTATCTGCTGCTCTACGGTGACCTGCCGTCGAAGCAAGCGTTCGCTGGCTTTGAGCATGACATCACTTACCACACGATGGTCCACGAGAAGATCAACAAGTTCATCGACGGCTTTCATTACGACGCCCACCCGATGGCTATTCTCTCCGGAGTGGTCGCCTCAATGGCGGGCTTCTACCACGACAAACTGGACGTCAACGATCCTGAACAGCGCGATCTGGCGGCAAAGCGTCTGATTGCTAAAATGCCAACGATTGCCGCGGCCGCCTACCGCAACTACATGGGCTGGCCTAAAGCCTATCCGAATAATTCACTCGGCTATTCCGAGCGGTTTCTCGACATGATGTTCTCGGTTCCTGCCGAATCCTATGAGATCAATCCGGTCGCTGCTAAAGCGCTAGACCTGCTCTTTATCCTGCACGCCGACCACGAGCAGAACGCGTCGACTTCGACCGTTCGCCTGGTCGGATCGACGGGCGCTAATCCCTATGCCTGCACGTCGGCTGGCATTGCCGCGCTCTGGGGCCCGGCCCACGGAGGCGCCAATGAGGCGGTCTTGAAGATGCTCAATGAGATCGGCGACGTCAGCAAGGTCGGTGAGTTTATTAAGCGGGCCAAAGATAAGGACGATCCCTTCCGCCTAATGGGCTTCGGGCACCGGGTCTACAAAAATTTCGATCCGCGCGCGACGATCATCCGCAAGGCTTGCCACGAGGTGCTCGAAGACCTGGGGCAGAAAGATCCGCTGCTTGATCTGGCCATGGCGCTTGAAAAGATCGCGCTGGAAGATGACTATTTTGTCCAGCGCAAACTCTACCCAAATGTGGACTTCTACTCCGGCATCATCTACAAGGCGCTGAAGATTCCGACCAGTATGTTCACCGCCATGTTCGCAATCGGCCGAACGGTCGGCTGGGTTAGCCAGTGGCTGGAACAGTGCTCGACCCCGCATCGAATCGGACGCCCGCGCCAGGTGTACACTGGCGCACCGGAGCGGAGCTACGTCAAGATCGATCAGCGGTAAACAGGGTCAAAGCCGACGGCTCAAGTTTTGAATTGCCCGCCTTTATCGGCTGAAATCTTCGTTCCTTGATCCTTTTGCCGTTGTCCTGACTTACAAAAACAAATCGGGTAACAGCGGCGCGCCGGGTGTGACGGCGTAGCGATCAAGATCCGTTACGCCTGCGCGCTCTAAAACGTCGTCATCGATGAAAAAGTTGCCCGTGACGTCCGCTGCGGGTTGAGACAGGATCCAGTGCGCAGCATCTGCCATGATGTCAGGTTTTCGGCAGTTCTCCGGTTTGACCGCGTCGCCGAGCATGGCCAGAGCGGCGGTTGCAATCACGGTTCTTGGCCATAGGGCGTTAACGCCGATCGGTAGGTTTTTGAACTCCTCGGCCATCCCGAGCACGCACTGACTCATGCCGTATTTGGCCATAGTGTAGGCCACGTGTGGCCCGAACCACTTGGGCTCCATGTTCAGCGGAGGTGACAGATTCAAGATGTGCGGGTTGTCGGCATCCTTGAGGTAAGGCAGGGCGGCCTGAGAGCAGACGAAGGTCCCGCGCACGTTGACCCCAAACATCAGGTCGAAACGTTTCATCGGCACATCCGCCGTGCCGGCCAGATAGATTGCCGATGCGTTGTTGACCAGGGCATCGATCCCGCCGAAGTGATCCGCTGCGTGCTCCATGGCTCTCGCCACCGCGTCCTCGTCTCGGATGTCCAGCTTGATCGGGAGGGCCCGACCGCCCGCGCTCTCGATTGCTTCGGCTGTGTCATGGATGGTGCCCGGCAGCTTGGGGTGTTTCCGGTCTGTTTTTGCGGCAATCACGATATTGGCGCCGTCCTTCGCGGCGCGCAGGGCAATGGCTTTGCCGATGCCGCGCGATGCGCCGGTGATAAACAGGGTCTTGCCTTGGAGTGATGATGTCATTGCGGTCTGATGAGTCGAGTGTTTTCTGAGAAGTGGGGGTAAGAATACCTGCTGGCAATCTGCGCTACGCTGTTCCGGACGTTTCGGACTGATCGGCTTCGCTCATGGCTTCGATTATCACCATCAGTGAATCGAGGCGCTGCTCGGGCTCGGTAGATTCCAGCAGTCCCTGCGCTCTGGGGCGGTCGATCGGCAGTACGCTGGCCAGGCCGAATCCAAGCGATGCGGCATCCTCCGTATCAGCTTCGATCTGGCCGGCAAGCGCTTTGTGAGCCAGGATCTCGCGCATCAGCGATTGCAGGGCCGCGTGCCGACTGGCAATCGGTCCAGTTGGTTGATCATGCAGCCAGTCAACCTCGCCGATCAGCAGCCCGTCATCGCGACAGCGCGTTGATCGAACTAGAAAACGGCGGGTTCCGCGACCTTCGATGCCCAGCAGTCCATCATCGTGCGTCGAGAAGTCGACGATCCGAGCTTCAGTGCCGACACGTGCATGACCGCCGGACGACTCTTGATCGCCATCGAGGCGCCAGACCACTCCAAAACCGGTATCTGATCGCATGCAGTCGCGCACCATATCAATGTAGCGAGATTCGAAGATGCGCAGCGGAAGGCGAGCACCTGGAAACAGGACCAGATTCAATGGAAAAAGCGGGATTGTGTCTGTCATTCGGTCAGATTGACCTATTCATGGTCACTACAGCGTCAATCAGCCGGCAAGCTTAGCGTCGCCGTATCTGTCCTGCAGGGCTTTCAGGTAGCGACGCGAGGCATCGCCGAAGCCTCGGTTGCTCATGAACACGACATGATCGCCGTCGCGGCCTGCTTCGACTAAATCTTGGACCAGCGCCTCGATCCGAGCTCTGGCCTTGCCTTCGCCCTGCAGTTTTCCGAGCATATCGTGTGGATTCCAGTCCATGGCATCGGAGGTCTTGAGCCAGACGTGGTCAGCGGCCATCAGCGCATTCGGCAGCGTGTCGACGTGGTGACTGCTACGCATGGTGTTGCTGGCCGGTTCGAGGGCGACGAGTATCCGCGCGTTACCGACACTTCGCCGCAGACCTTCAAGCGTTAGGCGGATTGCGGTGGGATGATGGGCAAAGTCGTCGTAGACAAGAACCCCGCCGATCTCACCGATTTTTTCCAGGCGCCGTTTGACGCCGCTGAAGCGACCCAGTGCATGGATCGCCACAACAGGATCAACACCTGCGGCGGCGGCAGCGGCGACGGCTGCAAGTGCATTCGTTGCGTTATGTCGTCCGCTCAAGGGCCATTCGAGCGTGCCTAGGCTCTCGCCGTTGCGGGAAAATTCGAGTTCATGGCCGCTAGGCTGGCGCAGTTGGACTTGCCACTCCGCTTCGCCGCCGTCGGTCAGGCTGAAGGTCGCCAGCTGGCTCCAACAGCCCTGATCCAAGACTTCCCTGAGATCGTTATCATCGGCGTTGCAGACCAGGGTGCCGTTTCCAGGGACGGTGCGGATCAGATGATTGAACTGAGTCTGAATGGCCTTGAGATCAGGGTAGATGTCGGCATGATCAAACTCGAGGTTGTTGAGTACCGCGATATCGGGTCGGTAGTGGACGAACTTGGCCCGCTTGTCGAAGAACGCGGTGTCATACTCGTCGGCCTCGACCACAAACCATTCGGACCCAGCCCGCGCCGAGACGTTGAAGTTCGTCGGAATGCCGCCGATCAGAAAGCCGGGATTGAAGCCGGCTTGCTCGAGAATCCAGGCCGTCATGCTCGAAGTGCTGGTTTTTCCGTGGGTGCCGGCTACCGCCAGGACCCGCCGCTCTTTAAGGTAGTTCTCGCCCAGCCAGCGCGGACCCGACGTGTAGGGAATGCGCTCGTTTAGCACCGCCTCGACGGCCGCGTTCCCGCGTGACAGCGAATTGCCGATGATGACCAGATCCGGGCGCGGCTTGAGCTGATCGGCATCATAGCCCTCGGTCAACTCGATACCTAGAGCCTTGAGCTGCGTGCTCATCGGCGGGTAGACGTTTTCATCCGAACCGGTGACCTCATGGCCGTCAGCCCGCGCCAGGGCGGCGAGCCCGCCCATAAAGGTTCCACAGATACCAAGAATGTGAATTTTCATAGCGGGCCGGTCAGTGAAGTGATGACAAACAAGGAGACAACAAAAAGTAGCATGGTAATCATCAGTGCGGCTGCAAAGCTGACGTCCAGCGCGTGGCGCCAGATGTGCGCGTCAACGGCAAAGGACCAGAAGAAGCTGGTGAGCAGAACCAAGGCAAGGCCCGTGTTTGGATCGCTGCCTGCAGCTAGACTGAAGGGAAGCGTCAATATTGAAAGCAGCGCATTGCTCCCGAAGAGCGCGGTCAGTGTCTGCCCCCATCGCGCCGTATGTCGTCGAATCTTCAGTACAATCCAGGATAGGGTCAGAGGCAGGCCGACGGCCAGGATGATCACTGCCTCAGGCGCCGGGTGGCCCTCGCCTCGATTCAGGTTGAAGATCGTCACTGCCACGTAGGCCAGGATGGTCAGCAGCAGGGCAGGCAGGCCTGCTGGAAGATCCTGAGGCCCTCGTCGCAGCAGTAGCAGACCGGCCAGGCGGATGATCAATTCGGTCATGGACAGTGGCCGCAGAAGTCAATTGGCAGACTACCAGAATGGATCGCCTTGAATGGACGCACGCGCATGAACGACTCAGGATGGAGGACCGCTGATAGAGGCCTCGATGTTCGCGGCACGCTCTGTCCGGTCCCCGTGTTGAAGGCCAAGGCGGCGCTCGTCGCGATGAGTGCAGGCGACATCCTGGAGGTTCTCGCTACCGACCCCCTGGCGGAAATGGATCTGGCGATCATGTGCGACCACCTTGGCCATCGTCTGATCGCCTCGGAGGCCAGCGAGTCTCTGGTTCGAGTCCAGATTCAGCGCGCCTGATTGAACCTGTCAGATCCCGATCAGCTCAGGGCCTGGCTCAGGCGTTGATTGACCTCTTCAATCGAGCCCATGCCGTCGACTTCGACCAGCAAGTCCCTTGAGGCATAATAGCCGGTCACTGGCGCGGTCTGTTCCCGGTAGACCTGGAGTCGGTTGCGGACCACTTCCTCCGTGTCATCGGAGCGATTTTCTTCCGCGGCCCGTTTGGCCAGTCGATGAACGATCTGGTCTTCATCGACGGTCAGCGCGATCGCTTTCCTTACCGGCAGCTCGACCCGCTCTAGCACCTCATCGAGGGCCTGGGCTTGGGCGAGATTTCTGGGGTAGCCGTCGAGCAGGTAGCCTGCCTTGACGTCCTCGCTGCCCATGCGCTCCTCGATCAGGCCCAGAACCAGTTCGTCGGAGACCAGTTCGCCCGCATCCATGGCCGCCTTAGCCTTAAGGCCCAACGGGGTTTTTGCAGCGACGGCTGCGCGCAGCAGAACCCCGGTCGAGATGTGCGGAACGCCCAGGCGGTCCTTGAGCAGGTCGGCCTGTGTTCCCTTGCCCGAGCCGGGCGGTCCTAGAAGTACGATTCGCATGTTGGAAAAATGACGTCTGATCGCTAAGAGACAAGCCGTCAAAAGTACTTTGGAAGCGCGCGCCTGTCAAATGAGCGAGGTTCGGTTCAATCGGCATTGACCGCCGGTGCGACCGGCGCGATCGGCTATCCTTGAACGAACGAAAATCAGGCACGCAGCAATGGCAGGAAAAAATCTCTTGTATGCGCAATCGGGCGGCGTGACGCCCGTCATCAATGCCAGCGCCGCTGCGCTGATCGAGACGGCTCGAGCACATCGCTCCGACCTGGGCCGAGTCTATGCCGCCCGGGACGGCATTCTGGGCGTTTTGCAGGAGCGGCTGATTGACACGGGGCAGCTCAGCAAGAGCGACCTGACGCGGCTGGCCCAGACCCCGGGGGGCGTGTTCGGCTCCTGCCGCTACAAACTGAAGGGTCTGGATGAGAGCGCTCGGGAGTACCAGCGCCTGATCGAAGTGTTCAAGGCCCACAACATCGGCTACTTCTTCTACAACGGCGGCAACGACTCGGCGGACACGGCCCTGAAGATTTCTGAGATGGCCCGTCAGCAGAACGTCGACCTTCAGTGCATCGCCGTGCCCAAGACCATCGATAACGATCTGGCGGTGACCGACAACTGCCCGGGCTTCGGGTCGGTCGCTAAATACGTTGCCGTGTCGGTGATGGAGGCCAGTCTGGACGTCATGTCGATGGCCTCGACTTCGACCAAGGTGTTCATCCTGGAAGTCATGGGCCGACATGCCGGCTGGATCGCTGCGGCCGGGGGTCTGGCCGCGCGCGAAAAGGGCGATCCTCCTCAGATTATCTTGTTTCCAGAAGTGCCCTTCGAGCCGGAGCGTTTCATCGCTGCTGTCAGGCGCTCTGTGGAGACCCAAGGCTATTGCTCGATCGTGGTCTCCGAGGGCGCTCGAACCGCAGACGGCAGATTCCTCGCCGAATCCGACAGTAAGGACGCTTTCGGCCATGCCCAGCTAGGCGGTGTCGCTCCCCGCATTGCCGAGCTGGTCAAGGGAGAAGCGGGCTACAAATGCCATTGGGCGGTGAGTGACTATTTACAGCGCTCAGCTCGCCACATCGCGTCGGCGACGGACCTGGAGCACGCGCGAGCGGTGGGCGAGGCGGCCGTCAAGCTGGCGCTGGACGGTCAGTCAGGCGTGATGCCGGTGATCCGTCGAAACAGCGACCAGCTCTACCGCTGGAGTGTGGAGGCGGCCGACCTCAAGCGCATTGCCAATCGAGAAAAGCATCTTCCAAAAAAATATATTTCTCGCGACGGTTTTGGAATCACTCCCTCGGCGCGTGCCTACCTCGAGCCGCTAATTCGCGGTGAGGCGTATCCGAGCTATGGACGCGATGGCCTGCCCCAGTTCCTGCGCCCGGAGCTGTCGCTGATCGAGCGCAAGCTTCCGGACTTCGAGGTCTGATTGCGATGCTGAACGTGTTGCACGGCCTGCTCGGCATCGTCTGCATCCTGGCGATTGCATGGGGCTTATCCGAGCGACGCTCGTCAATCGCCTGGAAAACGATCGGGGTCGGCGTCGTACTGCAGTTTGCTCTGGCGGTTTTCGTGCTCTCAGTGCCCTTTGGCCAGGCCCTGTTCGCGCGGCTCGGTGAGCTGTTCGTGACCATGATCGGGTTCACTGCGGCCGGCTCGACGTTCATCTTCGGTGATCTGGCCAATGCCGACACCTTCGGCTTCATCTTCGCCTTCCAGGTCCTGCCGACGATCATCTTCTTCGCCGCCCTGATGGCCTGTTTGTATCACCTGGGAGTAATGCAGAAGCTGGTCGAAGCCATGGCCTGGGTCATGACCCGATTTATGGGCGTGTCGGGCTCCGAGTCCCTCGCCACGGCGGCGAATGTCTTCGTCGGCCAGACCGAGGCGCCATTGGTGGTCCGCCCCTTCATCGCCGGCATGACGCGCTCGGAGCTGTTTGCCCTGATGACCGGCGGCATGGCGACCATCGCAGGTGGCGTGCTGGCCGCTTACGTCCTGCTCCTTGGTGGCACGGATCCGGCGAGCCAGGCTTATTTTGCCAAACACTTGATCTCGGCCTCGATCATGGCAGCGCCTGCAGCCCTGGTCATGGCCAAGCTGATCGTTCCCGAGACCAGTGAATCAGAAACCGTCGGCACCGTGCGCACGGCCATTGACCGGCCGCACGTCAATCTCATCGAAGCGGCGGCCGGCGGTGCGGGAGAGGGGCTCAAGCTGGCCCTTAACGTGGGCGCGATGCTGCTGGCGTTTCTCGCGCTGATCGCCCTGGTCAACGGGCCCTTGGCCTGGTTGGGCGAGGCGACAGGGTTGGCCGGCATTCTTGGTCAGCCGCTCAGCTTGGAGCTGATCCTGGGCTGGCTGTTTGCGCCTCTGGCCTTCCTGGTCGGGGTACCGCTGGGCGAGAGTATTGCTGTAGGCGGCCTGATCGGGCAGAAGATCGTGGCCAACGAGTTCGTGGCCTATGTTGCCCTGTCGGAATCCCAGGTTGACCTGAGCCAGCGATCGACCCTGATCGCGACCTACGCCCTGTGCGGCTTCGCCAACTTCTCGTCGATCGCGATCCAGATCGGCGGCGTCGGCTCGATCGCCCCGGCACGCCGCCCGGACCTGGCCAGGCTGGGGCTCAAGGCGGTGCTGGCC
>JGI12210J13797_10111225_pt1 | contig 24050 bp, 22 predicted proteins | sample ElkSlonscriptome_3_FD_13797 | JGI IMG/M metagenome (IMG submission 13797)
GCGTCAGCCCGGCAGTCAGGCTCAGTGCGAGCGGGTCAAAATGAGGTGAGGGTCCTAGCGACGAGTCAGGGAGTGGGAGAGACCAGTCTGGCCAGGATCTCGTTCAGCGTCGGGCTGGGGCGCATGGCAGCATCGGCTTTAGCGTCATCGGGTTGGTAGTAACCGCCGATATCAACGGGTTGACCTTGGACGTCGATCAGTTCCTGGGCGATGGTTGCTTCGTTGTTCGCGAGCGCTTCGGCGATCGGGGTGAAGCCATGTTTCAGGTCGGCATCGTCGGTTTGCATCGCCAGCGCTTGAGCCCAATATAAGGCCAGGTAAAAATGGCTGCCGCGGATGTCGATACCGCCGACTTTACGGGCGGGCGATTTGTTTTCTTCGAGGAATTTGGCGGTCGCCTGATCGAGGGTATCCGCGAGGATTTTAGCTTTGGGTTGATCGAAGACCCCGGCCAGATGTTCGAGCGAGGCGGCCAGAGCGAAGAATTCGCCCAGAGAATCCCAGCGCAGATAATTTTCAGCAACGAATTGTTGGACATGTTTCGGCGCGGAACCGCCGGCGCCGGTTTCGAACAGGCCGCCGCCGTTCATGAGCGGCACGATGGAAAGCATTTTGGCGCTCGTGCCGACTTCGAGAATCGGGAAGAGATCGGTGAGGTAGTCGCGGAGGACGTTGCCGGTGACGGAGATCGTTTCCAACCCTTCTTTGAGTCGTTGACAGGAAAACCGGGTCGCTTCAGCTGGCGGCATGACTTTGATGTCGAGTCCTTCGGTGTCGTGTTCGTTCAAGCATTCCTCGACTTTCTTGATCAGCTCGGCATCGTGAGCGCGGGTTTCATCGAGCCAAAAGACGGCGACGGCTCCGGTGGCGCGAGCGCGGGTGACAGCGAGTTTTACCCAATCGCGAATGGACGCGTCTTTGGTTTGGCAGGCCCGCCAGATATCGCCGGCTTCGACCTGGTGTTCGAGCAGAGTATTGCCGCTGGCGTCGACGATGCGGACGACGCCGTTGGCTGGGATTTCGAAGGTTTTATCGTGTGACCCATATTCTTCGGCGGCTTTGGCCATGAGCCCGACATTCGGGACGCTTCCCATGGTTTTCGGATCGAAAGCGCCGTTTTCGCGGCAGAACTCGATGACGGTCTGGTAAACGGAGGCGTAGCTGCTGTCGGGGATGACCGCGAGGGCGTCTTGGCGGTCGCCTGCTGGGTTCCACATTTTGCCGGAATCGCGGATCATCGCCGGCATGGAGGCGTCGATGATGACGTCGCTCGGGACGTGAAGATTGGAGATGCCCTTGTCGGAATTGACCATGGCGACATCCGGGCCCTCCTCGAATGCGGCGGTGATGTCGGCTTTGATGGCGTTGCGTTTTTGTTCAGGAAGTTTTTCGAGGTTAGCCAGGAGATCGCCGACGCCGTTATTCAGATCGATCCCGAGTTCTTGGAGGGTCCCGGCATGTTTCTGGAGCACGTCACGCAAATAGACTTTCACGGCGTGCCCGAAGATGATCGGGTCCGAGACCTTCATCATGGTCGCTTTAAGATGGACGGAGAAGAGAATGCCTTCTTCCTTGGCGCGCGCGATCTGGTCGGCGAGGAAGGATTGCAACGCACGACAGCTCATAAAGGAACCATCGAGGACTTCGCCAGCGAGTAGCGGGACCGATTCTTTCAGCACGGTTTTGGAGCCATCCGCGGCTTCATGTTCGATCCGGACTTCGGTGGCGCCTTGGATCGTGACCGATTTTTCGTTCGAACAAAAATCGTCCTGCCCCATGGTGACGACATTCGTTTTGGAGCTGGAGGACCATTCGCCCATGCTGTGCGGATATTTCTTGGCGTAATCTTTGACGGCTTTAGGGGCGCGCCGATCGGAGTTGCCTTCGCGGAGGACAGGGTTGACGGCGCTTCCTTTGACTTTGTCGTACCGGGCTTTGATGTCCTTCTCTTCTTCGGTTTTGGGGGAATCCGGATAATCGGGGAGCGGGTAACCTTTTTGCTGCAGTTCTTTGATGGCCCCTTTGAGTTGGGGAATGGAGGCGCTGATGTTGGGCAGCTTGATGATATTGGCGTCGGGTTCGAGACTCTTGGCGCCAAGTTCGGCCAGGTGATCGCCGATTCTCTGGGAGTCATCGAGCCGGTCGGGAAATTGGGCGATGATGCGGCCCGCCAGAGAAATATCGCGTGGCTCCACCTCGATGCCGGCTTGTTGGCTGAAGGCTTGGATGATTGGAAGCAACGAATAGGTCGCGAGCAACGGAGCTTCGTCGGTCTTGGTATAAAGGATGGTCGGCTTGGAGGACATGAGATGAGAGATAAAAGTGGAAAGGGGTGGGTGAAAAGCGGAAAGCGATGGTTGATCCAGGGTTCTCCGCAATGATTGGGAAAACCAGTCGCGGTTGCTGGATCGTTTTGCGCAGAGTTGGGTTCGTGCGGGTGGGTTAATTAATCCTTCATCACCCGGTCGAGCATAATGGAGGCGAGGTTCTGGGTGGCTTCATCGAGTTGGTTGACGGCGGCTTTCAAGCGGTTGGCGGCATGTTCTTTGACGGCGGTTTGGACTTCGACCAAAGCGGCTTCGATTTCAGCCCGTTCCTCGCGCGTCAGCACTTGGCCGCAGGTCTGGAGACCGGCCTCGACAGCAGGTAGCATTTCTTCGGCTTTCAATTTCGATTCGCGAAAGATCCGTTCGCTCATGTCTTCGAAGGCGTGCTCGAGGCTGTCTTCGAGCATCGATTCGACCTGTTCGTCGGAAATCTCGATGGCGCTCGTGATTTCCACGACTTTTTCTTCTCCCGAATGCACGTCGCGCACGAGGACTTGCAAAATGCCGTTGGCGTCGAGCGTGAATTGCACGCCGACCCTGGCCTGACCGCGCGGGGCGGGTGGAAATTCGATGGTGAACTCGCCGAGCGGCCAGTTATCCATGGCCAGTTCGCGTTCCCCCTGCAGGACCCGGATTTGCATGGCGGTCTGGTTGGCAACAGCGTTGGTGAAGAGTTCGCCGGCCTTGATGGGAATCGTGCTGTTTCGCGGGATGATCACATTCATCAGGCCGCCGAACGTTTCGATTCCGAGGGAGAGCGGTGTGACATCGAGGAGCACCACATCCTGCATCCGTCCATCCAACACCCCGGCTTGAATGGCGGCGCCGGCAGCCACGGCTTCGTCCGGGTTTTGTCTGGCGTCCGGTTCGCGTTCGAACCAATCGCCGACCAATTGCCGGACCAACGGCATGCGGGTGGTGCCGCCAACCAGGATGACCGCGTCGAGATCGCTGGTTTGCCAACCGGCATCCTGCAGAGCTCGCATGCCATGAGCGCGAGTGCGTTCGACCACCGGACGACAGACCGATTCGAGTTCTGCCCGTGTCACCGACAATTCCACCCCGGCGCCCTCGGCGAGAAACGGCAATCGCAGAAGGCTCTCGTCGACGTCGGACAACCGTTCGCGGAGATCACGGGCGGTATCCTGGAGTCGAGCCTGCGAGATGCCATCTTGCCAGGTGACCTCGTTGATCTGATGTTCTTTGGCTAACCGCTGTTGTAAATGGGAGACGAAGGCGGCATCGAGATCATCGCCGCCGAGACGGGTGTTGCCATTGGTGGCAGCCACTTCAAAGACTCCGTTGGCAAGTTGTAAAAGGGAGAGGTCGAAGGTTCCGCCACCGAAATCGTAGACCGCGATCTTGCTCTGTTCGCCGAGGCGATCGAGGCCATAGGCCAGGGCGGCGGCCGTCGGTTCATTAACAATGCGTTCGACCTGAAGCCCAGCCAATTCGCCGGCACGTTTGGTGGCGTTCCGTTGGCCATCATGAAAATAAGCGGGCACCGTGATGACAGCTCGATCGATAGGTTCCTCCAGGACGGCTTCCGCTTCGGCTTTGAGATGCTTGAGAATTTCGGCGGCCACCTCTTCCGGCAACCATTCGCGGCCGCCCGCGACGATTTGGGCGGGTTCACCGGTGCGGCCAGTCACTTCGTAAGTGAGACCGTCGGTTTCCGTTTCGCCACCGCGCCGGCCCATGAGTCGTTTGGTCGAGACCAAGACGTTAGCGGGATCGACGGCTCGGGCACGGAGCGCGGCCCGCCCGATCACGGGGGCCGCGTCCGGTTTTGCCCAGACAGCGCTTGGGGTGAGCCGGCGTCCTTCCCGGTCGGCAAGCACAATGGGCATGCCTGCGTCGAGCGAGGCGATGAGCGAGTTGGTGGTTCCGAGGTCGATGCCGACAATCATGTGGCGATGCTAACCGCGAAATGCGGGAGGTCAACGGGCAGCGAGTAAAAGCCACAGAGACGCTCGACCCGATTTTCTTAAGAAAACCGGGGAATCCACTCGAATCAATCAAGCAGGATCAGGCGGGTCAGCGCGTTTTCGGCTGCATCCGGGAACGACGAATGCGAAGGACATGAGCCACGGCAGCGCTGGCTTCGGCATCGGATTCACAAGCGGCATAAGCGGATAGCAACGCCTGATTGATTTGGCGAGTTCGCCGCAGACCAGCCGTTTGAGGCTGATGATGGCGGCGATCAGAAGCGCGGGATTTATCGGACATGGGGGAACGATTGCGTCGGTTGATAAAATGGCAGGTTCTAAGATCAGCGCCACCGAAAATTGCAAGAATATGTCGCGCTTATTTTTGGAATGATCTGGGATGATCGGCCCTGAGTTACCTATAATTCGTCCATCGCGCGGCAAGCGGCTGTCACTTTTTTTCGCAAAGCCTGCATTGACCGGGCGGCCCGGGCAGGCTAGGAGCTGTCGGGGTTACCTCGCACGCCTTTGAAAACCGAAGATTTGCCCAACGATCGTCTGCTTTCTCGACATGTGTTTACCTAATATGCTTCGCAAAACCGGAAAAGTTCGGTCTCGATTCTCGCTCCGGCGCGATACGTCCGGCAGACTCCGAGTCGTTGTTTGCGAAGTTTCCTGAAATCCGCTTTATCAGCGCTCACCTTACCGACCATTGACTCATATTCACTTCATCGGCATTTGCGGGACCGCCATGGGAGCCGTCGCCGCGGCTCTCACAGACCGAGGTTATCGCGTCTCGGGTTCCGACCAAAACGTTTACCCGCCTATGTCCGACTTCCTGGAAAGTCGCGGCATAGAACTGACCAGTCCTTACTCCGCAGATAATCTTCCCGAAGAGGCCGATATCATCGTGGTCGGCAATGCCATCAGCCGCGGGAACCCCGAGCTGGAAGAAGTCTTAAATCGCAAGCTGCTTTACCGGTCGTTGCCGGAAGTCGTTCGCGAATTTTTCCTGCGCGGCAGCCACAACCTGGTGGTGACCGGGACGCACGGGAAAACGACCACCTCTTCCCTGGTCGCCTGGATCTTTGAATGCGCCGGGCGTGCACCGAATTTCATGATCGGGGGGATCCCGAAGAATTTCAATTGCGGCGCCCGGATGGGCGATTCGTCGACCTTCGTGATCGAGGGGGACGAATACGACACCGCCTTTTTCGATAAACGCTCCAAATTCCTGCATTACCTGCCGGAACTGGCGATCGTGAATAATATCGAGTTCGATCACGCCGATATTTTTGCCGATCTCGACGCCATCAAGCTGAGTTTCCGCCGGTTCCTCAATCTGATCCCGCAGAATGGGGTGGCGCTTCTCAATGCCGATGATGCCAATACCGTGGAGGTCGGGCGCACCTGTCCCGGGCCGATTGTGGAGATTGGTTTTTCCGAAAACGCGGCCCAGCGCATCGAACATTACCGGATCGAAGGCACTGTCTCGCATTTCCATTTTCTCGGGCATGATTTCATCCTTCCCATGGTAGGCGATTTCAATGTGCGCAATGCCGCCATGGCCATTTCGGCAGCCCGTTTTTACGGAATTGAATTCGCAGCGATTCAAGATGCTTTAAGCCGTTTCGAAGGCATCAAGCGGCGCCAGGAAGTGCGGGGCGTGGCGGATGCGGTTACTGTCATCGACGATTTCGGACATCATCCGACGGCCATCCAACAGACGTTGGTCGCTTTGCGCCATCAATATCCCGGCGCCCGGTTAGTGGCTATTTTCGAACCACGCTCCAACACCACACGACGAGCGGTTTTTCAAAATGAATTACCGAAAGCACTCGGCTTGGCCGATGCCGCGGTCGTGGCGCAGGTGGCTAGTCTAGACCAAATCGATCCCAGCGAACGGTTGAACCCCGAAAAAGTCATGGAAGAACTGCGGAATCATGGCACCGAGGCCTATTACGAAGCCGACACGGCCAGCATCGTCGCGCGCGGTCTTTCAATCCTGAAACCGAATGATGTAGCGGTAGTGTTCTCCAATGGCGGTTTTGATGGAATCCACGAAAAATTGTTGACGGCCCTGCGTGCCCGGGAAGCCTGAGCCAATCGATGGCCTGCGACGAGACCCGTCATTATTCTCACGATTACCCCAAACTGATCCGGCGTTGGCGGTCGGTGGCGCGGGACGCCGGGTTAGTCATGAAAAAATTTGCCGAAGCGGACGGTTACCCGCTTTACACCCTCGGCCCGCGCCGTCGGCAACCGGTGCGCCGGGGCTGGTATCTGTCGGCCGGCATCCACGGGGATGAACCCGCCTCGACCGAAGGCTTGATCGATTGGGCAGAAACTCATACCGACGGACTCGCCGCCCTGCCGGTTCGCATTTTTCCCTGCCTGAATCCGTGGGGGCTGGCGGGCAATTTGCGTTGCGACGCGGACGGGCGTGATCTGAATCGTTGTTTCGATCGGCAACGCATGCCGCCCCAACTGCAGGCCTGGACCGCTATCATCGCGGATGATACCTACCGGATGACACTGCATTTGCATGAAGACTACGATGCGCAAGGCATTTACGTTCACGAAACCACCCTTCAACGCGCCCCGGTTTGGATCGTCGACCCCTTCTTCGCCGCGGCTGGACGGGTGATTCCCGCCGATCGACGGCCCAAAATCGAAGGGCGCGCCTTTCGCAACGGCATCATGCAACGCCGGCTCACCCCGGACCTCTGGAAATGGGGCAGCCCGGAAGCTTTTTATCTCGCGACCCAGCATGGAGGCCACGCGATCACCTTCGAGACGCCTTCGGAATTCAGCCTGACGCGCCGGGTGGCGGCCCAAAGCGCCTTCCTCGATGCGGCCTTCGCTTGGATGCAAACTTGAATCCGTTCCGTTCTGCTTGACGCCCACGGCCTTTTCCCTAGCTTGTGGGGCTTATGAGAAAAGGCGTTATGATCACCGGCCTCGTGCTGGTTTGTGCCGTAGGACTTCCCGCAATCAGTCCGGGTCCCCTTGTTTGGCGGCCGGAAGAAGGCTGGGTCTATGAAGGTGGCGACCAAGAGGATATCGAAATCGCCAATAGCGCGCGGGAGCAATTCGGAATCGCAGAGGCTTACGAACGCAATGGCGATCTCGGCCGGGCACTCGGCGCTTATCGCAGTTTGGTCCGCCGCTTTCCACAGACTCTCGAAGCGCCGCGTGCCCAATACAAAATTGGCTTTCTTCATGAACAAAACGGCGATTACCAGGCCGCGTTCAAGTCTTACGAAGAATTGATCAAGGAATATCCGCGCAGCAAAAACTTCGATTCTGCGGTGGAATCGATGTTTCGGATCGCGACCCTCTTCCTCGATGGCGAAAGAGTGCGGCTTCTCGGCATCCCCATCATGTCGTCGATGGAACGAGCCCGGAAAATGTATGAAGCCGTGATTGCAGCGGCCCCGTTCGGGCCGTTTTCACCGCTCGCCCAGTTCAACATTGGGCAAGCCCTCGAGCGGCAGGATAAGTATTCGCAAGCGGTCGAAGCTTATCAGGAGGTCGTGGCCAAATATCCGCTCAACGACATTGCCGACGACGCCCAATTCCAGATCGGTTACGCCTGGATGCAGACTAGTAGCGAAGGGCTCTACGATCAGATGGCCACCGCACGCGCTATCGAAGCTTTCGATGATTTCCTTTTCCGTTATCCGAACAGCGAAAAAGTGCCGCAAGCCCAGGAGAATATCGAAATCCTTCTCGGCCGCTTGAAACAGAGCGCTTTCCAAATCGCCCGGTTCTACGACCGTAAAGGGGACAAGACCGCGGCTATCATTTACTACAGCGCGGTTCTCGGCGCCGAAAGCGACAGCGAGGAAGCCCAATACGCCATGCGCCGGATCGAAGAACTGGAGGGCACCATGTCCCCGGAGGAAGCCGCCATGGCTGAGGAAAAAGCCGAAGCCCGTCCAGCGACTCCCGTCACCCCCGTGCAGCGGGAGGCTCAGGCTGATGTGCGCACCCGGCCCGATTATGTCGGGCCTCAGATCAAGCCTTCTCAGCGCGATTAAACGTTTTTCCTTCCCACAATGTCCCGTAGTTATCTTTTGTTGAGCCTTCTGGCTGCCTCGTTGCTATCCGGCTGCGCTGGATATCAGCTCGGACCGGTAAAACCCGCCGCCATGGAAGGCATCAACACCATCGCGGTGCCAGTCTTCGCCAATGATACCTACGAACCGCGTATCGAAGTGCCGGCCACTTCGGCGGTTGTCCGACAATTTCAACTCGACGGCACTTACACCATCACCACGGAAGAAAATGCCGACGCGGTCTTGGAAGCCACACTTCTTTCCGTGGTGCGCAACCCGGCCCGGTCCGTGCGTGGCAATGTCATCAGCACCCTCGAATTCGATGTGGAAGTCGCTTTGAATTACGAACTCATCGACCAACGCACCGGTCGTGAATTGGCTCGCGGCACCGTCGTGGGCGGTTCGACCTTCTTCGTCAACAACGACGTGTCGCTCGACCAAAAACAGGCGCTGCCTCGAGCCATCCAGGAACTCTCCGTCCGGCTCGTCAGCCAGATCGCGGAGGGCTGGTAACGAGCGTTGCGGCGATGCTTCAAGTAATCGCCACTCCGATCGGCAACCTCGGCGACATTACTCTGCGCGCCTTGGAAGCCCTCAAATCCTGCGACGCCATTGCGGCCGAGGACACCCGCCATTCCCTCAGGCTGCTGCGGCATTACGAGATCCAGAAGCCGCTGATCAGTTTGCATGAGCACAATGAAGGACGCCGAATCGGCGAATTACTAACGCGTCTCCAAGACGGCGCCACCTTGGCTCTCGTGACGGACGCAGGGATGCCACTCATTTCCGATCCCGGCTATCGTCTCGTTGCTGCCTGTCACGAGGCCGAAATCGAAGTCACCGTCCTCCCCGGCCCCAGCGCCGTGCCGACCGCCCTAGCCGGTTCCGGGTTGCCGCCGCTCCCCTTCCAGTTTCGCGGGTTTCTGCCAGTCAAATCCGGGCAACGACAAAAAGCCCTGACGCAAGCCGTGGAAAGCGGGATGACGTCACTCTTTTTCGAAAGCCCGCATCGGCTGGTGAAAAGCTTAAACGTGCTCCAAACAGTCGCGCCGGATTGTCAGGTCTGTGTCGCGCGCGAATTGACGAAGACCTTCGAAGAATTCCGTCGGGGCGATCCAGCAACCTTAGCCTCGCATTACGAAAACAAACCGCCCAAAGGGGAAATCACGCTTCTCATCTATCGGGCGACCGATAAGAAACGGGATGCGTGAGAACCTTAATGGTGGGCGTAATAATAAAACCCTCGTCCGGCACTCTCGTCGTACCCCATGAGATACCCGCCACCATTTGCCCACTGATCTTCGAAGAACAGATCGTTTTCTTGAAACGTCATCCGGCTCGCCTCCCGATCTCGTTCGGTCGTTTCTATGGTCAAGCCTTCGCTCAGCATGGCCTCCTCAATCTTATCGTGGTTCATTAAAAAATTTCTGGGTCGAAACACCTGACGTGATTGATTTCGACTCAACGCACGCAAAGGCCTCTCCTGCCGCGCCGCCCATCGCATGAATGCTTCACGTTCAATCGTAAATTCCGCACACCGAATGAAGGCATCTTCGAAGTAAGTAATGGTGTGCGCCTCGTTGGGCAACCACTCCACCTCGTCCACATCGACGCCCCACGCATGCACGCGAGTCAGATCCCAATAAACGAAAGCAAGCCCGAGCACACCGGCCGTCACCAGCCCAACGGCTAGACTAGCTCGACGTCTCACAGCCCCCATTCACCTTTCACTCGCGGTGTTCGCATCCTCACGGCCACAGCATAGTTCCAGTCAGCAAGCGAGCGCGACTGGTTTTATAAACCATCGGAGGCGACTTTCTCCCATTGTCCAGATCGACTCGAGGCATAAGCCGCCGCCATGATTGAGACCGTATCGAAAATCGCGGCCAGATCATTTTGCAGAATCTGTTCCGGCACGGTCCCTTCGATCATGCCCAAAAGCCGGGGCACCCGGTTCGGAATCTCTTTTCCACTTTCCACCGGGCAAGGGGCCGACTCTTTGCTCTTGGCAGCCGCCACGACGTATCCCGAGTCGCCATGATAGAGCGTCGCCTCACTCCCCACGACTTCCAACCCGGAAGCTTCGCCGCCCGTTTGCGTCCAAGCAGCTTCCACCACCCCGAGTAGACCAGATTCGAATCGCAGTTGGCAGGTTCCATAATCATCCACGTCGGGATATCGGCCGGAATGATTTTCGATCACCGCCAGCACCTCTTTGATCGGCCCGAAAAAAGTTCGCATCAGGTGGATCGCATGCGAGCCGAGATCCATGAAGGCGCCTCCCCCCGATAAAGCCGGCTGCGTGAACCATCGCAGGGCCTCGGAATCGAACCACCCGCCGTAAGCCGCATGATGCGCCATACGAAACCGGACCCGAGTGATCGTTCCAAGCGCGCCATTCTCGATCACCTCACGCACCCCCTGCAAAGGAGCCACGAATGGTTGAAAATAGCCGGAGCTGAGCGGGGTCCGATGCTTCTCTAAAAGTTGCCCGACTTCCTTCAGCTCCTCGATATCGGTTACCAGCGGTTTCTCACAAAAAACCGGTTTTCCCAGAGGGAGCAGGCGCCGGAGATGTTGAAGGTGCCGGGTGTTTTCCGCACAAATCATCCAGCCATCGATCGCCTCCATCTCCAGAAGCTCATCAATGTTAGAATGGAACGAGGCGTCGAATTCCGAAGCGAACCGTTGCCCGCGCTCAGGGTTGTCATCCCAGATCCCGCCAATTGCCGCGGACTCATGATTGGCGAGTTGTTTCAGGAAGCCGTGCGTATGGATATGCGCTGTGGAGATGACGCCGATTTTCATGATTTTCATAATCCCATCTTCTGCCAAACACCCTCCCTCGATCAATGCTCAAATGCCCTGCTCCGGAGGTCCGGGGCAGGGCATCGTGGCTCGGGCGTTGCTCAGGTTCCCCAAGCTTACCGATAGCCGGGCAAATAATCTTTCTCCGCCTTGAACAATTCCAGGGCCATTTGCTTGATCTGCGCCGGGGTGCAGACCGCGGAAGTATAAGGATCGAGCATGAGGGCGTGAATGGCGGCCTCCTTACTTTTTTCAATGGCAGCTTTCGCACCGAGATCGAACATGGCCATGTTCGATAAACAAACGCCGGCCATTTGCGGAGGGAGCGCTCCGTATCGAGTCGGTTGCAGACCATTCCCGTCCACCAGACAGGCGACCTCCACACAACCATCCGCCGGAAGATTCGTGATCAACGATCCCGCGCCCTCGACGTTGTTCATGACATTTCCGTGAATCAAGAAAGGGCGATTCTTTTCGCACGCCTCGATGATCCAGCTGGCATATTCCCAGCTGCGTTTCCATTCAATCGGAGTCTTGCCCTGGATCATGCTCAGCCGCAACTTGTCCGCTTCATCCCGCCAGCGCGGCCAGTTGCTCGCGTAAAAGCGGCTGCCCCCTTCGTAGCTGTGTCGGAGCAATTTTTTGCCCTGCTCATTGTTCCGATAATAGGGGAGGTATTCGGAGAGATGCCCGGAACTTTCAGTGATGAACGCCCCGAAATTCACGCACATATCTTTTCGGATCAGGTCCCGCTCTTTATATTCTACATCGATCTTGCTGCCGTGCGAATTATCGTCGGCACTAATATGGACGAGTCCGTCGTCGTATTCCTTGATGCCATTACGGATTTGTTCGCTGAATTTTTTGTAAAGGAACGGGTAAAGACTCTCTCCCTTGTGCTGAAGTTTGGTGAACCAGGCGAGATGATTGATCCCGGCGCATTCCCATTGCAATTCTTCGTAGGGCACCTCGGCATATTTAGCCAAAAGATGACTGGTTCCCTGCACCGAGTGGCAGAGCCCGACAACCTGCATCGAACTCGTGCGTCCGGCTGCGAGGCACATCATATTCATCGGATTCGTGTAATTAAGCACCAACGCCTTGGGACAAAGTTTCTCGGCGTCCTGCAAAACTTCGAGGAAAACCGGGATGGTGCGGAGCGATTTGAAAAGACCGCCCGGCCCGATCGTATCCCCGATACACTGATCGATGCCATATTTAAGCGGGATATCGTTGTCGAACTCGACACAAGCCGTCCCGCTCACTTCGATACAACTCACGAGATAATCGCTGTCGCCCATCACTTCGCGCCGGTCGGGGGAGGCGATGACTTTCCAGCCTTTGGCGCCGAGTTTGTTGATCAGTTTTCGGATCAACCGCGCCATGGTAGAGAGTCGTTTTTCGTCGATATCGACGAGCGCGATCGTGCCGCCGGCCTGGCCAGGCGTTTGCAACACATCGTTCAACAGGCGGGGCGTGAAGCCGCTGCCAGCGCCGAGCATGGTAATCTTGATTTTTCGGGAGAAATCGCCGGGGAGAGCGGAAGCCGCGGCATCCTGCGTATGGGAGGCGTGGCCGGTCGTTTTGGTCGGGGTGGTTTTTCTTGGCATGAGAATCTCACTTTGCGGCATGTTTTCGATAGCCGCCAGCGTGTTCTCGTGATTAAAAGGTGACATTTTGTGATATGGCCCCCGCAATTTTCGATCCTCCCTACACCTGGCGATTAACCGCCAGCCCACATGAAAGCGTTTTCAGCTCGAGCTATCGGTGGGACAGCAGCCGACGCGGCAGGGCCCCACAAGTGATCCTCCAACGTACCTTTGCTGGTAGCGGCCAGTTCCGGGTGCGCGATCAGATTCACCCGGTTGGGCCCTCGCAGATGTTCATCACCATGGTTCCTGAAGCAGCGGAATATTGGTTCGACCCTGATATTGCCCGCTTTTGGCGATTCCAATGGCTCAATTTAAATGGCGGTTTCGCCCAGTCGATCTGGGGGTCCTTACGCGATCGATTTGGACCCGTCGTTCCGGTGCCCGAAAACTCGGCTGCCTCCCTGGCGATGACCCGGCTCATTCATGATGTGGAGAGTGGTCAACTCGCGAATATCGAATTGGCCGCTCAAGCTTGTTACGGCTTTTTCATCGTGCTCTGGCGCCAACTCGAAGGCCGGGACACCGGGGTATCCCCCCCGGTTGCCCAATTGCAGGAACAGATCCGCAGCCGGTTCCGGGATCCGGTAAACATCAAAGAGCTTTGCGGCGAGGTCGGACTCTCCCGCGAACATCTGAGCCGGGAATTTCGCCGGGTGTATGGGCTGGAGCCCGGCGCTTACTTGCGCCGACTGCGATTGGAAGCTGCGGAAGTCTTTCTGCAGCAAACCTTGCTCGGCATCGACGAGATCGCCGCCCGCACCGGATTCAGCAACGGGCGGCAGTTCGCCCGATTCTTCAGGAACCAAACCGGCCGGAGCCCAACGGTGTTCCGGGAAGCCATGCGCTCGGGCTAACGCTCATCCTACCCGGGCTCGCGCATGGGAGGCGCCGAGACGCGGAGACAGAGTAATGAAGTTTTCTTAATCCGAAGACCTCTCCACGATTTACCCCACTACCCTCACGCCCACGAACAAGTCTTCCATAACAATCTCCGCGTTTCGGCGCCTCCGCGTGAAACAATGAGCCTCAACACACCGATCCCCGAAGCCGCCGCCCTCGAATGGTTCGGCAGAAGCCGCTGCTTATGTGCGATGAAGGAATCCCATCCGTTTTGCCAATGTTAGACAATTCCGCAGCGGACGCACGCCCTCCGAGGTGGAGGGATGCCGCAGGGAGGCAGCCGCGGCACTGACCCCGTAGGTGAGACAGGTCTCGATTGGTTCTTCCTCGTGCCAGCCATACAAAAACCCGGCCGCAAATGCATCGCCAGCGCCGGAGGAACCAGCGACTTGAGTGACTCGCACACTCCCCTGTACCGCTTCGGCCCCATTTGCTTTGCGGACGTAAGCGCCTTCGAGAAAATGAAATACCACTAAGTCTCGCACCCCGGCTTCCAATAAAATGTCGGCGGCTTTTCGTAAATTTCGCGTGTTCCGCCGAGCCTCTGTATCGAGTTTAACTCGGGTCGTCCGCTCCGCTTCGAATTCATTCATAATACAACAATCGACTTCAGGTAGACACGGAAGAATGACATCGGCGAAGCGCTGACTTTCTTCGCTCACCGTGTCGATAACCGTCCGGAGCCCTGCTTTTCTTGCCCGAGCCAGCACGGTTGCGGCAGCCGGCTTGCCATTCGCACCTGCACGGTCGAGCTTGTCGAGAAGCAGAAGGTAGCCGAGATAAAAAATCCTAGCGTTCGTCTTGCTAAAATCGAAGTGCGCGGGAGCTAACGCCGTGTTGGCGCCGCGTTGATGGAAGAACGTCCGCCGCCCACTCTCCCTGACACTCATCACGTCGGTGTAAGAGGTCGGCAATTTGTCGTGCCGGTCTAATTGGCTCGTGTCGATGCCGTTAGCGGCGCAATCTTCGAAAATCCAGGTGCCATCCGGGTCGTCGCCTACCAAACCGAGACCCTCGAGAGGAAAGGGCGCCTCCAGTTTGGCAAGATCTTTGACCACATTATACGGGCCGCCCCCGTTGCTGATGGATTCAGCCGATATATTAGCCAGGGCATCCTGCGCAGGCCAGGCATCAATCAGTTTGACGCGGTCCACAATCCAATTGCCGGCCGCCAGGATTCCGGAGCGGGCATTGGTTGGTGATTCGGCCTTTCTCGATCGGCTCTGCGAGCCGGGTCGTCTGGTTTTTTCAGGATGCATTCTATTCAAATACCTCGCTAGACGTCACTCAATAACCGGACCAACGGCGGTTCATCCTCTTCGACGTCCGGGAACCGGCCAATGTCAGGATTAATGAAAAAGTTATCATGCGCGTCATCGTTGGCGGTGGAGACTTCGCCGATGATACATTCATCGGTGACCGGAGCGAATTCATGGTAGATTCCGGGCCTTAAGGTAATGCGTTCGCCAGCCTCGAGATCGATGATTTGTCCAGCGGACACCTTGCGCGAGTCGCCATTGATGTTTACGGAGAAAGGAATGGCTTCGCCTTCCACGGGAATTCCGGGCCAGACCTGGACAGCTAGCTTGCCCCAGCGACAAATGATATCCTCTTTTTTCTGACGATGACAATGCGCGGGCGTCGTCATGCCTTCGCGCGCATACATCAGCTTTTCGCAATACTCAGGTTCTTCGGCGAGATTGATAAGGACGAGACCAGCGCGTTGCCAAGCGCCGATGCCGAAGTCGGTGACATCCCAGCGTGGATTCGGCGGCAGCGACCAGCCGTGCGCGGCGAAGCAGCTTTGGGCGGAACGGATGAGTTGATTGATGTCGCTACGTTTCATAGGGAGACAAGGGATTGGGTCGTTTGGGATTGGAGCGCAGCCGCGAAGAGTTCATGACTGGCCACGGCTTCTTCGGGGGTGACGCAGGAGAAATGGTCGTCGGCTTGACCCGACCATTCCATCGCAAAAGCCGCCCACATTTGCAGGATACAATCGGGGAACCCGGTTTCGAAAATACCGCCGGTGATGGTTGGGTAAGCGGTCTGATGTCCCAGATCGGTCGAGCGCCACCATTGTTCCTGGTCGCGCTCGAAAAGCTCGAGAGTCTTGGGATGTTTCGTGCTGAAACGAACGCCACCATCGGTCCCGAGCGCTTCGAAGAACCAGGTATTCGTTTCTCCAGGGGCAAGCCGTTTCATTTCAAACCGGATCGGGACCGGCTCGCCCGCATCGTCGAAGCTAGCATGTAGTAAGGCATTGTCCCACGTCTCACAGGAAGTCACCCCTCCCTTCCCGTCCGGACGCGAGGGATACCCTTTTTGTAATTGGGCAAAAACGGTGTTCGGTTTCCAGCCGAGCCGGAATGGCAGGTGGACGGCGTGCATGCCAAGGTCACCCATCACACCAATCTCGCCGCAGGTAGCGACCTGCCGTTTCCAGTTCGCGGCTTTGTTTGGATCGAGGTCGCTGCTATGACAGAAGCCGGAATGTACTTCTAATAACCGGCCGAATCGGCCGCTTCTAGCGAATTCAAACGCGCGTTGGGCGCCTGGAAGAAAAGGGAATTCCGAACTGCACCGGACGAACACGCCGGCGTCTTTTGCCGCCGCCGCGATGTTGCGGGCGGCCTCTAAATTGATTCCAAACGGTTTTTCCGCGAACAACGCTTTTCCGGCGGCAATGATATCGAGGTAGAGCGCTTCGTGCAGATGATGCGGAACGGCCGCATAAACCACATCGATATCCGCCAAGCGTAACAGCTCTTGGTAATCGGTCACGAGGTGCTGAACGGTTGGCACCTGCTGAAACCATTCCAGCATGGTCGGGTTCAAATCGCAGACCGCCGTGAGCTCGGCGCGGACGGGAAAGTCGCGCAAAGCCATCCAACGGCCCATGGCGCTGGCCACTTCGCGTCCCATCAGTCCGCCGCCAATGATGCCGATTCGCATCGTTGGGTTGTTGTTGGATAAGTCCCTATGTTTCATAATAGTGATCGTGCTCGGTGGGGCGTGGTGGTTAGTGGATGGTGATATTTTGGGCTTTAAGCAATCGTTTGATTCTTCCGCCGGGAGAGGATTCGGTCACCCAACCATCGATCTCGTCCCAACCGGCAAAACGGACCTGGCTCGGTTGGTTCCATTTATCGAAGGTCGCCAAAATGATCCGCTGACGGCTTCGCTTCAGCAGGCTTTGTTTCCAACCCGCTTCCCCGAGTTCCGTGGTGCTTGGACCATCTTGCTCGTGGAGGCCCGAAGCGCCGACGAACGAGAAATCGGCTTGCAGATTGTCGAGCCATTCCAAAGCGAGCTGACCGGTGAGGGCGCCGCTGATCCCGCGAAGTTCGCCACCGACCGCGATGGTTTTGGCCGCGGCCTGTTGTTCCCAGGCTTTGGCAAGCAAGGGAATGGAGTTCGTAATCAACGTCAGGTCTCCGCGAGGGAGAAGGCGGAGCCCGAGCTGCAGACAGGTCGTCCCACTATCGATCAGGAGGGTGGCTCCGTCCGGGACGAGCCCAGCCGCTTTTTCGGCAATCACGGTTTTGGCGGCCACCGCCACCTGGTCGCGTTGTTTAAAGGAACATTCGCCGAGCACCGACGAGGGATGCATCACCCCGCCATGGACGCGGATCAGCTCATGGGAAGCCTCGAGAGTAGCCAAATCGCGGCGGAGCGTGGCGGGAGAGACTTGCAACTGCCGCCGAAGATCTTCAACCGGGAGCTGCTGCCGCTTCGCGAGCAGTTCGAGGATGAAACGTCGACGATCGTGAGCGAACATGAGCATTTCTTAAAATATCGCTCAAATTAGCGCAAGGCTTTTCCGTTTTGGCCGCGGTCATGATCCCATCAACCCCGGGAGCGCGTTAGCGTTTCGATCAGGAAAATTTCGCAGGCGCCCGGCCCGGTATCGGTGCGTGATCGACTCGTGCTCCAACTCCGGTCGGGGCCGCGGATGTCGACGAGATGGCCTTTCAACAAAATCCGTTCCCCTGGGCGCACTTGGAAAAGGCTCGTCCGCACCAGATCGTCGGCGGGAACGCAATGCACATTCGCCGTATTGCCTTCGATATTACTGCGACCGAGCGCTTGCAAGGTGGGTCCATCGGCTTTCCAGTAATAGAAACGGTTGCGTTGATCGATCTCGAGTCGGTCGGCTTTGTCAGGATCCGCCATCGTTCCCCAAGCCAATGCGAGGTCGACCGGCATGACTTCGCCCCCTTCCTTTCGGCGATAATCCTTCGTGGCGAGGACAAGCGCTTCGAGGATATACGGTTGCACCTTCGTGATCTGATAGTCCTCATTCTCCAAGGGGACCGGCGGCGGCCAGAGGACCGGGCGGACATACTGAAAAGCGCCGAATCCGGCAGCTATTACTAGAACGATCACGAGCCAGGGTCTCATCGGATGGGAACCACGATTATGAAGATTGATTTTCCGGATCCACGGGAGAATCCGATGCCTGATCGGGTGGCGGCAGTTTCGAATAATCCGGGGTGCCGAGTAATTCGATACGGGTGCGAATCGAGGTGGCTCGCATGGTATCGCGGGCGTCGGCGGCAAGTTTTTTCTTCGATTCCCGCTGCAAATGGGCGGGCTGGGTATCGATGAGGAGTTTATCGATGGTCAATCGATGGGAGGCATCGAAAAACCCGAGATCGATGCCGAGCCGGACCAGTGAGAGCAGGTTGAGCGCTTCCTTGCTATTGATGGAGTAAGCATTGCTGAGCACGCCATAGGCACGGCCGACCTGATCAAAGACGGTGTTGCGCTGACGATCGATCATATTTTGGCGGGCGTTTCCTTCGTGCTCGATTACTTGCTTCACGACCTTGGTGAGACGATCGATGATGGTTTTTTCGCTTTCGCCCAAGGTCGTCTGATTGCTGATCTGGAAAAGATTACCCATGGCCTCGGTGCCTTCGCCATAAAGGCCACGAACGGCCAGGCCGATCTTATTAACGGCCTGAATGACCGGGTTCATTTGCTCAGTCAACACGAGTGCCGGGAGGTGTAACATGGCCGAAGCGCGCATGCCGGTGCCGACATTCGTGGGGCAAGCGGTTAAATAACCGAGATTCGGACTGAACGCGAAATCGAGTTCGCTTTCCAGGGTCGTATCAATTTCGTCGAGGGCTTTGAACGCTTCATCGAGTTGAAGTCCAGGCCGAATCGCTTGCATGCGAAGATGATCTTCTTCGTTGATCATGATGCTGAGCGATTGGTCGCCACTCATGACAACGGCGCTTCCCTGCCCTTTGGCGGCATGTTCCCGGCTGATGAGATGGCGTTCGACCAGGACCTGACGTTCGAGCGCGGAGAGGTCCTGCAATTTTTCGGAAAGTCCGTTTGCCATCGGTTCCAACTGATCAACGCGAGCTTTGATCTGGTCGAGCACCTCGATTCGCTGCGCTTTTTTTGCCCATCCCGGGAAGGGTTGTTCTCGCAGATTACGCGCGAATCGGATGCGGGAACTGATGACAATGTGATGCTGCGGCCCTTTTTCCTGTAGCCATTCGCCGGTGCGATGAATGAGGTCGTCGATGTTCATCGCTCTTGTTCCAAACCAAGTTCGAGCTGTTTGAGTTGGTCGCGCAGGTCGGCGGCGGCTTCGTAGTTTTCTTCCGCCACGGCATCTTCCAATCCTTTACGCAAATCGCGGAGCTGGACTTCGCGTTGATGGGCTTGGAAGGCGCGGGCGGGGATTTTGCCGTGATGTTCCAATCCCTTATGCATACCGCGCAGGAGCGATTCGAGAGCCTCGGCGAAGGTCTCGTAGCATTCGCTGCAGCCGAGTCGGCCGGTTTTTTTCAGTTCAGCCTGGCTGAATCCGCAGGCGGGACATTTGTTGCCGCCGACTGGCGAAGCGACCTCGTCGGAACTGCCGACGCCGAGAAGCAGATCGGTCAGGGCAAAGCCGGTCGGGTCCGCGACTCCCTTTTCCTTGGAACAAGGTTCGCAGAGATTCACTTTTTGCACCTTGCCGCCGATAATCTGCGTGAGGAAAATGGTGGCGGGTTTCTTTTTACAGACGTCGCATTGCATGATGGGAATTTAAAATTGGTTACGCAACTGCCGTCGGAGCAGGACGCTTTGAAGTGTTTTTCCCAGCTCCTCGATCCAATGGTGGAGCTCTCCCGGACCTGTTCTCGGGCAGTCGCTTTCAGTCACGGAATGACCATACCGTATCCGGTGCGAGAACGCACGAGCATTTGCCTTGGAAGGGTGAATTCGGGTCTGATTGCACGTGGGGGTTCGCTCCGACCCGAGAGCGAATGCCGGTCACCGGGGAAATCCGCTGGAATCCTGCTCCACATCGAGCTGGCGGGGCTGCAGCGGTTCGTAACGGAAGGCGACCAGTTGATTGTTCATCGCGTGCAGACGCGCTTCCATCGCTTGTTCCAGGTAAGATTCGGCGGCGGTTAATTGTTTCAGCACCGAATCGTCCTGGCGAAATTCATATTCGAGCTGAGCAAAAATGGGGAGGGCATCGGGATGACCGGTTTCCGCCAAACCACTGATGGCAGCAGCGCGCATGACCGGGTTGACGTTCTCGCTTCGAATCCAGCGGGGATGCATGTCGAGCGCGATTTCCGGGTAAAATCGCGCGATCCCGTGCAGCGCATAATGTCGAAGCGCCTGCGGCCCGCTATTGAGCATCTCCCGCCAAAAGAGCCATTCATGTTTCCGTTCGATCCCGTAATAATCCATTGCCGACCTGCGAGCCATCGGATCGACCATGGCCTCGACCACCAGCTGAGGGTCGACCGTGATAGCGAAGGATTCCATGGAGAATCCACTCGCCTCGAGCAAATCGAGGGCGCTGATAATATCGGCCACCACCACCCGGAAAGCGTCGGTGTTGACCGTGGAAGGCCGGTCACCCGACATCAACGGGAAGTTCGCGAAAGCGCTGAGCGGCAGATTCTCGCGCAAAGCCAACACAGCGGTTTGCACGGCTCCTTTGGAATAGACCGGCAGTCGGGTGATCTGCCGAAAAATCGGCTGAAGCTGATCGTTTTGACGCTGGGTCAAGCGGTAAGGGACCGGTTCGATCGGGTTGCTTGATGCCAGGGCGACGCTTTTCAGGTAAAAAGGTTCGGCCGAACGGGGTTGGACATTGAGATATCCGCCTTCGATGAGGGCGACGGAACCCGGCCGGCCTTCGAGCCGGTCAAAAATGAGGCCTGGCCGAATGCGGATACTGACCGGTTTCGAACCTTCGTTCCGAATGCGAGCCACGAGCCGGTCGCGGCCATTGCTGACGAATTGCACCTGCAACCCACGATTAGCCGGCAACTTATGCAAATCATACACCTCAGCGTCGCGCGCGGGTTGAGTCTGGAGCACATCCGTGACAAACTCTTTCGGGTCGGAATCAGTCGATGATTTCGACCAACCCAACAACACGGCCAGTAACGTGACGCCTAGCGCCACGATTCCGGCAACTATGGTCTTCGTATGATTCATGAGCTGACTCAATAACTGGGGATTCGAGGGACCGTTCCAACGAGCGGATCCCATGCCAAATCTTCTGTTAGCACAACTTTCCGCAAGATGACATGAAAAAACCATACTCAGAACTCGTCACGCGTCTCTTCCTGATCCCACGCCAATTAGAGCGACTGTTCCCAAGCGATCCCGTCGAAATCGAACAAGTCATCCGCGTGAGGGAAAGCGATGACACGGCATTGACCGATGGCGCTGAGGTGGCATCGCTCGACGGCCTCCGTGTGGTGCGCGCTGCTTTGTTTTATTATTTCGACGCCCTCGACGAAGCGATGACGACTCTTCCCGATTCAACCGACCTCGATACCGCTTATTGGCGTGCGATGATTTTTCGGCGGCTCGGCGATATCGACAATGCCAAAATCGCTCTTCGGGCGGCAGGCGAACATCCCAGCTCCAATTACCTCCATTCGCGAGTCGCGGAACAATCCGCCAACATGGCCAAGCAATTAACTTGGGATCCTTACCTGTTCGTCTCGATGGCGGAGCAGAACAAATATGGCGATCAGGAATCGGTCGATGAACTGGTCTATCTGCAGAAAACGGAATTCGAGGTGATGTTCGATTATATCTGGCGGGCCACAGTGCAGTTGGAGCCCGAAGAAGAGAGTTTATAAGTCAGTCGAGGCCTGAAGAGGCTGAAGTCGCGCAGACCGACGCCATCCAAGCCGTCAACGCCCGTTGATCATCCCGTTGCCGGTCTTCAGTTTCCACCATCCAAGCCTCGAGACTTTTTATAAGATCCTGCTCCGTCGCATCACCGGCGCCGGCTAGATTCTGGAGCGCGTCGGGCATGACATCGATTTTACCGATCGATATGACTCAGCACGACCGAAAACGGTAGGTGCGCCAAGACACCGAACGCTTCATCGTTCGTGAGCCGGTCGCGCAAAGTCGCCGGGCTCCAGATCCCACAAAGAAACCGGGCGAGCTGCCGCGGCGTGCGTAGCGCGGCATGTTGTTGCCGGTCGACTGCCGCTAGCCAGCCGAGTTCCTCCGTGGTCAACGACGCCTGCACGGCATGAGGCAGCGGGCGCCGTTTCCGGAACGGGGTCAGACAATTGCCGCACCGCCCGCAGTTGCCGCGGAGCGTTTCACCAAAATACTTCAATAATCGACGGGTCGAGCAGCCCGGTTGTTCGGCGAAGTCGATCGTGGTCTCCAGCCGCCCGAGATCGAGAGCCTCTCGATGTTGAAACCGTTCGCTCAGAATTGCGGTGACCTCGCGAGGTGACAGGCGGGAAGCTGCCGGGCCGAGTCGGTATTCGTGGCGGATTCCAGACCGATGAATCCCGACATCCCCCGCTGCTTCGATCGTTTCCAGCAATTCGATCACTCGCTCCTTGGCCATCCCAGCCGCTTCGGCAGCGATCGGCACTTCGATCCTCAACCCGCGTCGGCCTTGCTGCCCCGTCGATAAGATTGTTTGGAGATGCCGCTTCGTCGTGGGCGAATGACCCTCCACCGCCGCCAGTTGCGAGCGGACAAATGTCAGGTCGAATTTTGAATGGTAGGCACCAGCCGACCGCAGGAGATTCAGTTCTTCCAGATAAACCAGCACCGTCTCGAGAATAGGCAGCCTTAAATCGAGGGTTTGTGAGAGTTCAAACCGGCTGATGGAGATCGTCCCGCCGCACCCTAGCAGATGGTCCATCAACCAGCTCAATGCCAGCGGGGAGGGCGTGGATGCCAGCGCGAAATTTTCGAGCACCACCCGATCATCGCCAGAGGCCAGCAGTTCGCCACGCGCCGGCGCGCCATCTCGTCCGGCCCGGCCGGTTTCCTGCTGATAATTTTCGAGGCTGCGCGGTAAATTGTAATGGTAGACCGTGCGGATACCGGCTTTATCGACGCCCATTCCGAACGCCATGGTAGCGACGACCACATCGATGTTTCCCTGCATGAAATCCTGCTGCACTTTCACCCGCATCGAGTCAGGCAACCCGGCATGGTAAGGCGCGGCCCGAATCCCGGCCTCAGCTAGCTGGGCCGAGACCGTGGCTGCGGTCTGTTGTAAGGTGACGTAGACGATTGCCGGTCGGCATTCCGCCTTTTGCAAGCTCGCAATCAGGTAAGGCAACCGAGCATCCCGCTCCATGCGTTTGATGGCCAGTTGCAGATTCGGCCGAAGAAACGAGGTCTGCACACGGTCGGCCGCTTTGATCCGAAAGGCTTTCGCGATCTCACGACTCACCTGGGGCGTTGCGGTGGCCGTCAGCGCGACAACCCGTTGCACCCCGAGCTGGCGAGCTAGTTTCGGTATCCGAAGGTAATCCGGGCGAAAACTATGTCCCCATTCCGATAAACAATGCGCTTCATCCACCGCCATCAGGGTGACAGGGGTGCGGCGCAACAACGGCATCCATACGTCATTCCCCAATTGTTCAGGTGAAAGATAGAGGAGTTTCAGTTTCCCTGCCTCGATCTGACACCGAATAGCGTCGCAGGCTTCCTGGGAAAGCGTTGAATCGATACGGGCCGCGGGGATGCCGCGTGCGATGAGTTTTTCCACCTGATCCCGCATCAACGCTAGTAACGGCGACACCACCAAAGTGAGGCCTTCTAGCAACAACGCCGGTAACTGGTAGCAGACCGATTTACCGCCGCCGGTCGGCAACACCGCCAGCGATGAGCGGCCTTCGAGCAGAATTCGAATCACCCTTTCCTGCCCGGGCCGGAAACCCTCGTGCCCAAACCAGCGCGTCAAGCCGTCCTGGACCGGATCCACTGGCGATTGGTCGATCGGGCGCTCCCTCAACGAAACATCAAGACCGGCACCTGACAGGTTCGCACCATGGCGGTCGTGGTGCTGCCAACCATCAACTGACGAATCCTGGAGTGTCCATAAGCGCCCATGACCAGCAA
>JGI12210J13797_10446300_pt1 | contig 24050 bp, 15 predicted proteins | sample ElkSlonscriptome_3_FD_13797 | JGI IMG/M metagenome (IMG submission 13797)
GCTGAACCTAAAGGGTATGGCGCGGCTGTGGGGGCGCAAGATTCACGACTTGGCCCTAGCTGAGTTTCTTCAAATCCTCCAGTGGGTGGCGAAGAAAAAGGGGCGACTGGTCGCGTTCACGGGCCAATGGTATCCCAGCTCTAAAACCTGCTCGGCCTGCGGCCATGTGTTAGACCGGCTAGAGTTGAAGCAGCGTGAATGGGACTGCCCTAACTGCAGCGCTCACCACGACCGGGACCATAACGCCTCTATAAATATCCAACGGGTTGGGGCATCAACCCACGGGTTAGGCGGTGTAAGACGGGCTCAGCCCGCTACCGCTGTTTGACCCCAGAATCCTCGCCCTGTAGGGCGGGGAGTATGTCAACTGTCTTCATGTTGCTCTGGCTCTGTAGTGGGCAACGGGTCACAGCGGATCTCTAGCAAAAAGCCATCTGGGTCATAAAAATAGATGCCCCGTCCTGTTGGGCGAGTGACCGGTCCGTGGTCAATCGGCACGCCATGGTGATATATGACAGCGATCGCTTGGTCAAACTGCTCTGGTGCAATGCCAAAGGCCAAATGCCCGGCTCGGGTGAATTCTTTTTTGGGGTCGCTGTTAGGTGGGTCTAGATCGGGTTTCCAAAACAAATCGAGAATTGTGCCGTCCGGTAGACGAAAGTTAGAGACCTCTCCGGCGGCAACCGCCTTGACTAAGGTTTTCGGAACATCATCGCCAGTCAGCTCATGCAGCCCCAATATTTGGCCATAAAACTGGCGAGATATTGCCATATCTTTGACGTGAAGCGCGACGTGATGGACGCCTTGCAGGCATCCGCTCAAAGAAAGAGGGTAGGACATTGGGGCGCGAGGGGAGAGAGGCTAGCAGTATGGCGGCCACATTGAACCGCGACGAGGCCAAGCCATAACAGGGCCAAGCCGTAACGAGGCCAATACTGTATTTTAGCGGTGCTGCTGCCGCGTGACTATAATCGGCGGGCAGGAGACATCGGTTTCTGTTTTGCCATATGATCCACCGCCTGACCACAGCTCAGATCCCCTAAAATATAGCTTTGGCAAACTTTGGCAAACTTTGGCAAAGTGATAGGCTTGCCGCATCATTTTAAGAGGTAGCAGTTGTGGTTGTATCGGACCAGCGTCAGACCGGGCAAAATTACGAAAGCGAGACTCAGGCGATCGCCCGAGAGCTGCTGTCGGCGACCCAAGAGAAGCGATCGTTGCTGAGCCAGGTGCGCGACCAGATGCGCTGGGACGACAAGCTGCTGGACTGGACTATGAGCAATCCAGGGCTGCGGGTGCAGATGTTTCGCTTCATTGACTGCCTTCCTGCTCTGAAAAGCAAGGCCGAAATTGCCCGCCACATGCAGGAATATTTGGGAGATCCCTCGGTAGAGGTTCCCAGCGCGCTCAAAAGCATGCTGAACTTTGCCAACCCCGATTCTATGCCGGGGCAGGTGGCGGCCACCACCGTATCTACGGCTGTGGAGACCCTAGCCCGCAAGTATATTTCTGGTGAAACCCTAAAGCAGGCCCTCAAGTCCATTGAACAGCTGCGCAAGCAAAAGATGGCCTTTACCGTGGACCTGCTGGGGGAGGCGGTGATTACAGAAACCGAGGCGCAATCCTATCTCAACCGCTACCTCAAGCTTATGGAACAGCTGGTGGAGGCGTCTCGCCGCTGGTCTACTGTGCCGCAAATTGATCAGGCCGACGGAGAGCCGCTACCCCAGGTGCAGGTGTCAGTAAAGCTCACCGCATTCTACTCTCAGTTTGACCCCCTGGACGCCAAGGGCAGTGAAGCCGTGGTGCGCGATCGCGCCCGCCTGCTGCTGCGCCGAGCCGATGAGCTGGGTGCGGCAGTGCATTTTGACATGGAGCAATACGCATACAAAGACATTACGCTCGCCATCCTCAAGGATTTGCTGATGGAAGAGGAATTCCGCCAGCGCACCGACATCGGCGTGACGCTGCAGGCCTATCTACGGGATAGCTATGCGGATTTGCAGGGCCTTGTTGAATGGGCAAAGCAGCGGGGCAATCCGGTCACGGTGCGTCTGGTAAAAGGCGCGTATTGGGACCAGGAGACTATCACCTCACGGCAAAACCACTGGCCCCAGCCCGTGTACCGCCACAAGTCTTCCACCGACGCCAACTTTGAGGGCATGACCCGGCTGCTGCTCGAGAATCACGAGCATCTCTACGCCGCTATCGGCAGCCACAATGTCCGTTCCCAAGCTCATGCTGTGGCCATCGCTCGCGCCCTAAATATTCCCTCACGGGCCTGGGAGCTGCAGGTGCTCTATGGGATGGGAGACAAATTGGCTAAGGCTCTTGTGGCCCAGGGTTGCCGGGTACGGGTCTATTGTCCTTATGGCGACCTGATTCCCGGTATGGCCTACCTGATTCGGCGACTGCTGGAGAATACGGCCAACAGCTCCTTTTTGCGTCAAAGTCTCGAGAACCGACCGGTGGAGGAGCTGCTCGCTCCGCCGGTAATGGGCGACGAGAGCGGGGATGACATTGCGCCCCCATCTGCGCCTCACACTCTGGTGGAGAATGCCCCCGACACCGACTACTCTGAAGAGCAGGCCCGTCAACAGGCGACTCACGCTATGGCCACCGTGCGGCAGCAGCTTGGTAGATCATATTATCCATTGATTGGGGGCGATCGCGTTGAGACCACCGCGACCGTCAATTCAGTGAACCCCTGTCACCCAGACCAGGTTGTGGGCACCGTCGGATTGATTGACGTTCCTCAAGCCGATGAGGCGATTGCCGCTGCCAAAGCTGCTTTTGAGGGTTGGCGGCGCACCCCGGCCACCGAGCGGGCGGCTATTTTGAGGCGAGCAGGAGAGGGGCTAGAGCAGCGGCGCGATGAGCTATCGGCTTGGATGGTGCTGGAAGGTGGAAAGCCTTTACACCAGGCAGATGCCGAAGTGTCGGAGGCCATCGACTTTTGCCGCTACTACGCTGACGAAATGGAGCGGCTGGATGCGGGCTATACCTATGATGTGGCGGGAGAGAACGATCGCTACCGCTATGAGCCTCGCGGTCTGGTGGTGGTCATTTCACCCTGGAACTTCCCGCTGGCCATCCCCACCGGCATGACGGTAGCGGCGCTGGTGACAGGCAACTGCGTGTTGCTAAAGCCAGCGGAGGTGACGACAGTCATTGCCGCTAAGCTGACAGAAATTTTGGTAGAGGCGGGAATCCCTGCGGGGGTATTTCAGTACGTCCCTGGTAAAGGCTCCACAGTCGGAGCCCATATGGTCAATCACCCCGACGTGCATATGATTGTGTTCACTGGCTCCCGTGAGGTGGGCTGTCAAATTTATGCCAATGCCGCCGTGCTGCAGCCTGGCCAAAAGCATCTGAAGCGCGTGGTGGCTGAGATGGGAGGCAAAAACGCCATCATCGTGGATGAAAGCGCAGATTTAGATCAGGCAGTGCAGGGTGTGATCTACTCCGCCTTTGGCTACAGCGGGCAAAAGTGCTCGGCCTGCTCGCGGGTGATCGTGCTGGCTCCTATTTATGACACCTTTGTAGAGCGTTTGGTAGAGGCAGGGCGATCGCTCAACGTGGGTGACGCCACTGACCCCGGTACATCCGTTGGTCCGGTAATCGATGCCGCAGCTCAGACGCGTATCAAAGAGTACATCGAAACCGGTAAGCAAGACTCGACGGTAGCTTTAGAGGTTATTGCTCCCGACGCGGGCTACTATGTTGGCCCCGTGATCTTTACCGATGTCGCTCCGGATGCGGTCATTGCCCAAGAAGAAATTTTTGGTCCGGTCCTCGCCGTGATCCGCGCCAAAGATTTTGATGACGCTGTCGCGATCGCCAACAGCACTGACTATGCCCTTACCGGTGGTCTCTATTCCCGCACCCCCTCCCACATTGAGCGGGCTAATCAAGAGTTTGAGGTCGGCAATCTTTACATCAACCGATCTATCACAGGGGCTATTGTGGCACGACAGCCCTTTGGCGGCTTCAAACTGTCGGGAGTAGGCTCGAAGGCCGGGGGGCCGGACTATCTGCTGCAGTTTTTGGAGCCCCGCACGGTGACAGAGAATGTGCAGCGACAGGGCTTTGCGCCTATTGAAGGGATGGACTAACGCCAGCGGTAAGGCTGCATTGCCATAGGCCGCCGCGGATCAACGCCTCGCTATTGCTAAAGACGACTATGTTCGCTTTAGCAATAGCGGAGCCTCCAAAGGTTGGCATCTCATCAAACGATTTATAGCACCTGTCCTAATGCATCACGACTTGCTCTGCGCCAGCTTCCTTTTGAGTTTGCGGGTTGTGCTGTAAATCCCCCCAAGAAAGCGGTTCTTACTGATAAAGTGCTTTTCCGTGAACTGAAGGTAGAGCTTGATAACGGGAGATTCAAGATTTTTGTAGTAGGCGCTTCTCCAAAACGTATCCTTGAATTCCTTGTTCAGGCGCAGGGGGCCTTTAAGAAAGTCGGCTATATCGAGCTGAGACAGGGCGAAGCGCGCCTCGTTTTCTTCTGCCAAAACGTTGGCATCATAGGGCAGCGAGCCGATATGGTAGGCTTCGCTCGACGTTGGGTTGTCAATCAGCTGCTCAAGCAAGTTGCTGGCAAGGTGATTAGGAATGGTTGGCATAGTGGATGTTGGAGCTTGGGCGAACTCTTTGATAAAGGCGATCGCTCCAGCGTGAATGTTTTCCACAGTTGGGTGCAGCTTTGGATTCTCAGTCTCTCGCATAAACCGGGGTGATAGAACACCATCTATCTTGGCGATCTTTTTCAGGCTTTCCGAAGGAGCGCTCAGGAACACTTCAACCATTTGAGCAATCTCCAAAAACATTTTGTTGTCGCCTTTGAAGTCATAAAATTGATAGAGATATCCATAGCCTTGAGATGTCTCATCGAAATTCCGCTGGGCTCGCTCATGCAGCGCCAAGTAGAATCCAAAGAGATTTGCCTGTGGATTTGAGATCTTAACAAAGCGCTGCAGCCGCTGTTGGCCACGTCCAAACCAGCCAGAATCGACTAGTCCAATCTGCTCTGTTGACGTGATGCCGACTTGGTCAAGGTATTCCAGATAGTTACTCTTCTCTTCATTGGCCAATGCCTTGATTTGACTAGCTTCAGCTTCAAAAAGCTGCTCTAGCCGTTTGCGATCGCCCTCATCTAGTTTTGGAGAGATCACCTCATCTCTGCTTCTAAAACCTAGCTCTTTAATACGATTATCTGATAGCTCTAGTTCCAGGGCATCAAGGTATTTTTGCAGCTTGCAGGGTACGGGGGAAACTAAAAATGAGAACAAAAAGTCGCTCACAGGCTCAGTTAAGAATGGAAAGAAAAGTGCTCTTCTAGAGGCATATAAATAATGGCTCTTGATGCCAGTGTCATACAGTGAATCGATCTCATCAAACACTTGCTTTAAGAACCAACCTTCCCGCGCAATAAAGTGCAGGTTTTTGATGTTCTTGTCTTTAGCATGCTGGATAATCCAGGTCACGAAGCCGTAGCATATTGGTCCCAGTACCTGATAGCCAATATCAAATCCAGAGTTTTGAGCAGGACTTGCCCCTGGGGAACCATTCAATAAATAGTTTTTCTGTGTTCCACGAAGCAAAGACTCACTTGAAGTCTCTCGAAAGTGATGCTTCTTGTATCGATCCGCACAATACCTCGATTTACTCAGAAGTTTTGCTGTGTATGGAAGCTGGTAAGTATGAATACCTTTGGACTGACCCTGCTTGACATCAGAAAATGCGTTATCGCCAACATGAAGAATATGTTTTGGGTCAATCTGCAAATCGCCGATCACAACATCGAATAGCTTCCCAGATGCTTTATTGGTGCCAACCTCACAGGATACATACAGCCTATCATGTTTTTTGTATCCAGATGCCTCTAGAATCTGAGTCAGGTGCTCTTTGGGCAGGTAAGTATCTGAAACTAAAACAATAGTTTTATTTAGATCACTCAGGTGGTTGAAAAATTTCAAAACCTGCTGGCTTGGAACGGTAACAGATCGCTCAACTCGAAGCTCTGTATCGATGATATCTTCACTGAAACGTTTGAGGCATGGCTTTAGATAGAAAAGCTCGCTGTAGATTTCTCTCAGGTTGAACTCTTTCGACCGGTCTGCTGACCAGACTCTTGTACAGGTGTTGAGCTCAGCTTTAAACCGGGCATCTGAAAATCCTAGAAATACCTTCCCATGACGCTCAACAAGCTCCTCCTCCATCAAAATAAACACATCTTTTGGCTCAAAGACCTCCCGCAGAACTAGCGTGTCAAATACATCGAATGAAAAGATCTGGTAGTCATCCGGATTTGGGAAATTAATAATATTGCTGATATTTGCGCTGACCATTGAGCTCTATTAAATTACTTGTATAGTTAAAATAAACGCTAAAGCGCATGCTTACAGGCGACCAACTGCCTTGACAAGACACCTCTTCCAAGTCAAAACAGACTTGTTTTAGTCTTGATTCCGCAGCGTCCGACTCTGCCTTACTGCTTTGATAGCATATGCAATATAATCTAGCTTCCGTAGATTCAAGCATCTAAAATTGAATGACAATTTTACTCAATCTTTATAGGCGTACTGAATTATGGCAGCTGCGCTTAATTGAGTACGCCCTCAGCTCTCAACCCTTTAGCAGAGAAGAGAGCTGAAGATCAAGTGGCTTTCCGGCTGCCCTATCCTTTCAAAAGCAGCCTATGGTTACGATGGAAGCGTTCTTACAGAATTGTTTGTGGCGTGAGACGTATCAAATTTTACAGCTGTAGCAAGCCTAATCCTCAAACATGCTGCTGAGAGAGTTCTCATCGTGAATTCGACATATGGCTTCTCCCAAGATACCCGCCACTGACAGAATAGTGAGCTGAGAAAACTTTTGGCTCTCTGAGACAGGCACACTGTTGGTAACAATAACCTCTTCAAATAGGCCGCCGGAGAGTCTCTCAGATGCAGGTGCTGAGAGTACAGCATGGGTTGCGCAAGCGTACACTTCACGCGCACCTTCACGGCGCAGCGCTTTTGCACATTCTGTAATCGTACCGGCAGTGTCGATCATATCGTCGATGACAATGGCAACTTTACCAGACACCTCTCCAATCACATTCATAGCTTCAGCAACGTTGTGGGCCTGTCTTCGCTTGTCAATAATGGCTAGAGGAGCATCGTTTAGCTTCTTTGCAAAAGCCCTAGCTCTAGCGACGCCTCCGATATCAGGAGAAACAACAACAGCGTTGGGAATTTGTTTGCTGAGTAGGTAGTCAAGCAGGACTGGAGAACCATAGACATGGTCAATAGGAATGTCAAAGTAGCCCTGAATTTGCGCCGAATGCAGATCCATCGCTAGAACACGATGTGCTCCGGCCTGCGTAATCAGATTCGCCACTAGCTTTGCTGCGATTGACTCACGGCTCGCTGTTTTTCGATCAGACCTGGCATAGCCATAATATGGAATAACAGCCGTTACCTGTCTTGCCGATGCTCGACGGCAGGCATCAATCATGATCATGAGCTCCATCAGGTCATCATTGACGGGAGCGCAGGTTGGCTGGATCAAATAGACATCACAGCCACGGATAGATTCTTGTATTTGGATATAAATTTCTTTATCGGCAAACCGCTTACGGGTAATGGGGCTGAGGTCGAGCCCGAGGTAGGATGCAACCTCATCAGCCAGACTGAAGTTTGCCGAGCCAGAAAAGATCCGAAACCGAGGGCTTGAAATTAAGGGTGATGGTTTTGACTTGGGTGCAGGTGTAGAAACAATCATGACAAAGCCTTGTCTTAAGTTGAGCGTTGAATAAATTTTGGACAGTATTCTAGGTTCTCAAATACCCTGACCTAGGAATTGAGGTTGTATGAATTTAGGTTATTTCAGCGGACTGCGTGATTATAAGCAGAAAAGTAAGCATTGCGATCGCAAAACTGCACGTCCAGTAATGGCAACTGCTAATCAGAGATTACCAATAACCACGGCAAAATACTGCGCCTGCCTCACCGCTAAGAACACAGGTCTCAGATCAAGGCGGGGTAAAACAGGGTTCTAAAGGAAGTTATGAATCTACAGCATTAGACTTATAACAACAGGCGGCATCAGTTCTAGAGCCTGATCAGGGCTCGGACAATGCCGATTCGAGATAACATTAATTCCTAAGCAATACTATAAATTTAGCGGAAATTAAAATCCCCGCGATAGAGACTTAGGCATGAATATAGGCATAGATCATAGGCTAGGAGATTAAAATATGGCTGAACTAGCATTGACCTAGATACGCCAAAACTAACGCATCAAACTACTATGATCGTGGAAAATGAGCGCTAAGGTATCTTTTTTATAGCCGCTTTCACTCTAGAACAGATAGCTGGAGTTTCCAGATCTATATAGTCTTCACAAAGATTGCAGATCCTTAAAGTTATTCTTGTTTCGTCCCGCTGCGCTCAATGGCTCTGCAGGAGCTTTTGGCTAACGACCCACTGCCCCATTGCCTACTGAACATTACTTGAGGCATTGATATGGCTTTGACCGACTGGCTAAACTGGGCGATCGCCATCCCAATAACCACAGCATTGATGCTGAACAACATGATGGCGACGACAAGGGTGATGAGATTATCGCGATCGTCGCGGCTTGAATCGCGATCGCCGTCATTTAGAAAAATTCATGTTTAAAGACTCTGGTTGCCCTGTCGTGACTGATAGAGGCAAAATTCTTCATACCGCTGGTCGCCTTCCTCCAGACTGATCACAGGGCATTGAAGCCGGGCCTCACAGTCATCGGGATGCTCAGTATCTGCCTCTATCTTGCCAAGACAAATCACGAGGGTATAGCGCTGATCGGGCCTAGAGCCCGGCAGTCGACGCTCTTGGACAGCGTAGGTTGTTGATTGGCGAATCGTATTATAAGCTGCCTGTGACATCAGCATCATCATAGTTGACCATACCTCCCTTGCCGACGCCTCTCAGTCTGAGCCGTTCTTATGTAGAGATGACGTTCAGATCTAAAGAAAGGGTCGATCACGCGCACTGACTTACAGATTGCTTGACATTGACGGCTTCAATCTTCATCGAACGCTCACCTGTCGGTTTGACCTTTGATAATCAAAAGCTCCTGAAACTGCCCTGTTAGCAGGTCATCTAGCGATACTGTAACAGCACCCTCACGGTGGGATATGGCCTGCAGGGTAAATCCATCGCGCTGTAGGCCTTCTAAAAACTGTCGCGGATTGTGGTTGACGTTCTCAAACATGTGGGGATAGAACTCAAACACAATTTTGAGCTGAGATTGTCGAGCAATGAGCTGCCGCATGCCGCCGAAGATGAAAGGTTCGCTGCCCTCTGCATCAATTTTGATAAAGTCGATGGATGCATCGGCGTCAAAATAGTCGTCTAAGGCGATCGCCTCAACATCATAGAAGGTAACGTCATCCTGGTAATGCTCTTGGACATAGGCTTGATGCTGCTGCTGCCCCATGCTGTCCAAGGCCCCCTGAGTGCTGACACTTCCCGATCCTTGAAAGGCTGCCAGCTGACTGAACTGAAGCGTTGTAGTGCTGTCGTACACCGCCTTGTTGACGACGGTGACCCAGTCACTCATGCCGTTGATGTTGGCGTTTTTCCACAGGATACGGCTCAGCTCTGGACTAGCTTCAAACCCGTAGACATGTCCCGTCTGCTTGACCAGAGAGGCTGCCAAGGTCGTGTAATATCCAATATTGGCTCCAACATCCACCACCGTCATTCCGGGCGTAATATGCTGCTGGAATACCCGCGTCACCCAGGGCTCCCACTTTCCCTCGCTCAAGAGGTGCGGCGATAGGGAAATATCCGCCGTGTTGACAATGAGCTTTTTTCCCCATGCGGTGTGGGTCAGAGCCTGACGGTTTCCGAGATATACGGACTGGGCTCGTTGGATTTGCTGAACAGCTTTTGACGTTAGCCGATCGCTCGACAAAGCACTGTCTGATGATGACGGCGACTGTGTCCATTGCTGCAATATCGCCTCGGCGCGCTGCTGACGGAAGGCAACAAGATGAGCTGAGTCATAGGGGACAGCGCGGCATGGGGAATCTTGGGCAAAAACCACGAAAACCTCGTTGGCAAAGACAGGTAAAAAGTGAGCATCAATGGCCAGTAATAGCGGTATGCTGAGCTGCTTGAGCTGACCTTTGTGGAGAACAGCCCAGTTGACTTCAGGAGGAGCCTTGGAGCCTTTTTGATGGCTGTCGTAGGGCTGAACCTGACCTGGAAACGCCTCTGCGAACGCAGCAGCGGCCAAGATATCGCTTTTGCCAACGTGGGCCTTGAGGAACTGAATGACCGCTTGTCGAGGCTGATTTGATCTTTGAAACCACATCGTCTGAGTATCGTCACGCTAAAACAACAATAAGGATGCCGAGAGACCATCTACCGGCATCCTTATCTATTTGGTATCAAATCAGCGCAGCAGTAAAGCCCACAGGCTCTGGTTCTGCACTGGTGATGCTCAAAATCCCGGAGCGGGACTTATTGACGAGCCTTAAACGAGTTGAGCCACTCGCGGATTTGCTCTGACGCAATATCGCGGCCGCCCAACCCAAAAGCGATCGCAATAGCAACAGCAATAGCACCCAGCAGAAGACCAAACGCCAGATTGACGATGTTAGTTGCAACACCCATCTGCTGTAGGGCCATGGCACTCACCAGGCCAATGATAGCAATGCGAGCCGTTTGTCCTAGAATTCGGGACTGTCCGGAACCCGTGCTGGTGATCAGGTTAAACGCCAGGTTAGCGAGGTAGAGACCAATGGCAAATACCACAACACCGCTGAGCACCTGAAGCGACACGCTTAGAACCGCTTGGAAGATATCGGTCAGTTGCTCGAAGCCAAGAGTATCAGAGGCAGCGACCGCTCCCACAATCAAAGCGCCAAGGAGAACCGATAGCCCCACAATCTCAGAGGGCGTACGGCGCTTTTGGAGACTCTGCCCGTCCGAAGTTGTCCGGACGGTAGTCTCAGGCGTACTGCCAAAGTCTGCATTGGGATCCACAGGGGGAACCGTAGGCTCTTGGGGCTCTGTTTGAACGTTGCGCTGAATCTCGTGCAGACCCAACCAGTCAAAGATTCGGTTGAAGCCAACACTGGTGAGCAGCGTGGTGGCTAGCTCAGACAGGAACCGTCCGATGACGTAAAACGCCACCATGATCAAGCCAGCGGCAAAGATGCGGGGAATAAACGTGATTGCCAGCTCCAGCATGTTAGTTGCTGGGTCGGAGATCGCGTCAATGTCGAGGGTGTTGAGAGCTTCAATAGCAACGGGGATCAAGATCAGCACATAGACTATTGTGCCGACCAGATTGGACAACTGGAGGCTGCTGCTGCCGGTTGCGCCGCTGTCAAGGCCGAAGCGCTGACCCAGTCGATCTGCTCCCATGGAGGACAGCAAATTAGTGACGATACCGCGTACAACGCGGGCAATGATCCAGCCAATGAGGCCAATGATAATCGCCCCGAAGATGTTGGGCAGAACAGAGAGCACTTCGTCAATTAGGCTTTGGATTGGGCCTAACGTGCCATCTTGCAGATCCAGCGCCTCTAGAACTAGCGGCAGGAAAATAAGGAAGATGAACCAATAGACAATGTTGCCTAGGGTCTCATTGACCAAGAAGGGGCTGTCTGCAGCTGAGGTGCCCGTTTTCTCTGCCAGCTGATCGTCCAAATTGAACCGAGCTAGCCCTCTGGTGATGGCTAGCTTAGCTACCGTGGCAATCACCCAGGCCAAACCCAGCAGCAGCAGCGCACCGCCGACGCGGGGAATGTACTCGAAGATTTGCGCTAAAAAGTTCTCAATCGGACCGGAGACGATATCAAGCTCCAGGGCGTTGAACACCGCTAGCAGCGTGAAAATGATGATCAGCCAATAGACCGCTGCGGCAGCCCACTGCTCAACTGGAGGAGAGTCTTCAGTGGCATCCCGGCCTGTAATCCATCGCCCTAGGCGGTCATCTACCTCGGTCCGCTTTAGTAATCCCTTGACAATAGACGCGACGACAGTGGCTAGGATCCAGCCAATAATCAGGATGGCGATCGCCCCAAGCAGGTTTGGGATGAACGACGCAAAGCCAGACGTCAGATCTTGAAAGAAGTTGGCTGTTGATGTCCCGACGTTCTCTTGGGCAAGCAAGTACCCATGGGGTGAGAGAGGGGGCGGTGACAGCGACAGCGCTGTTAACCAGGTTTCAGTCATGTGAGATCTCCTCACTAATAGTTGGATGCATCAGATCAAATGTCAGGACAAAAGCTAAGGTTTAACCCAGCTCAGCCCACAGTATCACGTGCATTCTCCTATAAATTGACGCAGTCTTCGCAGGAAATGCACTCAGCCTGCGGGAATATTTCTTGTACTGGGGTTAAGCCCCAGCCGGTCTTTGGGCTTTGCGACATGGGCATGGCGCTGAACAGTCGCCCAAAACTTGGTTAAAGTGTTCAGAAGAAGAGAGCTATAGGCGTCAGCAAAATCTAACAATATGGGGCAGTCCACTCGTCGATCAAAGTCACAGCGGATTGAAAACGAAATTTTGATTCGGGCAAGCGCCACTGCCGTTGAACGGTGCTTTAGTGATCTAGATTTAATGCACCGCTGGCTCAATCCTGCGCTGCGCTGTGAGCCAGTCGGCCCTTGGAGTACGAATCAAGGCAGCCGCTGCCGCTTTATCATTCAGGTGCCCTTGATCCAGCCTACTCTGATGAGCACAGTAGCGCTTCGAGAGCCAGGGCTGATTGTCTGGCAGTTTGATGGCTTCTTTAAAGGACGCGATCGCTGGGAATGCCGTCCTCAAAATCAGGGCACGCTGCTGATAAATCGCTTTGAGTTTGTGGTGCCAAACCCTCTTGTGCGAGCCGGGTTTAACTGGTTTGCCGCCGACTGGACCAGCCAAGATATGCAGGCCCAGCTGCGGCGGCTCAAACGGGTTGCCGAAGGGCTATTTCCAGCCGACGCGGTCCGCTAGCTTGATGGCCTCAGGGTTGTTGCGGCCATAGGCGCTCACATTCACGCTGTCGCGCTTAAAGTCACCTAGCTCCGCCACGACATCGTCAACGCTGACGCCTTCGGCAACGGGATACTCGTTGTTGCCCACAGCAAAGATTTCTTGGGCCTCAGGGCTCACCAGAAATTCTATAAATGCCTCTGCGTTCTCAGGGTTAGGGGCATTTTCCAGTACGCCAGCACCACTGATATTGACATGGGTCCCGCGATCGTCCTGATTCGGGAAGATGATGCCCGTTTGATCTGCGATGGATTTGTCGGTGGCGTCATCTGACTTAGCCAACCGAGCCCAATAGTAGTGGTTCACCACAGCGACATCACATTGACCTGCCGCAACGGCCTTGATCTGGTCGGTGTCGCCACCTTCTGGCTCTCGCGCTAGATTGCTGACGATCTGGTCGGCCCAAGCTTCTGTTTCTTCAGCTCCCTCAGACTCAATCATCGAGCCCAAGAGCGACTGATTATAGATATTAGAGGAGCTCCGGATACAAACGCGATCCTCCCATTCCGGTTTGGCCAAATCTTCATAGGAGGAGAGGTCATTGGGACCAACGGCGTCTTTGTTGTAGACAATGACACGGGCTCGCTGGGTTAGGCCATACCATAGGCCGTCTGGATGACGCAGATTTTGGGGAATTGTCGAGGTTAGAACATCTGAATCGACGGGCTGAAACAGTCCTGCCTCCTCGGCCCGCCACAGCCTACCGGCATCCACAGTCAGCAAGACATCAGCAGGGCTGTTTTCTCCCTCACTCTGAAGCCGACTGATGAGTTCATCTGCATCGCCCTCAATCAGGTTGACGTCGATCCCAGTTTCTTCTGTAAAGCTGCTGTATACGTCATCGTCAGTGTCATAGTGTCGCGATGAGTAGACGTTGACAACTTCAGCACCTTGGGACCCGTCTGTTTCGGAGGGCTGCGGGTCACTGGTTTGAGCGTCTGGCGTGGTGGTACAACCGACGACGGTCGCAGCAAGAGCTGCAGCTGCGAAGGCATAACGCTGAATGATCATGTGAGTTGTATCGCTCCTATCAATTGAAGTAAGTCACGTCAGAATTTGAGACGCGGCATTTTCGCCACAGATTTGGTCTGTGGAATGGGTTTGATTGCCAAACGACGCTTCTTATTGAAAACGTATGGCAATTAGGCTGATGCAATTGACTATATACAACTTGATAATCGTTGTCAATAAACCCAAGAATTTGCACAGTGATTCTGACCCTGTAGCCTTAAAGCGGGCGTAAAGTCAATGGGTTTAATCGAATCTGGCTGGCAAACCTAGGCCAAGTCTATTTATTAGCCTTGGGATAACCTAACAGCAGTGATTTTCATTATGGTTGTCTGTCACCCTCTCGGCCCTCCAAGTCAAAGAATGCTGGGATTTGAGCGGTTGTGCTGCGGTGTGTGCGAAGAAACCCTCTACAATAGGTGTCGACTTTGAACGGTTTACCGAGACATTCCCATGCCGCGCCGCACTGACATTCACAAGATTCTGCTGATTGGCTCTGGCCCCATCGTGATTGGCCAAGCCTGTGAATTTGACTATTCAGGCACCCAAGCCTGTAAGGCGCTGCGGGAAGAAGGGTTTGAGGTGGTCTTAATAAACTCAAATCCCGCCACAATAATGACGGACCCGGAAACTGCCGATCGCACCTACATTGAGCCTCTGACGCCAGAGATTGTTGAGAAGGTGATCGAAGCCGAAAAGCCCGATGCCCTGTTGCCCACAATGGGGGGACAAACCGCGCTGAACCTGGCGGTGGCTCTGGCGAAAAACGGTGTGCTAGAGCGCCATGGGGTAGACCTCATTGGTGCCAAGCTGGACGCTATTGAAATGGCAGAAGACCGGAAGCTGTTTAAAGAAGCCATGGAGCGTATCGGCGTGGGAGTCTGTCCTTCAGGGCTAGCCCACACCATGGCAGAAGCAAAAGAAATCGGCGATCGCATTGGGTCCTATCCGCTGATTATTCGTCCAGCTTTTACCATGGGGGGTTCTGGGGGCGGCATTGCCTACAACCAGGAAGAATTCGAAGAAATTTCTCAATCGGGCCTAGATGCCAGCCCCGTCTCCCAGATTTTGGTAGAGCAGTCTCTGCTGGGATGGAAAGAGTATGAGCTAGAGGTGATGCGGGACCTGGCAGATAACGTGGTGATCATCTGCTCTATTGAGAACCTAGACCCCATGGGTATCCACACCGGGGACTCTATTACCGTCGCTCCGGCCCAGACTCTGACCGACAAGGAATATCAGCGGCTGCGGGATGCGTCGATTCGGATCATTCGGGAAATTGGCGTGGAGACCGGGGGGTCTAATATCCAGTTTGCCGTCAACCCAGACACAGGGGATGTGGTGGTGATTGAGATGAACCCCCGGGTATCCCGCAGCTCGGCCCTGGCATCTAAGGCGACAGGGTTTCCCATCGCCAAGTTTGCCGCCAAGCTGGCGGTGGGCTATACCCTAGACGAGATTCCCAACGACATCACTAAAAAAACTCCCGCCAGCTTTGAGCCCACCATCGACTATGTGGTGACCAAAATTCCCCGCTTTGCCTTCGAAAAGTTTCCCGGCACCCAGTCGGTGCTCACCACCCAAATGAAGTCGGTGGGAGAAGCCATGGCCATTGGCCGCACATTTCAAGAGTCGTTTCAAAAGGCGATGCGATCGCTGGAGACAGGCCGGGCTGGCTGGGGCTGCGATCGCGATGAGAAGCTGCCTAACCTAGCCCAGATCCGCGCCAAGCTGCGCACCCCTTCCCCAGAGCGGATTTTTGCTGTGCGCCACGCCATGCAGATGGGCATGGACATTGAAGAAATCTTTGAGCTGACGGCCATTGACCCCTGGTTCCTAGGAAAGCTCAAGGGACTGCTGGATACGGAAAAGCTGCTGAAGCGGACGCCCCTCGCCAAAATGACGGTGGATCAGATGCTGCTGATCAAGCAAATGGGATTCAGCGATCGCCAAATTGCCTATGCCACCAAGACCGACGAGCTGACGGTACGGGCCACACGCCAAGGCCTGGGCATCACGCCGGTATACAAAACCGTAGATACCTGCGCTGCCGAGTTTGAAGCCCTCACCCCCTACTACTACTCCACCTATGAGCGGGGAGTAGAGCAAGTCAGGGATTCAGACGATGATGACCTGATTGCGGCCACTGAAACCGAGGTGCTGGACTCTGATCGGCGCAAAGTCATGATTTTGGGGGGCGGTCCTAACCGTATCGGTCAAGGCATTGAGTTTGACTATTGCTGCTGTCACGCCTCCTATGCCCTGCGGGCAGACGATATGGAGACCATCATGGTCAACTCCAACCCAGAAACCGTCTCCACCGACTACGACACCAGCGATCGCCTCTACTTCGAGCCCCTGACCCAAGAAGACGTGCTCAACATTATTGAGGCAGAGCAGCCTGATGGCATCATTATTCAGTTTGGCGGCCAGACGCCGCTCAAGCTAGCCGTTTCCTTGCAGCGCTATCTAGACACCGACCTAGCGCCCAAGAACACTAAAATCTGGGGCACGAGCCCCGACTCCATCGACATGGCGGAAGACCGAGAGCGATTTGAGCAGATTTTGCGCCAGCTCAATATCAAGCAGCCCCCCAACGGACTGGCCCGCAGCTATGGCGAAGCCCTGCGGGTCGCCCAGCAGATTGACTACCCGGTGGTGGTGCGCCCTAGCTATGTGCTCGGCGGTCGGGCCATGGAGATTGTCTACTCCGACGCGGACCTAGAGCGCTACATGACCTACGCGGTGCAGGTAGAGCCGGACCATCCCATCTTGATCGATAAGTTTCTGCAAAACGCCGTGGAAGTGGACGTGGATGCGATCGCCGACCAAACGGGTCAGGTGGTGATTGGCGGCATCATGGAGCATATCGAGCAGGCAGGCATTCACTCCGGGGACTCGGCCTGCTCTATCCCCACCACCTCCCTCACCCGCGAGGCGCTAGATACCATCCGCGCTTGGACTATTCAGCTTGCCCAGGCTCTCAACGTCGTTGGCCTGATGAATATCCAATTTGCGGTGCAGGGCAGCAGCGTTTATATCCTAGAGGCCAACCCCCGCGCGTCTCGCACCGTGCCCTTTGTTTCCAAAGCTATTGGGGTGCCCCTAGCAAAAATGGCGGTGAGGGTCATGGCCGGTCAGTCGCTGCAGTCGCTGGGCTTTACCCAAGAAGTGATTCCTGGGCATATGGCCGTTAAAGAAGCGGTGTTCCCCTTCGAGAAGTTTGCCGGAACCGACACCCTGCTAGGGCCGGAGATGCGCTCTACTGGCGAAGTAATGGGTGTAGACACCAGCTTCGGCACCGCTTTCGCCAAAGCAGAGCTGGCCGCATCCCAAAAGCTGCCGCTAGAGGGCACGGTCTTCGTCTCCATGAACGATCGCAATAAAGAAGCAGCGGTGCCCGTAGTCAAAGAGTTAATTGACCTAGGCTTCACTATCGTGGCGACCTCCGGCACCCAGGCGGTGCTCGAAGCCCGCGGCCTAGAGGTTGTCTCTGTGCTCAAGGTGCATGAGGGTCGCCCAAATATCGTGGATGAGATGAAGAACGGCCAGATTCAGCTGGTGCTCAATACCCCCATTGGCGCAAAGGCCCAGGTGGACGATCGCCTCATCCGCCGCACAGCTCTGGTGTACAAAATCCCCACCATTACCACTATTGCCGGAGCTAAGGCCGCGACTGCAGCAATTCGCTCTCTGCAGTCCCATGCGCTGGGGGTCAAGGCTCTGCAAGACTACATTCATTAATGCATGGCTTTGCCATGATGCATGCGCTGATGCATGGCTTTGCCCTTTGTTTGCTAGCTGTTTGCTATATAGAGGCAAACTTTCAGACCATAAGCCACATCTGCGCGGTGCGTGGGGGAATAAATAGCGTGAAATTATCCCCCTCCACCTGCATCTCATGGCGATGAATAGCATCCCGATATTGCCCAGGATTGGCTAACCCCCAAGTGCTGAAGGTGGTCCACTGTTCACTGTCGCTCTTGTTGATAGCCACTATGCCCTTTTCTCCTCGCCTGAACACCAGCAGCGTGTCGGTGACATAGAGGATCGCCATGGCCTCACCATGGACTGCGTTGTGAAAGCCAATCATGGCGACGATGTCGGGTCGGCTATAGGCCCCTAGCCAACGGCCTTGGTCTTCGGGGTAGTGGGATTCATCGTTGTCGGAGTAGATCAGCGGCACCCCACCATCTCGACCGAGGACATAGGCATAGGCTAGGTGCTCATCCTGGCGATCGAGAAGCCAAGAGCGAAACCCCTGGTTGTGGGGAATGTCGTGGTTGACTACAAACGTAACGCTGCGGCTCCAATGCAGGGCGTTGTCTTCTTGCTCTGGTGTGGCCAAGGTCCGCAAAGATCCGCCAAAGGCAAACGCCTCTCGAATGGTTTGGAACAGCGGGAAATCGTAGGCTGATATCCAGGTCTCTCTCAAAAAGGGTTTGAGAAACACCAATTCATCGTGGTCGCTGCCGGTAAGAATTTCCCCAAACCAGAACCGATCTTTCAAGGCTGGGCTATCGGCAAGATTGTCAACCATTCTTTCGGTCATATGTTTGATGGCGTCAATGCGAAAGCCATCAAATCCCATATCCACCAGCGCTTCAACCATCTTGTGCTGCTGCTTGAGCACCCAGTCATTGTCGATTAGATCGGGTAGCCCCGACAGGTTTTTAAACTGAACTGATCTTCGATCCGACCACTCATGGGGCGCGATATCTCCTTCACCGCCAAAATCCCATGGGGAAAAGAGCCCTTCACTAAGATCGCCATACAGCCGGTTCTTTTCGTAGAGCGCGGCATTGTCGTTGTAGCGCTTTAGCTCAGCTTCACCGGGAAAGTTGAGGAAATCTTGACGGGCCGCCCTCTCGTTTGCCATATGGTTGATGACCAGATCGGCATACACCCGCAGTTTCGGCCTCTTTTGGTGACAGGCCTCAAGCAGCCGCTCTAAGTCCTGCTTCTCGCCAAGGTGGGACAGAAGCACTCGATAGTCTTTGGGCTGATATCGCTGCCACCACTGATCTCCCTCAGGGTAGGAGTAGAGAATGGGCGGGATTAGAATAGCGCCGTAGCCTGCTGCTTGAATCGAATCAAGACTATCGAGGATATCGGCATATTTCCAGTTGAAGGCATGGAGGGTAACGTTACGCATTGTGTCTCTGCCCTGAAGGTGGTTTAGGCGGCGATCGCGATCGTATGAGCCTGCATACAGGATTCTACGTGCTCAAAAGCAGGTTTTCCCTAGGGAGATGTTAAGGCATTTTGAATGATCGGCGCTGATAGGCGGCTCGCCTCAACGGAGGGATGACCATATTCATCTCTATACAATATCTGACCGTTTTCAGCTTCGTAGGTGCACTGTTTGCCTGGACAGAAAATATCGACTAGATCCACAACCTGCAGGACGCCCTCGGATTCAAGGCGTTTCAGCATGTCATCTAATGGGGCGCGCCGGGTCAGCAGTTCTTTGCGGCTAGGGAGCTTGCAAGGACCACCAAATGGGGAAAACCACTGTTTTGAGGCAATAACTGGCTGGCAGTTTGCAGCTTTTCCGTATGAACCGATATGTAGGAAAGCGAAGCGAAGTCCTTGGGACGCAAGCTCAGAGGAAAATTCGCGCAATCCGTTCTCCAAGCGATTCAGCTGTGAATCTAGCCCTCTAGCCAACGATTTGGGAGGCGCAAAATTTGTAAATCGATTTGCTGCAAACACCCAATCGCCAGGCTGTAGCTGTTCCGTTAGTCCAGGTATAACGCTAGTCCAATAGTAGTCACTGGCTTTGTCGTAGATCGTTTGGTTCGGGAGAGCCGGTACGGGAGAGGCTCCCCAAGATGACGTGATCGTCACGGCATAATTATCGGCTAAGACCAGCTGATCGAACGCCTGTGTAAACGATGCAGAATAGGAGTTGCCGACAACCAAAACCCGCGTTTTCGCCTCTGAAAAGTTACCCAGCGTGCAGTTTTCGACGGGAATTGGCTTGCCAACGTCATCGTTATTGACCAGCACGCACTCTAGACCAGCCCAGCGCGAGTCGGCGGCCTCAAAAACATATTCATCGCTCAGTGAGCGGACGCCTTGGGCAACCAGTACGGGCTGGCGACCAGTATAGAGATCTACATCAGGCGACCTGAGTATCGCGATCGCAGCGGCAGTACAAACTGACACAGCTAGCCCATATCCAATGGTCTTCCAGCGCAGTGACGACCACTTGGCGTGGCGCAGCGGCGTCTCGATGTAGCGGTGGGACAGGACGGCTACCAGCACCATCAGTAGGACTTGAAACGGTATAGACCACCAGTGAAGCCCGATTGTCCAGCGGCTAAGGGAGATAATTCCCCAGTGCCAGAGATAGAGCGAGTAGGAGAGCGAGCCAGCAAAGACAACGCGGTCATTCGCAAGAACGCGATAGACTGCCGTATCCGCCCGCAGAGAAGCAATTAAAATCGCCGTTATCAGAACCATTCCTATGGTGGTAGAAACGGCATACTCAAGGGGCGCAAAAAACACAGCGATCATGCCAGCGATCGCTATAGCAGGGGGAACCTGACCAAGAACTCGAGCTAAATTTTTAAACTGCTGCAGAACAAGAAAAAGCAGGCAGCCGACACCGACCTCCCAAAACCGTGACGGCATCAAGAAGTAGGCTGCTGGTTGATTTTGCTGATACAGGTAGATGAACAGAATAAGAGACGCCGTTGACAGCGCTCCGATGGCGAAAAGTAAATATCTGGCGCTGCGCTTGCGCCCCTGACTAAACCCAGTCAGCCAAATGATGAGAGGAAACAAAAAGTAAAACTGCTCTTCTATTCCCAAAGACCACGTATGGGTGAAGACATTTAGCTCCGTAGCGGCTGCGAAATAATCCACCGCTTGACTGTAGAGATAGATGTTAGAGAGGCCGAAGAGGGCCGTGATGCCCGTTGTCAGAGAGGCCGTCGGATTGGGATTGAACAGACATATCAAAATGCTGCAAACAGTGACGAACAGCACTAGTGATGGAATCAGGCGCTTGATGCGCCGCGCATAAAATCCCGATATGAAGTCAATGAAGTTTGCGCTCTGGCGTCCGGCAAGAGACGCGGTGATGACAAACCCAGAAATTACAAAAAAGATATCGACCCCGAGATAGCCGCTAGGAAGTGCCGCCTTGTTGATGTGATTAACAATAACGGCAATCACCGCCAGCGCCCTTAGCCCGTCAATTTCGGGTCTATAGCGAGACTTGGTCTGGGTCGGCTGTGTACCGTCACGAGTCTGTGATGAAACCATAGCTTGTCGGTAGAGCGATGTTGAGGCAACATAACTTTAAAGTCAGGCTGCCTTGTGAGACTATAGCAGGCCTGGGAACTTCAGAGGAATTCCTGCTCTAGAGGCTTGCTTCGGCTAAGGAGCGGCCAGAGCGGCCAACGACACCCCCGTCAAAATTACCCCTGCTCCCACCAGCACCAGCATCCCCGGCACCTCTCCGAACAATAGGTACCCCAGCAGGCTTGCCCCCACCGGCTCCATCAGAATTGCTAGGGTCACAAGGGTTGGCGACAGGTGGCGTACGGCCCAGTTTAGACTGGTGTGCCCCAACAGTTGTGGCACAATCGCCATCAGCATGATCCAGACATAGACCGAGATGGGGTAGCCCCGGTAAGCGGTACCTGTGGCCAGAGACAGCGGCAGCAGCAGCAGCGCCGCTGTCGTATATGCGATCGCTGAATGCTGACCCACCGTCAGCCCCCGCCGCTGGACCTCTCGACCGAGCAAAAAATAGAGGCTGAAGGCCCAGGATCCCATCAAGGCCAAACTATTGCCTAGGAGGGGGTTCTGCCCAACAGCGCTGCTGCCCTCCCAGCCCACAAGCAGCCCTCCCACCAGCGTGATGACAATGCCAACGGCAACCCGCGCCGACAGCCTTTCACGAAACCATAGCCAGGACAGCAGTGCGACCCAAATCGGATTTGTGGTGACTAACACCGTTGATGCCGCAATAGAGGTGTAGGACAAAGAGGTGATCCAGGTGGCGAAGTGCAGCGCCAAAAGGGCTCCTGCGATCCCAGAGTAGATCAGGGTGCCCGGTGGGCGAGACTGGGGCTGAAGCTGCCGCCATGTGGGCAACAATATCAAAGACGCTAGCGCTAGCCGCGAGGCTGCAATCACAAGACTAAAGCCTACTCCTGAGGCGTTCGCATCGGCCAAAGCAAGGCGAATGAAGACCGCCGATGTCGATACACAGAAAACCCCAAAACAGAGAATTGCGACAAGATGCCAGCGGGCCACTGTCATTCGTGCCCTGCTCCTGGGATTGCGATCGCGTTCATCATCCGCTACACTCCTAGCTCATGAACATCGGTTATGCCAGCAGCACCCACTGCTGCAGAGATTCTAACCCTGTTACAGTCATCAGCGAACCGAATCGTCAGGGGCGACCCACCGGTCCTCCTGGCTTGACCCCGAATGGTTGGACGACAGGTCAAGGGATCGTCTCTCCAGTTCCGCCATTCCGTCGCGATTCAAAACCATGAAAAAGGAGGTAATTTTAATGGTCAATGGACGGCTAGAACTCACTATCAAAATCAATGAGCTACCCAGCCCTGAACCTGTAGAGAATGGATGGCAGCAGTTTTCTATCGACTGCGAGGGGGTGGTCTTTAAGGTGACGGTGCGGCCCAAGATTTGGCGCAGACTAGAGGAGGCGGAGAAAAATTACCCCATGTGGGTGGCGGCTGTCAGCGGAAAGCTGGGGGCGAAGACAGATGATGGCTATGTGCTCGAGCAGCCATCGATTCAGGCTTTTGAGCGCAAGCCAAAGGAACCGAAAGCCGCTGAGCCGGACACCAAGCAAGCAGCACCAGCATGACGGCAAGCCTTCAAAAGTCCCCTTTCTCCCCTTGAAGGGCCATGGCCTTGTTGAGAGGAACAGTATCTTGCTGGGCCTGAGCCGACACTGAGACGTAGATGCCGCATAGAACAACCGCAAACGCGAGCCAGTTGAGCAGGCTCAGCGTCTCGTCAAAAAGCACTACCGCTAGCACCGCTGCCAGCACAGGAATTGCCAGCATCGATACTGACACAAAGCTAGCGGAAAGTGCTTTGAGACAGTATGTCAGTAGCCCCTGTCCTAGCACTTGGGACAGGGCGGCGAGAGATATCACAGCGCCCCAGCCTGTCGCTGTGCTTGGAAAAATCGGCTCCTGGCGGAGCCAGATAATAGTCAAAAGAACGCCACTGCCGATCAAGCTTGTCCACATCATGATCCAGACAGCATCAAACCGTTTGCGAAGCTGCTGTACACAAAGAATATTCACTGCAGACAGCATTGCGGCCAATAGCGCGGCCCCGTCGCCCAATAGTCCGCCCGTCATTTGAAGATCTTCAACCCCAATGATAATTACTCCGGCGATCGCGATCGCAATTCCCCAGAGGAACCGCTGGCTAAAGTGCTCTTTGAACAATGCCCAAGCCCCAAGGGTGGTAAAAATAGGCATCATATTGTTGAGCAATGTAGAGTTGGCAACGCTGGTCTGAGTCAAAGACCAGGCCCAAATGCTGAGGGAACTGGAAAACGCTAGGCCAGACAAAAGAATTAGCCCCAGGACAAAAGTGTCCAACGGCGCTGAATCTTCGCCAGTACCAATTTGAGCCAGACGCTGTCGAACCAGGCGCTGACTGATCCACCAACCGGCAAAAACAACAGTAGCGATACTCAGGCGGTCGAAGGTGGCAGCGTAGGGGCTAAGCTCTGTTTCAGCGATGACTAGCAGGATAGAGGCGAATGCGATACCTAACAGGGCACAGGCGAGCGTGAGCAGCTGCATAACGTCTGGTGAAGCGGAGGCATCTGATGCGTTTGACATTGTTTGAGCGTGGGTGATTCTATTAGTAGCGTAATCTCACAGTTTCACAGCTCCGCTACGCCATTACCAAAAATAATGGCGCGGGAAAGCCTCGCCGTTCAGGGCGGGGATGCGCCTAGCGCCTAGCTTCCGCTCCCCATTGGCCGGTATAATTGTACTCCTGCC